>Ga0105237_10006243_pt1 | contig 13268 bp, 14 predicted proteins | sample KBSC24metaG_FD_81520 | JGI IMG/M metagenome (GOLD analysis project Ga0105237, IMG submission 81520) | Corn rhizosphere microbial communities from Kellogg Biological Station, Michigan, USA - KBS C2-4 metaG | ecosystem: Host-associated > Plants > Roots > Rhizosphere > Soil | place: Michigan, USA...
TCACTGGAAGCCTCACAGCGACCAGTGCAAAACTCGGGGCCGAGCGGATTGCTAATCCTTTCTCGTGAGGCTCTTTCATCCTCAACTCCATGCCGGTTTATCCCGGCGCACCACCACATTTTTTTCCCGCCAGGGCTTGAGGTCGTGGTCAAGGAGCAGAACCCGAACGGTTTCCCTTCCCACCCGAGGGACCAATCGCCGTTTGACAGCTTCCTGTACCACCAGACGGACCGTCCAGCGGGCGCGGCCTTCGGGAGGATTGCTGCACACCATAGCGATGATCCGCTGTTTCTGGGCATCGTCGAGTACGGCGGCTGCGCCCGGACGCTGCTTTTCGAACAGCGCGGATTCCAGACCGCCCTGCTGGTAACGACGCGCAATCGTACGGATGCCCTGAGAAGTGAGCGGAACGATCTGAGAGATCCGGGGTGCGCTGGTGCCTTTGGCCAATTGCAGCAGCACCAAGGCGCGCAAAACGACTCGAACTTGCTGAACACCGCCACTCAGCAGTTTGGCGAGTGCCTTCTGATCTCTTGGCGCGACTTCGATCTTCAGAGGTGGACGACCCATACCCCGAGTATGCGCCAAAACAATTCTACATAAAACTGATTTTTCCAAGAACTTCAGGCGGTCAAAGACCTAGTGCGCGATTCCTTTCAAATGAAAAATTGATGGGGAAATCTGGAGTATCAGGCTTGCCTTCCGAGCACACCGAGGTGATTGATGTGATGTCCGCGGCAGACGCCGCACAACACGGAGATCGCTCGATGAAATACTTTACGCTTGACAACGAAAATGACATTACGCTTCACAGCTCGAAGAAGGCAGCGCGCGAAACCGGTGCCGGCGTATTCTCGACCGAAGAGCAGCTCAACGAACTGATTGGCCAAGACACCAAGCGGCTCGTCGAGGTCTGGAACAGCATCCCCTCGGTGAAGCCGGTCACGAAGTTCTCCAGCTGGAAGACCGCCGGCGCGACGCATCTAGACTACGATCCAACAAATCGGCGGCGCCAGCAAACTCGCACCGGAAGCGGAACCCGCCACGCCCGCGACTCCTTTCGATGCAGTTGAGCCGGCGGCAACCGCGGAACCGGCCACGGTTGGCGCACCAGGAGCGCGACGTTGCGCCGACAGCCGCTAGAGCTACCACCGCGACCATTCCTACGAAGAAGGCGCGCAAAGCCAAGAAGGTTGCTGCATCGGCGGAAGCGGTCGCGCCCCAGCAACGACAGCAAGACGGCTCAGGTAGTTGCGATGCTCCAGACCAAGACCGGGGCGACCCTTGATGAAATCATGCAGAAGATGGGCGGCAACGCCTCACGGTCCGCGGCTTCATGGCCGGCGCGATGAAGAAGGCAGGCTACTCGGTCGAGTCCTTCAAGCCCGAGGACGGCGAGTGCACGTACCGGATCAACAAGTAGCGCCAGGCAAGACGGAGCCACGCCCGCCCGGCTTCGGCGGGCTTTTCTCTCTTGGGCCAAGCCGCGGCGGCCCGCTCTTCACCTTTGCTATCTGCGTGAAAGCTCCTGAAGCAATAATTCCATCCGAGCCAAACGGTCCCGGATTTCTCGTAGTTCCCCCGCCTCTTGCTGACCGACGAAGTGGCTCGTAACGCTGGCACTGAAGGTGGATATGAGCCCGATTCCCGCCGACATCAAGACAATGGCGATTCCGCGGCCCCACATGGTAGATGGCTCGATGTCGCCATACCCGACAGTGCTGGCTGTGACCACTGCCCACCAAACGCCATCCAAGTAACCGCCGCGAACTGTTTGCGGTTCCACAACCTGCAGCGCTGCAGCGCTCCCCAAAACAATCAGAAGCGTCGTGACCCCGACATAGAGCAAGCCGCGATGCGCGAGCACGGCCCGCAGTTCGGCAAGGCCCCGAAACGTGGTGCCCGCTAGGCGCGAGAACCGCAGTAGCCAAATGAACCGCGCGATTCTGGCTGTGGCTAGAAAATTAGGAAGCGGTGGGAACGAGAGAATTATGACGATCGGACTAATCCAGTTCTGACGCGCATAGCGGGAGCGGGACGGAGCGCATGTGATTTCAATAGCGTACTCGGCGAAGAAGATCGCCCAAATCGTCCAGTCAGCGGCGTTCGCCCAGAACGAATGCACCCCCTGGTCAAACAGGATTATGAGAGGGATAGTGGCAACGGTTCCGGCAACAATGGCGAAATTTATCCGCCAGGCCGCTCGCGGTCCGAGAGTTGGTCGAGTCATCGCGACAAATGAATCGCAACCGGAAGCCCTGGAATCCGTTCGGTAATGGGTGCGACCTTACCTCCACTCGGTGCGCACGTTCTTCGAGAATTTCCGGAACAGGGGCCGCTCCGGCCCGCGCTCGCTCCACGAAACTTTTACAGTTGTTCCACGGCTGGCCGAAATGCAAGCCCCATCCTCTTCAAAGGGGCTTCGAAAACATCCGTCGCCTCTCACTTCCGATTGGAGGCAAGCAATGGGGCAACCACAACTTCCCGCCGTTAACATATCGGGTCGGGCAACTTCACCCGCCGTAGCTGATTGGATTATGCGGAATGTTCCATCCTTTGTTGGACTAATCCCGCACGAATGGACCGAAGCCGTCATAAGGAAATTGCGGCAGTACGCGATCCAGAACGAGGTGATTCGTGAGGCATTTAGAATCACGCGGTCCAACAAGATGGATTTTGAGGCCCCGTTCGGATACAGCATGGCCGAGCTTAAGTTGATCTTCCCAGCGCGTCCGGAATCTCCCGTCTCGCGACAGGTTCGCGACACCGCCCCCTCACTGGGTCAAGTCCACCCCAGCCAATGGACCGATTACGGTGTCAGGCAGGCGCTTTCCCAAATGGAGGCGCAATACGTCAAGGCCATGCTGAATGGCGATACCGGTGGCATGGAGGCAATCGCTGTCTCGGTACTAGGGCTAATTTGGCAGGCAATCAAGGCAAAATTAGCTGACAGGAAACTCAAGAACGAGGTCGCCTTCACGCAAGAATGGGATAACATCGTCAACGAAGCCTTCCAGAACGCACCCAATCTACGCGGAAATGTGCTGCGCCTGACGCGCGCAGATATACGGCAAATGCAGAGCTGGCGAAATCCTGGCGATATGGAATTCGGGCGAATTGTGCGGCTGCGAATTCCTCGGGGGACACGTGCCTCGGAGGGCGAAGGCGAGGGTGAAGCGGACTAGGTTGGCGTCGTCGCTACGATCAGCGAGCCGAAAGACAGCTCGAAAAGCGGGCGCCCGGAACGGTAGGAAGTTGCTGGCATCTGGCCATACGATACAAGCTGTGGGCGCGAGGCGTCACCCGGAGAGTATCGGCTCGCTCGGTCTAGAGCCGTCGCGAGTGGCTTGTTAGGCTTTTTGCGCGGCCTTCTGCAACCGCCAACGTTTCTTCGTGGCAGCGATAATCCGCTTGCGGCCTTCCTCGCTAAGTTGGCGCTTCGGTTTCTCTGTCTCGGCTATTGCTTCGGGTGCCGCCTCATCACGCAGCCTTGCCCATCGCGCCTTCTGGGCCAACGCCATCTTCCTGCGAGAGGCTGCGGAGAACTTCTTCTTTCCGCTGGTTGCAATTTGCTTGGCAGCAATCGCTGCCGGGTGTCCCGTGACGATCGCGCGAAGTTCGGCAATCTGTTCGTCAATACGGCGCTTTTGCGCCTCGAAACCTTCGATGGCGGCGGCGATGATATCCGGAGTGAGCGTGTGCGGCATTAGATTCAACTCTCCATCTCCAACGTAACCTATTTTTGGCTCACGCCGGCGCCTATTTAGTTCTTTCAGTTCGACTCGTTCGGCAAATGAGGACGGAACGGCGATGCGGGAGGCTGCGGTTAAGCTCCGGAAGCGAGTCGGAGAGAATCGCTAATTTGAGAAAGTCTAAACCGGCACACTCCCCAAAGACTGCCGCGCGAACTCGTCACGAGACGTGAATGTTCGGACGAAGGCGAGGGTCGCTGACATTCTTACGCAATACCTCTCGCGTGATTGGCGCCACGTCCCCCTCTCCGAAAAACATGAAGCGGAATAGGTACCCGATCGGATTGCCTTCGGTCCATCCAAAATATGCGTGTGGCAACTTGCCGGTGAGAGTGTTGATCTTCAGAAGTACAGCCGCAATCGCGTTGGGAATCGCCGCGCTTTTGGCGCGCAATATCTGGTGACGGCCTATCGTCAAGCCCGTCACATCCAAATCCCCCGTGAAATCCGAAGCATCGCCGCCAATGATCTCGAGGAATATCAGTTGCTCCGAGGAGGTCAAATGGTGACCCCGGCGAGTGCTCAGGTCCTTCTCGTCATACTCTGCGGGTTGCTGCGATCCGGGCCGGTGTGCAATCAGGCGTATCACTTTGTCATCATCGCTTGCGATTATCCGCTGTGCGTCCTCATCAAACGTAACCGTGTGAATCCGTAATTCCGTCGCGCGGAGCGCACGCGACACCAGCGAGGTGCCGACCGTCAGGACGATGAAAAAGGAAGCGATCCGAATGCCCTCCGGCCGCTCAATGATATTCGCGACCGTCGTGTAAGCGAACGCTAGGGTGATCAGCACAAATGGCACCCGCACGCGTGACCGCCACATGGAAATTGTAACCGCGACCGCGGCCGACGTCATCAGCACGAGCACGCCTGTAGCATACGCACCACCTTGCGCATCCACGTCCGCCTTGAAGATGATCGTCACCACGAACGCGATTGTCGTGAACACGAGTACCAACGGTCGGGTTGCGCGAGACCACTCCGGGGCCATTCCGTAACGCGGCAGATAGCGAGGCACCAGGTTGAGGAGGCCTGCCATCGCGGATGCGCCTGCAAACGACAGGATGAGAACCGTGCTGATATCGTACACAGTGCCGAATGTTTCTCCCAGAAAACGGTGAGCCAGGAACGCAAGCGCCCGGCCATTTGCCTGGCCGCCTTTTTCAAATTCGTGCGGCTCGATCAGCGTTGCGGTAAGGAGGCTGCTGCTGAGCAGGCAAACGCTCATAACGAGCGCAGCCGTCAGCAGCAGCTTGCGGGTGTTTCGGATGCGCCTCCGAACGTCGCCCTCCACTAACGGCATCAATGCCACGCCGGTTTCGAACCCCGACAGACCGAGGGCCAGTTTCGGAAAAACCAGCAGTGCTACGGCAATCATCTTCGGCAAACCGCTATGCGACTGGAATAGATGTTCCTTCCAGGTTGAGAGCGTCTCCGGGTGACGAAACACTTCTGCCAGTCCGACCGAAATCACCACAGCGTTCAGCACTAGATAGCTCGCGACCAGCAGCACCGCAACCCCGATCGCTTCACGGAAGCCGAGAAGAAAAATCACGCCAAGAACGCCAATCAGGAAAAGCGTCAACCCGAGGCGATGATGCAGCCAATTCGGGAAGAACGGGTTCTCGATCACGTGGGACGTTGCGTCCGCGGCCGAAAGAGTCATCGTGATGATGAAATCAGTAGCCGCAAATCCCAGCAGGCAGAGGATCAACAGTTTTCCGATCCAGCCAGGAAACAGTTCTGCCAGCATGGAAATGCTGCCCTGACCATTTGGGCTCTGCCGCGCGACCAGCGAGTACACTGGCAGCGCTCCCAGCAACGTCACGAGCACGAGGACGAGCGTGGCCAGCGGCGACAGAAGCCCAGCCGCCAGAAACGCAATCCCAGGTTGGTAACCCAGCGTGGAAAAGTAATCCACTCCGGTGAGGCACATCACCTGCCACCAACGATGGGTATGCTCAGTCGCATTCGCCGAATGAGGTCCCTCCGGCACCTTCATATCGTGCAGGAACCATCCGTAAAAGCGGCTGAGGGGGGTCTCAGAGTCCGAACTCATTTTGATTCAGTCTACTTGACCGGGTGTGCGAAACGCTTGGAAATTCTTGTGGACGCGAGCAACCCCGCGCGTGAACTAGGCCTACTGGCCCCTGAACACGCGTTAGGAGGAGCGCCAACACTTTGAGAAGTAGTCTCTGTGGCCTCTGAATTCGACGGCTGCCGGAGAACGCGATCGGAATGTAGTGGAAGTCGCCCAGTAAAGAAGCGCCCGGCATTCGCTTCAATCCATCGAAACTCACCTCGGAGAAATCATCCTTGAAAACGGCATCGAAAACGTAAGTGGCCCCTTCGCGGATCGTGGCACGGACGAGCGGCAGGTCATGAAGTATTTCGAGGGAGGCGGGTGGCCCCGAAAACCTCTCCACGGCTTTGCGTTTCGCCTCGTTACGACGTTCGGCCATCATCACTTCAAACTCGGTTTTCACGCCCTCGCTTCCAGCTAGAAGGGGGTGCGCTCGATAGCGGCAGTTCAGAAAGGCCAGAATAGTGCCCTGGCTGATCTCTGTGTTGACCATGGTTGCATGCTCCAATCTGCCGTTCAGTATGTCGACGGTGAAATGTAGCTGCGAAATGCCGGTTGCGCATTCGCCTTTTATTTGCCCATGATATGTCCGCGACCAACCAGCGCTCCTGCCGCGTCTCCTTCACGGACCCGGAAGGCGTCACGCATTCGGTAGTGGCGTCGGCTGCGACCATGTACGAGGCGGCGGCGCTCGCCGTCGCGGAATTTCGGCGCGCGCACTTAGCGGAGGTGATCGTGGGCCCTGGAACCCGGCTTCAGATCGCAGTGGAAGCTCCTGCGATGTCGCACGAGCTCACCTTCCAGAAGCTGACCAATTGGCTGGGCAGCAGCGCGAAGAGCCCGAATGACGGGCTGCTCAAGTCACGGCTGCGGGAGATCCTGGGCGGCTGATGCAGTTCGTCAAACGTAAACGATATTCGCGGCGTAATCACTTTCGAGAGGCAGGATAGGAGTGGGCGCATCAAGACTGTGGTCCTTGTCCGGCTCTTTCCAGAGATGGTGCATTGGGAGATCTTTAGGTACCTTAGCTTTTGGATTTACCTTAGTCTGAATCCACTTTTCCATGTCTGCATTATTTTCGGCGAACAGACCGCCTTCTACCGGCAAGCCATTCTCGAGCTTCAGGTAGTACATAACCTTCGTGTCTTTCTTGTCGGGGTAGTAGTACTTGGTGAACCCGAAGTCATAGCGATTTGGGATTTGGTCGAACGGTCGAATGTTGACGCCCGCAACCCCGAAGTTGTTCTCCAACCGTGGCGCACCCATTTTGTCCGCACCAAAGAACTCGCGAAATTGCTTCAACGTTGCCGGGCTCTTGCCAAGATCGCAGGAACGCCACTCCACTACCTTCAATTTCATGGCGCGCACTTGCTTCATGAGGTCGAGCAACTCGTCGATCTCCGAGTCATTAGATTCGAACTCGCCTTCCTCTTTTTCGGTTGGCTTCCGTTTGGAAGCCGCGAGTTGATTTAAGATGCCGAGTTTAGTTCCCTTTGTCGGTCCCAGTCCTTTGTTAATCGGCAAAAGTATCCCCGACCCATCGTAGTAACCATGCGCCACCAGGGCCAGCTCCGACGCTTTTGTCTTGATGACTGCTCGCAGTAAGCCGGCGAACGTCAGGTCCCCTGAGTCCACTACCTGAGTCGGCGAAACCGACATGCTCTTGGGCGGTAAGGGATGGGCATCAAAGAACTGCTTTACCACTTTGCCCAAATTGTTCTCACCGATCGCGTAGATGATTCCAATTGCCATGGATCGCCTCCTCTCAATGTTCGGCACGGACAACCTACAAGTTCCGTCAGTTTCTGTCTAGGCGTTTCCCTTCGACTCAGGATAGTGCTTTGATGAACGAAGCCATTTCATCGCCAAACCAAAAGTTGGTGGCGTGCACGCTTTGGCTTAGAATTATCAAAGGCTCGGTTCGACAGGCCAGCGCGAAGCGCCCCCTCCGAAAGATCCAAATCCAGTCTTGAGCAGGTGACGGATGAACGATCTGAAGTGCGTGCGTGGCCAATCGACGAGCCGGTATCCTACGTCAGGAACAGCCGCAAGATCGACTTGGGACGGCAAATACACACCTCCTGGATTGCGCTTCCTTTCTCAACGGCGCGCACAACGACTAGGTCGATGCGATGACGCAGGCGATGTTCCGATGGAAACGTGGCGCTGACCAACAGTTGGTCTAGCATCACGAGCCGATCAGATCAGCTCCCTGTAAAGTGGGGCGCAAGCGAATCGCTGAGGCGACCTCATGCTGTTAGAACGAGCACGTGATCGCTGGGTTGACGTCATAAACCACACTATCTGGAAAGCTCTCCACGATTCCAGTCCAGTATACTGTTGACTCTAGGCGCCAGTTTCGAACCGGAACGGGTCTGTTCGAATAGAACCCGGCTGGAGGGAAAATGCTGAAACAGTTGTTGCCAGTCATGCCGCTCTTGGCCGTGGCTTCCGCCTTAGGGGTGGATGTTACGACCTACCACAATGACAACGCCCGAACCGGTCAGAACCTGAGCGAAACGATTCTCACGCCTACTAATGTGAATGTCACTGGCTTCGGTAAGCTATTTGTCATATCCGTTGACGGGAAGGTCGATGCCCAGCCCCTTTACCTCGCGGCCGTGACCTTCCCCGGCCAGGGAACCCATAACGCGTTGTACGTGGTCACGGAGCACGACAGCGTATATGCTTTCGATGCAGACACGGGCGCGCAGTTGTGGAGGGTCTCGATGCTGAAGTCCGGTGAGACCCCTTCCGATGGGCTAAATTGCGGGCAGGTGACTCCGGAAATCGGGATCACCTCAACTCCAGTGATTTCACGGAGCAACGGCACGATCTATGTTGTTGCCATGTCGAGAGACGCTTCCAACACTTACTTCCAACGCCTCCATGCGCTGGATCTTACCACCGGCGCAGAGCAGTTCGGCGGACCTATCGATATTCATGCCGTGTTTCCCGGCACCGGCGATAACAGCAACGGCACGAACGTCGTCTTCGATCCCAGGCAATACGAAGAACGCGCCGGCCTTCTCCTGCTGAACGGAGTAGTTTATACGAGCTGGACTTCGCATTGTGATATTGGGCTATACACGGGATGGGTCATCGGCTACTCGGCGGCGACGCTTGCGCAGACCAGTGTCTTCAATTTCACGCCGAACGGGCATATGGGCTCGGTATGGATGGCGGGCTCAGGTCCCGCGGCAGACCCTAACGGCAACATCTACTTCCTGGCTTCCAACGGAACCTTTGATACGACGCTCGACAGCAGAGGATTCCCGAATCGTGGAGATTTTGGCAACGCTTTTATCAAGCTCTCCACGATCAATAACAGCTTGGCCGCCGCCGATTACTTCAATATGTTCAACACGGTTTCGGAATCGAACGCGGATCAGGACTTGGGCTCAGGGGGCGCACTGGTTCTTCCGGATATGACCGATGCGGTCGGGGCCACCCGGCATCTGGCCGTAGGAGCCGGTAAGGATCAGCACATATACCTCGTGGATCGCGACAACATGGGGGGGTTTAGCCCGACGGCCAACAATAACTATCAGGATCTATCTGGCGTTCTTGCCGGTCAGGTATTTTCCAAGCCCGCGTACTTCAATGGCCGCCTCTACTATGGCTCGGTGGGCGATTCAATTAAGGCGTTCCAGTTCTCGAACGCGAGACTCGTAACTCCACCGGTGGCTAACACCGTTAACAGCTTCCCATATCCCGGAACTACACCAAGCATTTCGGCTAATGGCACGGCGAACGGGATCGTGTGGGCCGCCGAGAATAGCAGTACCGCGGTGCTCCACGCTTACGACGCCAACACCCTGAGCGAGTTGTACAACAGCAACATGGCTTCCAACTCACGCGATCATTTTGGAGTCGGGAACAAGTTCATCGCCCCCATGGTCACCAACGGCAAGGTTTACGTGGGAACGACAACTGGAGTTGGTGTCTTCGGACTCTTGGCTGTATCGGCAGTTCCCGTGATCACCAGCCGGCTGACGGCTACTGGGAACACTGGCAAGAGCTTCACTTATCAAATAACGGCAACCAACACCCCGACCAGCTACAGTGCCACCGGGCTGCCTGCCGGCCTCAACCTGGACTCAAGCTCGGGCCTGATCAGCGGGACCCTTCTGACTAGCGGCACAACGAATGTCACGATCGGCGCGACAAACGGAAGCGGCACGGGCTCGGCTACCCTCGTAATTGTCATCCACGGCAAGAAGAATTAGGGCTGCAAGTGCGGCGAGACGTCGCGTAACGAAGCCCGCTGTCCAGTTTATTTCTAGCGGCGGCCTCGGGGGGCGAGAGCGTCCTTTCGCCCTGCGTGATACTACATCACACGTGCTCACGACGACCAGGTTGATGCGATGAGCCAGGCGCTCCTCTACTGGAATATCGCTCCGCAGCAGACCATCGTTTACCTCAACCCGCCTGGGTCGTATCAGATCAGCCCGATCGTAGTGTCGATAAGGGCCCCCATCGATTACTTCTTCGAAGTCGCCGCAGCCCTGGTGTTCGCCAGTTTGCTCGTCACAACCGGTTTCACCCCAGCTTCCTGGAATATATCCACCAGCCGCTTCGCGATGTACCTATCTTCGCCATCTTTCAGCAGCCAGGTGGAGAATCCGAAGCTGTTTTGAGGCGCGTTAGGGCGGCCACCACGGCCACCGCCCTGAGCACCTGCAGGTCTGGGCGCGCCGCCGCCTGCAGCATCGTGGGGACCGGTCCAGTTTGGATCGGAACGTCCCGACATGCCGCCCGCGCCCATACCCAGGCCCGGAGGCGAGCCGATCGCCACGGGCTTGGTCTCGCCCAGCTTCCGCATGATTTCGGGCCCGGTGATCTTCACCTGGTCGACGTCCCAAGTCCAGGTGTAATGCGGCGACACATTGCCAAGCGCATTTCCGTTGTAAGTGCGCGTCATGGTCACGCCGTACTTCGCGAGCGCTTTGGTAATCGTATCCGCTTTCGCATCGTACTTCTTCAGAGTCTCATCGTAGTCCTGGTTTACGAAGAGTTCCAATGCCTTCAGAAGGCCGAAGCACGACTCCTTGGAAACCTTGCAAACGCGGCCAATGCGGTTCTCCTGCGGGCTCATGTTAAGTAGCGCCCAATGGAGCAGGTTCTCCTTGCCGATCATGAAGCCGGTGGCCTGCGGTCCGCAGATGTCTTTGCCGCCCGAGAACGCTACAATGTCGAAGCCCAAAGCAGGAAGCTCCCACAGCCGTTCTTTCGGTGGAACGTCGGCCGAGGCATCGCAGAACGTATAGATATTGTGTGCCTTGGCGATGGCAATCACCTCTTCCGCAGTTACCGGCGAGCGGTTGGACTGGATGTGGTTGAAGTGGATGCCGACCGTGCGCTCGTTGATGGCGGCGATCAGTTCCTCTTTCGTATTGACGACGACCAGCTTTGCGCCCGTCTGGCGAATCTGATGGTCGAAGTTATCGCGATGTCCCGCGAAGATGATGACCTCGGACTTGGGAAAGCCGGTCAGGTCGGGGATGTTCAGCATCCGCTCGTTGATGTCTTCGGTCAACATGCCGGCATATCCGCACAGGATCGCAGCCGCGCAGCCCTCCGTCACCAGTGCGGTATAGCCTTCAGGTGCCTTGACGAGTTTGGCAATCCACTTACCTGACTTGACCAACAAGTCGTCCATCACGCAGAAGTGCATGTTGCCCATGCGTATTGCTTCCATGACCTCCGGCTTCATCACCGATCCACCGATGACGGTCACCGTTCCCTGGATGTTGACTATAGGCGTTACACCCAGCATGTCCCAGGGGTTGCTGCTCGAGCAGAAGCCCTTGGTGATTGGCGCAACCGGGTGCCCATCCACCAGAGGCACGCCCGGCGAACTCATGGAGCCCGATTTGCTCACGGTCGACGCATCTGCGTTCAGCCTGCTCGAACCGAACATCCCGGCACCGACAGTGCTCAGCCAGGAGAGAAAACTACGACGGCAAGATTTCAGGTTCATATGTTTGTCCTTAATCATAGTTCAGGCCGCGCCAGCGTCTGGCGGTAGTTCCCGGGCATCCACTGCCCGGGGTTTGGCCGTCAGTTCCCGGGCATGGCGTTGCAACTCCATCAGAGGTCGGCACGGACGCACAGGAAGGACGCATACTTCGCATTGCTGCAAAGGCGCCGGCGAAAAGCGATAGGGACGAACTCTGCGCGAAGGGAGCGCAAGTCAGGAGGGACCGCCTGACCGGCACTCCAGCTTTATACCCGTTTCAGTTCCGAACCACAGGGGTGCCCGAGCGGACTTATGGGTAACGCGACGCACGGACGTTCGACGCATAGCTGCAAATTATCCCGCGCTACCTGCGGAAACTTTACTCCCTCTTCTCGCCCGAACCGATCCTCAACCTTACGCAAGTACACCACGCGGCGCTTCCAGTTCGCGTTTGTTGACAGCACGGGTTATGAAACTGATCGTCACCTCGGGGCCGGCCTCCGCTTTGACCCACTTCTTCCAGTTCAACCGGGATCTTTTATACGCTGGGAGTCGGTCAAATTGCCGTATAGCAGCCTGTACTAGCCCTAGTTTGGCTCGGTGCTCCTTTTCCCGCCGCTCCCGTGTAACCCTGGTCGCTGTGTCGGCCGAGGAACACCTGGCACTGCAGTAGGCTTTGCTTTCGTGATTCCAGTGGTTCCGCCAGTATTTCCCGCAACGCTTGCACTTTCCGACATCCCGCTGAAAGGGTCCGGTCACGAACTGGAAGAACATCGAGACTGCATACGTGCGGCCCGGCGCCTCATCGATCTGGTACCCACGACCTAAGCCAAGGTCCACCATCTTGCGATAAGGCCCGCTAAATTCGTAGCTCACTCTCGCGGCGCGGTCTTTTGCGAGCCGAATTCTTCGTCGGTTTAGATCATCCTCGAGTTGCCCCTGCAGGGGCCACCGATCCAGACAACATCCCGCAGCGAGCCACGTATCCATAAGTTCGGAAAGCTGCTGACCGCACTCAAACAGCGTCTCGAAATTCATTCCGGTCCGCGCGTCGCGCCACGACTCCTCCTCAGCCGGCTCTGGCTCGGGATTCAGAATCTCTAGAATCCTAAGAACATTTGGTTCCGCCGCACGCCGTTCGCGCATCTCAACCAGTCTCCTGGCACGGGCCTCCAAGTAGGCGCGATCTCGATCCACGACTTATTGATAGCATGAACTCGCACTAAATGACTATCACGTCCTCCTTGAACTTCACCAGTAGTTGACGCACGCTGGTATCAAGGAGCAACAAAATGCAGCAAAAACTAGGCATTAACGAAGCAGCCAAGCTCTCTGGCATGTCGGTTTCCTAGTTGCGGCAAAAGGCGCTGGACCTTTGTCGAGTTGAAGCCGTGAAGGAGACTAGCTAAGAATGTGGAATCCCGAGGGGTAGTTCGGGCGACACTGGCGTCATTCTCCAGCCCTGGCGGGA
>Ga0105237_10006247_pt1 | contig 13266 bp, 12 predicted proteins | sample KBSC24metaG_FD_81520 | JGI IMG/M metagenome (GOLD analysis project Ga0105237, IMG submission 81520) | Corn rhizosphere microbial communities from Kellogg Biological Station, Michigan, USA - KBS C2-4 metaG | ecosystem: Host-associated > Plants > Roots > Rhizosphere > Soil | place: Michigan, USA...
CTGCGTTCAGTGGTTCTTTTGCAGCTAATGCTTTAGGGCCACCAAACTCAGGCGACAGTGTTACCAAAACGCCAACCACATACCACAATGGTGCGCCAATCAAAATGCAGTATAAATATTTTTTAAACCGGTCCCAGTTAGTAAACAACATAAAGAAATTACCTTTTGATACTTCTGATCGTTCGATATTTTTAAACATGCCCGATTCAAATGTGCCTAATCGTAATAAAAGCAGCAGTATACCCAGGCATCCTCCTACCTTATAAGCATTTTGCCATCCATATTTGGCTACCATTACAGCAGCGGCGGCTCCAAACAGGCCGATAACTGCAACAATCGTGGTTCCGTATCCTCTCTTCTCCTTACTTAATGTTTCGGTTACCAGGGTAATCCCCGCGCCTAATTCGCCCGCTAAACCAATGCCCGCAATAAAACGGACAAGCGCATACATGTTAACATCATGAACATAAGCATTGGCAAAATTGGCTATAGAGTATAACAAAATAGACCCGAAGAGAACTTTGATACGCCCCAGTTTATCGCCAACTACTCCCCATAATATCCCACCAAGCAGTAAGCCGAACATTTGTACATTGATAATAAATACACCTTTGGGAAGTACATCCGCAGGACTAACACCAATGGACAATAAGCTGCTTTTTCTTACAATTGAGAAAACCAGCAGATCATAGATATCAACAAAATAGCCCAATGAGGCTACCAGTACCAGGAAAATTGCGTTGCGGGTGAGTTTAGGAGAAATAGTATCAGTCATAAACTGTGTAATAATTGGTCGGCTAATTTAAAGGAATTAATAGATGCAAGGTAATTTTTTTGGCACAAAAAAACCCCTACACTGTGCAGAGGTCTTTTTATTCAGAATAAATGAATTATACCTTTTTCACGTTGACTGCCTGTAATCCTTTTCTGCCTTCTTCCACATCATATTCTACGTTATCGTTGTCCTTAATGGCATTTACTCCGCCTTGTACATCTTTGAAATGTACAAAAAGATCTTTGCCATCATCGGTTACAATAAAACCGTAGCCTTTTTGTGTGTTAAACCATTTTACTTTTCCAGTTTTCATAATTTGTTATTCCTGTTAAAAAATTTTGTGTTAGATTAAAAAAACTAAAGCCATACTGAAAATAAAATGGTATTAATTATCAGAAAGCATTATAATATTAACCTGTTTTTCAAATATATAAAATTATTATATAACAAAATAAAAATTATTTATTTGGTTGCGGGGTCGTTCTTAAATATGGTTTTACCATCGTAAACCCTTTAGGAAATTTGGCAGGAATGTCTTCTGTCTTCACTGCAGGCACTACAATCACGTCTTCCCCATCCTTCCAATCGGCAGGTGTAGCCACGCTGTAATTGGCTGTTAGTTGTAAAGAGTCGATCACACGGAGCACTTCCTGGAAATTTCTTCCTGTTGATGCGGGATAAGTTATCATCAGCTTAACCGCTTTGTCCGGGCCAATCACAAATAATGAACGAACAGTTGCGGTTAATGATGCGTTAGGATGGATCATATCATAAGCCAACGCGATTTCCCTGTTTTCGTCGCCAATAAGCGGGAAATTTACTTCCACATTCTGCGTTTCGTTGATATCATTGATCCAGCCTTTATGTGATTCTACTGAATCTACACTCAGGGCGATCACTTTCACATTGCGTTTTGCAAATTCGTCTTTAAGTGATGCAGTTTTACCTAATTCAGTAGTGCATACCGGTGTATAATCTGCGGGGTGCGAAAATAATACGCCCCAGCTATCGCCAAGATATTCGTAGAAATCTATTTCGCCGTCTGATGTTTTTGCTGTGAAATTTGGGGCCTTGTCGCCCAGTCGTAAGCTCATAATGTTAAAAATTAAAATGTTTTTATGTCGGTTTACGGTATAAAGTTACTGCGTTTGCTGATAAAATCAATAGCAAATATTAAATAATCTATTAAACATATATACTTTATAGAAATAAATTACATCAACATTATACAAGAAACGTTGTTGAAGGTATAAGTTGATTGGGTTGATTAAGTGGATGGTTGATTAAACGGTGGGAAAACCTATCAATTTAACTTAATAAAACTAATGGAACGACATACTTATCAAACCGGAATCATCGGTAATTGCGCCTTTTTGGCCCATGTTAATAAGAATACTAATATCGACTGGCTTTGCTGGCCAAGATTTGACAGCACCTTTATTTTTGGAGGATTGCTGGACAAGAAAAAAGGCGGAGAGTTTTCTATTTTGCCGGAAGGCGAATACACCTCCTATCAATATTACCAGGAAAATACCAATGTCCTGATCACCGAGATAACCGTTAAGAGCGGCGGAAGATACCGTGTAACCGATTTCGCTCCAAGATTTTATCAAAGTCAAAGGTACTATAAGCCGTTAATGCTGATCAGGAAAATTGAAGCGCTTGATGGCTCGCCGCGTATCAGGGTTAAATGTTCACCGGTTACAGAATATGGAGATATCAAACTAAGCGTCAATCGCGGCAGCAACCATATACAATACCTGGGTGGTGATGAAAACATGCGGCTTACAACCAATATACCCATCAGTTATATTTTTGATGAGCACGCCTTTGTGTTAAATGAATCCAAATATATGGTGCTCACCTATGGAGAGCCGCTTGAAGCTCCGCTGACCAGCACCGTAGAACGGTTTTTAGGTGAAACTACCCGATACTGGCAAACATGGATCAAACACTCCTCTATTGCTGCTTTTTACCAGCCTTTTGTAATACGATCGGCCCTGGCGCTGAAAATTCACCAATATGAGGATACCGGTGCGATTATAGCTGCCAGCACCACCAGTTTACCAGAGTCGCCGGGAAGCGGGCGTAACTGGGACTATCGCTATTGCTGGCTGCGTGATACTTATTATGTGATCACAGCGCTGAACCACATCGGCCATTTCGAGGAGATGGAAAAGTATTTTGGTTACGTGACAGATATTTCATTTTCAGAAGACGACAGATATCAGCCATTGTATGGCATTACAGGTAAAAAAGCACTGATCGAACATACATTGAGCGACCTGGAGGGTTATATGGGCAATCAGCCGGTTCGTATAGGTAACCAGGCTTATGAGCACATTCAAAATGATATATATGGCCAGGTACTGATCTCGATGCTGCCCTTATACACCGATCATCGCTTCATATTTTCAGAACGAAAAGATTCGGCCCGGTGGGTGGCTTATTTATTGAATAAGATCGAAAAAACGATTGACGAAAAGGACGCGGGTATATGGGAATTCCGCAATATGGCCAATATACATTGTTACAGCAACCTGTTCCAGTGGGCCGGCGCTTCGGCTGCCGAGAAAATTGCGCGCACTATTGAGAACAAAGAACTGACACGTAAAGCCATATCCCTAAAAAAGAAAGCCGCCAAACATATTGAAAGCTGTTACGATCCGAAAAGAAAAGTGTACACCAATTCGGCAGGCAGCTCTAACCTGGACGCAAGTACTTTGCAACTCATTATGATGAATTATCTGGACCCTAACTCCAAAAGAGCGAAGGATCATTTAGCTGCATTAGAAAAAGAACTAAAGGCATCTAATGGATTATTTTACAGGTATTTATACAAGGACGATTTTGGAAAACCAAAGACTACTTTCCTGATATGCGCCTTTTGGTATGTGGAAGCATTGGCAGCTGTGGGCCGTATAGAAGATGCTCAACGGGAGTTTGCCAACCTGTTAAAATTCTCCAACCACCTGTTGTTATTCAGTGAGGATGTGGATGAGAACGATGGCAGCCAGTGGGGTAATTTTCCGCAGGCTTATAGTCACGTAGGTTTGATGAACGCGGCCTATCGGATCGCAATGAAACTGGATCGACCGATATTTTTATAGTCATTGTGCCATTAGTCATTGGTGGACAGGTAGTCTATCAATGACTTTTTAAAACAGCGCTTTCAGCAAGTTTCTTTAATAATCTACGTGCTTCCCAGGGAGTCCTCAGGTAGAATTTAGCGGCAGAAAGGTTACTGCCTATTTTTATGGTGACAGCATTATCCGGCAAGGCTTTGAATACATCTTCGTCAGTATAATCGTCGCCAAAGGCCATGATGAAATCGTAATCGTTGCCATCGATCAACGTTAAAGCCGCTTTGCCTTTGTTGATCTCAATATTTTTCACTTCGACCACCTTGTCGCCTGGCAATAATTGCAGGCCCTTGTCATTAGCAAGGTATTTCAGATTGTTGAGCAACTCCCCTGCCCTTAGTTCACCCAGGCCTTTTTGTGCCTTACGATAATGCCATACCAGTGAAAAACTTTTCTCCTCGATGAAAGTACCGGGGGTACGGTCGACATAAGTTTCCAGTATCGGCATGATATCATTCTTCCAGTGGGATGTAAGGCCGGGAATCTTATGCCAGCTTGTCCCAGGTTTTTTAAACCAGGCACCGTGCTCGGCGACCAGATCGATATTATGGTCGCCAAACCATTCTTCCAGGTTTTCGTGCTTGCGGCCGCTGATCAGCACAATATGGTTATCAGGATCATCGGTCAGGTCGCTCAGTATCTTGTATAACTCCACATCCGGGCTGGCCTGTTCGATACTCGATTTAAAATCGACAAGTGTGCCATCGTAATCTAAAAATAATATCCGCTTACGGGTCTTACCATAACGGTTCACAATAGATTGCTCCGTACCAGCGCTGATATAACGTGTTTGCATGGACCGCTGAAGCAATTTCACCTCATTCAGCTTATCCATAAATATTTTTACCCAATGCGTGATATTGAATTTGGCTACCATTTGCCTCATCTGCTGCATCCGTCTTTTTTGCTCGTCTAAAGGCATATTGATGGCCCTGAGGATGGTTTCAGCTACTTCCACGGTGTTATTAGGGTTTACAATAAGGGCATCTATCAGTTCTTTCGACGCGCCTGCCATCTCGCTTAATATCAGTACCCCGTCATCGTCAATGCGACTGGCAACGTATTCCTTGCTCACCAAATTCATGCCGTCGCGCATCGGGGTAACGAGGCAAACGTCAGCAGAATAATACAGCGCTGACAACATTTCTATTGGGAAAGACCGGTAATAATAATGGATCGGCGTCCAGTCCATAGTTCTGTAAACGGAATTGATTGTACCTACTTTTTTATCAATTTCGTCGCGCAGGTGTGCGTATTGGGGCACGGTATCCCGCGATGGAACCACAATCATATACAAGGCGATTTTCTCCCGGCATTCAGGATGGTTTTCCAGTATGTATTCAATTGCCTGCAAACGCTGTAAAATGCCTTTGCTGTAATCCAATCGGTCTATCGACAGGATCAGCTTGATATCTTTAAAGGAGTCCTTAATGAGTTCGATGTCCTTTTTTACCTCTTTGGTTGTGGGTAAGGAAGCATATTTTTTCTCATCAATGCCCATCGGGAAGGATTCAACTACAACGGAGCGGTCGCCATCAGTGATTATATTCGCAGACGTGTTAACCGGCAGTATACGCGAGGTAGCATTTAAAAAGTGCCTCACATCATCAAACGTATGAAAACCGATCAGGTCGGCGCCTAACACGCCTTTTAACAGTTCGGCACGCCAAGGTATCAGCCTGAACATCTCATAGGATGGAAATGGTATGTGCAGGAAGAAGCCAATGGAAACCTCCGGCATCTCGTTCCTAATTAGTTCGGGCAGCAATAGTAGCTGGTAATCATGTATCCAGATGGTATCGCCGGGTTTGGCGACTTTTAGTACGGCATCTTTAAATTTCAGGTTTACCTGCTGATAGTAGTCCCAGTTTGAGCTCTTATAGTTAGCATACGTGGACGCGTAATAGTGGAAAACCGGCCATAGCACCTCGTTTGAAAAACCCTCGTAATATTGGTTGATTTCCTCCTGTGACAGGAAAACGGGTAATAGACTTAGCTCTTTTAGCTGTTTTGATATTTTATTTTTATGTTCATCGTCGGATATTTCAAGGCCAGGCCAGCCTATCCATAAGTTATCGTTTTGTTTATAGATAGATCCCAGGCCGGTGGCCAGGCCGCCTTCACTGGACGACAATTGATACTCCCCATCATTTTCACTGATCTTTACAGGAAGCCTGTTTGATACGATTATTGTTTTAGACATTATTATTAGCAGTAGTTTTATTTACTCCTAATAAAGGCACGAGTGGGTATAAATGTTTTGAATAAATGCTATTTGAGGGGATTTTGTGCGAACTCACCCGATCATCGCTGCGCTCGATCACCCTCTCTGCTACGCAAAGAGGGTTGGTTTTTGAAGAGCTTTGACAACTTTCAAAAAGTTGTCAAAGCTTGTTATATGTTAAATGGTTTTTTGACTGGGTATTGGTCAACAAAAAAGCCACCCCGGTGTGGGATGGCTTGTGTTAGCAATTTTTTAGGGGGAATTATTTTACTTGTTTGTAAAATTCGATATGAGCTGAAGGAGTGATCTTTACCAAAATTTCGTTGGTATCATTCTTCAGGTCAACAAAGTAAGCAGTTTCGTCAGCAGTTGAATTTAATTCAGTGTTGTTTTGTACTACTATAACTTCATTAACTGCGTATCCTTTGTAATCTTCAGCAATTTCTTTCTTTGCTTTTGCAGGGATAGCTTTAGCGTCAACATCCTGTGTTACGGCAACGAAATCGCCCTGGAAGTTGTAGAAAGCAGTCATTTTAGCGTCATTCAGGATGAAATCAACTTTCTGGAAATTTTTGTTAACCGTCCAGCTTGCATTTTTTGCTTCTGCAAAATCAGCGTTGAACTGGTTTAATACACTGTAAGAAACATTAACAGTTGAACTGTTTTTCTTGGTGCCATCGGCGAAAGCGCTTATGCTAAACATTGCAGCAATTGTGGTTGTAATAAATATCTTTTTCATGTTGTTTTAAATTTTAAATCCGCAACAAATGTATGCTGTAAATGCGTAATTTTAAAATAAATTAACATTTTTATGAATATTTGATAATTATACGGCCTATTTTCTATTTTTTATAAAATTATGGCCAATACTTAGTGTGTTTTTTACAATATGTTAATGTAATCTGAAATTACTTAGTGTATTTTATACAATAAGTAATTTATTAACCATTTCATTACAATTTAATGACATAGAGGCTGTTTTTGTGTAACAAAAATATTAGGTAAGCGCTTATTCATCTCAAGATAACGCCCGGATTTGTCCAGTAATTTATCATAAATCAACGATTTAACTGTTTTATAGACATTTATCCATTGTCTGCGAAGCCCGGGTAAAGGGTCATTCCCCCATCCATGAAGATGGTGGTGCCGGTAATATAGTCGGCCTCGTCCGATGCGAGCCAGGCGGCGAGTTTGCCGATGTCTTCCGGTTTGCCGATGCGGTTGTAAGGGACTAACGTCAAAAGTTTCTCCAATGCCTGCGGAGTTTCCCAGGCGGTATGATTGATGGGCGTCTGTATAGCACCGGGACCAATGCTTACTACCCGTATTTTATGCGGAGCCAGCTCCTGCGCCATGCTTTTCATTAGCATCATAACGCCGCCCTTACTGCTGGCATAGTTGACGTGGCCACCCCATGGGATCACCTCGTGTACACTACTCATGCAGATAATCTTGCCCGCGGCCCTGCTCCTGCCCTCCACCACTCCCCTGCGGATAAACTCTCTTGCCGCTTCGCGTGAGCATAGGAATTGCCCGGTCAGGTTGATATTGATTACCGTCTGCCATTGATCCAGTGTCATATCCACAAATTTGGAATCCTTTTGCAGTCCGGCGTTGTTTACCAGGATATCTATGGTGCCGTATTGCTTGTACAGTTTGGCGAACATGGCTTGGACCTCTCCTTCGTGGCTCACATCGGCCTGGTAGGCGAAGGCTTCGCCCCCGGCAGCTTTTATCTCGCTGACGGTTTGATCGGCGGCAGCCTGGTTATGGGCGTAGTTGATCAGCAGCTTCGCCCCTGCTTTGGCCAGCTCGAGGGCGACGCCTTTGCCAATACCGCTATCGGCACCGGTGACCAGGGCTGACTGGCCTTGTAGTGAATATGTGTTCATAGGGTTGTGTTTTGGCATAAAGATAAGAGCAGTATTTTTATGATTGACCCATCGCGGAATTATTTTTATTTCTATATTGGATCATAATTAACTATACCTGAACCATCATTTAATGCGAAAGCTCATTATACTTTTATTGGTTTTGCTGCTCACCCCTCTTATCGCGGGGCTTTACGGTATCCTGCATGATGAATTTACTTATACCATCTGCCACGAGTATTTTACCAAGTTTAAGTTTTACCAATTCGGATTGGTGGATATGAGGAAAGAAGCTATCCTGCCTAATCCCAGAATGGCTGTGGCTGACGTGGGTTTTATGGCGACGTGGTGGACGGGCGTGATCATTGGTATTGGCCACGGACTAACCGGCCTGATACAGAAAAACGATAAGGTAATGCTTCGTGTGGTTGCGAGGGCGACGCTGATCACCCTGGTGGTGACGACTGTAACAGGACTGGTTGGTTTGGCGTATGGCGAGTTTTATTTATCAAAAACGCAGGTGAACTGGTGGCTGCCGGATAACCTGGTAGACAGAGCAGGGTTTATTACAGTTGGCTCTATGCATAACTTTAGTTACCTCGGCGGTGTAATCGGGTTGATAGCAGGAATGGCCTACGAGGTGGTACAGGCGAGGAATGGCAGGAGGCGATAGTATAAATAGAATATTGCTAATCAACGCTCATTCAAAAGGATACTCAATCACCTTTAATTTTTCATTAGCCGCGCAGGTATCCAGGTGCCACGATTCGCCAACGTTCTCGATGGTATAAACAAACCCGGCAGTTAAAATAGAACCATCTGAAGGAACTTTCTTTTCAAAAACCAACTGATTGGCTTTATTCGGAATGTCCTTAACTTTCATGGTGTACAAGGTTGAATCAAAAGCGATGGATCCACCCTGGTTTGTAATATGCGCCGAAAAACTAATGTTGTGATCGTCGTTTGAGAAATCCTTGTTGGTATAGAGAACAAGCCTGATCGTTCTCATCGAAGGTGGAGGCGATTGTGATTTTTCCTTTTTACAAGAGGTAATAAAGCAAATAACCAGGAACAGGAATGTAATTGTAGAAGAAGTTTTCATTGTGCAGATTCTATTTTATGATATCATTAATGCGAAAAGGTTGAACTGCTTATATAAAAGGATACTCAATCACCTTTAATTTTTCATTGGCAGCGCAGGTATCCAAATGCCCTGCCACGCCGATGCTCTCGATTTCCCAAACAAAGCCGGCGGTTAAATCAGTACCATCAAAAGGTACTTTTTTCTCGAACACCAGTTGATTTGCTTTCTTCGGAATATCCCTCATATTCATCCTGTATAATACTGAATCAAAAGAGATGGTTCTTTTTTCGTTATAGATGCGGGCCGAAAAGGTGATGTTGTAGTTGTCGGTAGAAAGGTCCTTGTTGGTGTAGAGGATAAACCGGATCGTTCGCGTAGGTGGTGTTTGGTTCAATGGTGGCTGTTTTTCCTTTTTGCACGACGTTGCGAAGCAGATTAACACCAATAATAGTAGTGTTAGAGTAGAAAATGTTTTCATTATATCGATTCTGTTTTTTTAGGGATAATACAGAACGTCGCACCTTATGGTTGCCTGGCAAGTGCTTTTGGGGATTATCGCACATTTTTTATTATGCCTTTGTTGATGACAACACCAACAAAGGCAAGAGGGCAATCGCATACTTTGAATGACCGAAATACCACCGTGCGATTGCTTCGTCGTTCCTCCTCGCAATGACAATTAAGAAGATTTTGTGTCTTATCTTTCGCAGATCGCTTTCAACTTGGCCAAAGCTTTAGGCCAGTCGGTGTTGAACATATCCGCCCATCCGTCTGATACGCGCATTTGGACCGAAAACAAGGTTGTTCCGTTATTTTCGGTAAATGTATAGCTTTCAGTTGAGCCGACCCAGTCTTTGGCCATCTCGCTTTCGCGGTCCTGTGCGCCGCCTTTGAGCAGTACGGCAATGTGTTCGGCTGAGATGTAGTGGTAAGGTTCGTAAGCTAATATTTTGACTAATGTTCCTTCGCCTTCGGGGGAAACAAAGCGTATCTCGGCGCCTTCTTTCCACTCGCCTTCATAAGATGAACCCGGCCAGGCAGCGCCCGACCATTCTTTATAGGTATCCGGGGCGAGCATGGTTTCCCAAATGTGTTTAGCTGAAGCGGCGATGTTGTCTTCGAATTTAATTTCCTTTTTCATAACGTTTATGGTTTATATACAAAGGTGCCTATCATAAACGGAACGGGAAACTGTCATATAAGACGAACTAGGGGGGGATTTGCGACACATCGTAACCGAGCCAGCGCACCATACTTCGACAGGCTCAGTATGACACCCTTTTTATATTAATCGCAATCCACAATTTTGATGGTAGCGAAAATGCCTACGCCGCGAAGGATCAATATTTTGTTGTTTTCGATATTTAAAGACGGGTTACGGCGTTTGTCGTCGATCACGATGAGGAAGTTGGTTACTTCGGGAACAACGTGCCAGTCGGATGGTGCTTTGATCCTGATCTCGCCGCACAATTGAGTGGTTTCCAGTTCTACCCTACCATGGATATCTGCATGGCTGAAATCAATTGTGGTGCGGCCACACACGTTGGTGACCTGGCCAAAACGAAAATCTTTTGACAGTACGTATTTTTTTACTTCGCCAAATATAGCGGTGGTGTTGATATAGTTGTCGGCATGTGCGGTTTCCTGGTAAGTCATGGCGCTTGAGTTTTAATTTGTATCAAAAGTAAGGTTGAGCGCAATTGGTACTAAGCGGAAATTGGCGACACGGCTGAAGTTGTCGGTGAATGGCGGGGTTTTTACGGTGAAAGGATTTTTGTGTTCCGTTTCCGCAGATCCTATCAGCAAGGTTAATCAGAACCGCACACCAAGCGTACGTTTTTGAAACAATGTTTTTTATTAAAACAACTTATCTTATTTATAATCAAATGAATAAGACTTTGGCACGGATATTACGAATAGTTTCGTATTTAATATTGATATGCTTATAACTTAATGAACACTCCTCCATTGGTTAAGGAAATTACAAGAATTACTGATAGCCTTGATTTCAGGATATCGACCCAGCTTGTTGCGGGTAATGGCCCCGGGAAGCACGAACACGAACATGCCAGCCTGGTTTTTATACTGAATGGTGGCTGCGTCGAAAAAAGACAGCATGATACCTATGAACGGAAAGCAGCCGACATTGCATTTTTGCATGTTGGTGAGGCGCACGAAACTACTTTTACAGCAACGCCTACGCGTTATATTTCCCTGGATATCAAGCCGGAAGCATTTGCTGAAAATAACCTGACCGAGAGTATAATTTTAAATACGATCAGTAAATCGCCTGACGCTAAATTCCTTGTGTTAAAAATGTACCGGGAGTTGCTGTATAATGATGATCTGACAACTAATTCGGTAAAAATGCTATTTTCGGAATTCGCTTCGCTTTCGCGGGAAATGGCAACTAAGAAGGTCGCACCAACCTGGGTCGGTATCGTTCATGAATTATTGAATGACAGGTGGAATGAAACCATCTCCCTGAAAGCACTGTCGCAGGCAGCCGGGGTAAATGCTATCACTATATCCAAACACTTTCCCACCTATTTCGCCTGCACACTTGGCAGTTACCTGCGTAAGCTCCGGGTGGAGCGTTCATTGTCGATGATAAAGAATGAAGGCACTCCCCTAACCCAAGCTGCTTATGCCTGTAATTTTTCAGATCAAAGCCATTTTATCCGGAATTTCAGGGCGTATACTTCGCTATCGCCAAAACAGTATCAGAAATTGTAAGGGCAAATTTCATTCTATTTTCGGGGTTATACACCCCGTATACTTGCTAATAAGAAAATTAAATTATGAAATACTACATCCTCATCTTTTGCTCATTGTTTATGGTGATGTCCCAGGCAGATGCACAGAAATTTTATGTCAGCTATAAACCATCCGTTTATAAAGGCCCGTTTACAGGCAATGTGATCTTGTATCTTTCCACCAAAAGTGAAAATCCCAAAAACGAAACTCACTGGCCCTGTTACCGGATGAAGGTGAACCATATTATGCCTGATCAGCAGATCATATTCACGGATTCATGTCTCTCCTATCCAACACTTTTATCAAGACTGCCCCGTGGCGATTATTACGTACAGGCGGTTTGGGATTTGAATATTGATGGCCGTATTATCGGGCTAAGTACCGGTAACCCATACAACATCACCCGAAAGGTTACTTTTAACGACACCAAGGAAGGTTTCGCGCTGGTTTGTGACCAGGCCGTTAAAGCCCCGGTTTTTGAGGACAGCAAATTTGTTAAGGAAATTAAAGTCAGCTCTAAATTGCTGACCCGTTTTAATCATAAGCCGGAATACATCAGGGGGGCGGTTATCCTGCCTGCACAATATTATGCCGAAACTAAAAGACGTTTCCCCGTCTATTTTATGGTCGGCGGTTTTGGAGGGTGGTATCACCACTATTCAAAAACAGAAAGCAGTGATACGCTGGCCTCGGTTCCCCTGGACACAATTGCCTGTATCAAGGTTTACCTGGATGGCGATTGTTCCCTTGGGCACAGCGCTTACGCCAATAGCGATAACAACGGCCCGGTTGGTGATGCCTTTGCTTATGAGTTTATACCGCAATTGGCTCAGAAATATCGTACCAATGGCGCCCGCGTGATCAGGGGCCATAGCAGCGGGGGCTGGACGGTAGCATCCCTGCTTATACATTATCCTAAACTTTTCGTGGCCGGTAACGCCAGCGCGCCTGACCCTGTGGATTTTCACCGGTTTGTTTCAACCAATTTATATACTGATAACAAGAGAGTAGAATATGTAGACGGCCTTACAATCGGCGAAAATCCAGACTTGCCCAAGACCTACGACAAACCCAATATCGCACATAGTATTGAACAGGTTATTTACCGCGGGGAACAGAATGTGTCTTTTGATGCAGTATTCGGCCCAAAAGGAAGCGACGGACTCCCTGAACCCCTATTCGACCCTGCTACCGGTGAAATCAACCGTAAAGTTTTTGAGCATTGGAAAAATTATGACCTGACACAATATGTGATCAAAAACTGGCCAACATTAAAAAAAGAGCTGGATGGGAAATTGCGCATCTCGGTAGGTAATGAAGATAACGCGCAGTTGAACTTTTCTGTTATGCTGATGGAAAAGGAAATGAAAACACTCGGCGCAAATATTGAGTTCGCCTATTACCCCGGAACC
>Ga0105237_10006250_pt1 | contig 13263 bp, 12 predicted proteins | sample KBSC24metaG_FD_81520 | JGI IMG/M metagenome (GOLD analysis project Ga0105237, IMG submission 81520) | Corn rhizosphere microbial communities from Kellogg Biological Station, Michigan, USA - KBS C2-4 metaG | ecosystem: Host-associated > Plants > Roots > Rhizosphere > Soil | place: Michigan, USA...
ATTGGCAAAATAACCGCGTACGATTGATTTCACTGGGAAAGGAGGCATTCGATCTTCCAAATACACAAAATCTTGATCGTCATCTTTCGACCTGACATTGCTTTGTGGGCCACGACGACACAATCAACATCGGAAATACGTTCTTGACCATATGACAGATACTCCATACGAGGTATGCATGCGGTCATGCGCAAGGTGATCACCGCGGTATCAACGTATCTGGAAATCACCCAACCATTCAGACAGGTAGTCCGACGGAACAGGCTACTACCGCAGCTTCCCTCCCAAGTACATCGGGGGGCTACGCCTTAGACTGAGAATGGCAACGATACGATAGTACCTTTGCCGACATTAAGGGCCGCAACCCATGGATGAGCCGGAAAATGATGCGTGGGTAGCCACACAACTGTGGGCCTCCAGGGAGATGACTGGCAAACGAAGAGATGCACATTGCTTCAAAGTGACATGCAAGAAAAGGCGAGAGATTCACGTACGGATCGTCAATTGGCTCTACAACTAGTGGATTGCGAATCCTTAATGTTACAAGCGAGTGTGGACGACTCCATTTGGAAAAGTGTTTTGGAACGAATGTCATTACTCAGAATCAAACTAATACCGTCTGGCCATCACCGGAAATTTTCGAGAACTTGCAACATTCTCAGCAGTGTTGGAGAGCTCTAGGCCAAGCTTTGAGCGGATGAGAATCGTGGAGAATGGCAGGTGTCAACAATGGCGAACGAGGCTGAGGATGTAACGTGTCGTTTCGCAAGGCGGGTACCTGATGTCAAATTCACATGAATTTTATCCATCCCCCTCATGGCGGATTTGAGGATTCTTTCTGGATCTGGAACAACATCGAAATTTTCTGACTCGGGAAAGTCACACAGATTTTGAGAAGCTGCAACTGCCCGAGAGTGAAGGCACGACGAGTCCTATGACTGCTATCGGCTTTACACCTTCCTTGTTGTCTCTTGCGGTTCCAAGTTCATATTTGAGCCGGCAACCTCCTCGATGCCAACCGATGTCTTTGTCTTGCTGTCACTCATCATCACATTGCTAGTTTCACTTTCCCCCAAAATCCACTATAGCGACTATTGAGAGGCCGCAGACATGCGTTCCGTCAGCCTGCTCGTTACTGTCTTTCTCCAAGCCTTGGTTGTGTCAGCAGTCGTCCATGTCCGCCAAGATGTGAACACAACTTCAGAGGCGAGCTATGGCAACGACACAACCTATACAACAGTCTACAATTCCACTGTCACTGTCTCCGTTACCCATTCTTCGGCGACGTCCACGACCACCACCGCGGGGGCCAGTCGACCAACCATCCCGTTCACAGTGATTGCTATACGACCCGGTACTCCTATTCATCAACTTCGGGTAAACGCAAATGCGCAGCGGTTCTACCTTGGGAATCGTACTGCAACATACTGTCCAGTGAGAGTCCAAGAACTTGGTGGTTGCCCTCCTGGAGATACGACTGCGTTTGGGTTCTGTGCCATGGTAAGTCCCGTCACTTCAGGGACACACAGCGATTGTACTCACTTTTTGCATAGGACGTTCTGGTTCCGGGTGGACAGGAGATATATGCATTACCCAACGGCGAGCTTGGCTATACGCAGGCTCATTCTGCTCTGCTTCCGCCGGGATCTAGCACTTGCCCTTTCGAATATGTCAAGGAACACAGCAGGGACGAGTATGCATGGTTGTTCCCTAATAGCACCAACGCGTTTGGGGCTAAAGAGCTTCAGGCTTGTCCGACCAAGGATGGCCAGTGGCAAATGTTTCTCTCTTTAGCAAATGCAACACTGCCGACCGTGACAAACCAGACAGAGTGTTTGGGATTTGATGCGTTCGCTGTAGACTACGACAACGGATTTGCAGCCTGGCAGTACCTCTGATGGAGGATACTAAGGCAATCGCCACGAGAGCACATGGCTAACCGGCAAAGGAAATGGCCATGTTTGCAATAATCTCTTTGGAGCTATGTTTGAGGATTCCTGGTTAGCAGAGTATGGGTGGAGGGACCAATACAAATAGATCCACCGGAGCCAGATTACCTGTATGAAACAGATTCCCTCAATATCTCTCCCCAAGCAGAGGAAGAGTAAGGGTGTGGACGGTACTCGTAGAGACCCCTTGAGATTCTGGTTCAATTCTCCTTGGTATGCCTTGACTCATGATCACCTTGGCACCGTACGAGTAGCTGTAGGAATGTTGGTCAACATCCTCGCCCGCCCCAAGCAAAGGACTACGTGGGAGTTTGTCAATACCCACGCAGACACCACAGCTTCAATCTGCACTGGGGTACGTCGTACTCCGTACAGAGTCGCGATCTCGAAACGCCCCTTTGATCTTATTCACGAGGGCGGGGAAGAGGGATCGAGTCGCCACGTCGTCACCACTGACCAGGCTCACCACGGCTAACGAGAAGTCATCCCAGGTCATGCCGCACACAACAGTCAGTGATGGGTTGATCCCAACAAGATCCGCACCCTCACAACTTCCAACAAGCCTTGAAGGACGTTTGAGCTTTCTTCGCTTACGAGAGATAGGCCCCATTCATATGTCATGGGAAGCCACTTACGAGGGACACCAACCCCTCCATGTGGTCCTGTAGTACGTACACACGAGAGCGCCAGATACTCAGGATGATAAGAGATCTTCAGGCTTACTCGGTACTCGGTAAACGGGTGGATCTGGGCAGGGAACCTGAAACGTCTCTAGGCGGCTGCTGGCAATGATTCTCAGGTCTCTTTTCCTCGTACGAAGTACATAGGAATCCTTGCTGACCGGGGATGGAGTATTGATGAGGATGATGATGGAAAGTGGGGGTAGGGCAATAGGGCAGTGGTCGCTGTTTCTTCTCAAAATCACCTACTACATATTATGTACGTACGAGTATCGGGCCATTGTGACTCTCTCTTTTCTCCTTATCTATTGAGGCTGACGAGTCTGACGCTGGGTATGACTTGCCAAGTCACGTGCTCGCGGATGAGTGACAGGTTGGAGCGGCTCACAGTGTGGACGGATACGGAGTACATTATTATTAGTTGAGTGAGATCAAAGGCGAAACTCGGGACCCTACAGTGAGCAGTGAGCAAAGTGTAATAATTACAGGTCACGGAGGCCCCAATCTGACAAGAAATTACTGCGGCCCCCCCACCAACGATGGTTTGATAAACAACCAGGCTACCCTCGTCCTTCGGCACAACCCCCGATGAAATGACAGGGCAAGGAGAAAAAGCAAATCAAATGCCACGCCCACGCTTTTCACTCTGGCCTTTGAACATGGCAAATCTGCTGTGTCCCTTAAAGAGCAACTTAGGGGTGTGAAGAGAGATCGGGTTTGTTTCAGCAGGGGCAAGTACCCGAGAGTTGGCGAGAAGGGAGGTTAGATCAAGATCTGCCAATAATGTCCTAGTTTTGTCAGTTGGTGCTTTTTTCTCTCTCAGCTTTGAGAGGAGCATGAACAAGTGCACAGGCCATCTATGCAGATGCAAATGCAGATGGCTCGTGCAGCTGCAACGGCAATGCACTGTCGATTCCTTCGCGGAGACTTCATTGAATGGTCAGCTCTGGGGGGCGCTGCTCCTTCTGGAGTGTGTATAGAGAGTTTGGTCGAGCTACTCCGTACATTAGGGTGAACGGTACTCCGTATTCCGTACTCCTATTATGTGTATTAATCTTTACTATTACGGTTGGGCCATTGTGAGGTTCATCGGAAATAGAAGCATTCCCGTGTTCTAGCCTTGGGGAGGACGAGTACGGAGTTGCAGCGAGCTGGGTCCTTGTGCTCCAGAGTCGTAGCCTGTACTCCGTACTCGCAGTAGGGGGAGATTGTTCAGAGGCCACCACAGCCCCCGAGGTAGAACATTTCAGCAAACTGATGCTGAGCCGAGCCAAGCCAAGCAGTCCGCCGGGTAGCGTTGATATTACTTACCACGGCGTCCCTGGCGCCCACCTAGAGTCTTGGGCTACCAGGGACCTGGCCCGCTGTCAAGATCAAAGCCCAAGCGAACCAACCGTTGAAGGGCATTAGTCTTTCTAGGTGGTGATGGGTCCTGATGGCCCAGGATGGGAAACCTCGGATGTCTTTCGTTAGGCGTGTTAGCCACTGCTAGCCACTGTTGACCACTGTTAGGCGGGTTGCTCTAGGCCCCTTGCCTATCACATCTAGCGCCATGATCTCGCTCCAGGGACCGAGCATTAGGGGTGTTAGGGGGGATGTCTAGGCGACAGGGATCCGGGCTGGAGGGATTAAGCGGAATCACCTCTTTGCGGCTTTAGCTTCACTTCTCCTCGTGTCCGCCGCAGGTTCATTTTCATTTTCCCAATTTCCATGTCCAATCACAGCCTCGGCCGCAGACGTTCTCAATTCTAACCTCCATCTAACCTTCATCATCACCGGGAGTCGAGCCTCGCTTAGCCAATTCAATCATCCTTTCTTCGACTGAACATGGGCACCGCATCGCTTGAATGCTGGCAAGTTGACCACCCGCTGGCCATGCTAACCTCATCTCCAGCTGGTCAGACAAGCCACCACCTGGCAACCCTCCCAGGCCCAACTTAGACCCGGCCCACTCACAGATAGAGAACGACCTGTTCACGTCCGTCAGCTCCAGACTGAAACCTCACCTTTATGCTAACCACTTGACCACTGACCAAAAACCGACTGCCTCTCCTTGTACCGAATGCTCGTACCGTATGAATTTGCCTTACCCATCTACAGCAGACAGTAACTAGGTCGCGATGTGCACGACCGCAGTTGTACCTCCAGCCCGCATGATATCCTGACCTCTTGATTCTTCCCCATTTTCTCTGCTTCCCTCTTGCTTGCGGGCCCTTACATTTACGACATCACTTTCCTTGGTGTGACTCGAGTATTCACTCCTTGACCGGCCTTCCTCTGTGTCACACTACAATATTACAGTCTGCCGCTTGACGCGGATCTTTTGCAAATACCGCCCACTCCCTCGCCTACAGATCGAAATATCCAAAACCACCTTCCGATCCGGACCAATATCCCAAGGCGCACATTCCATTGTCCTCCACTCTGCCTTGCCTGCTGGAAACAGTTTCCTACATTCATCACACAATGGGTGCGACAGGGAAAAGGGTGCCTTTGTCTATCGGCACTGCGGTGAGCTCTACGATCAACTCGAACTCTGTCGAAGCCAACCTAATATGTCCACAGTCGATGACGCACAAAAAGTACCTAGGAGAGCCAGAAGATCCTCATTATATTCCCGATTCACCATGGATCGAGCGCCAGTTCTTCACTGAAGATGAGGAGGCCGAATTGAAAGCCTCCTGTAAATTGGTCCTGGCCAATGTCCCACATACAGATGATATGTCGGATGACCCACTCAAGTATATCGCTGCTCAAATCCAGGAAGGAAAAGCCACACACCAATCCAAGACCAAGTCAGATCGCATGTCGGCACCAGCTCACAGAATCGAGGCCTCCAAAACCAACAGCGCAATCCAACACCTGCTCAATTCAAATCCCGACACTGCTACTCCCTCCGATTCTTCGCATAGAGACACGATATCGACGCAAGACTATTCCACACCCCTGACAAGTGCTGGGTTTACCCCGGGAGACTCTGCTCGGAGGTTTTCAGACGCTGCCCGAAAGTCCTACAATAGCACCAGGAAGCCTGGAAGCAGCCTTCGGAACGACTCCCAACTACAGAAGAGCCGGACAACGTCCAATTCGGGTCTCCATAGGTCGTTCGACACGACAAATCCATCACTCGAGACAGAGGCTATCAAGCGCACTCTTCGCCTAGTTACCGACGGTAGTTCCAGACCACAGAGCGGTAGCAGTCTCAGATCCATGGACAACGTCAATTCACTCCGATTTTCATCGCCGGATCTGAATAAATCACTTCCTCCGCCACCGGCAGATCTCTCAGAGCAACTGGATGATCCTAAACAGCAGCCCCATATCAGTAGGTTGATGAAGACCATCCGCAAGAAGAAGAGCATGACCGCTCTCGACAAGGGCCGGAGTCTATCCACATCTGACGCTCCACCACCATTACCGACGTCGAGCAGAGGCAAAGCCACTCAACCGTCCAAGCCAGCTGTGCCCAAAACCTCTTTTGCTCCTCAAACTTCTCAAGAGGAACCGTCCAAGAAACGATTTCGCTTACGACTGTTTACGAGACGACACCATCAACCCGCTAACGTCCTTGTCAGCTAAAGGGTCTCACCGCCCTTCAAGCAACATACGTCTATTCTATGCGTTGTGTTATTCTACCGGGTACATATCACTCAGCGTCTGCATTTCGTCTTTTTATTTTCCCACAACAAACATGAGCGTTGGCGTCAGGGCATTCTATCACGTGGAGTCAAGTACAAAAGCAAAGGCTTCCGATTCCATTTTTTCCACCAAGGTTGTGTTTATTTTAACACCTACCACGTTTTCTATCATACCGCCATCACACAGAGTTTAACGAACGAGACTTAAGATTCAGCCCCTGATTTGTTGTAATACAACCCTTTCAAATTCTTTACTTCTTGGGGGGCAAAGTACACATCTTATACCATCCGCCTGAACCATCTGCTTCTTGCACTCATATGATACTCTTCCTTTGAAGCAATGGGACGCATATATCATCAGAGCCGAGCCTTGTCAATGGTCCAAATTTTTTTCCCTCTTCGCATTCGAAGGCGGCACGAGTTGAACGACGTGACTGATCAGAGCAAGGAATGAAACCGAATTTTTGATTTTGATTTTGATTCTGATTCTGATTCTGATTTTTATTCTACTTTTGAGCTGAACCAAACCGAACCGAACCGAATGATGGTTATTTCACGTACCCGGTTCGCGGCCCTTTTTAGGTAGCTAGCTCAGCTAGCTTGGCTAGTTATTCCCTGCACACAGAACAGGAGACGTTCGTTCCTTCCCCCTCTCCAGCGGAGCGAAGAGAACTGGCAACACTGCGCAAAACAGAAGAATAGGGCAAAGGGGGATGACTGCATATATATAGCACATGAATTGGGGGGGGGCTCGCGCCCAGAAAGCCCGTCCTCGACTTGCAAGGCAAAATACATCTACCACAATGACGCTTCTTCTGTCATTCATCGTTCGGACTGTTCCGTATCATATACGGAGGAGTACTAATGCTAATTTCTTCGACGCGTTTATGTCGATCATGTAGGTAAAAGTAACCCATTATGTGAGGAACCAATGGGGATGTAAAAGCCTTATAGCTAGATCGCCCCTTGTCAGAACGCCCCCGTCGTCATGCTATGCCATGCGATGCTATTCTATTCTGATCAAAGGGCTAATTTCTAACGCTTCGTCCCTTCCAACGCGGTGATGTGTTCGAACCTGCTTAAAACTGCAGGCATACATCCCTTCCATCAACTGGCTATCTATCGGTCGTGCCTCTGTGTCGCCCCACACTGATCTAGCTAACGCGAGTCCAAGTGCGATTGCAATCCACAGGTGTTGTCCTCCTTGAGGTTCAAGCCGACCTCCTAGGCTAGCTTAACGTGTATTTCTCGAGGGAAATACTCCGTAATAGCCTCAGAAACCAATGGAAAGATTGTCAAGCATCTCAATATCTCCGTGTATGGATATGGATTTCGATGGCCCTGCGGTAGATCACTCTGCAGCTTGGAGCGTAGCTACCGCATCAGCAGATAGAAGGCTGCTGATCCAATGGTACGGATCCAGTGCCTGTCTACCTATCTCAAATGGTATTCATCGATATTTCGTGGTTGAGCTTTTTGCCGGCCGAGTTCCGTGATACCATCGCCCGTCTCTCGACATAACAATGTGCCTAATTGGTGATCTAAGTGAGCAATGAACGACCAGGCCCCGAGGGAGTCAACCCAGCCAGCCCGCCAAATCGACCATCACCTTCATCCAAGCTGCCGAAGCCACCTGCTCCGCCGCCGCTTTTGGAACCCAAGCTCCCTGGACCCCCTGCTCCGGCTGCTCCGATTTTACCGGCTTTCGAGTTGCGATGGTTCTCGACTATGGAAAACTTCCTCCCAAGTTCGCCCAGGGCTTGGATGTCCTGCCCTATCAGAGAAAGCATGCTGGCCAATGCAACGTCGTTGGATTGGGCTCGCGAGGCAGAAGTGAGTGGTTCCATTGCGGGCGATGAGCTGGCAGGTGTTAGGAGTGAGAGGCGGGTCACTAAGGCCTGAATATTGCGCAGGTGAGGAAGATGGGAAGGGTCTGGTGCGGTGGATAATGTCTGATCTGATAGATAGGATGGAGGGAGGGATTGGATGAATTCTCGGAGGAGTGATATGCGAGTCTGGAGCATCTTGACTGAGTTCAGCCGGGTGCTGATGCTTGCAATCAGGTCTTCTTCTTCCGGTATGAGAGGATTCACAATTTCCAAAGATTTTTTGGTCTCTTTAGGCTCAGGCTCCGAAATACTGGTGACAGCGGCCGCTGATGGGGTGTCTGCACGCTTCTTGCCTTTCTTGTCTATAACGGGCTCTGTTGGCGAGGGGTGGGATTGGACCTCAGTAGTAGTATCTGGTGTTGCTTCTGTAACGGCCGCAGCGCTTCCAGCACCCTTTGCGACATAGTCGATTGCTATCATCTCGGTCTCGTCGGTCTCGATCGTGTATGGGATTGAGCGGAATTTAATCTCTGACCAGGCTGACTCCTCGCCGTCGACCTGCATGGAAGCTTCATCCTTTTGGTGTTCGATTTCATCTACGCCTTCGTATATTGAGATAGGGAGACGGTTATTGGATGTGCTAGTTTGGGCGATGGCTTCAGGGTGTAGTGCTAGTATAATGGAACTGTCGTTTAAGAAGGTGATGGCTTGCCTTTGCAGGGCAACAATTGCAGGTGATGGACCAAATTCAGGGAACAATGTGTACCAACCTACAAAGTCCAGTGCGGGAGCTTTGTGGACATCTCGATCTACAGGTGTATCAGATGGGTGTTCGATGGGTGTTCGACATGGATCCACTTACAGTGCTGAATTCGCTCCTCCATCCAAGCCGCGTTGAAAAGCCAGTGGCCTTCAGCGTTCTGCACCAAATCTGTTGCGAAAGCATATTCTGCTGTTATCTCTCGACCCTTCTGTTGCCCAAGAAGTGCACCTGCAATTGGTCCCTTCTGCTTTCGCACAGAGTGTCTGATAACATGGTCGGAGACAGTGAGGAGTACAAGTGGATGTAGGGAGACGAAGAGGCCGGTGTCTGAGGGTTTTGACGAGAGCAGCGGATTTTCAGCGGTATCTGTCATTTTAGATGGCTATCAAGGTAAGTGGAGTGATTTTGAGTCCTTTGATATTGTTGTTGATCTGCTGGTAACATCAAAGAGTGGCACAGGTTATCTGTTCCTAGTTACTTGGTACGCCGCAGTCGTAGTTTTGGGTCAAGGCTGGGGAAATGCTTGGCGGTATGTTTCGGGGAAGGTGGGGGAAGTGAGAGGCAGCAAAGGAAGGTGGGACAAGGCTGCCACTCACGCGTCACATTCGACCACCTACTCCTACCTAGGGACGTCCTTCCTGTTCACACCAAAAAGCGTGCGATCAAGTCATGGGTTTTGAACCAATATTTCATGTATACTAGAAATACTGATCTTCATTTACCATGGACACCTACGTGGAAGACAAAGACAGTTTATTTGAGGAGCTCTTTTCCCATCTTCGCAAAGTCGAAACAGACGGGGTGGTCCTCGACGAAGATCTATTGAAACGTGCAGAAAGATCACTCGACACATCAACTCCCAAATCGACCTTGTGGCACTTACTAAGTACTGGTGAGGCTCTACTGCAACTTTTACAGCAGGACCCTCGCCCCTTGACTCGTCTTTTGGAACGGGACATTTCCCTCATTCCCTTCGATGACTTGAAACAATCCATTACTGCCAACAAACTCGAAGAAGGTATAAATTCAACGTCAATACCTGTCCAGTTACTTTGCATAGCATACCTACGGAAAGCTGCAGATACTCCAAGCGGGGCGTCGTTTGTTGCAGCAAGTTCTAGTCTAGTGCAAACGCTCCTCGGCCTATGGTTGGCTTCAGAGAATACTGAGGTTGCAGAACGAGCTCTTGAAGCAATCGAGGGGTTGCTTGCTGTTGATAGCAAGGACAGCATAACAGTGATATCTGCTGGAGAACGACTCGGAGAAGCACAAGGACAGGGACTTCTTTGGAGAAGGATATTCCAAGACGCAGATGTCTACAGCATTCTGTTTGAATGGACATCCCTTGCAACCTCAAAACGAGATATCAATACAAAGAAAGGGCTGCAGCTAGTGACCATCTCTCAAGCTAGGCTTTTTGACTTCATTGCAAGAGCTGCACCACTAGGCTGGGCTGCAGTAACCACCTCTAGCCTCCCCAATGTTGAGAACAAGTATATGGCAGGGGATGGCGATCAACCATATGGTGGGATCCTACGGTACGCAGCATCATCCATGATCGATTCCAACGATACCCTCATGGAAGTATTACGTCAAGATTTCTTTGTCAAGCTCCTGGGGGTTGTGGAGGACAGTAACGTTCAGAATGTTTCACCTCGGCTCCTAGAGGCCATTCAACAGGGCGCCGGGGTTGAATCAACAACGGATACACAGGATGTTGGTATGCATTTGTGAATAAGTGTCTCTGATGAGTGTGCTACGGTGGATTGTGAATTGAACGAAGGATGGTAGCATGACTTCATTCACATCCTCCATTTTACAAAGTATGGTACCTATGGCACTGAGTTTCGGTGGTCAGAAAAGTCAGGTATGAAAGGTGGAGGAGATATTACATACTTTGCAGCTTAGGGTCGACCTCGCTTTACCTTCCCTTTCCGTGTGCGGTACCTGATCTTCGGAGCTTCAGTGGTTAGCACTCAATTCAACCTAAATTTTGCCAGGATCTACATACGAGCAAACACCTGACATTACCTCCTCGAAGGCACTCCGAGTGTATTGACACACTACATCCAAGTCAACCACTGCCTGCCCTCAGCCATCTTCAATGTGTAGCTAGCCAAGGACACGGAGTGAGCTATACTGTCGTTTTTGTATTGTCTATTGATTTCCTTCAATGTATTGCTAGGCTGAGCGCTACCTTCCGAAAACCATTGTATCAAAACCTCACCTCACCACTTACATCTCGCCATCTCAAAATGTCTTCCTTATTATCCTTCGTCCGTCCACCGCCCTCCCAGTTTCGCCTAGCCGCTTGTCTAGCCCGACAGTTTCATCGATCCTCTCTACGAGCCTCCAAAGCCACGAATCGAGAACCTCTTTCACGCAGAGTCGCTCCGGCGAAGACCACCCGCTTGAGGCGTTCAGAAGCTAATCAGACTTCTCGCTCTGTCAACAATAATCTTGAGACGGATCAGTTGAAACGGCGGTGGTATGCCACAAACCTATATAACAACGGCCTAACAAGGATCTATCAGGCCCCCTCCTCACACCGGGGTATGTTCGCTGCATCCTATTTCATGGCCGGAAGTTGCATTTTCATTGCTCTTGGTACGGCCTATTTTTCAACCCAGGATATCTATAATCGTAAAGCAGACCTTCCCTGGTATTTCAACGTTTCAGTACGGCTGGTAATAATTGTTTTCACCTTCATCGGTGGATATATCTTGATCCAGCCATTCAATATGGTTCGTTCCATAGATCTGGTCAAGCAACATGACACAGTGAAGCTGCTTGTGCAGGTTCGGCGTCACTTTCCCTTCCTACAACCTAGAGAACACATCATCGATCCATTCAATTTGAAAGTCAAACAAAGCTTCGCGATACCGTCTGGGCCGGCGATGTTTGAATCGTTTGAGGAACCAGCATCTGCTCAATCCTCTAAGAGCCTACCGAACCCATTCTCCTACATCGCCCGTGGACTTAGCAGAGGAATTTACTCTTTCTTTCTATCGGTCCAAAAACTGATGACTTCCGAAGGTATTATGAGCCTCCGCCTCGTTGAAGGAGAAACGACGACACGATGCAAGCTGGACGCTACTGGACGATGGTCTAACAATGGCAAAGACTTTATGTCATTGACTGTTATTGATCTCGATCGTTGATCTGCCACAAAACCACACATGTATAGAAAATCATAGAAAAGAGGATGCATCAGATGTCAACCTACTGGCCACATTGCCTGGATTGCCCACTTCTACTTGCTGGCTGATCTACTCCGGTCACTAGTATTCTCGAAATATCATCTTCGCATGGTCACTGCCTGTTAGTGTCACTCTCACTGCCTGACACGCCTTGGGCCTAACCTCAAAATCTAGTCACTGCCTCCAGAGGCACTAAATCTCTGCCCATTATTCTCCCCGCCCGAGATTTGAAGCACCTTCTCTCTTTCCAAAAGCAAACCCTGAATCACTACCTCGAAACGACCATCCAACCCTTTCTTACCCTTTAATTACACATCATGAATCCAGGACATCGCTATGGAGAGGCTCACTGGATAGGCAATCCATCACTTCCTCACAACGAACAGGACTTAGCAACGTGTCTTCAGTCTGATCTGAGTTATGAAGAACTCAGAGCTGGAGCGCTTTTCGCAAACCAATGCACATGCAAACCACCTGTTCTCTCGCAGGGTGATACAACAGCTTCGATAGTCCAACTTCAAGGCCTTACTGAAATGATCAAAGTTATAGTTGGTTCACAAGATGCTACGTGGCTCATTCACAAACGCCTGTTTATGGAGATCTCTGGCTTTGCTAGAACGCTCTTGTCACAGCCATCTGCAGCCACAGTTGCTTCCCAGCCAATTTTTAGGCTCCCTTACGAAGATCCTGCAACTTTCGATCACTTTGTCAGATATGTCTACTCGCATCGTCTTATCGAGATGTCTGTCACGGGAGCGCTCAAACTATACACTCTCGCATTCCGACTTCAAGCCCCCTGCCTTTGCGATCTTATTCTTGGTACTGCCGACCAGTGGGTCCATTTGAGTGAGCCTTCAGATGTTCAATACATCATGGACAATACAGTCATTTTTGATCGCTTACGACGTATATATTTACTTCTAATCTCCGAGTGGATTGTCCGACCCGGTACTGCTCCATACAACTTGATCGCAAGCGAGATCTGCAACAAATATCCCCGGGAGATTCTATCTTTCATGAATGGAAGAATCGATATTGAGGATCATTTGATCGCCAATAACACCTACACCGGCATTCCATTCGTACAACATGTAGGTCGAGAGATGACTACATCCTCCAACGCAACCACCTCGGCCGTGCTAGCACCCGCCTTTGTGCCAAAGCCTGAAGCGATTCCTACTCAGTCATCGCGCCTCACTTCCAC
>Ga0105237_10006251_pt1 | contig 13260 bp, 10 predicted proteins | sample KBSC24metaG_FD_81520 | JGI IMG/M metagenome (GOLD analysis project Ga0105237, IMG submission 81520) | Corn rhizosphere microbial communities from Kellogg Biological Station, Michigan, USA - KBS C2-4 metaG | ecosystem: Host-associated > Plants > Roots > Rhizosphere > Soil | place: Michigan, USA...
AGGAGGCGGAGGGGAATAGTGGGGGTTGGTGGGTGGGCGAGCAGAGGAGGCGGAGGGGAATAGTGGGGGTTGGAGGATGGGCGAGCAGACCGTCCAATCGCGGCGGAGCCGCCAAACCTCGCGACCTTGATTTTCAACGATTCACAAAACACGTCATTAGCAGCGGAGCGGGGACTCGAGGCTCTGCGAGAGGTCTGTGGTGCCGTGGAGACAACCATGGGCGGAGTCGATCCCGCATGCGGGACCAATATCCTGCGGGTTCTCGTGCGGAGCCGAACGGCATTAGCAAAGAGGCTCGCGAATTACCCGAAGCATTCGAATAACTGAGTTCTTATTCGGGTCATTCGAGTCATTCGCTGGCCTACCTGCTTGCATCCGTACATTCGCTCCGCTCGAAAACCCACGGAAGTTAGAGGTCCTTCGACTGCGCCCATGGTTGTCTCCACGGCACCACAGACCTCTCGCAAAGCCTCGAGTCCCCGCTCCGCTCAGGATGACGAAGAAAGAGTGGACGGCGCTGGCGCTTGAAGCGGCACGGAACAACGCAACGCGCGACGACACCGAGCGACGTTCTACACGTTCTCCAGGTCTCGCAGCGGCGGGAGCTTCTGCTTCAAGCTCAACACCGGCGCAAAAAGATCCCCGTGCTTCTCCACGCGCTTCAACACGTCCTCTGCCTCAAACGTTAACCGTGCGGCATCTTTTTTCGTCAACGCCGTTTCCACCTCCTTCCACGTGACCGGCGTGGAAACCGTCGGCCGTTCCCTGGCGCGCAGCGAATACACGTTCACCGTCGTCTTCTTGTCGTCGTTCTGACTCCAGTCCACGAGCACCTTGCCCTTGCGCAACGCCTTCTGCATGCGCGACACGACCATCTCGGGAAACTGCTTTTCCAAGGCCAGCGCCAGCGCATGCGAGAAGGCCTTGGTCTTCTCGTAGGTGGCTGCGGTATTGTTCAGCGGGACGTAGACTTGCAGCCCTTTCGATCCCGAGGTCTTCGGGAAGCTCTCCATCCCGAGCCCGTCGAAGATGCCCTTCAGCCAAAGCCCCACCTGGCAGCATTGCACGATGTCGGCGGGCGGGCCCGGGTCGAGATCGAAGGCGAGCGCGCTGGGCCGATGAATCGCCGGCGCCTTGTGCAGGAACGTGTGCAATTCCAGGTCCGCGAGATTTGCGGCCCACACCAGCGCCGGCAGATCGTTCATCACGCAGTAGTCGATTGCGCCGCCTTCGGTCTTGCCGACCTTCGCCGTCTTGACCCACTTCGGCCGGTGGCTCGGGCACTGTTTCTCGTAGAAGAAAAATCCTTCCACGCCGTCCGGGTAGCGCTTGAGGCTGATCGGGCGGTCTTTCAAATGCGGCAGCAGCGCCTTGGAAACGCGAATGTAGTAATCGATCACCTGGCCCTTGGTAAACCCGGCCTTGGGATAGAAAACCTTGTCGAGATTGCTGACCGCGACCTGGCGGCCTTCGATTTCGAGCGTGGTTTTCGTACCCATAGGTCAGGTGGCCTTTTCGCGCACGACTTCGCGGGCGTCCTTGTCCTCGCGCAGGCCCAGGAACACGGGCTGCCGCAACCGGTCGTCGCGCGTCCATTCCGCGAATTTCACCTGGCAGACCATCGTGGGCTCGACCCAGTGACAGCGCTTCATCTCGGCCGCGGTCACGCCCTGCCCATAGCGGCCGGACCGCTTCTCCGGGAGGTCCACGAACGGGCACGTATCGCTCGCAATTTTCTTGAAGGCCCGATGCAGGGCGCCAAGCAGCTTGTGGTTGAAACCGGTGCCGACCTTGCCGGCGAAGTGGAACTTTCCACGCCGGTGCACGCCCACGAGAAGTGCGCCGAAATGCGGGCGTGAGCCTTCCGGATCGGTATAGCCGCCGATCACGAATTCCTGTTCCTGCTGGAGCTTCAGCTTGATCCAGGCGCCGGAGCGCTTGCCGGGCTCATAAGCCGAGCCGAGTCGCTTCCCGATCAGCCCCTCCAGGCCCAGACCACGCGCCTGATCGAGCAGTCGCTTCACGTCGGATTCCAGCGCCGCGGAAAAGCGGACCTCGCCTTTCGATCCGGCCAGCAGCTTTGAGAGCTTTTCCTTTCGCTTCTCCAGCGGCTGGTCGATGAGGCTTTCTCCGTCGAGTTGCAGCAGATCGAAGGCGTAGAAGAAAAGGGGAGGCCGCTCCTGGCCGAGTTCGCGCGCTTGCAGCAATTGGAAGGACGACCGTCCTTTCTCGTCCAGCGCCACGATCTCGCCATCGACGATCGCGTCCTGCGCGGGCAGCGCGAGGATCGACCCCATCAATTCGGGAAATTTTCCGCCGAGGTCCTTCTCGTTGCGGGAGAGCAGGCGGACCTGGCTGCCGCCCTTCAAGGCCAGCGCGCGAAAGCCGTCGAACTTAATTTCGTAGATCCAGTCGCCTTTTGGCGCGGCGACCGCCAGCTTCGCCTTCATCGGCTCCACGAATTCCGGCAGCGGCGCCGGACGCACTGACCGCTGCGGTTTCCTGCTCCCGGATACCTTCTTCGTCGCGGACTTCGATTCCCACACGCGGTCGCCCTTCGACAATTCCCGCATCGAACGCCCGGAAAGCACGGATGTGTCCTCCTGCTTCTTGGACACGGCCTTCATGTCCGCTCCTCCGCGAATGAGGAGCCATTGGTCGCCGTCGCGCAGGCGCACCAGGTACCACTCGCCCTCGAGTTTGCTCCCATGCAGCACGAAATGCAGCTTGCCACCGGCCAGTTCCTTCGAGGGTGTCTTGCTCAGCGGTTCGTAGGTGCCCTGATCCCAGACCATCACGGTGCCGCCGCCGTACTGGCCTTCCGGAATGCTGCCCTCGAAATCGATATAGGCCAGCGGGTGATCCTCGGTCTGCACCGCCAGCCGCTTTTCGCCTTTCACAAATGGGACGCCCTTTGGCACGGCCCACGATTTCAGCACCCCGCCCATCTCCAGGCGAAAGTCGTAATGCAGCCGCGAGGCGTCGTGCTTTTGAATGACGAAGCGATGGCCACCCTTCGCGGCCGCTTTCCGGCCGCCCGGTTCCGGCGTTTTGCCGAAGTTCCGCTTCCGAACGTATTCCTTGAGCGACATGGCGCGTCAGGCCGCTTTTTTCCGGGTGGCCGCCTTGTGGCCGCGCGACTTTTTCGCCGCCCCTTTCTTCGGCGTGCCCGCGGATTTGCCGCTTTGCTGGAGGCTTTCCTGCAACACCGATACGAGATCGATGACATTCGTCGGCTTGCGCTTCTTCGCCGGCTTCGGAGCGGCTTTGTCGCCGTGCTCGATCTTGTCCTCGATGAGCTTCTGCAGCGCCTCGTGATAGTCATCGTTGTACTGGTCCGGATCCCATTTCTCCGTCATGCTGGAAATGAGCTGCTTCGCCATCGTCATCTCCGCCTTGCCGATGTGCTTCTCCGCGGGTTCCTTGAACTCGGAAGTATCGATGATCTCCTTGGGAAAGTGCATGAGTTCGAGCATCAGCCCGTGCGCCTGCGGCTTCACGGCGGCGAGGTGCTGCCGGGCGCGAATCACCACCTTGGCGATGGCGATCTTGCCCGTCTCCATCAGCGCGTCGCGGAGCAGCACATACGCCTTGTCGCCGCCTTTTCCGACCTCGAGAAAGTACGGCTTGTAAAAGAGCAGGGGATTCACCTCGTCGAGATCGACGAAATTCATGATGTCCACGGTCTGCGTGGCCTCCACATCGACGCGCGCGAAATCCTCGTCCTTCAGGATCACAAACTTGCCTTTCTCATATTCGTATCCTTTCACGATGTGTTCCCAAGGCACCTCCTTTCCATCGGCCTCGGCGACGCGTTTGTAGTTGACCGGGCTGTGGTCGCTGGCCCGCAGGAGCCGGAATTTCAGCTCCTCCCGATGCGTGGCCGGATAGAGCGAAACGGGGATGGTGACGAGGCCGAATGTGATGGCGCCTTTCCAGAGGACTCTCATGGTGTGGTCATAGTGATAACGTCGGATTCGTTTGCAAGACCGGGAGTGGTTGGCTGCAACCGCACGGTTCGGCGCAACACGGAGGGGCCGGCGGCAAAGCAGACGGCTCCGGGAAGAGCCCGCCCGTGTCTTCATTAGCTTACCCGACAGCCATGCTTCGAAGGCGATGCGATAAATTCTCGTGAGCCGCATCTTTCTTCTTTCGCCGGCCAAATCCAGCGGCCGCCGGGCTCAGATGCTCCTCCGCCCCGAGGCTCGCTTCGAACTGGCGCGGCAAGCGCAAATTGGCGACGCGGAACTTGGTGACGTATTTGCGTTTTGCAGCGGGCTCTATTTTCGCGGCAAACTCACCTACGCCCGCCGGTTCGCATCGCTGCCTGCCGACATCCAGATCATCACGCCCAGCCGCGGCCTGATGCCGGCTGGGAGCCGGGTCGGCCTGGCGGAGCTGCGGGAGTTTTCCACGGTGCCCGTGGCCTCCGATGAACCCCGGTTTACCGCCCCACTGCAAACCGCCGTGCGCGGCTTGCTTGCTCGCGGCGCCACGGAGATCGTGCTCCTCGGGAGTATCGCCACCGGCAAATACGTCGAGACGCTGCTGCCGATCCTGGGCCCGCGTCTGCTCTTCCCGAGCGAGTTTGTCGGACGCGGCGACATGAGCCGGGGAGGGCTGCTGCTGCGCTGCGCGGCGAGGGGAGAGGAGCTGGCCTATGTGTCTGTGGCGGGAGCGGTGCGAAGGGGGCGACGCGCGCAGCGGGTGGGGGAAATGAAGTAATCAGTAATCAGTGGACAGTAATCAGTGTTTCGCAGCCACGCGGATTCCCCACTGATTACTGTCCACTGATTACTGATTACTGATTACTTCCCCACACCTATCGACCTGCCGAAATGCGATTCAGCCGTGATGAAACGCATTGAATTCACCATCACCGGTCAGGGCGAGGAGTCCCTGCGGGAGCCGGGATTTGTGGAAAATTGCTCGGAGCTGCCGCTGGCCATTATGCGTGCGGTGGAGGATTTCCTGGAAGCGCACGATGGGGAACTCCACCTGCCCCTCACCATCGAGGTCCGGCCCAGCACTCCAGGCCCGACTTGCTAGAGAGAAAAAGCTTATCGTTCTGACGTTTGGCGGGTGATAAGTATCTTCTCGATGCCACGCCCGTTCCATTCCATCTATACCCACGGCTTCCTACGGGCGGCGGTTTGCATCCCGCGGGTGAGGGTCGCCGATCCCGTGTTCAACGGCGAACACACCCTCGGCCTGGCGCGGCAGGCGTCGGAGATGAAGGCGGCGGTGGCACTCTTTCCGGAGCTCGGCATCTCGGCCTATTCGAACGAAGACCTGTTCCACCAGGACGCGCTCCTCGACGCCTCGCGGGAAGCGCTCGCGCGGCTCATCGAAGGCAGCCGCGAACTCACGCCCGTGCTGCTCGTGGGTGCGCCGCTGCGGTTCGAGGGCAAACTCTTCAATTGCGCGCTCGTCATCTACCGGGGGCAGGTGCTCGGCATCGTGCCGAAAAGCTTTCTCCCCAATTACCGCGAGTTCTATGAAAAGCGGCAGTTTACCGCCGGCCGCCATGCGGTCAGTCGCGAGGTGGAGTTTCTCGGCCGCACCGTTCCGTTCGGCAGTGACCTGATTTTCGACGCCACCAACTACCGCGACTTTTCCCTGCACGCGGAAATCTGCGAGGACGTGTGGACGCCCATCCCGCCCAGCACCTACGCGGCGCTGGCCGGGGCGACGGTGCTCACGAATCTCTCGGCGAGCAACATCACCATCGGCAAGGCCGATTACCGGCGCGACCTGTGCGCCGCGCAATCCGGCAAGTGCATCGCGGCCTATCTCTACTCCGCGGCGGGCCCCGGAGAATCGACCACCGATCTGGCTTGGGACGGGCACGCGCTCATTTTCGAGAACAATGAGCTGCTCGCCGAGGCCGCGCGCTTCCCGACGGACGAGCAAATCATCGTCGCGGACATCGACCTGGAACGCCTGGCCCAGGACCGCATGCGTCTCTCCAGCTTTAACGACGCCGTGGCCGATCACCGGGAAAAAGTGCGGGCGATCCGGCGGGTGCCGTTTGAGTTTCAGATTCCCGAAGGAGAGCTCCCCCTGCGGCGCACCGTCGAGCGGTTCCCCTTCGTGCCGAGCAACGCGGCGCTGCGCAACGAACGCTGCTACGAGGCCTACAACATCCAGGTGCACGCGCTGATGAAGCGCATGGAGCACGCGAAGGTGGAGCACATCGTGATTGGCGTCTCGGGCGGCCTGGATTCCACGCACGCGCTCATCGTCGCGGCGAAGACGATGGACCGCCTCGGGCTGCCGCGGGAGCGGATTCTCGGCTACACGATGCCGGGTTTCGCCACGAGCCGCATCACCCTGCAAAACGCGCATGCGCTCATGAAGGCGCTGCGCATTCAGGCGAAGGAGATCGACATCCGGCCGAGCTGCCAGCAGATGCTGCGCGATCTGGAGCACCCGTACGCGCGCGGCGAACGCGTCTATGATGTCACCTTCGAAAACGTGCAGGCCGGCGAGCGCACCTCGCACCTTTTCCGCCTCGCCAATTTTCACAACGGGATTGTCCTTGGCACCGGCGACCTGAGCGAACTGGCGCTGGGCTGGTGCACCTATGGCGTCGGCGACCACATGTCGCATTACAACGTGAATGCCTCCGTGCCCAAGACGCTGATCCAGCATCTGCTGCGGTGGATCATCCGCACGGAGCAATTCGACCCCGCGACCGACGCGATCCTCCAGTCGATCCTCGACACCGAGATCTCGCCGGAACTCGTGCCCGCCGAAACCGACGACGCCAGCGCCCCGTCGCAAAGTACCGAAAGCAAAGTCGGCCCCTACGATCTCCAGGATTTCAATCTGTATTACATCACCCGTTACGGGTTCCGTCCGAGCAAAGTCGCGTTTCTAAGCGAGCACGCGTGGGCGGACAAGACGCGCGGGGGTTGGCCCGACAATCTGCCGGTGACGAGACATCGGGAGTATGACCGCGCGGCAATCAAGAAGTGGCTCGAGGTTTTCCTGTTCCGGTTTTTCCAGACGAGCCAATTCAAGCGTTCGTGTTTGCCGAACGGGCCGAAAGTAGGGTCGGGCGGTTCCCTGAGCCCGCGCGGCGATTGGCGCGCCCCGAGCGATTCCGAGGCCGGCGTATGGCTGGAGGAATTGCGCCGGAACGTGCCGGATTGAAGGGTGCGCAATCGCGGAGCCGCAACCAAGTTTCGTGGGCTATCCTGCCCGCCGCCGGGGCGGAAGTCGCGACGTCGAGTCCCCGAAGCGAGGCCGCGGAACTATGGAATGCGGTGATTTATCGCCGCTTTGGCATGCGGCGCAGCCGCGCTGGCCGAATTGCCGGATGCTCCATGCCGGATGACGCGTGTCCCAGAGCCCCTGAAAGGGGCAGAGAAATTAGCCGGTGGTGAAGCGAGGAACGAGCGCAACCACCGGATCCGCGCCGCCCCAAACGGATTGCGCTCCGGCTGGAGCGCGAGAAGATTCCGCATGCCGTCGACGCACCTCTCCCTCCACTTCCATATCGTATCAGTACCAAAGGCCGTGAACTCTGGATGGCCCCGGCAATTCGCGACCGGATCCACGAATATATCGGCGGGACAATCCGAGATTTGAATGGCATCGCGCACGCCGTTGGCGGCATGGGCGATCACATCCATGTCTTTGCGGGTTCGCGCGCCACGCATTGCCTGGCGAATGTTATGCGCGAAGTAAAGAGCGAGTCCTCGGGATGGATTCACCGGGAACTCGGCCTTGCAGGATTTGCGTGGCAGGAAGGGTATGGCGCATTCACGGTCAGCGCATCGCACATCGAGGCCGTACGAAGCTATATTGTGAACCAGGTGGAGCATCACCGGACCGTTACGTTCCAGGAGGAGTATGTGGCGATGTTGAAGCGCGGGCTTGTAGAGTATGATGAAAAATATCTTTGGTAGATCGCGTGTGTGGATTCGGACGCTTCTCGCGCCGCCTCCGGGGCGCACCGCTTTCGAAGCTTGTTCCGGTGGTTGCGCTCGTTCCTCGCTACACCACCGGCTAATTTCTCTGCCCCTTCCAGGGGCGCCCGAGTCGCACTCTTTTTGACTCATCCCGTTCGTGTTGTTTGCGATAATTCCTCAAGTCATTTCTACTCCAAAACGACACTCCCCCAAAGCTGCGGGGTGAGGTCCGCTTCCCCGGGCACGTCATTTACCAGATTCGTGGATTTATTGCTCCAGTATTGCCGGGCGATGGTCTGCGTGCCGCCGCTGTCGGCGGAGAGGATGCCGAAATCGGCCTTGAGCTTGAGCCCCGGTTGCGGGGTGACGCCGAGGAGCTTCCATGGGATCGCGGCTTCCACCAGCGAACCGCCGGAGATCGGGCCAACGGCGACTTGAACGCCGTCTGCGGCGGTCACGCGGTCGAAGGTGATGGCGCGCCATGGGGAGGTGAATTCGTACCGCTCACCGGCAGCGGCGCCGGGCGCGAACTTCTGATTCAGGATGGCAATGGGCTTTCCGCCGAGCAGGGTGAGCAGCAGGCGCAGGTTGCCTTCCCCTTTCGGTTTCTGCGGATCGGGGCCGAGCATCAGATCGACGGCGTCGCCGCTCTTGAAGAGCAGCTTCGCGTCCTGCCCGGCGTTGACCAATTTGGGGCGGCCCACCACGCGCCACGCGATGTAGAGATGGCCCGCGTCGTAGCGGGCGGCGACACGGCCAAATCGTTTTTGCGCAGATTCCTGGATGTCCAGCACGGCCGCGGATTTGTCATCGAGCAGCTCGGGCCAGCCGGTCGCCTTGCCATCGATCACCGGCGGAGTGCCGGTGCGCGCGATCTTGAAGGTGCGGGCCTCGGCGGCTTGGGCCGCCTTTTCCACGGCGAGGCGCTGGGCGGCCGCGGCGTTTTCGGGGGTAAGGGTCACGTCGCTGTGAAAACGGTGGATCGTCTCGAAGCCGGTCAGCTCCAGCACGCGGGCGTCGGTGGCACCAAGGGTGAGCAGGACCTGACCCTCGCGCGTCCGCACGAAATTACCGCCGAAGGATTCGCCGCCGGCAGTGGTGTTATCCATCGGCATGCCGGGGATGGCTTTCATTGGCGTTTCGAATCCGCCGCGCAGGTCCTTGAAGAGTGACTGGATGAACAGGCCGTCCTGCGTGAAGGCGTAGTTTTCGCCGAGGTTGCCATTGAGGTAGAACACCTCGCCGGCTTCGCCGCCGAAGTTCGCCGTGCCGAGGATTGAGGACGGGCCGATGAGATAGCCGGGGCGCGCGGAGGTCGCGGAGTGCGAGCCGTGCACGGAGGTGTTGTGGTTCGGATACGCGCCGAGCACACGGCCATTTGCATCGATGGCGAGCAGCGGGTCCTGGTTGATATAGACGCGGCCGTCGCTGCCGCCGATGAGCATGCCCTCGCCATTCCCGTCGCCGAGGACGGTGCTGTCCACCTTCACGACCTGAGGCGCAGCCACGTCGTAGATCGGCGCGCCGCAGGGTGTCAGGCCCTTGATCGGGAACTTCGCGAGCATCGACTGCTTTTCGATCATGTAGATGATCGTGCCCGCGGGGTCGGGCAACTGGCCCCAGTAATAGCTGCGCAGCTTCGCGGGCTGGCCTTCCACCTGGAGCTTGGCGAAGTGCAATTCCTCGGGCTGCACAATCTCGTCGCCATTTTGATCGGCCCACGCGTAGACCTCACCATCATGCCCGGCGAAGAGGGGATGCCCGTAGATGGTGTCGTGGCCGCGACTGTCCTTGGGCTTGCGCACGGTGCCCACATGGGAGGCGGAACGCCAGCGGCCGTCCTTGAAGATCGTGCATTGCACCTCGGTGGAACCGTTGGCGGAGCCGGTGGTGAAAACAAAGGCCTGGCCGTCGCGATTGAAGATGCGGCTGCGTGCGTCGCCGGCGGCGGGGAAGAGGGCATCATCGTTCCCGGGCTTGCCGAGCGACCAGGTCGGATGAGACGCTCCGGTGGCGAGGTCGATGTGGTAAACCGTGTCGTCGCTGAACCCCATCGTGGGATCATCCGGATTGATCGAGCCGGAGGAACAGTAATGCGTGGACCCGGCAAAGTCGCGGATGAGCCGGCCGTCGACCGGGTTCCAGAGGCTGGTGCGCTTGGGGTTCATCGTCTCCTCCGCGACCCACAGGCGCCCGCGTGTGTCGATGGCGATTTGCGCCGGGAGAAGCATTGCGCCCGCGTCATACGCGCCATGATCGGTGCGGCTGCCGCGCTTCCCGATCTCGCGCATGAGCTTGCCCTCGGGGTTGAGCACTTTCACGTTTTGCTCGGTACCGCGCACGGAAACGTAGATGGAGCGCGCGGAGTCAATGGCCAGGCCGTAGGCGTCCGGGAATTCGCCCGTGGCGAAGGGCTGCACCGCGCCGCTGGTGGAGATGCGCACGAGCTTGGGGCCCGAGAGCGCCACGAGGCTGCCGTCGGAATCGAAGGCCACGTTGCGCGGATTTTCGAGGTCGATGCGCTTTTGCACCGCGCCGGTCTGCGCGTCGCGCAGTTCGATCTTGTTTTCGCGCGCGAAGGCCACGGCGAGCACGCCGTACTGGAGCGCGATGGCGGTCATGTTCGCGCCCGCTTGTTTGTCGGCGCCGATCCCGGGGAGATCGGAGACTTCCAGGTCCAGCAGGGCGAATTCCTTCCCCTGCGCATCCTTGGCCATCTGCTGCCACGGCACGTACTGGCCGTTGGCGATATTCACCCGGTAGATGATCGATCGCTTGCCCTCGGTCGCCACCCAGAGCGTCTTCCCATCGGTCGCCATCGCGATGCGCCCGCCGTCAAAGGCCACGCGATTGTTCAAGCCCCAGAGCCGCTGGCCATCGAGCGTCAGGCCGATCAGGTGCTTGCCCGCCTCGCCCATCGGGCAGGCCAGCGCCACAAACTCGCCGGCGGTCGCCACCGCCTGTGCCGCCGTGTGATCGCCGTAGAACGCGCCGCGATTGTCCGGCGAATCCCACGTCGGGTTGCCGGGATTGGCAAAGGAAATGCGATAGCTGGCGTGGATGCCATCGTGATACAAGCCGGTGACTTTGTATTGGCCCGGCGCGGCCAGTTTGCCGTTGTCGTCGAGCCCGTCCCAACGGTCGACGTTCGCGCCTTTCTTCCGCGACGCGGCGGCGATCAGGTTGCGCACGCGCGCGCCGCTCGCGTCGTCGATGGCGAGCGTGACGCGCGCATCCTTGGGCAACTCGTAGCGCACCTCGACCGGCCCCTGCGGCTTCTCTTCCGCGGCGCGCGCGGCTTTGAGAAAATCCGGTTCGGACAGCGACAGCTGCCCTTTGGTCTCGATAAAGACCGGTCCCCACGACTTGTGCGCCGTCCAGAAAAACTCCCGGCTCGTCGTGCCCGGCTGCATGTTGTCGGCGTAGCGATGGACCGGCCAGTCGCCCTCGCCCCAGAGCAGTTCCACGCCGCAGGACATCGCCGCGCCCGGTTCGACGGGCTTCCCCTCCAGCGTGATGAGCTTCCACGGGATCTTCATTTCCTGCGCGTAGCCGTGGCCATCGGCGTCCATTAGAAACGCCATCTCCGCGCCCTGCTCGAGCTTCCAGCCTTCCGTGCGATAGAGCTGAGTGCTGCCGCCTTTGAAGGGCTCGTTCAAATCCTTGCCGTAATCGATCTGGAGCGCCGGCTCCTTGGTGGGGGCGTAGTACCAGGCCGTGAGGTGGCTGATCCGATCGGTCTTGAAGCGGAGCTGCACCGCGTCGCCCGCCCAGCCTTTGTTGGCCTGGTAGCGCGGATGATGTGAGTTGCCCATCGGCTGCGGGTCCTTCCAGTGGATCGCGACATAAAGCGCTTCCGCGTCGTGCATCATTGCCACCTCGGCGGAGTAGATGTCGCGCAGATTTTCGAGGTCGTAACACATCACGACCTGCCCGCTCAGGTCCCAGTCATCGAGCTTCCCGTCGATCGTCACGGGGCCGGGCGCAGGCACGGCGTGGATGCCGTGGTTGTCGGTCTGCGTCGCACCGAGGGACGATGCAGCCAGGAGCAAAGCGGGGAGGAGGTGTCGAAGCTTCATGGGGGCAGGCGTGGGGCCGCGCGGACCGCGGCCGGGAGGTTTCGACACGATGCCGTGGAGGGAAGCGGAAATGCAAGGGGGATGGCGGAAGTGCTCGGTGCTCCGTGCGTAGTTTTCGGAGCTATACGTCCCATGAGTCGCATACGTCCCATCAGTCCAATGGGACGTATGCGACGGATGTGACTCATGGGATGTATGACGCCTCCGCTCCAGCAAACTAAGCACTAAGAACTAAGAACTAAGAACTCTCGGCAAACGCCTACTTCTCCGGCGCCGCGTGCCGTGCGGAAGAGACGTGGTCGAAGTTCACCCACGCTTCACCTTGGGGAGTGTGCACGAGCACCCATGGCCAGTGCTGCACGTCCAGAATGGTCACCCGCCGGCCGGACACGGTCGCGGTGGCGGTTCCGGGTTGGGTTTCGTGGATCTCGAGGTTGTCGCCTCCATGAAAGGGCGTGGTCCCTTTCCCTCCGGGACCCGCTTCGAGCCGGAGGACGCTCGTTCGCTGGCCGAAGTCATGTCCACCGCAAAGCGATGCGCTGAAGACCAGGGCGGCAGTACAGAGTGCCGTATGCATCGGCGGGAATCAGGCCCTGGCCGGCTCTCCGATTTTGGTGAATTCCGCGAGCAGGCCCATGTGCACATTCTTGCGAAGAGTGACCGCCCAGTGATTCTGAGCGGCGAACTCGGCAATCCTGGTTTCGCGAATTTCGTCGGGCAAGTCGGGCCAGCAAGCATTCAAGGAGTCCTGATAAATGCGGCAGAGTTCGCCTTTCTGGAGGGAGGTCCGAATGGCCGTTTGCAGGTGAGAGAGAGCAGCATGCATAAGATTTTCGGGATACGTAAAATGGCGGTAGTGATTTCCGCTACAAATAAAGTATGGTCAAGAACTATTTATCACCGTTGGAGACGGGTGAACTCAAAAGGCGAAAAGATTTTTCGCCGTCACTCAGCAACTTCACCATGGGTTGTTTTCCAGTTTCAACGGGGCCCCGGCGTGGGCGGGGAACTTCGGGGGAACTGGAACGTGAATATGATGGGGACCATTTCCTCGCCATGCGGTGTCCATGTTGGGTAGGAGTCAGGACACCACATGACCAAGCACTCCCGCCGGACATTTCTTCGCACCACCGCCTCTGCCGGAGCCGCGCTCTTCGCGAAAGCGCTCGGCGCCACGGCGCCGAATCATCGTCCCGCCGCCGCGCCCGTCCCGCCCGGCGCCCTGCCTCCGCGCCAGACGGAGGATGTCCTCTTCCTCGCCG
>Ga0105237_10006254_pt1 | contig 13254 bp, 13 predicted proteins | sample KBSC24metaG_FD_81520 | JGI IMG/M metagenome (GOLD analysis project Ga0105237, IMG submission 81520) | Corn rhizosphere microbial communities from Kellogg Biological Station, Michigan, USA - KBS C2-4 metaG | ecosystem: Host-associated > Plants > Roots > Rhizosphere > Soil | place: Michigan, USA...
GCCGAGCTGAACCCGATCGCCGGGAGCATCGCCCCAGGTGCCGGCGACGCGGCCGCACTGCTCGCCTCGGAGAAAGATCGCGCCGAGCACACGATGCTCGTCGACCTCGGCCGGAACGACCTGTCTCGCGTCTGCGATCCCGGCTCGGTGCGGGTCGAGCGCTTCATGGAGCCCGAGCGCTACTCGCACATCACGCACCTTGTCTCGGAGGTCGTCGGGGAGCTGCGCGACGGCGTGACGCCGTTCGAGCTGCTGCGCGCGTGCTTCCCGGCCGGCACCGTCTCGGGCGCGCCCAAGGTGCGCGCGATGCAGATCATCTCCGAGCTCGAGCGCTACCGGCGCGGGATCTACGCGGGCGCGGTCGGCTATTGCCTGCCGCAGAGCGGCGAGCTCGACACCTGCATCGCGATCCGGACGTTGTGGCTGCGCGACGGTGTCGCCCGCCTGCAGGCCGGCGGCGGCATCGTCGCCGACTCCGATCCGGCGGCCGAGCACGAGGAGTGCCTCGCCAAGCTGCGCGCTCTCGAAGCCGCGATCGACCTGGCAGAGTCGGAGCAGGATGGGATCGCCGATGTGTGAGGGTCAGCTCGGGTTTCCGGCGCGTCGACCGGCGGGCGGCCGGCTGAGGGACAGTACAACTAGTACGGCCCGAAGCCGGCCGACCGACGAGCGGCGCGAGCCGCTGGCGGAGCCGGGCTCCGCCCGGCGGGAGCCAGCGGCGGCCGGGGACGCGAGATGATCCTCCTCGTCGACAACTACGACTCGTTCACCTATAACCTCGCGCACCTGTTCGGCGCGTTGGGCGCAGAGGTGCGCGTGGTGCGAAACGACGAGCTCGACGCCGACGAGGCGGAACGGCTCGCCCCTTCTCACCTCGTCGTCTCGCCCGGTCCGGGCCGCCCGGCCGCCGCCGGTGCCACGCCCGCGATCGTCGAGCGGCTGCTGCCGACGACGCCGACGCTCGGCGTCTGCCTCGGCCACCAGGCGCTCGTCGAGGTCTGCGGCGGCGAGGTCGGCTACGCGCGGGAACTCGTCCACGGCAAGGCGAGCCCGGTTCGCCACGACGGGAGTGGGCTCTTCGAGGGGCTCCCGGATCCGCTACAGGCCGGCCGCTATCACTCGCTCGCCGCCACGCGACTGCCGGACGTGCTCGAGCCGACGGCGTTCGCCGAGGACGGCGAGGTGATGGCGGTGCGGCACCGCGAGCTGCCCGCGGTCGGCGTCCAGTTCCATCCGGAGTCGGTGCTGACACCCGACGGTCCCGCGCTCGCGCGCAATTTTCTCGAGGGCAAGCTGTGATCCAGGACGCCCTCGCGCGGCTGCTCGACGGCCACGACCTCTCGCGCGACGAGGCGCGCGGGACGATGACGGTGATCATCAGCGGCGAGGCGACGCACGCGCAGATGGCCGGCTTCCTCGTCGCCCTGCGGGCGAAGGGCGAGACCGCGGACGAGATCGCGGGCTGCGCCGAGGCGATGCGCGAGCACGTCCTTCGCGTCAGCCCCACGCGCGACGACCTCGTCGACGTCGTCGGCACGGGCGGCGACGGCGCGAACACCTACAACATCTCGACTGCCGCCGCGCTCGTCGCGGCTGCCGCGGGAGCAGCCGTCGCGAAGCACGGCAACCGCGCCGCATCCTCACAAACGGGAGCTGCAGACGTCCTCGAAGCGCTCGGCTTCCGGCTCGAGCAGGCGCCGGAGCGGATCGAGCGCTCGATCGACGAGCTCGGCTTCGGCTTCCTCTTCGCGCAGGCGCACCATCCGGCCATGCGGCATGCGGCGCCTGTCCGCCGTGAGCTCGCGACGCGTACCGTCTTCAACGTGCTCGGGCCGCTCACGAACCCGGCCGGTGCGCGCGCCCTCGTGCTCGGCGTCTATTCGCCTGAGCTCGCGCGGACGCTGGCCGACGCGCTCGTCCAGCTCGACGCGACCCGCGCGTACGTCGTGCATGGCGCCGGCGGCATCGACGAGCTCTCTCCCTGCGGGCCGAACCTCGTCTGCGAAGTGGAGGGCGGACGCGTCACTGAGTACGAGCTCGACCCACGCGACCTGGGCGTCGAGCGCTGCGACCCCGACGAGCTGCGCGGCGGCGATCCGCGGACGAACGCCGACGCCCTGCGTGCGGTGTTCGCGGGCGCGGACGGGGGACACCGCTCCGCTGTGATCCTCAACGCGGCCGGCGGAATCGCGGCGGCCGGCCACGCCGCCGACCTGCGCGAGGGGATCGCGCGTGCACGCGAGGCGATCGACTCGGGCACCGCGGCCGCAAGGCTCGACGAGCTTGTGGAGTTCTCGCAGTCATGAGATTTGCGGAATCCCTCTCGCGTCCCGGGTTCGGCGCGATCGCCGAGTTCAAGCGGCGCTCGCCGTCGGCCGGCGACATCAGCCCTGCGGCGCGCGTCGAAGACGTCGTCCCGGCATACGAGGCGGGAGGAGCGCGGGCGATCTCCGTCCTCGTCGACGCGGCGTTCGCGGGCTCCCTCGACGACCTCCGGGCTGCGCGTGCAGCGACGACCGTGCCGCTCCTCGCCAAGGGATTCTTTTCGACCGAGGAACACCTGCGCGACCTGCGCGAGGCAGGCGCCGACGCGGCGCTTCTCATCCTCCGCGACCTCGACGACGCGACCGCCGCGCGACTCATCGCCGCAGCGGACGACCTCGGCCTCGACACGCTGGCCGAGGCCCACGACGCGGGCGAGCTCGAGCGCGCCACGCGCCTCGACGCTCGCGTGATCGGGGTCAACGCCCGCGACCTCGGCACCTTCCGGATCGACCGCGGCGCGCAGCTCGAGCTGGTCGCGAAGGCGCCGCGTGACCGCGTCGTCATCGCGGAAAGCGCGATCCACACGCGCGCGCAGGCAGCCGCCGCCGAGCTGGCCGGAGCCGACGCCGTTCTCGTCGGTACGACGCTGATGCGCGCGCACGAGCCGGGCGCCAAGCTCCGCGAGCTGCTCTCGCGACCGCTCGTGAAGGTGTGCGGCCTGACGCGGCAGGAGGACGTCGACGCCGCGGTCGAGGCCGGCGCCGACCTCTGCGGCTTCATCTTCGCGGAGGGCTCGCCGCGAAAGGCGGCCGACGTCCTCCCGGTGCCGGACACGGTGCTCAGCGTCGCCGTTTTCGTCGGCGACCCCGAGGAGCGCGGCACCGACCTGACGCAGCTCTACGCGCGGGAGGAAGGCAAGGTGCGTGGGCGTGACGCGGCCCTGCTTCGCGATGGCGAGCAGGTCGCCCGCGTCGCCGACCTCCCGTGGGACGAAGATGACCCCGACCACTGGCGCACCGCCCGAAGCGAGGACCGCCTGATGCTCGCCGGCCGTCTCGGCCCCGACAACGTGCGCGCCGCGATCCGCGCCGTGCAGCCGTGGGCGGTGGATGCGGCGTCGCAGCTCGAGTCCGCACCCGGCATCAAGGATCACGAGAAGGTGCGAACGTTCGTGCAGGAGGCGCGAGCATGAGCGACTTCGGCGAGTACGGCGGCCGCTACGTCCCGGAGACCCTGATCCCGGCGCTCGACGAGCTCGAGCGCGGCTGGCGCGACGCGCTCGCCGACAACTCGTTCCGCGCCGAGCTCCACCACCTCGCGACGACCTATGCCGGTCGCCCGACGCCGCTCACCCGTGCCGAGCGCTTCGCGCCGGGCAAGCGCATCTACCTCAAGCGCGAAGACCTCCTCCATACAGGCGCGCACAAGCTCAACAACGCCCTCGGCCAGGCGGTGCTCGCGCGGCGGCTCGGCAAGAAGCGCATCGTCGCCGAGACGGGAGCGGGGCAGCACGGCGTCGCCACCGCGACAGTCTGCGCGCGCTTCGGCTTCGAGTGCGTCGTCTACATGGGCGAGGAGGACATGCGCCGCCAGCGGCCCAACGTCGAGCGGATGGGGCTGCTCGGCGCGGAGGTACGTGCGGTCGACTTCGGCACCCGGACGCTGAAGGAGGCGACGAGCGAGGCGATCCGCGACTGGATCACAAACGTGGAGACGACGCACTATCTGATCGGCTCGTGCGTCGGGCCGGCGCCGTATCCCGAGCTCGTTGCCGAGCTGCAGTCGGTGATCGGCCGCGAGGCGCGTGAACAGATCGTCGCCGCGGAAAACCGGCTCCCGGAGGGCGTCGTCGCCTGCGTGGGCGGCGGCTCGAACGCGATCGGACTCTTCCACGGCTTTCTCGACGACGAGAACGTACGGCTCGTCGGGGTCGAGGCGGCGGGCGCCGCGTCGCTTGGCACCGGCCGCCCGGCCGTGCTCCATGGCGCGCGCTCGTCGGTGCTGGCGGACGAGGACGGCCAGATCGAAGATGCGCACTCGATCTCGGCCGGGCTCGACTATCCCGGCGTCGGCCCGGAGCACGCCTTCCTGCGCGACAGCGGCCGGGCGGAGTACCTGACCGCGACCGACGCGGAGGCGCTCGCAGCGTTCCAGGATCTGGCACGGAGCGAAGGGATCCTCCCCGCCCTCGAGCCGGCGCACGCGCTCGCGCGCGCGCGCGACCTCGACGCCGAGCTGATCCTCGTCGGGCTCAGCGGCCGAGGCGACAAGGATCTCGCGGAAGTGCTCGAGCGGTTATGAGCACCTGGGATCCCGCAAGAACCGCCGAGTTCTTCGACGACTACGGCGAGCGGGAGTGGACGCGGTTCGAGGACGGGCGTACACCCGGCCCGAGCCTGACGATCCACACGCGCATGCTCGAGGGCTACGTCCGGCCCGGCGACCGGGTACTCGACGCCGGCGCGGGCCCGGGCCGCTTCACCCTCGAGCTGCTGCGCCTCGGCGCCCATGTGACCGCGCTCGACATCTCCTCCGGACAGCTCGAGCTCCTGCAGGCGCGCGTGCCCGACATCGAGGCGATCGTCGGCGACATCACCGATCTCTCGCGCTTCCTGGACGACAGCTTCGACGCCACGGTCTGTTTCGGCGGGCCGCTCAGCTACGTCGTCGACCGAGCCGACCGGGCGGTGGCGGAGCTCGCGCGCGTCACGAAACCCGGCGGTCACCTGCTCGTGAGCGTGATGGGGCTAGGCGGCCCGGTGATCCACTTCGCGTCGGTGATCGTCGACCTCGCGCGGCGTGACGGGCCCGCGAAGTCCCGCGAGATCGCGCGCACGGGGTTCCTGCCCGAAGGCGAGGGCTACGGCCACCTTCCGATGCGGATGTACCTGTGGGAGGAGCTCGAGGAGCTGCTCGCCCCGCACGGCGAGGTCGTCGACGGCGCAGCTGCCGGAGTGCTTCCACACCTCGAGGTGGAGGAGCCCGAGATCCGTCAGCTGCTCGAGGAGTTCGAGGAGCGGCTCGCGTACGACCCCGGCTCGCGAAGCTGCGGCGAGCACATCATCGGCGTGTTGCGCGTGGGGTGAGCCCGTGACCGAGCCTCCGCTTGTCGTCTTCGCGGTTCCGGACCTGTTCGAGATCGACGGGGCGTTCGTCGCCCGCGTGGTCGAGGAGCGGGACATTCCGGTCGTCGCGCCCGCCTTTCGAGACCCGGGAATCGGCGGCGAGAACGGGATGCCTCCGTTCGACGAGGCAGAGCTGCGCAGGGTCTGGCGCGAGCAGATTCCCCAGCTGCGTGCCCGCGGCGTCCTCTTCCCGTACGTGATCGAGGACACGACCGACGGCTCGATCCCCGGCGGCGTCACGCTGCGTCATTTCGACCCGATGCGCGGCGTGATCGAGGTCGGCTACTGGCTCTTCCCGGACGCACGCGGGCGAGGACTGGCTACGCGCGCGGTGCGAGCAGTGGCGCGCGAGGCGTTCGCTACGGGAATCTCGCGGATCGAGGCGAACGTGAGGATCGGCAACGAGGCCTCGGAGCGCGTCCTCGAGCGCGCAGGCTTCACGCGCGAAGGGGTCAAGCGTCGCCTCCTCCGTCACGGCGCCGGCCGCGCCGACGCGACGCTCTTCTCCCTTCTTCCCGACGAATGAAGAAGCTCGTCATCTACCTGATGGCGGGGCCGGAGACGCCGGGGCTCGCGCGTGCTGCGGTAGAGGGCGGCGCAGACATCATCGAGCTCGGGTTCCCGTTCTCGGATCCGCTGGCCGAAGGGCCTGTGATCCGGCGCGCGTCCGAGCGCGCGCTCGTGGGTGGGATGCGCACGCGTGCCTGCCTCGACATGCTCGCCCGGACGCGCGAGCTGGTGCCCGAAACGCCGCTCGTTCCGATGACCTACGCCGCGATCCTCGAGGCCTACGGCTATGAGCGCTTCGCGGCGGACGCGCGGGAACGCGGCGCGTCGAGCTTCATCCTGGTCGACCTCCCGGTCTCCGAGCAACCGGCGCTCAGACGCATCCAGCTCGTTGCCCCGACCTCGACCGAGGAGCGAATCCGCGCCGCTGCCGACGCGACCGACGGCTGGCTCTACCTCGTCTCCGTCACCGGGACGACCGGCGCCCGGGCGGAGCTTTCCCCTGCACTGCCGCCGCTCGTGCAGCGGGTGCGGGCCGTCAGCGACGTGCCCGTTTACGTGGGGTTCGGGATCTCGACGCCGGAGCTCGCGCGCGCGGCCGGCGACCTCGCCGACGGTGTTGTCGTCGGCTCGCGAGCTGTCGAGGCCGCGGAAGCCGGAGCAGACGCGCTGCGGGACTACGTGGCGTCGCTCCGGACCGCGCTCGACACTTAGAGGAATCTCACGCCCGGCTCAGGTGGCTCTCACGTGAGGCCGGCACGATCTTGGCATGAGCTTCGAGAAGACACTCGTCATTCCCTCGCAGCCGATTCCGATCGCGCTGTCCCTCCCAAAGGACGAGGTCGAGAAGCTCGCCGAGGCCGCGTAGGCCCGGCTCCTTCCTACGAGAGCGCCAACCCTTGCCCGGCGCCGGCCAAATCCCCCTCAGCAGCCGGCGTCGGGTTTGGCGCGTGCACGACCGCCGCCCGCACCGGGAGGTGCAGCCTGAACACCGTCCCGCGGGACTGCGGCTCCACGGAGCAACGGCCCCCGTGAGCGCGGGCGACCGCAGCGACGATCGCGAGGCCGAGTCCTGCGCCGCCGCGCTCCCGCGTGCGAGCGCCGTCCGCCCTGGCCCAACGATCGAAGATTCGCGGGAGCGCGTCGCGCGGAACGCCGGCGCCGGAGTCCGAGACCTCGATCACGACTCCACCCGTGCCGTCCGCGTGCGCGGCAACCTCCACCGCGTCGCCGGGATCGGTGTATTTGACAGCGTTCTCGAGCAGCGCGTCGAGCGCGTTCCTCAGCGCCTCGGTGTCGGCGAGCAGGCGCCCCGCGAGGTCGACGTCGAGCCGCCAGGCTCGTGGTGCCACCTCCGACCAGCGGATGAACAGGTCGGAGAGGAACGCCTCGACGTCGATCTCCTCGAAGACGAAGCCCTGCTGCTCGGACTTCGCGAGGAGAAGCAACCGTTCGACGATCCGCTCCATCCGGCCGAGCTCGTCCAGCGCCACGTCGAGCTCGGGCGCGTCCGGCTGCTCGCGCCGCAGCAGCTCGAGGTGGCCGCGCGCGATCGTGACCGGCGTCCGCAGCTCGTGCGAGGCGTCGTGCAGGAAGCGCTCCTGCCGCTCGAGGAGCGAGGCCCGCATCTCGGCGACGCCCTGCACCTCGGCCAGAGCGACCTGCCGGCGCTGGGCGTGCCAGACCATGGCGAGGAACATCGCCGACATGAGCGGGACCTCGAACAGCTCGCCCCAGAGCTGTTCCCCGCTGAAGGCGTCGGAGAGGATGCTCGCGCCGGTCGCCAGGATCACGACGGACAGGACAGACCACATCGTCCGCATCGACCACGTCCGGATGCCGTAGACGATCGTGAGACTGATCCACACGAAGTGGAACGGAATCGTCTCCCAGCTCGGCCACGCGATCATCGCCGCCCAGTTCGCAGCAGCGAAGACGGCCCAGGCCGCCTCCAGCGGGTTACGCCGCAGCCAGCCGATAGCCCGCATGTCGCACCGTCTCGATCGCCGCGTCCGGCCCGAGCTTCTGCCGCAGCCTGCGCACGCAGACCTCGACGACGTTCGAGCCCGGGTCGAAGTCGTATCCCCACACCTCGGCGAGCAGCCGCTCCCGGCTCACGACCTCGCCCACGTGCACGAGCAGGTGGTGGAGGAGCCGGAACTCCCGGTCGGAGAGGTCCGCGGTGCGCTCGCCGACACCCGCCTGCCGCCGCGCGACGTCGAGCACGACGTTGCCGCCGCGCAGGACGTGCTCGTCGCCGAAGACCGCCGCGCCACGCAGCCGCACGCGGATCCGCGCAAGCAGCTCGTCGAGCGAGAACGGCTTCGCGACGTAGTCGGTCGCGCCGAGCTCGAAGCCACGAAGCTTCGTCTGCACGTCGCCGCGCGCGGAGAGGATCACGACCGGCAGTTCCGGCTTGGCGCGCTGTAGCTCGCGCAGGACCTGGAGGCCGTTCAGACCCGGCAGCAGGAGGTCGAGCACGACGAGATCCCACCGCGCTCCGGTCGCGAGGTCGAGCCCTTCGCGCCCGTCCCCGGCCGCGACGACCGTGTATCCCTCCGCCTCGAGGCCGCGCGCGAGAAACGCCTGGATCCGGGCCTCGTCCTCGATGACCAGAATGCGCACTCCGACCTCCCGGCGCGGAATCTACACCGATGACCTGTAAATGACGCAGACATGACACCTTCGTCATGAGGCGTGCACGCGCGCGGCGCGCTTGATAGGACGGCACGCGATGCGGGTCGGGGTGAAGCTCCTTCTGATCGCTGCCGCGGTAACGGCCGCGGGCGTGCTCATCGGTTTCTACGTCTCGCACCTCACGAAGCTCGCGGGCTCGCCGGCCTACTCCGCTCCCGTCCAGAACGCGGGCAGCGGTCACCCGGTCGTCAACCTCGAGATTCAGACCGTGGCCGCGGTCGGGCCGAAGCTGAGCCAGAACCCCGACTGGGTCTCCTACCTCGTCAAGGACAACGGCCAGTGGAAGCGCAAGACCGTGTGGGACCTGCCGGCGCACGCGACGATCAATGTCACGATCTACAACTTCGACGGAGCGAGCGCGCTGCGGAATCCGTTCTACGCGCGGCCGCAGGGCATGGTCGGCAACCGGATCATGGTCGACGGGCAGCCGGTCGACCACATCGACCCGAACGACGCATCCCACACGTTCGCCGTGCCGGCGCTCGGAATCATCCTCGCCATCCCGGGTGTCACCGACGACGCCAAGAACCAGTGCGGCTACGCGCCGTGCCAGATGTCAAACGCGCACCGGACGATCAAGTTCACGTTCCATACGACGACGCCCGGCCACTTCCGCTGGCAGTGCTTCGTGCCCTGCGCCGCCGGCTGGATCGACGGCTTTGGCGGCCCGATGCAGACGATCGGATACATGGACGGCTTCCTCAACGTGAAGGCGGCCTGATGGCGGCGGAGCCGAACGCAGCACCGGCGCGGCCGAGCGACTCCACCAACCACGGCATGCGCGTCGTCGTCGCGTGGCTCGTGCTGAGCGTGATCGCAACGCCGCTCGTGGCGATCTTCGTCGGCCCGCTCTTCCCGCCGGGCAATGCGAGCGCAGAGGGCCAGGGACAGGTCTTCGACAACCAGGTGATGACGGCGTTCGTCACGCCGATTCTCTGCTTGCTCGCCGTCTTCTTCGCCTACGGCCTGATCACGTTCCACGCGCGGCGCAACGAGGCGATCCTCGACGGCCCGCCGCTCCGCAACGACTCCCAGATCCAGCTCCTCTGGGTCGTGATCACGACGACGATGGTGCTCTTCCTCGCCGGCTTCGGCACCTACGAGCTCCTGAAGGACGGCTCCGGCGGGGGTCAGGGGCCGAGCCCGATCGCGCTGCCCGCGCACCACCAGGACGCATTCGAGGTACAGGTGATCGGCCAGCAGTGGCAGTTCACCTATCGCTATCCGTCGCTCGGCGGTGTGGAGTCGAACCAGCTCATCCTGCCGGCGCACACCGATGTCGCACTCCACGTGACGTCGCTCGACGTCATCCACTCGTTCTGGGCGGTCGAGCTCGGGGTCAAGGCAGACGCGAACCCCGGCGTGGACAACGTCGCCTACGTCGAGACGAAGAACCCGACGACGTTCCATGTCCGCTGCGCGGAGCTCTGTGGGCTCTGGCACGGCTACATGTACAACAACGGCCGCGTCCTCGACCCCGGGCCGTGGCACTCCTGGGCGACACAGGCGGCGAAGCTCTACGTCGCGATCAAGCCGTATATGGACAAGCAGGAGGCGGACGGCGGAGCTCCGTACGCGCACTCGTACCTCCCCGCCCCGGACAGGAGAGCCGGATGACGGTCGCCCGCCGCCTGCTCGGCTTCAACCTCCTCACCGGCGCGATCCTCGGCGTCGTGGGCTGGTACGTCGGCTGGTTCGGCGCCCACGCGATCCACGGCCTGAGCATCGAGTACTTCGCCGACACCGACTACAACGAGCTGTCCGTCTACCTCGCCTACATCGGCGGCGTGGTGGGCTTCCTCGCCGGGCTCGGTTTCCTCAACTACCCGCTCGCGCGCCTACGCGGCTATCCGCCGTCCCTGCGCGAGAAGGAGGGGGCCGGCGTCGGCCGCTACTTCGGCCTCTGCACCGACCACAAGGTGGTCGGGATCCAGTACCTCTGGGGCATCGGGCTGTTCTTCTTCATCGGCGGCCTGAACGCGATGCTGATCCGCACCGAGCTGCTGCGGCCCAGCCACCAGGTCTTCCCGGCCGGCACGTACCTGACGATCGTCGGCCTGCACGGGACGATGATGATGGGGATCATGTCGAGCGGGATCCTCGGCCCGTTCGCGAACTACCTGATCCCGATCATGATCGGCGCCCGGCGGATGGCCTTCCCGCGCATCGAGGCACTCACGTTCTGGCTCCTCATGGCCGCCGGCGCGATCCTCACGACAAGCGTCTTCTTCGGCGGCTTCCCGACCGGCTGGACGGGCTACGCACCACTGCAGACCGAGGCGAACGCAGGGATGGACAACTACATCCTCTTCTTCGCGCTCGTCGGGATCTCGATGACGCTGCTCGGCCTGAACATGATCGCGACGGTCCTGACGATGCGCGCGCCCGGCCTGACCTGGACGCGGCTGCCGATCTTCGTCTGGGGCGTCCTCTCGACGGCCGTGCTGATGGTGCTCGCGGCGCCGGTGCTCGTCGCAACTCTTGCGATGGGAGCGCTCGACCGGACGGCGCAGACCTCGTTCTTCAACGCCGCGGCAGGAGGCAGCTCGTACCTGTACCAGAACCTGTTCTGGGTCTTCGGCCACCCGGAGGTGTACATCCTCGCCCTGCCCGGCTTCGCGATCGTCCTCGAACTCCTGCCGGTATTCGCACGCAAGCCGCTCTGGGGTTACCGGCTCTCCGTCGCCGGGCTGCTCGGCGTGTCCCTGCTCTCCTGGTTCGTCTGGCAGCACCACCTGTTCGTGAGCGGCATCAACGGCGACCTGCGCCCGTTCTACATGCTCTCGACCGAGCTCATCTCGATCCCGACAGGCTTCACCTTCCTCTGCGGGATGATGACCCTCTGGCGCGGCAACATCCGCTTCACCGTCCCGATGCTCTTCTGCCTCGCCTGGTTCTTCAACTTCCTGATCGGCGGGCTCTCAGGCGTCTTCCTCTCGGACGTGCCAAGCGACGTGACGTCCCACGGCAGCTTCTTCTCGATGGCCCACTTCCACTACACGATCATGGGCGGTCTCATCTTCACGTTCTTCGCGGCGATCTACTACTGGGTGCCGAAGATGACCGGCTGGGAGCTGAACGAGCGGCTCGGAAAGATCCACTTCTGGACGATGTTCATCTTCTTCAACTCGACGTTCTTCCCGCTCTTCATTGCCGGCTTCGAGGGCCAGCCGCGGCGCGTCGTGACGTACGCGCATCACCTCCAGTTCCTCAACGACTGGGTCTCGGTCTCCGCCTTCTGCCTTGGGATCTCGATGCTGATCTTCCTCTTCAACCTCGTCTGGTCACTCGCCTTCGCCAAGAAGCCGGCCGAGGCGAACCCGTGGTCGTCGCGCTCGATCGAGTTCCAGCTCCCGTCGCCGGTCCCCGTGCACAACTTCGACCGCATCCCCGTCTTCTCGAGCGACCCCTACGGCTACGGCGAGGGGCCGGTGCCGAACTGGGTGCCGGCCGGCCAGCCCGCAGGAAGGGAGTAGCCGAGCGATGGCCGAGCCGCTGGCATACGAGGGCACCGGCTACGAGGTGCTCGAGGGCGAGCCGCCCGAGCTGCTCGGCCGCAACCTCGTCTCGGCGAGCTACCTCCTCGCGGGAGCGACCGCGTTCTTCTTCATCGCCTTCGTCTTCGCCTACTTCTACCTCCGCTCCCTGAACAGCGCCGGGATGTGGAAGCCGAAGGGCGTCGACGCCTCGGTCGCCTGGGGAACGGTCGTCGTCGCGTGCTACGCGGCCAGCGCGGTCCTCGTCCGGCTCGGGCTGACCGACCACCGGGCGCTGCGACGAGACCAGTGGCGGGTGAAGGGTCTCGTCGCGCTCCTAGTCGGGATCGCCGGGCTCGTCCTCCAAGTGGTCGCGTGGACGCATCAGAGCTTCGGCCCCGCCGACGGGGGCTTCGCGAGCGTCTACTTCGGCTGGACGGCGTTCCTGTTTCTCTTCGTGTTCATCACGCTCATCTGGCTCGAGATGACCCTGGCGATGTCGTACCGCTACCGAGGCTACGTCGCAGCCAGCCGCGAGGTGCCGGCCGGGCACGCGTCGGGCGATCCGGGCCGCCTGGCGCACGACATCCGTGACCCGCTGTCACTCGTCCGGGCCGAGCTCATGGGGCTCAGCTTCTACTGGACATTCCTGGCCGCGGTCGCGGTCGTCAGCTGGATCATCCTCTACCTGATCTAGGAGGCCTTGGCGGAATGGTGCTCGTTGCGGGGGCGCGTCGGACGTCGCGAGGCAAGGACGCAGGGAGCGCCGATACCAGCGTGCTATCGGCGCGACTGAGGACGCCGAATCGCGGCGTTCCGACGCGTCATCCGCGACACAGCCACTATTTCGCCAAGGCCTCCTAACATGGATCCGCTGCCTCTCGTGGTGTGCGGGGCGGCGATCGCCCTGTACGCGCTCGGGCGGCGAGGGAGGATTCGAGTGTGGCGCGAGGCGAGCTTCTACAGCGGCGTCGTGCTCGCGTTCGTCGTGCTCGAGCGGCCGTTCGACGACTGGGCGGACACGTGGCTCTCGGTCCACATGTCGCAGCACATCGTCCTCATGACGGTGGTGCCGCCGTTGGTCGTGCTTGGCCGACCGTGGCCGCGGATGTGGCTGCCGTTCCCGCTGTCCGCGCGCCGCGCGGTCGGCGGCGCGCTGTCGCGCTCGCCGTCGTTCCGCCGGA
>Ga0105237_10006255_pt1 | contig 13251 bp, 10 predicted proteins | sample KBSC24metaG_FD_81520 | JGI IMG/M metagenome (GOLD analysis project Ga0105237, IMG submission 81520) | Corn rhizosphere microbial communities from Kellogg Biological Station, Michigan, USA - KBS C2-4 metaG | ecosystem: Host-associated > Plants > Roots > Rhizosphere > Soil | place: Michigan, USA...
CCCGAGCTGGTGCAGAACGGTGGCATGCAGGTCGTGAATCGAGACGGGCTTGTCGACGGCCTGGAAACCGAGCTCGTCGGTAGCGCCGTAAACCGTGCCACCCTTCACGCCGCCGCCCGCCATCCACATGGTGAAACCGTAGGGATTGTGGTCGCGACCGTCACCGCTCTCGGACACCGGCGTACGGCCGAATTCCCCGCCCCACACCACCGAGGTCTCGCCGAGCAGACCGCGCTGCTTCAAGTCGCGGATTAGGGCCGCCGACGCCTTGTCCATATCGGGACAACGTCCGCGCAGTTCTTTGTTGATGGCCTTGTGATCGTCCCACGGCTGGCCCGGACCGTAATAGACGTGCACGGTGCGCACACCGCGCTCCACCAGGCGGCGCGCCAGCAGGCAGCCGTTCGCGAACGGGGTATGGCCGTACTCCTCGCGGAGGTTCTCCGGCTCCTTGCGCAGATCGAAAACGTCGAGGGCTTCAAACTGCATGCGATAGGCCGTCTCCATGGCGCGAATGCGTCCGTCGAGGAACTCGTCCTGCCCGAAGGACTGTTCGTGTTCGCGATTCAGCGACTGCACCAAGTCAAGCTGCTTCCGCTGCTGCTGCTGATCGAGCTGCTTATTCTGCAGATACCGGATCATCTTATCCGGCTCGGTGGCGGCGTCGTTGAACTGCGTGCCCTGGTGCTCGGAAGGGAGGAAGCCCGAGCGCCACAGACCGCCGCTATCGCCACCTGGACTCAATACGACGAATCCGGGAAGGTTTTGATTTTCACTGCCAAGCCCGTAGGAAATCCACGCGCCCATCGACGGCCGGGTCGCGGCGATATTCCCGGAGTGGAACAGATTGCGCGCCGGCGTATGCGTGGGATTGAACGTGTACATCGAGCGAATCACGCAGATGTCGTCGATGCTCTTCGCCAGGTTGGGCAGCAGGTCGCTGACCTCAATGCCCGACTGCCCATACTTCTTGAACTCGAAAGGTGAGGGCAAGAGTCCGCCCGTGACGCGCTCGGTGCGGAATCCTGCGGTCGAGGGAGGCCGTTGGCCGGCATACTTCTGCAGCGCCGGCTTGGGGTCGAACATGTCTAACTGCGAGGGTCCGCCCACCAGGAACAGGAAGATGTTGTGCTTGGCGGTGGGCCGGAAGTGCGGACCGACTTTATGAATGACGGGTTCGGCACGCGCCCGCTCATCGGCGAACATCCCTGCCAAGCCGATGGTGCCGAGACCACCGCATAAACCGCGAATCAAATCACGACGCGAATATCGATCGATTAGGGCCAAAAAATCACCTCATTGGAGGACAACAAAGCTTGTGCATACTGTTGAAGCGTGCTGCCGCTGAGATACGAAATGGCGAGGTCGATCTCCTTGGGACTGGGATCGCGCGCCAACACCCGACGGTAGAGTGCACCGACGATTGCTTTTGGGTCGGGTGTGTCGGTTGGGGGGCTGGCCGCCTTCACCAGAGCTTCCGCCTGCGCCTGAATGAACGGGCTGTTCATGACGAAGAGCTGCTGCAGGGGCGTAGTGGTCAGTTCGCGCTCCGGGCTGTGCAGATTTGCCGAAGGAAAATCGTAGAGGCGCAGCAGCGTATTCAGATTGCCACGACTCACCTTCGCGTACACAGTTCGGCGGCTATTCTCAGCGGCGTCCAGATCGGTGGAGGGTCCGCCGGCCGCGGTGTCGAGCGTTCCGGCAACTTCCAACATCGAGTCGCGATACGCCTCCACATCCAGGCGGCGAGGATTCATGCGCCAGAGCAAGTGATTGGTTGCGTCGATCTCGGTTCCATCGGGGCGCGGTTTGGAAGACTGCCGGTAGGTGGCCGATAGCATGATTTCGCGATGCAGCCACTTCAACGACCACCCGTTCGCCACGAATCGGGCGGCGAGATCATCGAGCAATTCGGGGTGCGTGGGCTTCTCACCCTGTGTGCCGAAGTCGCTGGGAGTAGCGACCAGCGGATGTCCGAAGTGCCAGCCCCAAACACGATTAACAATCACGCGCGCGGCCAGTGGCGCGCCATCCGCGAAGACCCGGTTGGCAAATTCCATGCGGCCCGATCCCTGATGGAACGTCGAATCGCTCTTCGAAAGGACGGACAGAAAGTGGCGCGGTGCCAGGTCGGCAGGTGCGGCCACATTGCCGTGAGGCAGCACATGCATATCGCGCGCCACACCCGGCTTCATATCGAGCGTCGTCAGATCGGGGTCGGAGCCATCGATCCACATGCCCGCGTCGAATACCGAGTTGGTGAACGGCTCATTCGGATTGCCGCCGCGATTCCGTCCGCGATTGGCAGCGGGAGCAGCGGCGGGCGCCGTAGGAGGGGCAGCGGTAGCCGTGGCCGTGACGGGCTCGACGACTGGGGGCGTTGGCGGAGGCGCACCGGCAGGCGGACGGGGTCTCGGTATGAAGCGCGAGAGGTATGCGTACATCTCCGGATGATCGGCTTTCACCGCTTCCATCTCGGCAAGAATCTTCTCGCATTCCGCCTTGTAGCGATCTGCCTTCGCGAACGATTCCTCAGGCTTGGTGCCGGGCTCGCCGCGCATCAGGTTCGAGGCGTAGTTCAGGAAGAACATACGCTGCGCCGCCGACATAAAGCGCTTCTCAAGTTCCGGATCGGTGTCGTTCAGCGGACGCGGAGCTTGCACGGTGGAGGCGAACACGCCCATTAATCCGTAATAATCCTTGGTCGGGATCGGATCGAATTTGTGGTCGTGGCATCGGGCGCAAGCGACCGTCAGTCCCAGGAGTCCACGGGAAACGGCATCCACGCGCTCATCCCAGTCATCGGTGAAGAGAGTTTCGATGACATCCTTCGAGAGCCGCGCATCCTTATGGTAGACAGGGCCCGTGCCGAGGTAGCCGAGAGCGCGCAAGTCTTGCCGGGAAACGCCGGGCATCTGGTCGGCTGCTAACTGCAGTTTGACGAACCGGTCGTAAGGCACATCATGGCTTACCGCTTCGATCACCCAATCGCGATACCGCCAAGCGAACAGATAAGGAGGGTTGGTGGCTTCCGAGGTCGGATTGTCCTCGGCATACCGCGCCACGTCCAGCCAGTAACGGCCCCAGCGTTCGCCATAACGAGGGGATTCCAGCAAGCGCTCGATCAAGCGCTCGTAAGCATCCGCCGCCTTATCCTCACGGAACGCGGCGATCTCTTCGTAGGTGGGTTTCAGACCGGTAAGATCGAGATAGGCGCGGCGAATCAGGGTGTCGGGATCGGCAGGGGCCGAGGGCTTCAGCTTGTTCCCTTCGAGTTTGGCCAGAATAAAGGCGTCCACTTTTTTCAGCACCCAAGCCGAATTCTTAACCGCGGGCGCGGGCAATTCCGAAACAGGCTGGAAGCTCCACCATTTCCGGCCGGTCTCAACGTCCATGCCCTTGAGCGTGGTGCGAACGGGACCGCTCGCGGTGGTTGGTGCTGCGTCCTCACGTGGATCGGGTGCTCCCGCCTGAATCCACGTGGCGAAGGCCTCGATTTCGCGGTCGGTCAGCTTACCGCCGGGCGGCATGCGCAGGTGGGGATCGGTATAGCCGATCGCCCCCATCAGGCGGCTTGCCTTGGCGTCACCCGGGACTACGATAGCACCGCCATTTCCACCCGCGCGCAACCCGGGCTTGGTGTCGAGCACGAGGCCGCCCATCGGAGATTTCAGTTTGGAGGAATGGCAGCCGTAGCACTTACCGGCCAATACGGGACGGATCTCTTTTTCAAACAGTTCGGTGCCGGCAGGCTGCGCATAAAGCGGCGCCGCGGCGAGAAGCACCAGCCAGACTTTCATTGTCCCCCTAGGACAGGCGCACTTCGCATCCAAAGAAAGAGTGCCTTAGGGGGATTTTAGCACCTCTATCCCTGACATTTTACGACCGTGTTGCCGAATTCAGGAGGCGCTCTGGCTCTGCTCCCGGCGCCGGCGGTCCCAGTAGCTTTTCATCCGGGCGGAAACCTCTTCGCGCTCAGAATCGCTCATCGACTTCCGACCGCGTTTGGCCCCCCGCAACTTGGGAACCTCCTGCTTACCGATGCCGAGTAATGCCTCAAGAGAGGCGATCACGCGTTCCAGGCGTTCCTTTTCGGCATACAAGCTTTGGATAGTCTCGTACAGGTCCATGTTTTTCTGGATGCCTCCCGTTGGCTTCCAGGCTGAAATCAGATCGAAGGCTCGATCTTAGAGCCGGATGGTATGGTCCCGTGCGTTGCCGAAGCAATGCATCTAAATCAGACTATCATTTAATTCCGGAAATGTAACATTCACTTCACATTTAATGAGGATCGAAAGTCCGGCTTTCTTAGCTGATTTCTAATGGAAATGTCCGATATCACACATTTGAGTCGGGACGAGGAGCAGAGCTGCGGAGAGCCAATTACAGGAAGAGTGAGGTTTTTTGGCACCTTTTCCCCATCTTCTACGCCTACTGGCCAGAAATATCCGTCTGTTTTGTTTTCAGAGGCTGTCCATCTTGAGGGGTTTTCCAATGGATCTCGAGAAGGTTGTTGCCGCTTTAATTCGGGAGAGGGAGTTACTCGATCAAGCGATCGCCCACCTGGAAAAGCTCTCACTACGCCCGGGAGCTTCGGAGTTGGCGCATCAGAGCCGACCGCGCGGAGCCGCACGGCACCATACCGCGACCGCGGCGAGCGACTGAAATGCAATAAACGAGGATTCCATGTCCCCCTCCGAACTCCTGCAAAACGAGTTGACTCTAGCCACCCGGCGGTTGCAAACCGCCTTGAGTCTGGAACGGAAACTAACCAGGATTACCCGCAATCGACGCGACGGCCTGCGTCATCTTCCCAGCCGGGAAGAGTGCCGACTTCTGGTAAAAATGCGGGCCGCGGAGTATGCGCTAATCCTGTCGCGCTACCGGGAGTCGGTGGAACGCACACTGCTGGGAAAACGACCGCCACGAATCGGGCCCAGCATCCGGAAACGGATGGAGTTTCGTGCGTCCGGCATTCTGAAAGAGCCGGACACGGGCCGGGTATCCACCACCTACCGGAGGCCTTAGCAGCGCGTGGCGAAATCCGCTCCCACGCGGTCGCGGGTCGGTAACATACAGAAGCTACGGAGCCGCGCGCGCGCCAACGGTGCTTTCTAACTTGCGCGACGGTCTGCTAGGGCTTTCCGGGCTCGATCGTCTCTGGCAATTCTCCCAATTCGTAATACTTGTGCTGAACGCCGGCACCATTGACGGTCACCAGCCGCATTCCGGACTTCGCCCCGCCCAGAGGCATCCCAACCGGACCGGTCGTGACCATCTCCAGGTCACCATCGCGACCTTCTGCATTACGGTGATAGTGCCCGGCAAAGACATAGTGGACGCCGGCGTCGTGGAGTAGTTTTAAATAGCGCTTGCGGGTCTCCTTCGGAATATTGAAATATTGATCTTCTTCGTCAAGGTCGCTGAGGAAGAAGGAGATGTGCTGGAACACGATCAGATGTTTCACCCCGTCGCGTTTGGCCTTGTCCAATTCCGTCCGCAGCCAGCTTTCCATTTTGTCGGCCTCGCCGGGCACTTTCTGCGGCGCCTTTTCGAGGTTGGAATTGAGGACGAAGCCAGCGATCTCTCCGATCCGAAATGTATAGTAGTCCGGCCCCACGCGCTTCCGGTAAGCCGCAAGTGTTTGCTCGTCCGGCTCGTTCTCGACGTCGTGATTTCCGGGGACGCTGAAAAGCCGAATCTTGGGGTCCAGCTTCCCCGAGATCCTCTTGTACTCCGCTGCCTGGGCGGCATTTTTCGAATCGTTGATCAGGTCACCCGTCACCACCACGAAGGCCGGCTTGAGGCGATTGGCCGTTGCAATGGCAAATTCGAAGTTGGCGGTCTCGTGCGCGAAGCCCACATTCTTCGTATACATCCCAAACTGCGGGTCCGACATTTGAATGAAGTCCTGCGCGGCAACAGGCGTGGCAATTAAGAATGCGAATAGGAGGAATCTGCTAATCATGGTTTTAATTGGTAGGACTTTCCCAGAGGCCCTGCGCCGGCCAGATATTTTCTCGCCCGCACTAACTCGGCGATCTGACGGATGTGCCCGATGTCGTGAAGCGCCCATTCATGAAGCATCTGTGCAAGCGTAATCGCCCCGACTTCCGCGTGATTTGCTGTCCGTTCTCCCGAACCGGGCGGCAAATTCTCCAGGAACTCGATGTTGTTCTCGCGCTGTTCCTCAAAGTGATCGAACGAGTCTTCAGGTTCGGCATCACGATAAAGTTCAAGATACATTTGCGCGTCGTCACTTTCGAAGGAGGGATGCGTCTCTTCCAGGAAGCGATCCACTCGCATGCGGTAGCAGTGGCCTTCCGAGTGAGACAGGTGCGCCAGCACTTCCGCGATGGAAAAGCGATCGGGAGCGGGCTTCCAGCGCGCATCTTCGTCCGAAATCTCCCGCATCAGGCCGCGCAATATTTCCGGCGTCGCTTCCAAAAGGTCAAGGCACGGCAGGTCGCTTTCAAGCATAGGATTATCGTACGACGATCGCCGCGCATCCGCGTGTCACAACTGCGTGACGACGTTCCTGGTCATCGCGTGTTCTTGTAGATCTTGCCGCCCTTCATCACGAACACCACCCGGCGCACCGCAGTGATGTCCTCGAGCGGATTGCCGGCGACTGCCACCAGGTCGGCCTCCATACCGGGAGCCAGCGCACCGATCTTGTCAGCCATCCCTAACGATTCCGCCGCTACCGATGTCCCGCTCATCAACGCATCCATAGGAGCATCGCCGCCGTCTTTCACGCGGTAGATGAACTCCTCCGCGTTGCGGCCATGTGAGCCCGCTACCGCATCGGTACCGAGCACAATCTTCACGTGCTGTTTGCGCGCTCGGCGCAGTACGTCAGCAACCAAGGGCAGCCCCTTCTCCATCGCGGCGAAGCCCTCTTCGTTATAGTTCCCGATCCCCAGGAATTTGGCGCGATTTTCCAGGTAGTTGTGGAGCACGAGGAAATTCGGATCGAAGAAGACGCCGCGCTGGGCCATCAACTGCAAAGTAGCATCGTCGAGAAAGGTGCCGTGCTCAATCGAGGTGCAGCCCGCCTGGATCGCCGCCGTGGCGCCGTCGGAAGCATGCGCGTGCACTACGCCGCGCAATCCCACCTTCTTAGCCTCTCCGCACGCCGCATTCACCTGGTCCACGGACATCGTCATCTTGCCGCCGTCGCGGATGCTCGCAGTGGCGAACAACTTCACGACATCCGATCCATCGGACTTCATCTTGTCCACGTAAGCGCGGATCGCGTCCGGGTCGCCCGTGTTTTCGTTGATGGAACGAAGTGAGGTAAGCACACGAGGGCCGGGAATTGCGCCGGTAGCGATCAGGTCTCGCAGTTCGCCTTCAATCGGCTGCCCCAGGCACTGCACGGTAGTGAAGCCGCCCATCAAGGTGGCATAGGCGTTTGCCGCGGCGTAAAGCGCGGCCTGCTGGGGCGTAGTTGTCGAGTTGCGGCCACCTGGGTCGTATCGTTCTTCTTTGTTGAAGTACCAGCCCAAATGGACATGCGTATCGATCCAGCCAGGCATGACGGTCAGACCGCTCAAGTCGAGGGTCGGCTTCTCTTTGGCCGCACCAATCCGGTTGATGCGATTGTTTTCAATTACGATCTCCTGATTGCGCAACACGTGGCCCTTGCCATCGATCAGAGTCGAGGTCTTCAGGACGATCGGCTGCGCGATCGCGCTACTCGCCAGAATCGTCAAAAGCGGTAATCGGGAAATCATCGCCCTCCATCATATACTGCAAGGAAACGCGTGCTGGCTTTCCCTGATAACCGTACTCCCTCATCGCCGCTGCCACCACCAACCACCACTTACGGAAGACAACATTACCTGACCCTTAGTACAGGAAATAACGGGGCTTAGGGGCGTGAAATAACCGACGTTATCTACAAAAAACTTTGGTCATCTGATGAACTGAACAGGTTCCAAATAAGGCATATTCGCGATGACACAGGAAACCGACGCATTCGCTCCCATCGAACCGGAAACTGTCGAGCAGACCGGCCTTCCCGAGTCGCTCATCGAACAGCTCGTAATGAAAATCCTCTACTTCCGAGGCGACATCTACGGGCAGGAACTCTCGAACTCGATCGGGCTGAAGTTCAGCGTCATTCAAGATGTGGTGGAGGCGTTAAAGTTACAGCACCTCATCCAGGTGAAACGTTCTCTTGGCATGGGAAACGTGGGCGCCGTATTCGCCCTTACCGAACAGGGACGCGAGCGTGTCCGCGATTATCTCGAAGTCAATCAGTATGCCGGCCCGGCTCCTGTGCCGCTCGATCAGTACGTCGAAATCGTCCGTCAGCAAAAACATCGCGAAGGCTGGCTCACGCGCGAGGGCCTGGCAAAGGCGTTCCACGGCATGGTGGTCACCGAGCGCTTGCTCTCGCAAGTCGGCCCGGCGGTCAGTTCGGCCAACTCCCTGCTGCTCTACGGTAAGCCGGGCGATGGCAAAACCTTCCTCATCGAATCGCTGGCCAATCTCGAAACGGCGCCGATCTTCCTGCCTTACGCCCTCGAGTCGCAAGGCAATATCGTGCAGCTTTACGACCCGATCTACCACCAGAAGGTAGAAAACGCCGAAGAGCCTTCGGTCCTGACCATCTCGGTTGAGCGTTCTTATGATAAGCGTTGGGCCAAGTGCAAGCGCCCCTTCATCGTAAGTGGCGGCGAACTGACTCTCGATATGTTGGATCTGCGCTACAACGCAGTGTCAAAGATCTACGAAGCGCCCTTCCAATTGAAGGCGAATAACGGCATCTACCTCATCGACGACTTTGGACGCCAGCGCGCCACCCCGGCGGAAGTATTGAATCGCTGGATTGTCCCGATGGAGCGGCGGACGGATTATTTGAGCTTCCTGACGGGCGGTAAGATGACCGCACCCTTTGAGGCGTTCCTGGTCTTCTCCACCAACCTGAATCCCGCCGATCTGGGCGACGAGGCCTTCCTGCGGCGCATTCAGTACAAGCTGCTCCTGCGCGGCCCCGCGGAAAACGAGTTCATCAAAATCTTTGAGAGCTTCTGCGCCACTCGCGGCGTCCCGATCACGATCGACTTGATCAAATGGTTCATCGACAAGCGTTACCGTCAGACCGGCAAGCAATTTCGCCGCTGCCATCCGCGGGATGTCCTGGGCCACGCGCTCAACCTGATGCACTTCGAGAAGCTTCCCTCCGTGCTGACCCCGGAACTCCTGGACCGTGCTTTCGAAAGCTGCTTCCTGCAGGAAGAGGATTTAAAGCCTGCTGCTCCCGTGATTGAGACGACTGCTCCGATCCTTCCCGTGATGGCGAAATCATGCGCCGATGCCTGGGGCGATAAAGTCGCGCTCATCGCCACTGCGTTCGGCAGCCTGGTCTTCACCGCATCCTTCCGCGATCGCGCGACCGGCAAATATCATGAGCCGCAATCCGCGCGTTCGTATGGCGAGGCGGAGACCTCGCGCGTGTTGCAGCGCCTCCACCAACGCGCGTTTCTGGAATGGCTCGCCCTGACCGTGACGCAACAGGGTCGCGATCTGGTGCGCTTCATGGCGACCGCCGAAGGCAACGCGATCAAGCTCAACTATTCGTTGAAAGACCTGGTGAGTTTCCTACCGCCGGCGGAAGCGCGTGCCGAGGAAATTCAACTCTTCTCACGCGACCTGGTCCCGTTGCTCGAGCAGTACTGTCCGACCACCCCCACCGCCAGCGAGCCCGCCGAACGCATCGCATAGTGTTGTGGGGCAGGTTCTGCGCTGTGACTGCGCGCCGATAGATGTTTGTCTTCCAAGTGCAGAACAGTTCGCGGCCCTTGTGGGGCGGACGTTTCCGTCTGCCAACCGGCGACGACGCCCTTGGAGGCAATCGCGCCAGTAAGCCGCCTTCCCGGCGGCTGGGCCCGATGGAAATCGGGCCCGCGGGCAGGATTGCCCGCCCCACAGGCTCAAGCATAATCGTCATTCTGAGTAACGCACACTAGACGAAATCCGAGCCCACAGCGTCAAGTAGTGTGGCGCATAAAATCCTCGGTCGAGTTTTGTTCTACGGGGTGCTGCTGCTGGGAATCTGGTGGTGGACGCTTTGGACGCCCGGCTACTCTTCACGTGGCCCTCAACGAGCTCTGAGTGCGCACGAAGCTGGACTACAAGCGGAACTGCGCAGTGACGTCGAGACGCTCGCCGGACAGATTGGTGAAAGAAATGTCCCGTTTAACGCTCAAAAGCTGGAAGAGGCGGCGCAGTTCATCGACGCTTCCATGCGGACGGCCGGCTACCAGCCTCAATCGCAGTGGTATCGAGCGGGCGGCGCGAACTGCAGGAACCTGGAAGTCGAAATTCGGGGAGCCTCCCGGCCGGAAGAGATCGTTATCGTAGGAGCACATTACGACTCCGCACCGGACAGTCCGGGAGCGGACGACAATGCGAGTGGTGTCGCGGCCATGCTCGCCCTGGCACGCCATTTCGCGACGGCACAACCGCAGCGCACGCTACGCTTTGTCGGATTCGCGAATGAAGAACCTCCTTACTTTTGGCATGAGGAAATGGGCAGTCTCGTTTATGCGAAACGCTGTCGAGAGCGGGCAGAACACATCGTTGCGATGCTGAGTTTGGAATCCGTGGGCGTATATTCGAACGCCCCTGGGAGTCAGCAGTATCCGCTGGGATTGGGCCTGCTGTATCCTTCCAAGGCTGATTTCGTTGCCTTTGTCGGTAATGTTCATTCCCGGTCGTTAGTCCATCGGGCAATTGCCAGTTTTCGGAACTCGGCAACGCTCCCTTCCATCGGCGCCGCGCTACCGAATGCCATTCCGGGAGTAGGTTGGTCGGACCACTGGGCTTTCTGGCAGCAGGGCTTCCCCGGTATCGAAATTACCGACACGGCATTATTCCGCAATCCCCTGTACCATACGCCAGGAGACACTCCACGCCGGTTAGATTACGACCGCCTGGCGCGATTTACATCGGCCATGGAAGTCGTAATTGGAGAACTGGTGAACGTCAGTCAGTAGCAAGGCTTCAGTCTTGATTGGCGACGCCACATAGTTACCTTTGGGTGATTTCGCTCGGATTTTCGTTCTGTTAGCCTAAGTGAGCACTGACTGGAATGCCTGAACTCTCGGACCAGGAATTTGTGAATGCCCTGCGCGCCGCTTCCCTTGGCTACCTGGAGGCGGTGGACCGATGGGAAGCGGCTTATCGCAAACACTATCGGATGCCGGGAGAAGGCTTGACGGTGAGCTCGGACATGGCAGCCGAGCAACAGGAGTACGAAGCGCAGCGTCACGCCCTTCAGTTACTGCTGCCGCGCGCCCACCGACTGTGCCTCAAACACCAGTTACGAAATCCTTTCGCAGGCCTGATACGGATTACGCTGGGCCAACATGCGCCTCAACATGGCATGCATTCGGCGATCGGCCGAAGTGAGCGGAACGCCGTGATGGAATGCCTGGTCCAGTTTGCCGACGCGTGCAACGAGTGGCCTGCTGAAACCCCCCAGGCCATTGTCAATGCTTCGGAGCCGCCGAAATCGAAGCTCCTCACGCGGCGGAGCGCCATTCTGGCGGGGACCCTCGGTACTCTGGCTGGAATTGGAATCACGTTTGGCCTGCGACCCAGTTCCAGCCGTCCGCCAGTCTCCGCAGTGCCAGTCCCCGCTCCGCCCGAACCACCCAAGAGTGTCGTGTCAAGTGCGGGAGTGCATTTCTATCGCATGGAGGGCCGGCCTCTGACTTCGTGGGGCGATTACAACGACATCCTGCAACATGGGATGACGGCCCATCTCGAGCGCACCCGAGGCCTGCTCAGTTTGGAGCGTACCGGCCCCTACATACCGCCGATCACGTATCCCGGAATTGGGGATGTGTTGCTGACGACGGACGCCCGGAAGATGTTGGAAAGCTCCGGCTTGAGCGGCTTCACTTTTCAACCTGTTTACAAAGCACGAATCGTCGCGCTCAACTGGAACTACTGGGATCTCAAGTTAAATGAGCCTCCGCAGTTTCCCGCTTCCGGCGAACCCGAAGACTACATCCTGGATCGGCCTACAAGTTCGTCCGCGGCCGACGCGATGGGGGACGTCTGGGAACTGGTGGTGCCCGTCACCGCCAAGATCGGCCGGGCCCGCGAGTCGGTCCAATCTTTCCGCGAACTCTACGTGTTGCGCGATTCGTGGAATGGTGCAGACATCTTTCGCGGCGAAGGCTATAGATCCCCACTCGTAACAGCGCGGGCCAAAGCCTGGATCGAGGAACACTTCGCGAGGTACGTGCTGTTCGAGGAGTTCGCGGCAAAGTAACGTTTCAGAAATATTTCTTGACTATCAGAAACGTCTATGTGAAAGTGAAGTCACATTCACTGCACGGAAGGCGTTTTCTATGTTTCGACTGTTCCTCGGATGCTTCCTTTTTCTCTCCGCCCTGCATGCGGCAGACCCGACCGGCACAATTGCCGGCACGGTTCTCGACCCCACAGGCGCGGTCATCGCAACAGCCAAAGTCACGGTCACCAACGCCCAAACCGGACTCTCCCGCGAAATGCAGAGCGGCTCGGACGGGGGCTTCGTATTTCCATTACTGCCGGTAGGCGCTTATAAGATCGAGGTGCAGGCAACGGGCTTCGGACACTACCAGCAGTCGGGACTTCAAGTGGCAACCGACCAATCGATTACGCTGCCGATTCACCTGCAGTTGGGGTCATCCACGCAATCGGTGGAAGTCACAGCGGGCGCGGCGATGGTGGAGACGCGATCAGGCGCGCTAAGCCATGTTGTGAACGAGAAGAACATCGTGGAACTCCCTCTCAACGGGCGCAATGCTGCAGCACTCGTGCTGCTGGCGCCGGGAGCGATCGATCTGCGAGCGGGCAACTCCAGCGGCACTGGCGACACCGTGCAGACCGTGACCTATCCGGGCGCCGTCTCCGTCGCTGCCAATGGGGGACGTGCCGACACTGCCAACTACAATCTGGACGGCGGCAGTAATCAGGACACCTACACGAACGTCAACAATCCGTTCCCGAACCCCGACGCAATCGAAGAGTTCAGCGTACAGACCAACTCCTTCAGCGCCGAACACGGCAACGCTACCGGGGCCGTCGTCAACGTGGTCACCAAGTCCGGAACCAACGAATTCCATGGCAGCGGCTTCGAATTTTTCCGCAACGGCGCTCTGAACGCCCGCAACTTCTTCGCCGCCCGGCACGACCTCATCAAGCGCAGCCAATTCGGAGGCGCCGTCGGCGGTCCGATCCTCA
>Ga0105237_10006256_pt1 | contig 13251 bp, 9 predicted proteins | sample KBSC24metaG_FD_81520 | JGI IMG/M metagenome (GOLD analysis project Ga0105237, IMG submission 81520) | Corn rhizosphere microbial communities from Kellogg Biological Station, Michigan, USA - KBS C2-4 metaG | ecosystem: Host-associated > Plants > Roots > Rhizosphere > Soil | place: Michigan, USA...
ATCCGTCAGTTCCGGGTCGAAGAGGATTACCGTCCTGCAGTGCCCGCATCGAAAGCCAAGCGACCCTTTCACCCAATTTGTTTTCTTGAACCATCCAAGATCGGTTGGCCCGACCTTGAGTGCGCTCTGGCAGCTGCCGCACTTCACTTTCTGTGACCATTCAGTTCCAACTGAGATGATTTCCATCGGTAGCTCCTCGTGCGATCCTTGGTGATCTCTCTATGCTCGCCCCTAAGCCGTCAGGCGCGGTAGCAACTCGCCGTACCCGCCGCAAGCGAAGTCGCAAGATGCTTTCCTGTCCGGGTGCTACGCATTCTAATCGACCACGTGGCATCGCAAGCAAGCAACTTCGACACCGGCGCGCCGCTTTTTCAGACGGAATCAAAAAGAGCCGGCGCTGCGCTCCCTTTTCATTGGCAGGTTTGTAATGCGGACGCTCGAACGCAGCCGCAAGCAATGCCGCGCTACCGATCATGAGTTTTGTCCGAAGTCTTGTTTCAAAATGCTAGGCGTCAAATAGTGAGCCGGAAGCATTCTCCAAGGCGGAGGTCCTACTAGCCCTGCGGCGGAGCGGTTGCACCGGCGGCATCGAAGCGGTTGCCGGCGAACCCAGTATGCCAGCAATCTCACGCAACTCGGCGCGCGCCCGCCCGATCACCTCTGCAACTTTGTCGCGCTTTTTCGCAACCGCTGCTGCCGGCGTCGGCACAACCGGTTTTGCGGCAGCTGCTTGCGGTGCTGAACGACGAGCCTGTCCCAATGCCTGGCGCGCACCCGAGAGTGTATAGCCCTCGCCGTACACCAGTCGCTTGATCTCGACCGCGATCTCCACGTCGCGCTTGCGATACAAGCGCTGCCCCGTGCCGCTCTTGTTCGGCTTCAGCTGCGGAAACTGCGACTCCCAGAACCGCAGTACATACGGCTCGATCTTGCAAATACGTGCCACGTCCCCGATCTTGAAATAGAGACGGTCTGGTATGGTCGGGGTTTCGACGGCGCGCTTCGGGGATGGATGCGATGCCATAGCTAATTACTTAAGGCCCGCGCAATTACTGCGGGATCACTGCTCTCGCAATTCCTGAGTCAATGTGTCACGAAGCCGTTCTACTCAAGTCGACGCGACCATCAGGGAGCGGCGACCTTCCGCAGTCGAAGAAAAGTGACGGCAACTCAGGAACTGCCGTTAGACGCAGTATAGGCCACCACTTGCACCTGAAGTGAAGCAAAATCCGCGAGGCTGTCGCCTTCTCGCCACGAATCTTGTTGAAAATCAGGCTAAAACTGCATCTTTCAGCCCTGCTTCGGCCGCTCAATCGCCGATCGCGCAATCGAACCCTGCGGTGCAGCGCGCAAATACTGCACCGGCCAACTCGCCGTTTCACCCAATGCTGCAGCTGCATGCAGAGGCCAGTAGGGATCGCGCAGCATCTCGCGCGCCAGCAGCACCATGTCTGCCTCGCCATTCGCGATGATACTGTTGGCCTGCTTCGCCTCAGTAATCATGCCAACCGCAGCCGTCGGCATCCCGGTCTCCTTCCGAACCCGCGCCGCAAACGGAACCTGGTATCCTGGCCCCAGAGGAATTTTCACGTGCGGCACCTGCCCGCCCGATGATGCGTCCACCAGATCGACTCCACGTTCGCGCAGCCGCCGCGCCAGCTCTACTGACTCATCCAGCGTCCACCCGCCTTCCGCCCAGTCCGTTGCCGATATGCGCACAAACAGCGGCAGGTGATCGGGCCACGTCGCGCGAACTGCATCCGTCACCTCCAGCAGCAGCCGGATTCGGTTGTCGAAGCTGCCGCCGTACTGATCTGTGCGCTGGTTGGCCAGCGGCGACAGAAACTCGTGCAGCAGGTAGCCGTGCGCCGCGTGAATCTCCACAACATCGAACCCGGCTTTGTCGGCCCGCCGCGCTGCATCGGCAAACGCACTCACCACGCCCGCAATTTCCGCCTCATCCAGTGCCTTGGGCACCGCGTAACTCGGCGAGAACGCAATCGCACTTGGCCCTTGCGGCTCCCAACGGCCTTCTTCCGGCGTCAGCAGACGCTCGCCGCCAAACGGAGCCGTCATGCTGCCCTTGCGCCCTGCATGAGCAAGCTGCATCCCCGCGCGTGCGCCCTGCGCATGAATGAACTGCACGATCTCATCAAGCTTTGCGATGTGCTCGTCTTTCCAGATGCCGAGGTCGTTGATCGAGATGCGGCCCTCCGGCGTCACCGCCGAGGCCTCCGTCATCACCAATCCTGCTCCGCCCTGCGCGCGCGCGCCAAGGTGAACCAGGTGCCAGTCATTCGCGAACCCGTCCTCCGACGAGTACTCACACATCGGCGAAACGCCAATGCGATTAGGAAACACCACAGACCGCAACTGAAAAGGTGAGAAAAGAGGATGGCTCATATTTTTTAAAGTCGTTCGAACAACATTCCATCGGTTTGATGTTCCTTGCAGTCGAATCGGCGCTGAATATTCAGTTACTCCCGAGCCGTCGCTTCATTAGATTTCACAGTGCGGAATGCTTATGATGGAACCCAAATGCTCCCCAGGCGTCTCTTTTGGATATTCGCAGGTCTGAACGTGTTGTTGGTCGCGGGTCTCTGCGACACCTTCGCGCAATCGCAGGCGGCGCAGACAACAACTGACCCGGCGTTGAGCTTTACTTTTCCGATTCAGCCCGACAGCAAGCCGATGCGTTTCCAACTTGACTTGAACAAAGCGGGCTACATCTCCGGAATTTCCATATTCGCCGCCGATCAATCCCAGCCCATGCAGACTCTAGCTTCCTGCGGAGTAGGAGACGAGACCTACGCGGAGTTCCAAAAGCAAACCGACGACCCTCTCCTCAAACACGCGGATCTGAATTTCGATGGATTCGAAGATATTGAACTGCTCTACGACTACGTTCCTCACCTTGACAAGCAACTTTATTGCATATATCTGTGGGACGCGAAGGCTGGACGATTCCGATATTCGCAGGATGTCACAAACATCGCCACGAACATAGAGGCTCATCCGGACGACAGAACCATCACGACGCATGAGGACTGGATGTTCGGTCCATGGCAGGACAGCACCTACCGTTGGCGCGCCGGAAAACTAATATTGGTCGAGCAGGTAAGCCTTCTCGGTAGTTGGAGTCCGTCTGAAGGCCAGAAAGGCTGCGGATTTACCTACTCCTGCAGTCGGCTGATCCGCGGGAAGATGATCGACACGCTGAAGAAACAGATTTGCGCCCCGGACGAGATGGACGATCTGCCAGCGTGTCCCGCAACACCGGCGCACCATTCCAAACCGCCTGCTCTGATCGACCCTTTCAGCGTTCACAACCCATCAGAAAGATGATTCCTGGCTCCCAAATCATTACTGCACGTACCCCGCGCCCCGCAGCACCTTCCCCGGCAGCGCGCCTGTCATCTTCCCCTCCGCAATCACCGACACCCCGTTCACCAGCACATACTCCATCCCGACTGACAACTGGTTCGGCTCTTCAAACGTAGCCTTATCTGTAATCTTCTCGGGATCAAACACCACCACGTCGCCCCACATCCCCTGTTTCAGCACTCCGCGATCCGCAAGCCGCATCCGTTGCGCCGGCAGCGCCGAGAACTTGCGAATCGCATCGGCCAGTGTGAGTTCCTTCTCCTCGCGCACATACTTGCGCAGCACCCGCGGAAACGTCCCGTAAGCCCGCGGATGCGGATGCTCGCTGCCCAGTACTCATTCGGGCGCAGTCCCCTGCGAGTCGTTGTCAAACGACATCCACGGCTGTTTCAGCGCCAGCTTCACATCCGGCTCGTCCATGCCGAAAACAGCAACTTCGGTGAACGCCTTGTCCTTGATCAGCAGATCGCACAGCGCGTCAATCGCGTCTTCGTGCCAAAGCGAAGCCACATCTGAAAGCCGCTTCCCCTGCAGCGGCACCAACTCCGGATTCTGCACCACCGCAACCAGAATCGCCTCCGGTCCTGGAATCTCCTGCCACTCGTTGTCCCAGTCTTCGCCCGCTGAATCCTTGCCGCTGCTCGTCATATCCTTGCGAATCCGGGCCCGCATCGCCGGGTCCTTCAACCGCTCCACCAGTTTCACATCTCCGCCATCATGTGCCCATGGCGGAACAAATGCCGAGAACGTGTTGAACCAAGCCGTGTATGCGTAGGTATTCGCGCTCACGTCCACGCCTGCCGCCCGTGCCGCATTGATGCGATCGATAATCTGCGGCATCTTTCCCCAGTTCGCTCTCCCCGCCGCTTTTAAATGCCAGATCTCCACCGGAATTTGCGCCTCGCGTCCGATCCGAGTGGCTTCATCGATCGACTCCAGCACGCCATCGCCCTCGCTGCGCATGTGCGTCGCATAAATGCCGCCGTGCTTCGAAGCCTCGCGCGCAAGCGCAATCAGTTCTTCAGTCTTCGCATAAGGCGCGGGCGAATATTGCAGCGACGTCGAAACCCCCACCGCGCCATCCCGCATCGCCTGGTCGACGAGCTTTCTCATTTGCTCCAGTTGCTCTGCCGTTGGATCCACCTTGGCATCGCCCAGCACCATCCGCCGCACCGAGGTTGCACCCACATAGCTCGCCAGATTAATGCCCATCCCCTGTTTCTCAAGCCGCGCAAAATAGTCCCGCAGCGTGTGCCAGTCCGGCGTGATGTGCAGATGCGCATATCCCGAGTGGTCCGCCGCCAGCATCGCATCATTTAACGGCGCCACCGAGCCGCCTTCGCCCGTAATCTCTGTCGTGATCCCCTGGTAAATCTTCGACGGCAGCCGTGGATCAACCAGAATCGTCAGCTCCGACTGCCCCAGCATGTCGATGAATCCCGGCGCAACCACCTTCCCATGCGCGTCGATCTTCTGTTTTGCCGTAGCCGTACTCAGGTCGCCAATCGCCGCAATATGCCCATTGCGGATCCCCACATCGCCCGAATACCAGGGTGAACCGGTCCCATCAATAATGTGCCCGTGCAGAATTACCACGTCGAACGGCGCCTGCTTCTCGCGCTCCTGACCGCTCAGCACAATAGAACCCCACATTCCCACAGCACATAACAGCGCAACGCTTCTAGCGATCGATCGCATCAGGTTCCTCTTATGGTTCGAGATTTGTAGGTAAATCACCGCGATTCATCGGGTTTGTTCGCATGCCTGTTGTCACTGCTGGCTACCATGTGACGTCGGTACTCTTGGCATTCGTACAGAATCGCCTTGTCGTCTTACAATAACGGGAACAACCATGCTTGGTAAGTCCCGGCAAGGACTACCATAAGACAGTGAGGATGCAGTGCCCCTGCGAGCACGGGCCGCGTCCGCGAATTTTTACTCGGGTCCCTTAGTGGCCCATGCCTTGGCACCCTCAGTCCCGTTAGGACAGAAAAGGAAATTGCATTGAGCGCTATGTGGAAACCCACCCAACAAGGCCAATCCCCCTCTCCGACATCGACCCCCGAGCAGCCCGCTGCCCGTCCGGTACCGGTGCAGCAGCAGCCCACCATTGAAACACCGCGCGCGGCCACATCTTCTGTCGGCGAGCAAGCCAGCATCAGCAAAGGCCTCTCCATCAAGGGCGAGATTACCGGCACTGAGTCCCTGTTCATCGATGGCAAGGTCGAAGGCAGCATCAGCATCCCCGGCAACCGCGTCACTGTGGGCAAGAACGGCAACGTAACAGCCAGCATCAGCGCCCGCGAGATCGTTGTTCTCGGCAAGCTCAAGGGCAATGTCAACGCGACTGACCGCGTCGACATCCGTGCTGAAGGCGCGCTCACCGGCGACGTAGCCGCGGCCCGCATCAGCATTGAAGACGGTGCGTTCTTCAAGGGCGGCATCGACATCCGCAAGCCCGATTCGAAGCCAACCGCCGTGCAGTCCGAGCCCGCCAAGGTAGCAGCCCACTCATAGGTGGCTGCGCATTCGTAAGGCTCAGCAGTTTTCTTCGGGACCGCGCGGACCCCTGCCTCGGCAGGGGTCCCGGTGCCTTATTGTCTTCGTGCGATCAAAGAATCAAATTCCGACGACGAAAAATTGCTTTGGGTTTTGAAGGGGTACGACTTCAGCCGTGCCGTCCATCCATAAACCTGACCCAATGCCTTCAGCCACTCAGGGACATTCTTTCGGAACCCAAGAAACTCTTGATCGGTGCCGCCGGTGAGCTAGGTGGAAGACTCTGAGGGGTCGGATTTTCAGGAATATCTTAAGCCATCCGCAGCCGCTTCATCATCACCTTGGGCAACGCCGACCCTGTCCTCTTCAGCACAAGCAGCGTAATCCCGCCCCATAGCAGCCCGCCCGCGATAAGCACTGCCACATCGGTCAAGCGTTGATGCCCACTGCGATTCATGCTCGGGAATAGTTCGCCGGCCATCCACGAAAACACAATCCACGTGATCGCCCCGCCCGTCAACGCCGCCGCTACGCAGCGCGCCATTTCGCGGTAGTCGAGGCTCGCCAGTGAAACCATCTTTCGCTGGTGCAGCAGAAAAGCAATCGTCAACGTCTGCAGGCCAATTCCCAAGTCCGACGCGAACGCCAGTCCCATTGCACCGTAACCGCGGAAGAATCCGGCGTAGATGGGAAGGGAGATCACCGTGATGATCGTCCCGGCCACCATCGGCACAAAGGTGTCGCCGGCCGCATAGAACGCGCGCGAGTAGATCGATTGCGCCGACCATAAAAACAGCGAAACCGAAAACACCGCGAAATACGCCGCGCACTCACGAGCATCAAGGGTGGAAAAGCGCCCACCCACAAACAAAAGATCGATTGCCGGCTTTCCCAGCGCAATCATGCCCGATGCCGCAAGCAATCCCATGCAGGTTACCCGCGACACAGAATCCGCTACCGCGCCTGCAAATTCAAAGCGTTGCTGCTTGGCCCACAGGCTTGCGAAGAAGGGCATTGAAGCCGCCCCTGCGGCCTGTGCCAGCATAGACATCGGCGCGGTAAACAGCCGCTTGGCATACGTCATCAGCGAAATTGCCCCACTCGTATTCGAGGCAAAGTGCGCAATGATCCAGTTGTCCGCCGTCACCAGCGAGACCCCAATAATCAACGGCAATGACAGCCGCACCCATTCGTGCAGCCCCTCGTTATGCCAGTCAAGCATCGGCCTGTAGCGGACACCAGCCCTGCGCGCGAATACCGCATTCAGCAAGAACGGGCCAATCAGTGCGCCGGCCACAGTGCCAATCGCCAGCGAAGAGATTCCCAGCCGCTTCACCAGCAGGATGCCCCCGACGATCGTGCCCAGGTTATAGATCAGCGGCGTCACCGCCTGCACGGTGAATTGCTTGCGCACTAGCAGTACCGCGCCGAAAACGCCACCTGCGAAAAAGCACAACTGCGCCGGAAGCAGAATCCGCGTGAGGCTCACACATAACGCGGCCTTCTTCGCATCGAATCCGCTGAACCACCAATGCACATACCATGGCGCCAGAATCTCAGCCAGCACCAGCGCCCCGCCCAGCACCAGGAACATCGTCGTCAAAATTACTGACAGCGATCGAGTGCCTTCTTCCTCGCGGCCCGAATCCCGGTAGCGCGTCAGGATCGTGACAAAGGTGATCGAAGCCGCCCCGCCCACTAGAAAATACGAAATCATGTCGGGCAATTGAAACGCCGCCAGAAACGCGTCTGCCTCCATGCCGCGTCCGAACACCCAGGCGATGTACATATTCCGCACCAGCCCGAACACGCTCGATAGAAACGTCGACGCCATCAGCACCACCGTTGCGCTGAACGCCGAGTGCGCATGCGACGGCCTCAGGATGCGCATCATCCGCGCCATCTTGGAAGGCACGCTGGAGGGCCGCGCTTGAGTTGGCAACGATTCTTCCACTGCAGTCGATTCTACCGGGATTGGCAAGACGCCAACATAATTGTGCTGTAGGCTTCAGCTAACATGGCAGACGCGCTTACTCTGTTCGCAGTCAACTCGAAGCATGAAACATCGGTCTGCAACTTGTGTGTGATGTTCGCCAACCGGTACGGCTCGATATCCATCTGCTTGAGAGAATCATGACTACACCGGTTTCTTCGCTCCACCAGCCGTCCGGCAATAAGTCGGGGAACGCCGAACGTGTTTGGCGATACTACGTTCTTTTCTTCTTCTCCGGCTTTCCAGCGCTGCTATACCAGATCGTCTGGCAACGCGCATTGTTCACTATCTACGGCGTAAATATCCAATCGGTAACCGTCATCGTCACCGTCTTTATGCTTGGGTTAGGCTTTGGAAGTCTCGCCGGCGGTCGCCTTTCGACAGTAACGGGCATTCAGACGCTCCGTGCCTTCGGATTCATCGAGCTTTCGATTGGAATCTTCGGAGCCTGCTCCCTGGCGATTTTCAGATATGTCGCCCAATTCACCGCGGGCGCATCCACTGCGACCACGGGGATCGTCACATTTCTTTTGTTGCTGATTCCTACGTTGCTCATGGGCAGCACGCTTCCGCTGCTTGTCGAATTCATGGTCCGGCGCTCAGCCAATGTTGGAGAGTCCGTCGGATCTCTTTATGCCGTCAATACATTTGGATCTGGTGTCGCATGCCTTTTCGCATCTCTATTTCTTATGAGGATGCTGGGTGAGTCTGGAGCAGTGAGACTGGCCGCATCAATGAACCTGATTGTCGGAACGGTGGCAATCTTTCTGGCTTCCAGAGCAAGAGGTCCACGCGAAGCAGAAAAGCAAGTCTCCCCGCTGAACATTGAAGGGTCCCGTCGCACGATAGGCATGGCATCTAGCATGGCCCTGGCCGGAGCGGCTGGTTTCATAGCACTGGCCTACGAAATCCTCTGGTACCACATCTATTCGTTCACCAGTGGTGGTACCGCATCCTGCTTCGCCAACTTGTTGGCCTTTTACCTATTCGGAATAGCGTATGGATCACTGGCGGTGCGAGATGCATCTCGACAAAAACTCAGGAACGACCTTCCACAAACTCTGCAAGCAGCATCCATCATCGTAGTTTTGGGAACGGTTGTTTCTTTCCTGGTAGGTCCCGCCGTGGGCTTCTCAGTTTCCCAAGGACATATTCCCTATAGCTGGACCTATCCCTTCATTGCCATTGCCGCCGCTCTCCTGGGTGCAGCGTTTCCACTCCTCTCGCATGCGGCGATCGACCCCGCAGAACAGGCGGGCAAGAAACTCAGTTATCTCTATCTGAGTAACATCATTGGCTCCGCGCTCGGGAGCTTCGCTATCGGCTTTGTGATTCTCGACCATTGGTCAACGCGCCAGACCTCACTGCTTCTCCTTGGACTGGGTTTCTCGCTGGCCATGATCCTCACGTATCTTGCGAGACCTCTTTTCTCGAAGGTTCTCTTAGGTACTTCCCTCGCCGTGTGTGCAGTGCTCGCTCTTTTATCACAGCCGTTATTCGCAACAATGTTTGAACGCCTGCTCTTGAAAGACTCTTACGAGCAGGGAACAAAATTCACCAACCTCGTCGAGAACCGGAGTGGCGTCATCGCGGTGGATCGGACTGAAACGGTCTATGGTGGAGGTATTTACGATGGCCAGTTCAACGTGGCTCCCTTCCCGGGCACAAACGGCATCTTTCGTGCATATGCAATCGCAGCCCTTCATCAACATCCCAGACACGTTCTCATCATCGGTCTAGCATCAGGTTCATGGGCTCAAGTATTGGTCAGCCATCCTGAAGTCCATGATGTGACCATCGTAGAAATCAATCCAGGGTATGGACAGCTGATCCAGCAACGGCGGATGGTCTCAAGCCTTCTTTTGAATCCAAAAGTGCACATCGTTATCGATGACGGTCGCCGCTGGCTTGTTAGTCATCCTGATCGGAAATTCGATTTCATCCTGATGAACACTACCTACAATTGGCGAGCCAACACTTCCAATTTGCTGTCGGTTGACTTCTTGAAAATCCTCCGCGAGCACATGAATTCAGGAGGCGTGGCTTACTACAACACCACGAGTTCCTCTGAAGTGCAATTCACCGGCGCAACTGTCTTTCCTTACGCTCTCCGCGTCTCAAACTTCCTGGCGGTCAGTGACAGCCCAATCAATTTTGACCGGGCCCGTTGCAGAAAGATCCTGATGAGCTATCGCATTGACGAACAGCCGGTATTCGATCTATTGAAAGAGGACGATCGCAACGCGTTGGAACAGATCGTCTCTCTCCCCCAGGCAAATAGTGAAAACCGTCAACGAGGGCTTGATTTCTCAATCGAGGATCGCTCCAGTTTGCTGAATCGGCTCAAGGGCACTCAACTCATCACCGACGACAATATGGGGACGGAATGGAAGCCGATCGGTCTATAGAGCCATGAACCTCTTCAGAGAAATGCTTCGACGTCGTCAGTGAAGGCAATGCCAGGCCTTTGGTTCGCCTTTCTTCTAAGAAGCGGTCTCCTCCAAGTATCCTGTTCAAGGAGCATCCCATGCGACGGCTTCTTCCATGCCTTGTTGCTTTATCAATCGCTTCAAACCTTCTCGCCCAATCCATTCATGGCCGCGACGGCATCACCTTGCCGCCGCCACCCGCTGCCGAACCAAAACCGGTCATCGATAACTATTTCGGCACCAAAATCACTGACAACTATCGCTGGCTTGAAGATGCAAAGAGCACAGAAACGCGCGCTTTCATCGACGAGGAAAACGCCTACACGACGCGCTATCTGAAGCAGGCGCACATTCGCAACCAGGTGCAGGACGATCTCGATCCGCTGGAACATACCTCGCGATGGTCGATTCCCATTCAGCGTGCTGGCAACTACTACTTCATGAAGCGGCTGGCCGGCGAAGAGCAGCCTTCAATCTACATGCGTCATGGCTGGACAGGCGCTGTGGTGAAAGGCCAGCCCAGCGCACCTAAAGACGAGCGTCTCGTCGACCCCGCCGCCTTCAGTCGAGATCCCAACACCTCTGTCCGGCTCGCGGATGTCTCGCGCGACGGAATGCTCCTCGCCTACCAGGTCCGACAGGGTGGTGCCGACGAGGCTACCGTCCGGATCTACAGCCTCACCAAAAAGAAGCCGCTTGAAGATGAACTTCCGGCCGGAATTTACTACTCCATCGTCTTCACGCCCGACGGCAAAGGCCTATACTACGCGCGCAATGATCGCAAAGGGACTCTGCTTTACCTCCACATCATTGGCTTGCGCACTTCCGCAGATAAACTCATCTTTGGTCGCGAATTCCATGGCGAACTTCTCGGTCCTATCGATTTGTTTAGCGCTGACATCACGGATGATGCCCATTACCTCGTTATAACGATCCAGCGCGGAGTGCCCGCCAAGCGCGTCGACATTTGCTTTCGCGATCTCACCAAGCCCGCCTCACCGTTCGAAGTCCTCGTCTGGGGCCTCGACTCGCGCTTTGCGACCGTTTATGCCAAGGGCGCCTGGTACATTCGCACCGACTACAACTCGCCCAACGGCCGCATCCTTCGCGCCGATCCCGGCATCATGCCCGAGGCTTGGAAGTCCATCGTGCCGGAAGATAAGGACGTCATAGAAACCTTCTCCATCGTCGGCAGCAAGATTTACGTCAAGCGCCTTCACGATGTGAAGTCTGAAACCAGCGTTTACACGCTCGATGGCAAACCTGCAGGCACCATCAACTACGACGGCATAGGCTCAGCATCCGGTGTCTCCGGCCGTCCATCAGATCGCTACGGCTTCTTCAGCTTCGAGTCCTACATTCAGCCGTCAACCATCTACCGAATCGACACCACCACCGGCAAACGCGAATTATTTGCAGAACCAAAGATTCCATTTGACACCGCGCAGTACGAACTCAAGCAGGTCTTCTGCAAATCAAAAGACGGTACGCAGATTCCCATCTTCATTGCCGGAAAGAAGGGCCTGCCACAGGATGGATCCGCTCGACTGCTCATGACCGGCTACGGCGGCTTCAACCTGAGTGAGACGCCCACTTGGAACCCTGCCTGGGCCTGGTGGATTCAGCAGGGCGGATATTTCGCGGTTCCCAACATGCGCGGTGGTGGCGAATACGGCGAGAGCTGGCACGAACAAGGCATGTTCGAAAAGAAGCAGAACGTCTTTGACGATTGGTTCGCAGCCGCCCGTTATCTTATCGATCAGAAGTACACTTCGCCGCAGCACTTCGCCATCACCGGCCGCTCCAACGGCGGCTTGCTCATGGGCGCGTCCATCACTCAGCATCCGGAATTGTTTTCAGCGGTATGGTGCGGCTACCCGCTGCTCGACATGTTGCGCTATCAAAAATTCGAGCAGGGCCCGCACTGGACCACCGAGTATGGCTCCGCAGAAAACGAGAAGCAGTATCCATACCTCTACAAGTATTCTCCCTACCAGAACGTGAAGCCGCGTTCCGACTATCCCGCCGTCATGTTCTTCACCGGCGACAGCGACACCCGCGTCGATCCCCTCCATGCCCGCAAAATGACGGCATTGCTTCAAAGCGTTTCCACCAGCGGTCGTCCCGTGCTCCTCCACTACAGCGTCGCCGGCGGCCATTCCGCAGGCGTCAGCGTCGAACAGCAAATCCAGGATGATGCCGATCAGCTTACATTCCTGTGGACAGAAACCGGTTCTCCGGAAAAACCGAGAACAAACAAAGACAGCGCCAAATAATTGCGCGCAGGAATTGATCCCAAGGTGCAGCAGATGTCCCACTTTGAAATTCACTCACGAGCTTTTCAAAAATGGGAATCTCTCACGCGGCGCGCTTCGAAAACTACCCGCCATTGCTTGTGGCCCGTGTAAGCTCAAGCCGATGCCCGACCTGTCCTCAGCCACCGCGCAAAAAGAGCCAAGGAACTTCGCCAGCCTTCTAGCCTCGCTCACCGGCGGCACCCAAATAGCAACTGACGCATGGGATGACAGCACGCTTGCCGAAGACGTGGCCACCATCAGCTACGAACAAGCTCTTCGCTCGCACCGTCGTGTTCCCGCAACAGAGATGCTGACGGAAGTTTCAGATATAGCAGAATCCCCTGCGGCGAAGCCCACTGCGCCCATGTCCGGCAAGAATCGTAAAAATGCCAGCATCACGATTCGCCTTACCAGGGACGAAGAAGCGCAACTCCATGAGCGTGCCGCTACCGCGCAACTAAGCGTCTCAGCCTACCTGCGCTCTTGCATCTTCGAAGCCGAAAGCCTGCGCGCACAGGTCAAGGAAGCACTTTCCCAGATCCGCACTACCGCGGACCCACCACACCCGTCCCCAGCAACATCCTGGCGCAGCCGCCTTCTGCCCCACTGGCGCCGCTCCCCGTCAGCCTGACTCACATGCACGAACTCC
>Ga0105237_10006258_pt1 | contig 13250 bp, 13 predicted proteins | sample KBSC24metaG_FD_81520 | JGI IMG/M metagenome (GOLD analysis project Ga0105237, IMG submission 81520) | Corn rhizosphere microbial communities from Kellogg Biological Station, Michigan, USA - KBS C2-4 metaG | ecosystem: Host-associated > Plants > Roots > Rhizosphere > Soil | place: Michigan, USA...
AGCAGCGCAGGACCGCGGGCGGCGCGCGTAGCGCGCTTCCAACTCTGACTCGCCGCGGTTGTTTGAACGGAGCGAGCGAAGCTCGCGTAGTGAGTTCTGCGGCGCGCCCGCGGGCCGAGCAGCGCAGCGGAGTCGGCGCAACGCGCCGACCGCTCCAGCATGAGCCCCAGCCGGACAGCGCCCGCCGCGAGCCGCTCCACTGCCACACGGGATGGACGACATGAATCGAGGCTTGAGCACCGCTCACTCGGTCGTCGAGCCCACGTCGACGTCCAAACAAATCGCGATGGCAGTCGTGATCCTTTATGCGGTGATCACGCTGGTGCCACTGGTGTGGATCGCGCTGACCAGCATCAAGAGCCCGCCCGATTCGATCAGCTACCCGCCGAAGGTGTTGTTCGAGCCGTCGATCGAGGGCTACTGCAACCTGTTCACCACGCGTTCGCGGCAGACCGAGGAATACATCAAGAGCCTGCCGCCGGCCGCCGACGCCTGCGAGCGCGCGGCGCGGCGCAACAGCATGGTGGTCGTCAGCCGCTCGAACTACCTGCCGCGCTTCCTGAACTCGCTGATCATCGCGTTCGGTTCGACCTTGCTGTCGGTCGGCCTCGGCGTGATGGCTGCGTATGCGTTCAGCCGCTTCAAGGTGCCGGGCAAGGACGACCTGATGTTCTTCATCCTGTCGACGCGGATGATGCCGCCGATCGCGGTGGCGATCCCGATCTATCTGATGTACCGCGAGCTCGGGCTGTCGGACACCAAGCTCGGCATGATCCTCTTGTACAGCGCGGTCAACGTCTCGCTCGCGGTCTGGCTGCTGAAGGGCTTCATCGACGAGATCCCGCGCGAGTACGAAGAGGCCGCGATGGTCGACGGCTACACGCGGCTGCAGGCGTTTCGCAAGGTCGTGCTGCCGCAGGCGGCGACCGGCATCGTCGCCACCGCGAACTTCTGCCTGATCTTCGCGTGGAACGAGTATGCGTTCGCGGTGCTGCTGACCAGCGGCGAAGCGCAGACCGCGCCGCCCTTCATCCCGATCATCATTGGCGAGGGCGGGCAGGACTGGCCGGCCGTCGCGGCCGGAACGATGCTGTTCCTGATCCCGATCCTCGTGTTCACGGTGCTGCTGCGCAAGCACCTGCTGCGAGGCATCACGTTCGGAGCCGTTCGCAAATGAGCAAGGACGTGAGCCCCCCGACCGCCGAGTACGGCGGCCGGCCCCTCGAGGGGGCGCGGACCGGCTCGGGAGCGGCCCAGCGCTCGGCCCGTTCACGCTGGCCGAAGTGGTTGCGTCGTGGCCCTCTGGAGATGGCTGCCTGCATCGTCATCGCACTCGGCATCTTCATGATGCTGCAGCCATTCGTGCTGACGCTCTACACGTGGTCGTTCGTCACCACGCTCTTCGGCGTCGCTATGTTCACGATCGTCTCCAAATTCCCCCACTAGCATGGCCGAGATCCGCGTTCAGCAGCTGCACAAGGCCTTCGCCGACTTCGTCGCGGTGAAGGAGTCGACCTTCACGGTGCGCGACGGCGAGTTCTTCTGCCTGCTCGGCCCGTCGGGCTGCGGCAAGACCACGACCTTGCGCATGATCGCCGGGCTCGAGCTGCCGACCTCCGGCCAGATCTTCCTCGGCGACGAAGACGTCACGTTCAAGCGCGCCTCGCACCGCGACATCGCGTTCGTGTTCCAGCTGTTCGCGCTGTACCCGCACATGAACGTGCGGCGCAACATCGCGTTCCCGCTCGTCTCGCAGGGCGTGCTGCGCAGCGAGGTCGCCGCGAAGGTGGCCGAGGCGGCGCGCATCCTGCGCATCGAGCATCTGCTCGACAAGCCGGTCTCCGGCCTGTCGAGCGGCGACCGCCAGCGCGTGGCGCTCGGCCGCGCGATCGTGCGCCAGCCGCTCGCCTTCATGATGGACGAGCCGCTCGGTGCGCTCGACTCCGAGTTCCGCGAGCTGATGTGCCGCGAGCTGCGTGCGCTGCACGACCGGCTGCACGCGACCACCGTCTATGTCACGCACGACCAGATGGAAGCGATGGCGATGGCCGACACGATCGCGATCATGAACCAGGGCGTGATCGAGCAGCTCGGCGCGCCGCAGGAGGTCTACGAGCGCCCGGCCAGCGTGTTCGTCGCCGACTTCATCGGCGCTCCGGCGATGAACTTCCTGCCGGTGCCGGGCCGCTTTGCGGCGAACACGGTGTCGGTGGCGATCGGCGACGCGACCCTGCCGGTGCCGGCGCTGAACGAAGATGCCCCCGGCGACTCGTTGCTGTTCGGCGTGCGGCCCGAGCACGTGCACTTCTCGACCGAATCGAAGCTGCGTGCCGAAGTCCTCGGCACCGAATACCTCGGCACGAGCCAGATCGTCACCTGCCGGACGAAGCAGGGCGTGACCCTGCGCGCGAAGCTCGGCGTGCACATTCCGGCGCAGCGCGGCGATTCGGTCGGCCTCGAGTTCGACACCGCGCAGGTGTCGCTGTTCGACCAGGCGACCGGCCGTGCGCTGCAGACCTCGCGCCACGCCCGACCGGTCGCCAGCGCGCACGCCCGCAGCCGCCTCGGCCCGGCCGCGCCGGTCTTCAGGGGAGCGGCCCATGGCTGAACTTGCGCTGCGCGGCGTGACCAAGCGCTTCGGCGAGATCGAAGCGGTGCGTGGAATCGACCTCGAGCTCGCGAGCGGCGAGTTCGTCGTGCTGCTCGGCCCGAGCGGCGCCGGCAAGACGACGACCTTGCGCCTCGTCGCCGGCCTCGAGCGACCCGATGCCGGCAGCGTGCACATCGGCGGGCGCGACGTCAGCACGCTCGCCCCCGCGCTGCGCGACGTGACCTTCGTGTTCCAGCAGTACTCGCTCTACCCGCACCTGAGCGTGTTCGACAACCTCGCGTTCCCGCTGCGCTCGCCGCTGCGCAAACGCAGCGAAGACGAGGTCAAGCGCAAGGTCACCGAGGTCGCGACGATGCTGCGCATCGCCGACAAGCTGAACAACCCGGCCACCAAGCTCTCCGGCGGCCAGATGCAGCGGGTCGCGATCGGCCGTGCGCTGGTGCGCGAGCCGGCGCTGACCTTGATGGACGAGCCGCTGTCGTCGCTCGACGCGAAGCTGCGCAACGACCTGCGGCTCGAGCTCAAGCGCATCCAGCAAGACCTCGGCGCGACGATGCTGTACGTCACGCACGACCAGACCGAGGCGATGACGCTCGCCAACCGCATCGGCGTGCTCGACCACGGCGCCCTGGTGCAGCTCGGCACGCCGCAGCAGATCTACGAGAACCCGGCGAGCAGCTACGTTGCCGCCCGCCTCGGTTCGCCGCGCATCAACCTGGTGCCGCGCGCGGCGCTGCCGGCGCTCGCGGCGCCGGAGCGCGCCGCGACAGTCGGCGTGCGCGCCGAGCACCTGCGGCTGCATCACGATGGCGTCGAACGGACGGCGATGGTCCGGCGCATCGAACGCCTGAGCGACCAGCACCTGGTGCACGTCGGCCTGCACAGCGCCGATGTCGAGCTGGTCAGCGCGGCCCCGCCGGGCGCGCACTTCGAGCCCGGCGACGCGGTTGCGATCGAGCTGCTGCAACCGCTCTGGTTCGACGCGAACGGCCAGCGCATCGCGGCCTGAGCGTCGCGAACGAGGAATCACACGATGAACCACACGGCACTGATCAAGAACGCCACCCAGACGCTGATCGACCATGTCGACGAGCTGACCGCGCTCGACCAGGCGATCGGCGACGGCGATCACGGCCTGAACATGAAACGCGGTGCGATGGCGATCCAGGCCAGGCTCGACGAGCTTGCGGGCCAGTCGCTGAACGACGCGCTGCGCACGATGGGCATGACCTGCATGTCGACGATCGGCGGCTCGTCCGGGCCGGTGTTCGGCACGCTGATGGTCACGCTCGCAAAGGAGCTGCCGGCGACGAAGCCCACGCCGGTCGACTTGGCGGGCGCGCTCGACGCCGGCATCAAGGCGCTGACCCGGCTCGGCAAGGCCGAGGTCGGGCAGAAGACGCTGCTGGACGTTCTGGCCCCGGTCCAGCAGACGCTCGCGGCCGGCGGCGGCGAGATGATCGCCCGGGTTCGCGCCTGCGCGATCGCAAGCGCCGACGCGACCGCGCGGATGGACGCGATCAAGGGCCGCGCATCGTTCCTCGGCGAACGCGCGTTCGGCCATGTCGACCCCGGCTCGCGTTCGATGGCATTGATCATCGACTCGATCGGCGACACACTTTCCCACCACCCCTGAACCGTCACGACCCGCAGGTGCCGCAATGAAGAAACTGATCAACGACGTCGACGATGTATTGGCCGAATCGTTGGCCGGGTTTGCCGCTGCGCACGCCGACATCCTGCGGCTGGCGCCCGAACGCCAGTTCGTCGCGCGGCGCGAGCTCAAGCGCGGCAAGGTCGCGCTGATCTCGGGCGGCGGGTCGGGGCACGAGCCGCTGCACGCCGGTTTCGTCGGCCACGGCATGCTCGACGCGGCCTGCCCCGGCCAGGTGTTCACGTCGCCCACGCCCGACCAGATGCTGGGCGCGGCGCAGGCCGTCGGCGGCGGCGCCGGCGTGCTCTTCATCGTGAAGAACTACTCCGGCGACATGATGAACTTCCAGATGGCCGCCGAGATGCTGGACCAGGAGAACGAGACCGTGATCGTCAACGACGACGTCGCGGTCGAGAACTCGACCTACACGACCGGCCGGCGCGGCGTGGCCGGCACGCTGGTGGTCGAGAAGGTCGTCGGCGCTGCGGCAGAACGCGGCGCCGATCTGGCGGCGCTGAAGGCGCTCGGCGACGCGGTCAACAAGGCGACCGCATCGATGGGCGTCGCGCTGACCTCGTGCACCGTGCCGGCGGCCGGCAGCCCGACCTTCCAGATCGGCGCCGACGAGATGGAGCTCGGCGTCGGCATCCACGGCGAGCCGGGGCGCAAGCGCGTCAAGCTCGGCAGCGCCGACGAGATCGCCGCCGAGCTGACCGGCGCGATCCTGAAGGATTTGTCGCTCAAGTCCGGCGCCGAGGTGCTGTTGTTCGTCAACGGCTTCGGCGGCACACCGCTGCTCGAGCAGTACCTGATGGTCAACGCGGCGCACAAGGTACTCGCGGGCTCCGGCGTCAAGGTCGTGCGGCACCTGACCGGCTCGTACGTGACCTCGCTCGAGATGGCCGGCTGCTCGATCACGGTCAGCGCGCTCGACGCCGCGCAGTTCGCGCTGTGGGATGCGCCGGTGCACACGGCGGCGCTGCGCTGGGGGATGTGACTCACTCCCTCTCCCCTCTGGGGAGAGGGCTTGGGTGAGGGCCCGCGCGAAACTCGACCTACCTCGACACGCGGCCCTCGGAGAGGGAGTGAAACCAGCGGCGACAATCGCCGCATGGCCAAGGACAAGTCGATCTACGTCTGCACCGAGTGCGGTGGCAGCTCACCGCGCTGGCTCGGCAAGTGCCCGAGCTGCGGCGCCTGGAACACGCTGGTCGAATCGATCGAGGAAGGCGCGTCGAAGAACCGCTTCGGCAGCAGCGGCAACGGTCGAGGTCTGGTCGCGAGCCAGCCGGTCGCGACGCTGGCCGAGATCGACGCCTCCGATGTCGAGCGCCAGCCGACCGGCATCGACGAGCTCGACCGCGTGCTCGGCGGCGGCATCGTCGCCGGCGGCGTGGTGCTGATCGGCGGCGACCCGGGCATCGGCAAGTCGACGCTGCTGCTGCAGGCGCTGGACGCACTTTCTCGCACCATGAAGACGCTCTACGTCACCGGCGAGGAGAGCGGCGCGCAGGTCGCGCTGCGTTCGCGCCGGCTCGGCCTGAACGGCTCGCAGGTGCGCGTGCTCGCCGAGATCCAGCTCGAGAAGATCGCCGCGACGATCGAGACCGAGCAGCCCGCCATCTGCGTGATCGACTCGATCCAGACCGCCTACAGCGACCAGCTCTCGTCGGCGCCCGGCTCGGTGGCGCAGGTGCGCGAATGCGCGGCGCAGCTCACGCGCATCGCCAAGTCGAGCGGCACGACGATCGTGCTGGTCGGCCACGTCACGAAGGAAGGCGCGCTCGCCGGCCCGCGCGTGCTCGAACACATCGTCGACACGGTGCTGTACTTCGAGGGCGACACGCATTCGAGCTTTCGCCTGGTGCGCGCGATCAAGAACCGCTTCGGCGCGGTGAACGAGATCGGCGTGTTCGCGATGACGGAGAAAGGGCTCAAGGGCGTCGCGAACCCGAGCGCGATCTTCTTGTCGACGCACGGCGACCCGGTGGCCGGCTCGTGCGTGCTGGTCACGCTCGAGGGCACCCGGCCGCTGCTGGTCGAGATCCAGGCCCTGGTCGATTCGGGCGGGCCGAGCCCGCGGCGGCTCTCGGTCGGCATCGAACGCGACCGACTCGCGATGATGCTCGCGGTGCTGCACCGGCACGCCGGAATCGCGGCCTTCGACCAGGACGTGTTCGTCAACGCGGTCGGCGGTGTGCGCATCAGCGAACCCGCGGCCGACCTCGCGGTGATGCTCGCGATCCAGAGCTCGTTGCGCGGCAAGCCGCTGCCGCGCGGCTTCATCGCGTTCGGCGAAGTCGGCCTGGCCGGCGAGGTGCGGCCGGCGCCGCGCGGCCAGGAGCGTCTGCGCGAGGCGGCTAAACTCGGCTTCTCGATCGCGGTCGTACCGAAGGCGAACGCGCCGAAGAAGGCGGTGGAGGGACTCACGATCCACGCCGTCGAGCGCATCGAGGAAGCGATCGACCTTGCGCGCTCCCTGTGAACGACCCTGCGAGGAGCCAGTGATGAAACTCGCCGCGATCTCCGACATCCACGGCAACCTGCCGGCGCTCGACGCCGTGCTGGCCGACATCGCGACCCACGCGGTCGACGGCATCGTCAATCTCGGCGACATCCTGTCGGGCCCGCTGTGGGGCGCGGCGACGGCGCAGCGGCTGATGCCGCTCGAGCTGCCGACGATCGCCGGCAACCACGAACGCCAGCTGCTGACGCTGCCGCGCGAACGCATGGGCGCGTCCGACGCGCACACGAACGACGAGCTGCAGCCAGGGCACCGCGCATGGCTTGCCAGCCTGCCGGCAAGCTTGCGCCTGAGCGACGAGGTGTTCTGCTGCCATGGCACACCGACCAGCGACCTGGTCTACTTCCTCGAAACGACCGAGGCGGGCTTCACCGGCGTCGGCCGCGGCCACAACGGCGTGCGCGCCGCAACGCTCGCCGAAGCGACCGAACGCGCCGGCGCGGCGCTGCAAGGCGTTGCGAACGGCGTGATCCTGTGCGGGCATACGCACGTGCCGCGCCTGCTGCGGCTCGCCGACGGGCGTCTGATCGTCAACCCGGGCAGCGTCGGGCTGCAGGGCTACGACGACGACCACGTGCACCCGCACGTGATCGAAACACGCTCGCCGCACGCGCGCTACGCGCTGCTCGAGCGTGGTGCGGCCGGCTGGCACGTCACGCTGCGCTCGGTCGCCTACGACTGGGACGAAAGCGCGCGCCGGGCCGATCGCGAAGGACGGCCCGACTGGGCGCATGCGCTGCGCACCGGCTTCGTCGGGCCGCTCGAAGCGGAGGTCGGCCCATGAATCCGTGGCTTGGCTGGGCGCTCGCCGCGGCAGCGCTGTTCGTCGGCTGGCAGAGCTACCGCTGGCCAGGCATTGCCTTCGCGTTCAGCGTGATCGTGTTCTGGCTGCTGCTGCAATTCAACCGCAGCGTGCGCGTGATGCGCGGCGCGAGCGAATCGCCGGTCGGCTACGTCGACAGCGCGGTGATGCTGAACGCGAAGCTGCGTGAGCGGCTCCTGATGCTCGACGTCGTCAAGCTGACCAAGAGCCTCGGCCAGCGCGTGAGCGAAGAGCCCGAGGTCTGGCGCTGGGCCGACGACGGCGGCTCGAGCGTCGAGATCACCTTCGTCGACGGCCGCTGCGCGCGCTGGACGCTGCAGCGCCCGCCTGAAGCCGCCGAATGAAGATCGTCGACGCCGCCACCACCGAGCGCCATCTCGAGTTCGGTGCGCTGATCGACGCATTGCGGGCGATGTTCATCGACGGGTGCGAGGTGCCGCTTCGCCACATCCACCAGATCGCCGGCCGGGACGGCGCGCCGGCCGGCACTGTGCTGCTGATGCCGGCCTGGCGCGCGGGCCGGCGCTTCGGGCTGAAGACCGTGATGGTCTTCCCCGGCAACGGCGCGCGCGGCCTGCCCGGTCTGCATTCGACCTATCTGCTCTACGACGCGAGCACCGGCGAGCCGCTCGCGCAGCTCGACGGCGACCAGATCACGGCCCGGCGCACCGCGGCGGCCGCCGCCCTCGCCGCGTCCTGTCTGGCACGGCCCGATGCGCGCCGGCTGCTCGTCGTCGGCGCCGGGCGCGTCGCGCGCCTGCTTGCCGATGCGATGCGCACCGTGCGGCCGATAGCCGAGGTGATCGTATGGAACCACCGCCGCGAGGGCGCCGACGCGCTCGCGGCTTCGCTGCGTGAGGACGGCTTCGCCGCCCATGCCAGCGACGACCTCGCGGCGAGCGTTGCCGCGGCCGACATCGTCAGCTGCGCGACGCTCTCGAGCGCCGCGCTGATCGAAGGCCGCTGGCTCGCGCCCGGTACGCACCTCGACCTGATCGGCAGCTTCACGCCGCAGATGCGCGAGGCCGATGCGGCCTGTTTCGAACGCTCGCGCGTGTTCGTCGACACGACCGAAGCGCTGGCCAAGTCGGGCGACCTGCTCGGTGCGATCGCCGAAGGCGGCTTCACGCCGGCGGCGCTGCAGGGCACGCTCGCCGAGCTGTGCAGCGGGCAGTGCCGCGGGCGCGACGGGCCGAGCGAGATCACGCTGTTCAAGGCCGTCGGCAGCGCACTCGAAGACCTGGCCGCGGCCGAACTGGTCTACGAGCGGCTGCGCTGACGACGGTTCAGCGCGGCAGGCCGATCACCGTGCCCTCGCGGCGCGGGTCGGCGCCGCCGTACTGCTTGCCCGTCTGGCGATCGACGATCACCGCCTGCACCGAGCCGATCTCGGCGGTGCTGACGCTGTAGCCGAGCGCCGTCAGGCCAGTGACGGTGGCTGGCGGGAAGCCGTTCTCGATCGAGACCGAGCTGGCCGCGCTGGTGACCGACACCCGCGGTGCGTTGATGGCGTCCTGCAGCCCCATCTTGTGGTCGATCAGGTTCAGCGTCACGTTCAGCACCGAGTTGATGATGGTCGCGCCGCCCGGCGAGCCGTAGGCGATCAGCGGCGTGCCATCGGGCGCGAAGATCATCGCCGGCGTCATGCTGCTGCGCGGACGCTTGTTCGGCTGGACATCGTTGAAGCCGGGGCTGCCGGTGAACGGGTTGACGCTGGGCGCGGTATTGAAGTCGGTCAGCTCGTTGTTCAGCAGGAAGCCGTGGTTGCGGAACGTGCCGTCGGCCGCCTGATAGCCCGCGAACACGCCGATGCCGTGCGACGACTCGATCGTGTTCGTGAACGAGACCATGTTGCCCCACTTGTCGACCACCGAGAAGTGCGTGGTCGTTTCTCCCGGGCCGGTCACCGGCTCGGCGGTCGCGAGCCGGGTGCCGTTCTCGACGCCGGCGACCTCGTAGGGCCGCGGATCGCCCGGCAGCGGGTTCGGGTTGATGCGCGTGTTCGGCACCAGCGCCGCGCCGCGCAGCCCGGCGTAGGTCGCGTCGAGCAGGCCCTTCGCGGGCACCGGCACGAAGTCGGCGTCACCCATCCAGATGGAGCGGTCGGCGAACGCGATGCGCATCGTGTCGGCCATCAGGTTGACCGTCTTCAGCGAGCCGAAACCGTAGCCCTGGCTCGCGTCGCCGATCGGAAAGCGCTCGAGCATCTTCAGCATCTGCAGCATCGTCAGTCCGCCCGACGACGGCGGCGACATCGCCTTGATGACGTAGCCGCGGTAGCTGCCGACGACCGGCACGCGCTCGACCGGCTGGTACGCCGCGAGGTCGGCGTAGTCCATGCTGCCGCCCTTGCCGTTCGGCGCCTGCGGCCGGTTGAACTTCTGGCCCTCGACGATGCCCTTGGCGATGTCGCAGCCCTTCTCGGGCATGTACAGGTAGAAGCAGTCCGGGCCGTGGGTGGCGATCAGGCGCAGCGTGCCCGCGAGCGGCTTGTTCTGCACCAGCGAGCCGGCCGCCGGCGGCACCCCGTTCGGGCAGAAGTAGGCCGCGGACTCGGGCGAGTTGGTCGAGCGCGAGTTGCAGCTGGCGGCCGAGTAGCGTGGTGTGGCCGCGAAGCCCTGGTCGGCGAGCTGGATCGCCGGCTCGATGACCTGGGCCAGCGGCAGCCTGCCGTAACGCTGCAGCGCGAGCGCGCTGCCGCGCACCATGCCGGGAACGCCGACCGCCACGCCCTGCAGCGTCGGGTTCGGCACGCCGACGAACATCGTCGGCGTCGCGCCGGCCGGCGCCTTCTCGCGCGTGTCGATCGCGAACGTGCGCCGGCTGTCGGCCAGATGGATCATCATGAATCCGCCGCCGCCGATGCCGGCCGACTGCGGTTCGACGACGTTGAGCGCGTAGGCGATCGCGATCGCGGCGTCGACCGCGTTGCCGCCGGCTTCGAGCATGCGCGCGCCGGCTTCGGCGCCGTACGGGTTGGCGACCGAGACGACGCCCTGGCGAAACGCCTTGCCGGCCCAGGATGGTGGCGTCGCCTTTGCCTGCGCGGGCAAGGTGATCGGCGAAACGACGCCGAGGGTTTCGTCGCCGTCGTCGGCGAACGCTGCGCCTGGCAGCAGCACGCAAGCGAGCAGCGCCGCGACCGGCGAACGCAGTGGGCGGTGGCGCGAGAGCAGTGGCTTGGACATTTGTGTGTTCTCCCTGTGAGTGAGTCTGAAGCGCTGTGTCGGCGCTGCTGGCCGACCGACGATGCTGTTCCGACCCACGCCGGTGCAACAACCGGGTAAGCACCGAATGACGCCCGGCCACGCCGCGAGCGGGTCGGGTGTGTCCAGTCGTTATCCTTCAGGCTCCGGCGTGGCATCCGCACGTCGCTTCGAGTGCTGCCCCCTTGTGACCGATCGCACCCGTCCGATCCGCTGGTACTGGGAAGACTTCCCGGTCGGCAACGTGCGCGAGTTCGGCGCCTACGAGGTCACGCGCGAGGCGGTGCTCGCGTTCGCGTCGCAGTTCGACCCGCAGCCGTTCCACCTCGACGACGAAGCCGCGAAGGCCTCGCTGTTCGGCGCGCTGTCGGCGAGCGGCTGGCACACCTGCGCGATGGCGATGCGCATGATGTGCGACGACTACCTGCTCGAGTCGAGCAGCCTCGGCTCGCCCGGCCTCGACCAGGTGCGCTGGCTCAAGCCGGTGTTCCCGGGCGACACGCTGAGCGTGCGCCTCACGGTGCTCGAGGCGCGGCCGATGGGCAGCCGTCCGCATGTCGGCCTGGTGCAATCGCAGTGGGAGGTCATGAACCAGGACCGCGTCGTCGTGCTGTCGATGACCGGCTGGGGCATGTTCGGGCGGCGCGAGCCGGGTCCGTGATGACCAGCCCCACCCCGAAGGACTTCGTTTCCAGTTCGTCGATGTCGGTGCACACGCTGCCCGAGGGCACGCGGCTGCGCGACTTCGAGATCAACGGGCTGATCGGCGAAGGCGGCTTCGGCATCGTCTACCTCGCGTACGACCATTCGCTGGGGCGCCGCGTCGCGATCAAGGAATACATGCCGGCATCGATGGCCTCGCGCGCCCATGCCTCGAATGCGGTGGTGGTGAAGTCGCAGCGCCACGAAGAGACCTTCCGGCTCGGCCTGAAGAGCTTCGTCAACGAGGCGCGTCTGCTGGCGCGTTTCGACCACCCGGCGCTGGTCAAGGTCTACCGCTTCTGGGAAGAGAACGGCACCGCCTACATGGTGATGCCGTACTACCAGGGTCCGACGCTGAAGCTGACCCTCGCCGAGCTCGGCCGCACGCCCACCGAGGCCGAGCTGCGCGGCTGGCTCGGCCCGCTGCTCGATGCATTGGCGGTGATGCACGAGGCGCGCTGCTATCACCGCGACATCGCACCCGACAACATCCTGCTGACGTCGAGCGGGCCGCTGCTGCTCGACTTCGGCGCCGCGCGTCACGTGATCGGCGACATGACGCACGCGCTGACGGTCGTGCTGAAGCCCGGCTTCGCGCCGATCGAGCAGTACGGTGAAGTTCCGACCCTGGCGCAGGGTGCATGGACCGACCTCTACGCGCTGGCGGGCGTCGTCTACACGGCGGTGACCGGCAAGGCGCCGATCTCCGCGGTCGAACGCCTGATCGAGGACCATCACGTTCCGCTCGCGCAGTTCATCGAGCACCGGCGCCTCGAAAACCAGTTCAGCGAGTCGTTCGTGCTCGCGATCGATGCGGCGCTGCACCTTCGGCCCCGTGATCGGCCGCAGGACGTGGCCGCGTTCCGCTTGCTGTTCGACGGACAGGCGGCGGTCGACAGTGCCCGCTCGCCGCTCGACTTCGTCTCGACCTTCGGCTCGCTGCTCGAGCCAGGCAACGAGCCGACGCTGCAGCCGACCCAGCCCGAACCGCTGAAACACGAGTGGACCGTCCCCGACGAGGTACCGCGGCCGCAGCCGTCGATCATCGAGCACGCCGTTCCGAGCGCGAGACCGTCGCCTCCCGTGGAGGCGAAGCGCTCGCCGATCGTTGTGGGCGCGGTGCTGGTCGGTGTTGCAGCGCTGGCCGCCGGCGGCTGGTACCTGATGCGATCGGACAGCGCAGCGGAGCCGACCGCGCCAGCGACGACGGCAGCGCCGGCTCCGGGTGCCGTTGTCCCGCTACCGCCGGCGCCTGCGCCTGCGCCGGCACCCGCGGCGACGACCGCGCCGGTCGAGACGAGCCCGGCTCCCGCAATGGCTCCGACGCCCGCTCCCGAGGCGGCCACGCCCGCGCCGCCGCCTGCGCCGAGTGAGGTCACCGCTTCACCGCCGCCTTCACCCGCGCCTGCGCCGGCGCCGGCTCCAGTGATCAAGCCGAAGCGCGAGCCGCGGGTTGCGCCGCCCGCCGAGCCGGCAACGCGCCCCGCCGCGCCCGAACGCGCGACCCCCACGAATGCAGCCGCGACCCGTGCGAGGTGCAGTGATATTCTGCAAAAGGCCTCGCTCGAGCCCCTCACGGCGAGCGAGGCCGCGTACTTGCGGAGGGAATGTCAATGACTGCATCGAGCTCGCCGATCCGCACGCGAGGCACCTTGCCGGCCCTCGCACTCTCGCTCGTGATGGGCATCGTCGGCTGCGCTGCGCCGCAGGCCACCTCGCTGACCAGCGCG
>Ga0105237_10006259_pt1 | contig 13247 bp, 13 predicted proteins | sample KBSC24metaG_FD_81520 | JGI IMG/M metagenome (GOLD analysis project Ga0105237, IMG submission 81520) | Corn rhizosphere microbial communities from Kellogg Biological Station, Michigan, USA - KBS C2-4 metaG | ecosystem: Host-associated > Plants > Roots > Rhizosphere > Soil | place: Michigan, USA...
CGCCGTGAGCGCGCCTGCCCGGAACGACGCCTGCTGCCACGCGGTGCCCGCGATGGCCACCGCCACCCAGGCGTACAGCTCCGGCGTCTTCAGCAGTGCCACGATGCCGTCGTCGAGGCGGTCGACGACGCCCTTGGTGAGCACGGCGAACAACCCCCACAGCACTCCGGACACGATCGCCAGCAGCACCGCGCTCACCGGCCCCGAGAAGATCCGTGCGCCGATCACGCAGGCCACCAGCGCAGGTCCGAGCACCAACAACACCACGGACCAGGTCTCGAACGACGCGCGCGAGTGGCCTTCGGTCGGGTTGCCGACCGTCACGATCACCACGACCGCCGCGGCCAACAGCGCCGCCCACATCCACTGGAAACGGGTCACCCGACGATGCTGCAGCCGCGCACTGATGGGCAGCGCGAACAGCAACGATGTCACCAGCATCGCCTGCACCAGCAGCACCGATCCGAACCCGAGCGCGGCGGCCTGCAGGGCGAATCCGACAGCGGACACCACGCTGCCGAGCCACCATTGCCCGTCCCGCAGCAGCCGTGTGAACAGCTCGAGTGGGCTGACTTGTTCGTCGGTGACGTCGTGCGCCGACCGCTGGTGCATGACGTCACCGACCGCGATGAAGAAGGCAGCACCGAGCGCCAGCAGGGCGGCGATGTCCGCCTTGTCCACCTGCAACCTCCGTTCGTTGCAGCCGAGCCTAGGCATCTACTCAGGCAAAGGCGTGCGCACGCCGTGCGGCGACCTGTTTCAATAGCGTGCGTAGAGCGATAGTTGGCGCCGCGTTGCGCGGCAGGAGCGGGGGTTCTCCCCCGCAGAGGGCACGAGGATACGGATATGACCACCAGCGAGTCAGGCGAGGCACCCAAGCCCACACCCCGGCCCGGACCACCGCGACCCGTCCCAAGGCCCGGCGGCAGACCTCCCGTGGTCGCCGTGGCCTCTGCCGACCCGCACCGGTTCGGCCGCGTCGACCCCGACGGCACCGTCTGGCTGATCAGCGCCGCAGGTGAACGGCAGATCGGGTCGTGGCAGGCCGGCGACACGGAAGCGGCCTACGCGCACTTCGGTCGCCGCTTCGACGACCTGCACACCGAGGTCGCGCTGATGGAAGGACGCCTGGCGTCCGGCACCGGTGACGCGCGCAAGATCAAGTCCGCGGCGGCGCAGATGGCCGAGAGCCTGCCGACCGCGTCGGTGCTCGGTGACGTCGACGCGCTGGCAGCCCGGCTGACCGCGATCGTGGACCAGGCCGACGCCAGTGCCGTCGAGGACCGGGCCCGACGCGATGAGCACCGCGCTGCGCAGACCGCGCACAAGGAGGGGCTGGCCGTCGAGGCCGAGACCATCGCCGCCGAGTCCACCCAGTGGAAGGCAGCGGGCGACCGGCTGCGCGAGATCCTCGACGAGTGGCGCAACATCACGGGGTTGGATCGCAAGACCGACGACGCGCTGTGGAAGCGATACTCGGCGGCGCGTGAGACGTTCAACCGGCGGCGTGGGTCGCACTTCGCCGAGCTCGACCGCGAGCGGGTCGGCGCGCGCCAGGCCAAGGAGGCGCTGTGTGAACGCGCAGAGGCGCTGTCCGATTCGACCGACTGGGGCCCCACCAGCGGGACGTTCCGCGACCTCCTGACGGAGTGGAAAGCCGCGGGGCGGGCGTCCAAGGAGGTCGACGACGCGCTGTGGGCGCGCTTCAAGGGTGCCCAGGACAAATTCTTCTCCGCGCGCAACGCCACCAACGCCGAGCGCGACGCCGAGTTCGGCGCCAACGCCGACGCCAAGCAGGCGCTCCTCACCCAGGCCGAGGCCATCGACAGCTCCGATCCGGACGTCGCACGCGCGGCGCTGCGGGCCATCGAGGACAAGTGGGACGCCATCGGCAAGGTGCCCCGCGAACGCGGTGCCGAGCTCGAACGTCGACTGCGGGTGGTGGAGAAGCGGATTCGCGAAGCGGCGACCACCGGATGGACCGATCCCGAGGCGCAGGCAAGGGCCGACCAGTTCCGGGTCAGGGCCGAGCAATACGAGCAGCAGGCCGCCAAGGCCGAGGCAGCGGGCCGCACCAAGGACGCCGAGCAGGCGCGGGCCAACGCCACGCAGTGGCGGGAGTGGGCCGAGGCAGCCGTCGAGGCGCTCGGCAAGAAGCGCTAGGCGGGGTCTGCGGAGTCGTCGCCGGTGTCGTCGAGCAAACCCTTGCTCTGCTTCTCGGCGACGAACCTGCGGCGCTCCTCCTCGGCCGCCAACTGCACGGCCGTGCGCGTCCACACCACGCGCGCCCAGTGGAAGGTCAGCAGGATCACCGCGATCCACGCGACGATCAGCCCGATGCCGGGCCCGGGGTGCGACTCGGCGACCGTCTGACGGGACCACACCGCCAGCATCCCGAGCGGGCAGGCCACCGCCGATCCGGCAAGGGCGATCCATGCCACTGCCCAGCGCCGGGTCAGCAGCGCCAGGATCGAGAATCCCACGCTGAACACCAGGACCAGCCAGACGAACACCCGCGAAGGCAACGCGATCGCGGCCTGAATGGCGGCGTCGTCGCCTGTCAAAACGTCGATGCCCTTGGCGCCACCGGTGTGCGGGAGCACGAACGACAACAGGATGACGAACACCAGGATCGCGACCACCAAAGCCCGCGACCCTGGGTCGATTTCGCCTGCGACGCGTCGCTCGACGTCGTCGATGTCGCCCTTGAACTCGTCGAAGTCCGGCGAGTTGCGGTCGGTCACAGGACACATCCCGTCGTCACTGGTTGTGCGGGTGGTGCCCCGACCCCCGGCATGCCGAGGCCGACGTTGGTGCTCACCCGGCGCCCCACCTCGTATGCATCACCAGCGCGGGTGCGCCGGTGGTCGATGACGTCGGCGTCGGCGATGAGGTGATGCGGCGCGGCGCCGGTCGCCGTGGTGGTGACGACGTCGCCGGGGCGGATGTCGCGGCCACCGGGCGCGAAGTGCACCAGCCGGCCGTCACGCGCCCTGCCCGACATCCGTGCGGTGCTGGCGTCCTTGCGCCCCTCTCCTGTCGCGACCAGGAGTTCGACGGTCGAGCCCACCTGGGCGACGTTCTCCTCCCACGAGATTCGTTCCTGCAGCTCGATGAGGCGCATATAACGTTCCTGGACAACGGCTTTGGAGAGTTGTCCCGGCAGCTCCGCCGCCGGAGTGCCCGGCCGCTTGGAGTACTGGAATGTGAAGGCGGTGGCGAACCTGGCTCGCTCGACGACTTCGAGCGTCGCCGCGAAGTCCTCTTCGGTCTCGCCGGGGAATCCGACGATGAGGTCGGTCGTGATGGCCGCGTTCGGGATCGCGGCACGGACCCGGTCGATGATGCCGAGGTAGCGCTCGGCGCGATACGAGCGGCGCATCGCCTTCAGGATCCGGTCGGAGCCGGACTGCAGCGGCATGTGCAGTGTCGGGCAGACGTTGGGAGTCTCCGCCATGGCTTCGATCACGTCGTCGGTGAACTCGGCCGGGTGCGGTGAGGTGAACCGCACCCGCTCCAGGCCTTCGATCCGCCCGCACGCTTTCAGCAACTTGGCGAATGCGCCGCGGTCACGCGGAATGTCGCCCCAAGCTGCTGGGTCCTCGCGCAAGCGCTCGTCCGCCGCGAACGATACGGCGTACGCGTTCACGTTCTGCCCGAGCAGGGTGACCTCGAGGACGCCCTGATCGACCAACGACTGCACCTCCGCGAGGACGTCGCCGGGCCGCCGGTCGACTTCCTTGCCGCGCAAGGCGGGCACGATGCAGAACGTGCACGTGTTGTTGCACCCCACCGAGATGGAAACCCATGCGGCGTAGCCGGATTCCCGTGCAGCGGGCAGTGCCGACGGGAATTCCTGCAGCGACTCGTGGATCTCGACCTGGGCGGCCTTGTTGTGCCGGGCGCGCTCGAGCAGCGTCGGCAGCGAGCCGATGTTGTGCGTGCCGAACACCACGTCGACCCACGGCGCCTTCTTCAGCACCATGTCGCGGTCCTTCTGCGCAAGGCACCCGCCGACGGCGATCTGCATGTCGGGGTTGGCTTCCTTGCGCGGCACCAGATGGCTGATGTTGCCGTACAGCTTGTTGTCGGCGTTCTCCCGCACCGCGCAGGTGTTGAACACCACGACGTCGGCATCGACACCGTCGGCGGCGCGACGGTAACCCGCCTCCTCCAGCAGGCCCGCGAGCCGCTCGGAGTCGTGCACGTTCATCTGGCAGCCGTAGGTCCGGACCTGATATGTGCGCGCATCGCGTCGTTCGTCGACGGTGGCAGGCGCGTCGCGCGTCACCGTTGAAGTCACGGACCAATGGTACGGGCGGGCCCGAGCAGACCCAATTCGGTCAAAATTGCCGTATTCCCAAGAGCCCGGCGGGCTGGACGTTACCTGGGTAGTGTCTGAGCGCATGAGCGACGACGGGGGGTCGACCGCGCCCAGCAGTGGAGCGCGCAACGCCGGCCCCATGGTCTCAATAGAGGGCGTCAACAAGCACTTCGGCAGCTTGCACGTGCTGAAGGACATCAACCTCACGGTGGACCGTGGGCAGGTCATCGTCGTGCTCGGGCCGTCCGGTTCCGGCAAGTCGACGTTGTGCCGCACCATCAATCGCCTCGAGACCATCGACACCGGCACCATCTCGATCGACGGGGAGGTGCTGCCCGCCGAGGGACGCAAGCTCGCGCAGCTGCGATCCGACGTCGGAATGGTGTTCCAGTCGTTCAATCTGTTCGCACACAAGACGATCGTCGAGAACGTCATGCTGGCGCCGGTCAAGGTGCGCAAGATATCCGCGGACAAGGCGCGCACAAAGGCCATGGAGTTGTTGGATCGCGTTGGCGTCGCCAACCAGGCCGACAAGTATCCGGCGCAGCTCTCCGGCGGCCAGCAGCAGCGCGTGGCGATCGCCAGGTCCCTGGCGATGAACCCGAAGGTGATGCTGTTCGACGAACCGACCAGCGCCCTGGACCCCGAGATGATCAGCGAGGTCCTCAACGTGATGACCGGCCTCGCGGCTGAGGGGATGACCATGCTGGTGGTGACCCACGAGATGGGCTTCGCCAGGGGTGCCGCCCACCGCGTCGTGTTCATGGCCGACGGGGCGATCGTCGAACACGCTGCACCCGAGGACTTCTTCTCGAACCCGAAATCCGATCGCGCCAAGGACTTCCTCGGCAAGATTCTCAACCACTGATGACCCGTCGAAAGGAAACGACAGTGCCTTCTGCCAGGCCCTCACACACCACATCCCGCCGATTCCGGATAGCGGCCGCGGTGGCGCTGGCCGTCGCACTCCCCCTATCCCTCGCCGCGTGTGGCGGCGGCAGCGGTGGCGGCGGTGACACCATCGTCATCGGCACCAAGTTCGACCAGCCGGGCCTCGGGCTGAAGAACCCCGACGGCACCATGAGTGGCTTCGACGTCGACGTCGCGAAGTACGTCGCCAAGGAGCTGGGCTACGCCGAGGACAAGATCGAGTGGAAGGAATCCCCTTCGGGACAGCGCGAGACGCTGATCCAGAACGATCAGGTCAAGTTCATCGCGGCCACCTACTCGATCACCGATGCCCGCAAGGAGAAGGTCGACTTCGCCGGGCCCTACCTGATCACCGGCCAGAGCCTGTTGGTCAAGGCGGACAACACCGACATCACCGGCGCCGAGTCGCTGCAGAACAACAAGAAGCTGTGCTCGGTGTCGGGTTCGACGCCTGCACAGCGCATCAAGGACAAGTACCCCGGCGTGCAGCTGCAGCAGTACGACACCTATTCGGCATGCGTCGAGGCGCTGAAGAACGGTGCGGTCGACGCGGTCACCACGGACGAGGTCATCCTGGCCGGTTACGCGGCACAAAGCCCGGGCACCTTCAAGGTGGTCGGCGGGACCTTCTCGGAAGAGAAGTACGGCATCGGGCTGAAGAAGGGCGACACCGACTTGAAGACCAAGATCAACGACGCCATCACCAAGATGGAGAAGGACGGCGCGTGGAAGGCGGCGTTCGACAAGAACCTCGGACCGGCGGGCATCACAGCGCCCACACCGCCGACGGTCGACAAGTAGTCGACGAGTAAGCGAGCCGCGCTGACGTGTTGCACTTCGGTGACAACGCCTACGACCTCGTCGGGGCGTTCTGGACCACGATCCAGCTGACGTTCTTGTCGGCGATCGGGGCGCTCATCCTGGGCACCCTGCTTGCCGCGATGCGGCTGTCGCCGGTACCGATGCTCACCTGGATCGGGACGACGTACGTCAACGTCGTCCGCAACACGCCGCTGACTCTGATCCTGCTGTTCTGTTCGTTTGGTCTCGCTCAGACTCTCCAGATCACGCTGGTGGACAGGAATTCGCCGACGTCGATCGAGGACAGCAACTTCCGGCTTGCGGTGCTGGGATTGTCGGTCTACACGGCGGCATTCGTGTGCGAGACGGTGCGGTCGGGTGTCAACACCGTGCCGCTCGGGCAGGCGGAGGCGGCGCGATCGCTGGGCATGACGTTCAGCCAGAACCTGCGAATCGTGCTGCTGCCGCAGGCCTTTCGTTCGGTGCTCATACCGCTTGGTTCGGTGCTGATCGCGTTGACGAAGAACACCACGATCGCATCGGCGATCGGGGTCGCCGAGGCGGCGTTGCTGATGAAGACGATGGTCGAGAACCAGGCCGATCTGCTGCTCATCAGCGGCATCTTCGCGGCCGGGTTCGTGATTCTGACGTTGCCGATGGGGTTGTTGTTCGGTTGGCTCGGCAAGCGATGGGCGGTGGCCCGCTGATGGCCGGATCCGTCCTGTTCGACGCGCCGGGCCCCCGCGCGCGCATCCGCAACCACATCATCTCGGCGGTCACCGTCGTGATCACGCTCGCGGTGATCGCGTTCGTGGGCTTCGCGCTGTACGGCAAGGGCCAACTGACGGCCGCGAAGTGGGAGCCGTTCTTCACCGTCAACCTGTGGAAGACCTATCTGCTACCTGGCATCCAGGGCACGCTGACCGCCGCCGCGGTGTCGATCGTGCTGGCGCTGGTGCTCGGCTTCCTCCTCGGCGTCGGCAGGCTGTCGCATCAACCGGTGATCCGTTGGTGCTCCTCGATATTCGTGGAGTTCTTCCGCGCGGTGCCCGTGCTGATCATGATGATCTTCGCGTACTTCCTCTACGCGCAGTACGACGTCGTCCCGTCGAAGTACCTGGCACTCGCCGGCGTGATCACCGGTCTTACGCTCTACAACGGTGCGGTCATCGCCGAGATCGTCAGGTCCGGCGTCAACGCATTGCCGAAGGGACAGGCGGAGGCCGCGTCCGCGCTCGGCCTTCGCTGGGGCCAGACCATGCGGGCCATCCTGCTGCCGCAGGCGATCACGTCGATGTTGCCGGTGCTGATCTCGCAGCTGGTGGTGGTGCTCAAGGACACCGCGATCGGCTATCAGATCACGTTCCTCGAAATGGTGCGGCAGGGCACCAACGTCGGTGCCTCATATAGCAACTACATCCCCGCGCTGATCGTGGTCGCGTTGTTGATGATCACCGTCAACTTCTCGCTGTCGAGTTTCGCGACGTGGGTGGAGCGCCGGCTACGACGGTCCAAGCGTGGTCCCGATCCGCTGCACGCGGATGCACCGGTCACACAGGGTTCGTTCGGCGCAGGTGCCGGCGGCACCATCTGATCCCGGCGCATTTGAACCCGGCACGCTCCCCGATCGTGTCCCAAGGGTGGTTCGCGCGATATCGCGCGTGACCGGATGACCAGCTGACGCACTCAATGGGGAGTTGCCATGACGGGGTTCATTCGTTCGTGCATGACATCTGCAGTTGCGACGCTCGGGGCCAGCAGCCTGGTCATCGCCCCCGTCGTCACACCCGCCACCGCCCGACCGGACCCGCCGCCCGTTGCCCTGGCGGTGCACGCCCAACCGCTGGCAGCGCCAACGACAGTGGCATCGCTTCAGCCGTTCGACATCGTGGGTCAACAGGTGGGTTTCCACGTCGGGTTCGTCACCGACTTCGTCGTGACCGGGGCGCAGCTCTTCGCGCGCCAGGTCCCGATACCCGGGACCCTGCTGCACGACCTCCAGAACGGCACACCCCTTCCCGTCGCGGTCGGTCGGGCCCTGCAGACCTTCGCCGACGTCGAAATCGATGCCGGTCGCGAATTGGTCGGTTTCGCAACGGAGTACGTGAACTTTCAGATCGACTTCCTGGCGAAGGTCGTACGTGATGCCATGACCACCGCCAGCAGCACCGCCATCGCCTTCGCGGCCTTCACCGCAGGCGTCGTCAACCAGTTGGTGACCTCGGTGGTCGCGGGCCTGACGTCGGCATCGACGCAGATTGCTGCCACGAATGCGGAGCCCGCCGCAGTCGGTCTCGCGCAGGCGTCCACGCGCTTGGCCACGCCACCCGCAGCGGCGGACCGACGACCCGACGTCGTCGAGACCGTGAAGGACGCCAAGGATGCCGTGAGAACTGCCCCCATCGCCCAGGACACCGTCACGGAGCAGCCGAAGAAGCCCAAACAGCCGACACCGGCCGTCGAGACGTCCGACATCGTCACGGGTTCGACGGTCAGCGCTCAAGGCGATGTCAGAAGCGCCACCACCGGTACGACCGACACGGATGGCGTGGCTGCCACGGATCCCGACGACGTGTCGAGGGCCAACAGGGGCGGCGATGATGTGCACGCCAAGCCCGAGGCGACACCTCGGGACAAGGGCGACACCGAAGACACCCATCAGAAGGACAATGCGCCTCCGAAGGACTCCGCCACCAACGACAAACCCCATCTGCAACCGAGTCACTAGACCCGCCGGCGTTCCCTCTCGCTGGCCAACGCCACCTTGACCACGTCGAATGCCATCGACTGCTGGTAGCCCCGACGGGCCAGCATGCCCACCAGCCTGCGCGCAACCTTGACGTCATCGGTGTCATTGGTGAGGCGCTCACGGCGCAGCTTGTCGGCGACGAGTTGCTCGGCCCGAACCCGTTCGGCGTCTGAGTCGATGTCGGCGAGTACGTCGGCGATCACCTCGTCGTCGATGCCCTTGGTCCGCAGCTCGGAAGCCAAGGCCCGCTTGCCCTTTCCGGCGTTCAGCCGTCGGGAGCGCACCCACTGCTCGGCGAAGTCCTCGTCGTCGACGAGGCCAACGTCGGCCAGCCGATCCAGAACCGCGGCGCTGACGTCATCGGGGTAGCCCCGCTTCGTCAGCTGCCCTGCCAACTCGGCCCGGGTTCGCGCCCTCGCGGTGAGCAGGAGCAGACACAGTGCCCGTGCCTGCTCCTCGCGGGTAGCCGAATCCGCCTGCGGCGACTCAGAAGTCGACGGGGGCGGGCAGGGGCTCGACATTGCTGGGCTCGTTGGTCAGCACGGCACCGATGCCGAGCTTCTCCTTGATCTTCTTCTCGATCTCGGCCGCAGTGTCGGGGTTCTCGAGCAGGAAGTTGCGGGCGTTCTCCTTGCCCTGGCCCAGCTGCTCACCCTCGTAGGTGAACCAGGAACCGGACTTACGGACGAAGCCGTGCTCGACACCCATGTCGATGAGCGAGCCCTCCTTGGAGATGCCCCTGCCGTAGAGGATGTCGAACTCGGCCTGCTTGAAGGGCGGCGCCATCTTGTTCTTGACGATCTTGACCCTCGTCCGGTTGCCGACTGCATCGGTGCCGTCCTTGAGCGTCTCGATGCGCCGCACGTCGAGGCGGATCGAGGCGTAGAACTTCAGCGCCTTTCCGCCCGTTGTGGTTTCGGGCGAGCCGAACATGACGCCGATCTTCTCGCGGAGCTGGTTGATGAAGATCGCGGTCGTGTTCGAGTTGCTCAGTGCACCGGTGATCTTGCGGAGCGCCTGGCTCATCAGCCGGGCCTGCAGGCCAACGTGGCTGTCGCCCATCTCGCCCTCGATCTCCGCACGCGGCACCAGCGCGGCCACCGAGTCGATGACAAGGATGTCCAGGGCGCCGGACCGGATCAGCATGTCGGCGATCTCGAGTGCCTGCTCGCCGGTGTCCGGCTGAGAGACCAGCAGTGAGTCCGTGTCCACGCCCAGCTTCTTGGCGTAGTCGGGATCCAGCGCGTGCTCAGCATCGATGAAGGCCGCGATGCCGCCTGCGGCCTGGGCGTTGGCCACCGCGTGCAGTGCGACGGTGGTCTTACCCGAGGATTCCGGGCCGTAGATCTCGACGACCCGGCCGCGCGGCAGCCCACCGATGCCGAGCGCCACGTCAAGGGCGATCGACCCGGTCGGGATGACCGAGATCGGCGCACGCACCTCGTCGCCGAGTCGCATCACCGAGCCCTTGCCGTGACTCTTTTCGATTTGCGCGAGCGCCAGCTCGAGGGCCTTCTCGCGATCGGGGGCTTGTGCCATGGTGTGTGTCTCCATCCCTCTTGGTCAGTCCAGGTGTTCGGTTGATCGGTGTTCGATCAGTTGGCCGTGACGTTAGGGGTCCCCACCGACAAGTAGATGCCAAGTGGGCCTGACCAGCGTTTCGCCGTCGAACATTGCCCACAGTAGACGAACACCTGTTCGATTCAAGTTGACACGCCGAGTCCCCGACGAAGATCTGGATCTGCTCGCCCACCGCCACTAGGCGGGCCTATCGTGGGGTCATCGGAGCCCAGAGCGGGGCGGACATGCACGAGATGGCGTTGACGCAGAGTCTTGTCGAAGCGGTGTGCGAACACGCCGCAGGTCGCCGCGTGCACAGCGTGAAGTTGGAGGTCGGCGCACTGTGCGCCGTCGTGCCCGACGCCATGACGTTCTGCTTCGAGCTGGCCACCGAGGGCACCGTCGCCGAAGGCGCCCTACTGGACGTCGACATCCGTCCCGGCGCGGCGCGATGCCGAAGCTGCGATGCGCACTTCGAGCTGACCGACCCAATCTTGTTGTGCCCCTGCGGTAGTGCCGATGTCGAAGTCTTGACCGGCCGGGATCTGAGAATTCTCTCGATGGAAGTGAGCTGATCATGTGTGCGACCTGCGGCTGCGGTGAGGACGGTGCGACGGTGCGGATCGCAGGCGAGCCCCACGATCACCCACACCCCCACGACCATCCACACGATCACCCACATGACCACTCCCACGACCACCCACACATCGAGACCGTCTCACTCGAGCAGAGGGTGCTCGCGAAGAACGACCAGCTCGCCGCGCGCAATCGGGGCTGGCTCGTCGAACGCGACATCAGGGCGTTCAACCTCACCAGTTCACCGGGAGCAGGCAAGACCACGCTCCTCGAGCGCACCTTCAGGGACCTCGGGGGGCGATATCCCGTCGCCGTCATCGAGGGAGACCAAGAAACACTGATCGACGCCGAGCGGATCCGGGCCACCGGCTGCAAGGCCGTCCAGGTCAACACCGGCGCGGGATGCCACCTCGATGCGGACATGGTCCGGCGGGCGCTGGACACCCTCGATCCGGAACCCGGGACACTGCTGTTCATCGAGAACGTGGGGAACCTGGTCTGTCCGGCACTGTTCGATCTCGGCGAGCAGGCCATGGTGGTGGTCATCTCGGTCACCGAGGGAGCGGACAAGCCGCTGAAGTACCCGCACATGTTCGCCGCTGCCGCACTCGTCTTGATCAACAAGATCGATCTACTGCCCTACGTGGACTTCGATCTCGACGTCTGCGCCGCCAACGCCAGGTCGATCAACCCGCGGGTTCAGGCGCTCCCCGTGTCGGCGACGACGGGCGACGGCATCGAAGCCTGGTACCAATGGCTTGACGACTCCGTCAAGGGTTGAACGATATGACAAATGTCACAATATTCCGTTGACAAGACAATCTGGTGCGCGTAGACCGAGAACCAGCGGTCAAGAAGAGGGCGCTAAGTCCACCTTGTGACACAGGGAGCCCAGCCCGGCTTCCGGTCGTGAGGGCCCCGGCCCGGCCCCCAGAGAGCTGTGACAAATGCCAAGTGAGGCAGCAGTCAAAGCGGAACAAACCTTGATCCACGTGCTGTGGATCAATGCTGGTTTGAGTTGTGACGGTGATTCGGTGGCGTTGACTGGCGCCACCCAACCAAGCATCGAAGAGATCGCCCTCGGTGCACTCCCCGGTTTGCCTCAGATAGCGGTGCACTGGCCGCTCATCGACTTCGAGTGCGGACCTGCCGGTGGCGCGGACGACTTCCTCGAATGGTTCTTCAAGGCCGACCGCGGCGAGTTGGAACCGTACGTGTTGGTCGTCGAGGGGTCGATCCCCAACGAGAATTTGCACAAGGAGGGGTACTGGTGCGGGTTCGGCAACGACCCCGCAACCGATCAGCCGATCACCACCAGCGAATGGCTGGACCGGCTCGCCCCGAAGGCCACCGCGATCGTCGCCGTCGGCACCTGCGCGACGTACGGCGGGATCCACGCGATGGCGGGAAACCCAACCGGCGCCATGGGCGTCCCGGACTACCTCGGCTGGGACTGGAAGAGCAAGGCGGGCATCCCGATCGTCTGCGTGCCAGGCTGCCCCATCCAGGGCGACAACCTCTCCGAGACGTTGACCTACCTGCTGTACATGGCCACCGGTCAGGCGCCGATGATCCCACTCGACGAGGCGCTGCGACCGCAATGGCTGTTCGGCAACACCGTGCACGAGGGGTGCGACCGGGCCGGCTACTACGAGCAAGGCGATTTCGCGACCGAGTACGGATCGCCGAAATGCATTGTGAAGCTTGGCTGCTGGGGTCCGGTCGTCAAGTGCAACGTGCCGAAGCGAGGCTGGATCAACGGTGTCGGTGGCTGCCCCAACGTCGGCGGCATCTGCATCGGATGCACCATGCCGGGCTTCCCCGACAAGTTCATGCCATTCATGGATGAACCACCGGGCGGCAAGATCTCGACGACCGCGTCTGGCCTTTACGGGTCGGTGATTCGCAATCTGCGCCACATCACCGGCAAGACCGTCGACAAAGAGCCGAAGTGGCGGCATCCGGGCAAGGAACTGACCACGGGAGCGAAGCGCACCTGGTAGGTGCGCATCGCAGAGAAAGGCAAAACTCAATGACAACCACAGTTCCCGGGCCTCAGCACACCAAGAAGGACCCGAGCCAACTCGTCGAGATGTCGTGGGACCCGATCACCAGGATCGTCGGCAGCCTCGGCATCTACACCAAGATCGACTTCGAGAATCGCGAAGTGGTGGAGTGCCACAGCACGTCGTCGATCTTCCGCGGTTACTCGATCTTCATGAAGGGCAAGGATCCCCGCGACGCGCACTTCATCACCAGCCGCATCTGCGGGATCTGCGGCGACAACCACGCCACGTGTTCCTGCTA
>Ga0105237_10006260_pt1 | contig 13245 bp, 18 predicted proteins | sample KBSC24metaG_FD_81520 | JGI IMG/M metagenome (GOLD analysis project Ga0105237, IMG submission 81520) | Corn rhizosphere microbial communities from Kellogg Biological Station, Michigan, USA - KBS C2-4 metaG | ecosystem: Host-associated > Plants > Roots > Rhizosphere > Soil | place: Michigan, USA...
AAAATCGAGGTTGAGGAGCGTACTTTGGTGCAAACGGGTGCCTCCTGAAATTGTGCTGTGTGGTAACAACACATTTCGACGGAGTGCACTCGTTTTACTCTATACGCGCATAATACGGGCTAGTAGCAAGTATTGAGACCTGATAGTTATCATGTATCTCGATACTGAACAGAGGACACAATGAACATTTGGCGATTGGTGGCTCATCCCCATTAACCCTTCTGTCGCTCCATATGACGGTAGATCCTGAATTGTCGTGACTCGTTGCGGCTGCCATGTTGCTCCTGAGTGGCTCTCACGGCACCAATCACATCTTCAGCACCCATTCGGGCGGCAGATAAACATCCCGTCCAGCCGATCGTCCACTCAAAATTCTGACATGAGCGGACTTCGTGCCGAAGAAGGCTGTGTCTGTATAGAAGCCGAGCAACTCACACTTGACACCGCATCCTACCTTAGTCGTGTGTCGGTGGTCGTCGGCCAACATCTCATTGATGCCGTCTTCTGTGGTGGCGACGGTGATCTCTTCAGCAATCACTCCAGGTGCTGTTCGGATAAAGCCCGTTTCGCCAATCTCTGTGACGATCACAGCACCTTCCGCAGAATCCAGCGCTGATGTGGGTGTCGGCCAGTGCTTTTCCATGCCTTCGGACACGATGGCTCCAAGCTGATCATCGGTGACGTGAAGCGTCGATGAAGAGTTTCCACGTAGTGATCAATCGAATGGGTATGGCGTCCTACTCACCTACAAGAGCCATTCTCAAGAATAACTAAAAGATCATAATTACTCAAATAATAACATTTGTCAAGGTGTGTCTTTGTGGGTGAAATGGAGCAGTATAGGCATCTATAGGTGTATTTTTCTGTCAATAAATGTTAAAATGTGCAAAAACTATTAATTGCCCTTCTGCCTGAGTACCCGCGGATTTCAGAGCTCAACCTGAATTAAGGCTCGTTGCAACTTTACAGATGGCACGGTGTCGAAACATAGTGATAATTGATAGAGGAGGCCGTAGTGTCTGAATACGTTGCGAGCGAAATTTATAATGGGACCGTCTGGTGTAACACTTCCCAACCGAGGCTGCGTGACTTATTGACGCGGACGGTCATCTCATTTGGTTACATTCCAGAATTTTTCGAGACGCTCAAAGAAACGGCAGATGATGGTACTTCAACTGCTAATCAAACCTATCCCTCTGACATTTCTCCTGTTCTTTTGATAATGGATTTGTCAGATTTTTCTACATCGGCACATTCAATTGCAACACATAATGCATATATTGTTGCGGTATCGCACATTCTCAGTTTCTTGTCCTCTAAAATTGAGAATATTATGATTTTTACTGATAGTTATTCATCTGACAGAATACATTTCCCTGGAAATGCCGAAGTGATAGACATGGTGTATTCGGAAAGAAACAAAGAGAAATTAGTAGGAGACGTGGATTTCGAACCTCTAATTCAACGAGTTGAATTATTTCTCGGTAGCATTGATAACCGACATCCTAAATTCTCCTCTGAGAAATCAAATTTGATGACAGTTCAAATATTTGGTGATTACTCTCCTGTATTGCCACTACTTGAGGTGATAGCCGATCTGCCTCAACCACTTAAAGTTCTGCCAAAAGAGGAACTTCGTGCTGATATTTTGATAATACCACTGTCGAATACTCAGAAAGGGGCAATCCCTGAGTATGTAAATCGAAAGATCATGGCATCGGGTGCCACAATCATCATTGGCAGTAATACTCATCAATGGATTTCGTATATACCACGTAGGCATCCGCAGGTCAAATCACTCATCTTCAGTATAGATGAGCATGACCCCGCTATAGCGCGAGATCTGAAGCTAATGCTGATAGCATGTATAATGGAAATCAGGGCAAAAGCAGGCGAACCATTCGAGCAAGTGTTCCGATTTCATTTTCCTCCACATATTGCTACCGTTTGCGAACAATATCTCCTTTATTTTTCCAAATTTCTTGCCGATATCGGCATCTCAGCTACCAATGATATCAAGCACGAAGCTGGTCAGATCCTGTTCTCAGTAACCCCAAACGATCCTGATGAAGCCTTGGACAAAATCCGCGAAGCTCTACACACCTACTTAAGACTACCTGCTATCGTTGACAACAACGATTTCTCAATCGATCAAGATCCCACAGTTCAACAAATGGCTGCCAACATTCAACATCTCCGAGGACAGCTAATGCTTGCCGCAGCAACTATCAGGGCCAACGAAGCTGCCTTGCAGTCCAAGGACATATCTATTTCCATGCTCATGAGTCAATCTGGTCCGTCAGACATTCTCATCGCATCGGCATTGCCAGATCCGTCAGCCAAACCTGTCGATACAGAACAATTCCTCGGTGGCCTCATCAAAATTGGCGATGCCGAGATTGGAAGGTCAGGCGTGAAAATCAGTCTGGCTGAGATCTACCGACGCCTACGTGAACGTTACCGCAAACCATAATCTTTCACGATCCTCTCCGCAACCGATCGCGATCATGCCAAAGAAGCAGGTGTTGGAACTGCCGCGGTAAGGGAGCGTCAGGCGATGGCTCGGCGTCTGGCGCTGGGAGAACTTAGCTGAGCGCCAATGGCGACACAGTTGTAGCAGATTGTTGAACAGCACCAATGGGAATCCGTGGTCGGGATACCCAAAGCGGGTTCCCATATGGGCAAATTGTAATGCCCCCACCTCCTTCAGCCATCTAACCGATGATATGGCATGCGTCGGCCTGTCAGTCGAAGAAGTACCGTCCCTCCAAATACTCGCGATAGGCCCCGTGATTGCGATCCCGCACTCCATCTTCAACCCCTCAAAAAGCTTCTGATAAGTAATCGCTCGGAACCTTACTTCGTCCCCAACATGATGCGAAAATCGTTCAATCTCCGCACGGTGGAGTGTCGCCGCTGTGTCCTCGAAGTCGTAGTAAAGGTAAAGTAAGCTCCACTGATCCCTGAACTGCGTCGACATTCCTAAGCTGTGCTTGAGAAGCTGTACAGCATCCAAATGACGGAAAACTTCACGTTCATCACGGATCGATTCTACCAGTGCCTGGCATTTCGGTAAGCCGCACTTGGTCCATCGAGGCGAGGAGGTGAAATATGTCTTTCCGAATTCGGTGCTTTTAGGCAAAAGCCATTCTGTAAACTTCGATTCTACAGCTGCAATCTGGTCGTTGTCGAACCACAAGATGACATCGAGATGCGGAGGAATTGTGGTTAACGGCCACTGCGGAGTGAACTCGAACTCAAGGCCGATAATCGTGGCGTCAATGCCTATGGCTTTTCGCAATGGCTCTCGACTGTGATCTGTCCAGTAGTCGAATACGTTCACAACAAGCGCTGACGACGAGTGCAAGGCACGCATTTTACCATTCAACTCAGAGCCTTTGCCCTTTGAGAAGGTTGCATGGGCTGATGCCGATAGGGGCTGGGAAAGATTCTCGGCGCAGGTCGGCAGTTGATCTCGTGTTACTTGGAGCCCGCGGTCAGTGGCCCAACTCCGTTGATGTTCCTTCAGTGCCGCCAGAGTATGTAGAGGGCAGGAAGTCGCTGATTTCGCCGAGACTGGGTTCATATATCTTTCCTACCATAGTTGCTCGAAGAAATATTATCTGGACAGATCAAGCAATCTAACGTACACTAAGACGGTGATTCTGCCTTGGCAATCACTCAACGACATGAACCAAGCCCACTGAAGCCGTCGACTCTGCAGAGCTAACTCCAAGTCGTAATATCGGAAGCGAATATGAACATGAAACTCTTTTTGGCCACTGCCGTCGTCATCGCAGCGACACCAATCACCGCCACGATGGCTGCAAACTCCGATTTCAACATTGGTGCGGTGATGGGGAAGAACATCACGCAAGTCCGATCGATGATGAAATCGCAAAACAAGATGTTTGATGCTATAAACGCACATGACGACGACTTTCCTGGCGATCGTCGGCTCATGTACCACTGGCATGGGGACCAAGTGATCATAACGCTCGTCTTCGACAAGCGATCCCACAAGTGCGTCTTCTGCAACTACTCGAAATTCAACGACAACAATGGATTGCATGCTTCGCTTGACGAATGGCCATCAATTATGAGGCGCTTCGGTTTGGCAACAAGCGACGAGCCTGATGATGTGCATCCTGCATACCTGAAATGGACGCACTTCCACGGCAATTATATGGTGCATATCTATGGGCATCTTCCAGAGAGAAGCACTTGGGCCATCGAAGAGTGCCGCCTGGGGGAGAACTACAGCGGGCTGGAATGACAGTATCACCACATCATAGCCGCAACTCCCATATCATGACTATTAATAAGGCAAACCCGCTGTCAGTGTCTCTGACAATCTGATAAGGCTCCGTGGTTGAGCTACCGAAAGTGGATTCCTATATGGACGAAATTTGACTACTCACCGCCCAAATTGACGTTTGTCTGCATCTGCCCACGTGCCTGCCACTACAGTTTGATCCTGGACAGATCAAGCTATCTACCGTATAATTGCAGCAATCAGGTCTTTCGGACGCGTTAATGCCGCACATGTCAAGTTCCATGTAGACTTTTCAAAGAGACAAAACATGACTAATCGTATTATAGATGCTTTTTGCGAGGCTGCGGAAAATGACGAGTGTCACTTACTGGAATTTATGCTATCGCAAAAAGTGGATATTGATGGCTTAAACTCTGACGGCAAAACCGCTTTAATATGTGCAGCACATATTGGCAATGTGGATGTTGTCGAGTTACTCCTTCAACATGGTGCCAATCCGCTGATCTTATCTGCCGATGGCGAGTTGGCTTGGGATGTTTCTAATGAGCCTGAAATTGACCGACTTCTTCGAGAAGCTATGGCAATCCGATCGCAAGGAAATGATATATTCACTCTTGCCGCAGAAGGTAATGCACAGGGTGTTGCCGAGTTACTCCTTGGGGGTGAAGATGTTAATGCGCAGACCGACAATGAAGCCTCAATATTGATGATTGCAACAGCAAATAATCAACTTGATGTTGTTGATACGCTTTTGGAATTCGGTGCCGACGCGTCAATAACAGACAGATCTGGAAAAACAGCTCTTGACTTGGCGAAGGAAAATGGCCATCATGATATTGCGATTCGATTGTTCCAGCATTCTGAACTTTTGGGGAGTAAAGTCGCGAAAGCTTCCCACGTAAGTAACGACAAAATCGAGTCTGCGTCAATACAAAATTCTCCCAACGATCCCGTCCCAATTCCAGAACAACGGACTCCAAGGCTATTGGGGCGAGCTATCGCCATTGCTGCCACCGAGCATCAATATAAATTTGACGTAATGGGAGAACCATTCATACTTCACCCATTACGGCTAATGATGAAGGCAAAGCACGATGACGAGAGAGTCGTTGTTTTACTTCGTGAGATTGTCAACAAAGACGGCTGGACCGTTGACAGACTGGCTAAGGAAGGATTTAACCCGCAAATTCTTGCAGCACTTGATTGTATAGGTCATAGATCGTCGGAGACGTTCAATGAATACATTGATCGAATTGCGCTTAACCGTTTGGCAGCGTGTACCATCTTGTTGGACATCGAAGAGAGGTTGAATCTGCAGATGCAAGTTAAATTGAGCGCACGCAACGTGAAGGCAATTAGGCAATATCACGCCGCGGTGCAAGTATTAAATAGTGTTGTTAAAGCTACGGCGGCGCAATAAATCACAAACGGTTTTTTTGGGTCGCGAACGTTGCTAAGATAAATACAGAGACACGAAATGGCCGATGCCGATATAGCTGAAGAAGTAATCTTATCGACTCTACTGATGCACGCAATACACTACCAACGGCAGGCTGTCAGTGACCGTGCTGACAGATCGGGCACTGGATTATCCTCATGTTCTTCCGTCGTGCCGTTGGCTGCCACCATTCAACTATCATCAATTTAGCGCTGGCCCCCGTACAGTCGATACAGTATCATGAGGTGCCACTATTCGACGAGTATATCCCTACCTAAAATCCTTCCCGCCAAGCGCGGGACTTCACTCAATCCGCAACCGCCGCGATTTATCTATCATTGACCTCGGCCTTCCCCAATATGCCAACGCTCGTGCTCGCTTCACCCCACTCATGTGCGCAGGATGTGACGGAACCGCGCCTCTCATCCGTTCACTTGTAGCCAGCGGCGCTTACGTTAACTCCCGTGATCGACGATTTGGTCGCACAGCTTTGATGTGGGCGATCAGTCAAAAGCATGTGAGAGTAACAAACGTCCGCGCTCTCATTGCATGTCGTGCCGACGTTCATGCTGTCGACCGTTGGAGACGTACTGCGCTCTGGTGGGCAGCGTGGTGGGGCCACAGCTCGATCGTTCGATTGCTGATTTGGCACTGCGCCGACGTCAATGTCACAAGTATATACGGTGAAACGGCATTGATCGCCGCAGCCAAGCGTGGTAACGTTGCCATAGTGCAGGTTCTGCTGGAGAACGGAGCGAGAACAGATGATGCCGATGACTGGGGAAGGACAGCTCTGGATTGGGCAGAGAAGCGAGAGAATAAGGCCGCGGCTGCAGTGCTGAAGGAATGGATTGTGACGGGATCACAAAACTGCGGCCAACCATAAACGAGGATCTGACAATTTGGAGCAACCTAACTTAGAAACGTCTCGGCTCTGCCTCCGTCCATTTACGCTCACCGACGCTTCCGCCGTGCAGCGACTGGCTGGCTCATATGAAGTCGCCGACACCGCGCTCAATATTCCGCATCCATATAAGGACGGTATGGCGGAGGAGTGGATTGGAAGCCATGCCTCACAATTTGCCGCAGGCACATTGGTCATATATGCCATTTCCTTAAAGGGGCAGGATGGCATCGTGGGGGCAGTCAGCCTTCAGGTCGTCAAACGCCACAACCGAGCCGAGTTGGCATACTGGATGGGAAGGGCATATTGGGGAAGGGGCTTTACCACGGAGGCTGCCAAAGCATTGGTACAATATGGTTTTGAAATATTGAAGTTGCACAAGATCAACGCCTCGCACTTCAAACGCAACCCTGCGTCGGGCCGCGTCATGCAAAAACTGGGCATGACTCATGAAGGATCGTTACGCGATCACTTTCGCAAGGGCGATACGTATGAAGATGTTGAGGTGTATGGACTTCTCGCGGATGGCTGAGGCAGAATAGGGCGCTATGCATTGACGTTGGTGGTTGTTCGCCGTGCCTTAACTCGCAAGAAAGGCCGATGATATATGCCGTCTTCGGAGCTCGCCTGAGACTCCCTCGATTGGGACACCCAACGCGGGTTCCCATATTTGCTATTTTTGCCTACCCACCCCTGTGTGGTCGACTTTTTGTGCGACAAGTAAGGAAGGTACAGTGGTTGATTGTGGTATAAAAGCAAAGACGACCAAGGAGTTTTAATATGAAATTACAAGTTACGTACGCTGGCCTGATGTCGTTCGAACAAGGCGAAGAACCTGCGGGCTTGCCAAGCTTGGAGGATCTTTTGGAATTAGAGCGTCGTGCAATTGAAACAGCTGCACAAGATAATCTAAAGCAACCAGTAGACACGCACGCGGCCGATAGCCACAATGGGATCGCATCGTAATTGCTAAGTCAGCCATAAGTTTGCGCCTGGTTGGCCATCAGGGTGGGGAAGATCAATTCGTAACCAAGTCTCCAAGAGTCTCTCTTGCGTCAGCACAAAGCGCCCTTATCTGGCGGACTGGGGAATTTTGCCCGAAACTTACAGCGGCCTCAAAACCAACCAGGCCAAGATCACAATCCCCAAGCCTGGCAGGGTGGGAGGGACTGTGAACTTGGCCTGATTATAGGAGACTCCAAAAGGAGCTTTTCATTGATCGGCTCAGAGCTTGCACCGCTAAGCAAGTGCAGTGTTCCCACGACTTCGTCGCTTCGGTGGACGCGGAAACATCCCCCGAAACTCTGGCAAGGACTAATCGTGTTGCGTCCGATGTTACCAGCATCGGACGCTGGATCATTGGCCCAGAGAGGCAATCTCCGATCCGACTTTTGTCGGCGCTTGGAACTTTGAGGAAACAAAGTGCCACCATAGCTAATCGTTAACCGTTTGCGTCCTTGAATGGGAAGCTCATAACCTTACACCGACAGACTTATTCTGGCATATGACGCCATTTAGATGCAACAGTTCTCTCGATCATGTTGGACTTGCAAAACTGTGTCCAGCATTTACGGAAGCCATTGGGAGTTCTTACTCCGTCTCGACTATTTCCTCAATTCAGTGCCAGCATCCTTCAACATCTTCTATATCCTGAGCCTGCCGCTCCCAGAAGCCGCATCCATCGCCACGCGGCCATCGGGCGCTTTGTAGTTCACATTCGCTCCGTGGGCGATCAGAAGTTTGACGGCTTCAATGTTTCCTACTTCGGCGGCGACAATCAAGGGAGTTTCGCCTGAAGTACCAGATATGTTCGGACTGGCTCCAGCTTACAGTAGGACGTGCATCGTTGCGAGCCCGCCATCAGGTTCCGCCTTATGCAATTCGTATTGCACGGCAAGATAGAGGGCGGTTGACTTTGCTTCGTCGGAAAGTTCGATCTTTTCACCAGCATGGCCCTCACCGTTGTTGCGTTGCCAGTCATTGCCGCGATACCGAAACGAGTGGCTCCTTCGCCGCCGTCTTCGTCATCTGCAGCAACGATTGCCGATAGGCGCGTCTTCTTCGCAAATCTAAGTGGGTCGGTCCGTTGGTCTGAAGAAGGGTGAGGGGGATGTTTTGCCATAGTCATTTTACTTAGTGCTGTGAAGCCGAGATCCATGTGGCGCTCCCAGACCCGCCCTCGGCGAAACTCGGGTCAGCTTACCATCGTTCCTTCAAGTTCTCCCCAGGGTTTGCAATTTACACATATTGGCAGCCATCCCGCGACGCCACAGAACATCGACCAAAGGTCGTCGTCATTTCGCCAGTTGAGCCAGTGCTCTTTCGTGGTGCACTCCTGTTAGCTTTGTATTCTAAATGGCTTCACGCGTTCAGACAGAGCGGCTTCCACTCAGCTCAGGAGATAATGTTAGGCGACGTTTTCATTGTGTTTGATTGGAAATCCTTATCGGGTGGTCTCGTTTTGAACAGTTACTTCGCGATCAAATGTGCAATCCACGAGCATGAAAATCAGACGGCGAGTGAATTCGAGGTATTCCCGCTTGGTCCAATATTGGATTAAGCAGGTATACAATAGCATCTCGCATTGCGTCAATCTCTTTCGCCATGTCATGATTATAAAAGCAGTATTGGTCGCCACCTGGACTTACTTCCAGTTCTCCGTTCCGAATGCCTACTTCAAACCTCACTCTTATCTGATCGAGCTGATCTCGAACTATCAAAAGCTTTTCGCGCCATTGTGGATTGGAAAACTGGCGGGCGGACTTGACGCGATTTAATTCAGTTCCTTCGCGCGTGTTCCGAATGCCAGTATTCAGCGCTTTAATGAGATCGGTCATGGCACCTATGAAATGCTCCATATTTCCCTCAATATTAAATGGGCGACTCAGTGCAGGTCTGTCTAAAAATCCTGCAATATCAGTTAACGCAGCAATGTCAGATTGGCTAAGGGGATTACTTAGGTCTCCCTCGCGACCTGGCATTGCACGTCTGCCTGCTTTAAATTCCAAAATAGCTGCTTCAAATGCATTTTTTCGTGCTTTTACGTATTTCGCGGAATAGGGATTGCGCGAAATACGCCAGGTAGAATGTGCCTTAGCATGGCAGTTCAGACACAGAACTGCCAGATTGTCATAAGAGTCGTCCGCCGTTTTTGCATGTTCCACGATATGGTGAATGATAATAGGTTCTCCATTTTGGAGATCCCAACATAAACAACATGCCCAATCACACTTATCTACAAGCTGTTGGATAATTGCCTCGGGAATCTCCTGGCGCTGCAATTTCTCGCGTATTTCCTTAGCCTCTTCTTTATTAAATACATTATAAAGCGAAGCCTGTGTTGCATCGCGGAGCGAGCTGACGCTATAACCAGCGTTCACAGCTTTCTCGGCAAGGGATGATCCTAATCCAGCACCCAACATTCGAGCAATGTGCGTGTCACGTTTCATTATAGTATTCCTTAATCTAATATTCTTGTGTCAATTGTGGAGCATTCGAGAGTGATGTCGTATTGTCTATTGCCCAAAAAGACACTGATCAATGCCCCACATCACAACTGATCGATTGGAGCCAGGCAGTCTTATTCTTCCGAAAACACGTACAGATCGTTTTCCAGGTCTTCGGCAAACTGAGCCAGCAATTCCGCGAAGCTGTCTGCCACCACTTCCCGTTCTGGCGTATCATGCCACATCGTGATGATCTGCCCGACAACACCTGTGGGTGCAGGATCTAAATCCAACCACAAATGGTCGCCGCCACCATTGTGGGTGAGAGGAATCCATTTCGGGTTCCACCAATCGGATTTGATTCGGGGATCAGGATCGCTTGGGTGAATGAAAATGCCAGCATCTAAAATGTCCTTTCACTGCTGCCAGTAGGTCACGATGGCGTCGAGGGACAGCAATTCGTACATATCCATGAGCGCCCCGCCATCTTGCCCATCATGGAGCAGGTAGGAGGAACGAACATCGTCAGGAAACTCCACCCCGAGACGTCTTTCCGCATCGGCGATTTGATCTGGCGAAGCACCGCTACGAAGGCCGTCCGCGACTTGCTTGACGTTGGTCTCCAGCCAGAAATCGATCCGATGCCAGGTGGCCTCAATGCTTGTCATCATTTGTGTGCCTCTTCATGGTGATGTATGTGCCGCATGATCCATAATGGTAATGACGCCGTCGATTGCAAGTTCAGCCATTCGCCAAGATTGCGCTGAAGTCCTTTGTCCGTCGGCATCATGCGCTTCGTAGAAGCAGTATGGGCCATCGATTTCTTGCCATTGCCTCGGCCTGGATACCTAAATATTCTATGTCAAATCCAAGACTCAAAGCAGATAGAACGCGCTGTGGCCGCGACCAAATTACGCTCGAAAAATGCCAAACCACGGCGAGGACGATCCTCGGCGCAACTCGCTACTGGCTGGTGTGTCCCGATTGCGGTTTCGAAACTGGCCCCTTCACTACGGTGGACAAGGCTCTCAATTGGGAACTCGGGCGCGGTTGCGTCGGTGAACCGTCGCTTGCTTATCAGATTATGTGCGCAATGGAAGATGATGGCGATGCAGGTGAAGAGGCGGGTGATTGAATGATTCCATTCTTCATAAGTTTAACTGTTCTCGCCTCTCGTTCTCCGAAGATACCAACAGATAGGGGCACTACGGTGAACTGGGTCGCAACGAGAGAAAGGGACCATGCAGTGCGCCTGTCAGACGTGCTGACTGTCGTCAAGAACGCGTCGCAGGTTGAAATCTGGGGCGATGGCGCGGTGTGGGACAACATAACGGCGGCTAAACAACACCCTGACGACCTCGCCTTCGAACTGGAAACAACCAACCGTGCGGTGATCCATCATATTGCGAGCGTATTCCATCTCGTCCACCAGGAGAAGACCAGCAGTGATGACGAGCGTATGTACGTCCCCTGGAATCAGTACATCAACCTTAGGTTTACCAGTACATCAGGATATAGCGACGTCAGGTATGTCCGAATTGGACCGAAAATCGACGTGTCGGCGGTGGAATACATCGATAGCGCAGATGGTTATCCTGCTTACATGTGGAAGGTATTGCCAGGCGATGCACGCAAGTTCGAACGTCTGTTGAGCGAATTGTTGCGGCGTGCTCGCAAACACGATCCGAATATTGTCTGGCGAGGAATACCTTACGGCACATGACGAGCATACATCATCTTTCTGAGCCAAAGAAAGTCTAATGCGCATCCTCTCCTGGAACATCCGCCATGGCGGTAAAAGCAAATCAGGCGAGATTGTCACCGCCGTTGTCGCTCACGAGCCCGATATCGTTCTGTTATGCGAATACCGTGCGAGTAGCACGAACGTAAAGCTTGGACTGCAATCGGCGGGCTTCATCTTCATGCATGAGAGTCTCGCTCCAGAATACAAAAACGGCCTGATGATTGCCTCTCGCTTTCCGATCAGCATCTCCGCGGGCCAATTCAACACGGTGACACTCTCGCACCAGGGTGCGGAGATCCATGTCCTTGGACGCGATGTCGCAATCCTCTTTGTTCACATACCTGCAGGCGGCTCAAGTTCAAAGTCGCCACAGACGAAGTTGAAGCTGGAGTTCTGGAACGCGGTTATTGAGTACGCAAACAATCATGCTGATTCTAAGGCACTAATCATCGGTGACTATAATACGGGATTCAAGACTGATGCTCAAGGCGTGCCGTTCACCCTTGCGAATAAGATGGATGAACTGTGTGATGCTGGCTGGGTTGACGCATGGAGAAAATGTCATCCCGACGCTCAAGAATACACTTGGTATTGCAAGCGTCGAGACGGTGGGCTCAACGGATTTCGGCTCGATCATGCCTTTGCAGCTCAATCGCTATCTGGCTCGATTAAGCGGGCTGACTATAGCCATTCTGAGAGGCTGGCGGGCGTGTCGGATCATTCGATGTTGATCGTGGATGTTGCCGATTGAGGGCTGCAATGATACGAAATCACTGCGATCCTTCTTAAGGCGCGCCTGGCCACATGGGAGAGAATAGGGAGGGGCGACTGTCAGCTACCATATGGCACGACGGAATACGGCTGGCTTGCGCGATTCTCACAAGAATATGCTATTTCCGTCTTACGCTTCCGTAAGAATCCGTGACAGATGCGACACGGAGACATACTCCAGCGACTCTGTGTTAAGGTCCGCGGTTGCGAGGCGGATGTGTTGAGTGATCCTGTTGGGCACGACCACGCAAAACAGGCCTGCCGCTTTCGCGGCCGCCGCTCCGTGTGCCGAATCCTCCAGCGCGATAGCCTCATCAGCGTCAATCCCGAGCACGCCCATCAGAGCGAAATACACGTCTGGCGCAGGCTTGGCACGCTCCACCTCGTCGCCGCAACGGACAGCGTCGAAACTGTCATAAAGACCCAACCTCTCCAAATAACCAACCACCCAAGCACGCGGTGAACTCGACGCTACGCCAAGGAGGAGACCATGTTCCTTTGCGTCGCAGATCAGCGCCGTAACGCCTGGGAGTACCATTTCGCTACGGTGGTCCTATTTGTCAAGACAGTTTCGAGCCTCTTTTTAAGGATTATTGTGTCTGCTTGCTTCCTATGGTTGGTGAGCAGGCAATCGGCTTGTCTTGGATATAGATTTGAGCAGGCGTG
>Ga0105237_10006262_pt1 | contig 13241 bp, 12 predicted proteins | sample KBSC24metaG_FD_81520 | JGI IMG/M metagenome (GOLD analysis project Ga0105237, IMG submission 81520) | Corn rhizosphere microbial communities from Kellogg Biological Station, Michigan, USA - KBS C2-4 metaG | ecosystem: Host-associated > Plants > Roots > Rhizosphere > Soil | place: Michigan, USA...
GGCCCGAGCCATTTCCGCACACGGCGGCTTTGGACTGAACCGCATCATCGAAGCGGGACTCCAGAAGCAGGCGGTGGGCACTGCTGAGCCCGTCAATCAGGCAGACACAGCAAAGCGATAGGAACGGTCACCAGACTCGTCTGGGTCGGCGGCTTGACGTTCCAGGTGAGGTTCGGCGTTCCAGGCCTCAGCAAGCGTGGTCAACAGTCCCAGCACTTCGTCCAGGGGTTCGTCCCTTTGCTGCAGGTTAGCCTCGACCAGTCGGAGCTGCATGTATCCGTATAAGCTCTTCAGTCTGCCGGCAAGCTCCGGCGCTTCTTCGGCCCGGAGTGAGCTGGTTAATTCCATCAACACCGCGTAGACATTGTTGATCGCCGCGCTCCGTTCCTCAATTCGCCCACGCCTGAGGTGCTCTCTCGCATCCTGAATACCTGTGGCAGCTTTCCGGTAGAGCAGGCGAATAAGTTCGAGGGGGCTGGCGGACAGAACCATCATTTCAAAGTAAGAATTCATCGTGAATCTCGTCTGCTGTTCTCGAAACCGGCGGCCAGCTGAAGAACATATTCGGCGGGCCACTGGCTTACGATTTCCCTTGTATTGAGGTCTACTACTTTTACGACCGGAAGTCTGGAAGCGCGATCAATAGAGAATGTCACTTCCCTGCCCTCTCCTGCATAATGCGCTTTGTTTAAGCTCCGGACGGCGGATGAAACCCGCTGAAGCAAAGCCCGGTCCTCCGGCGCACGCGGCAGCGCAGCTTCAGTCGCTTCACCGATTCCCTTCGCCGTAGGCGCTACAGGATTTGTCTGGCTCATGATGCTGCTTCCTGTATGTCTTATCGGCAGCGCAATCAAAATGCTTGAGGCATCCTCTTCGGAAAGAAGGGAAAGCTTCCGCCTAAACTTCGCCCCAGTTTCGGCCGATATAGCTTTTGGAGAAACTAATGACAGCCACAACCCCGCTGGACGTATTAATCGTTGACGATTCCGCCGCCATCCGGAAGATTTTGCAGCGGGTCCTCCGGCAAACCGATCTGCCGCTGGGCGAAATTCAGGAGGCAGGGGACGGTATAGAAGCCGTCGAGATCCTGAAAGACCGTCGCTTCGGATTGATTCTTTCCGACATCAATATGCCCCAGATGGATGGTCTGCAGCTCCTGGCAAGGATTAAAGAGATGAGCCATCTGAAAGACGTTCCGGTCATCATGATTACGACAGAAGGGGGGCAGGGGAAGGTGATGGAAGCGGTGCAGCTGGGGGCTACCGGCTATGTACGTAAGCCCTTCACCGCGGAACAGATCAAAGAAAAGCTGACTGCCTTCATGTAAAAAAGGGGACCCTTGAGGGTCCCCTTCAGTTCAGTTCTAGAAGCAGTATGCCGTCGCGTCGGGATTAGCGCCCGGGAACGCCCATCCAGGTCCGGGTCCAGATATCGATCATCACCAGGAACAGAAGGAGGATCAGCCAGAAAATTCCGCATCCGACGATCATTTTGGTCAGCCTGGTCCCATATTTGACGTGCATGAAGAACAGCACGACCAAAGACGCCTTAAAAATCGCGATCGACAGCGCAACGTAGATGTTCAGCGGTCCCAGATCGATCGTGGAGACCCAGGCAGTCACCCAGGTAAGCGCGATGAGCGTGAAGAACACCGCGAAATAGACACCTAACGGGACAATGTGGTGTTCGTCATCGTGGTGCTTGGTTGTTGCTGACGCCATCAGTGCAACCCTCCCTGACCGGAGCGGTCAATCAGATAAAGCAGTGGGAACAGGAAGATCCACACCACGTCTACAAAGTGCCAGTAAAGCCCGAACAGTTCGATCGGCGTGTACCACTTCGCCGAGAACTTCCCTTTGTAGGACTGCCAGATGAGCACCAGCAGAATGAATGCACCGATGATCATGTGCGAAGCGTGCAGCCCCGTCATGCCGAAGTAGAGCGAGAAGAAAAGCTGCGTGTGCCCTTCGTCCGCGCAACCTTCGCATTCGAAGTGTTCGCCCGGGATTTCATGGTGAATCCACTTGTCGTGATACTCGTACGCCTTCACGCCGAGGAACGCTCCGCCCAGCATCAGCGTCGCAATCAGAAACCCTACCAGCAGAAGCCGCTTACCCGTTGACGCCGCGTGTACCGCGAGAGCCATCGTCAAACTGCTGCAGATCAGCACCGTGGTGTTGAACGCACCCAGCCAGAGATTGGTTTTCAGGCTGGCCGAAGCAAATGCCGTCGGGTACCACTGGCGATAGATGAAATACGCCATGAACATGCCACCGAAAAACATGATTTCGGTGAGCAGGAAGACCCACATTCCAATCGTGGAAGCATCCTTTTGCTGCGCATAGCTTTCGAAGTGATGTCGTACTTCCCCGTACCCGGGGTGCGCGTGGGACGTTTCCGGCGCTACGACCGCTGTTTGACTATCCAACGTGCTTTACCTCCTGGGCGATTGTCGAATGAACCAGATTGGGGTAATCGTAAGCTTCAGTGGTGACCACAGGAGTAATCTCGAAGTTTTCAGTCGGCGGCGGCGATGCTGTCTGCCACTCCAGTCCGGTAGCACCCCACGGATTCGGTCCCGCGGGTTCACCGTACTTCAGCGACCAGATAAAGTAAATACCCGGAATCAAAAAGCCAAGGCCTAGGATAGACGCACCAGCCGATGACAACACGTTGAACACCTGGAACTCAGGGGGATAAACGTGGTAACGGCGGGGCATACCCAGGTAACCGAGGATGAACTGCGGGAAGAACGTCAGGTTGAAGCCAACGAACGTCAGTCCGGCTGCAATTTTGGACCACGCCTGCGGATACATTCGTCCGAACATCTTCGGCCACCAGAAGTGAATTCCGGCCAGATAGCCCATCACGGCGCCGCCGACCATTACGTAATGGAAGTGGGCAACAACGAAGTAGGTATCGGTAAGGTGAACGTCCAGACCCATCGCGGCCAGGAACAGACCGGTCAGGCCTCCGATGGTGAACAAGCCGATAAAGCCCAGGGCATACAGCATGGGAGTCTCGAGTCGCACGTTGCCCTTATACATCGTCGCCGCCCAGTTAAACACCTTGATGGCGGACGGGATAGCCACAATGTAGGACAGAATCGAAAACACCATGCCCGCATAAGCAGACTGGCTCGAAACGAAGAGGTGATGGCCCCAGACCAGAAAGCCGAACACTGCGATCGCGACGCTGGAGAAGGCGATGAAGGTGTATCCAAACGGCTTCTTCGAGCAGAACGTCGAGATGACCTCGGAGACCACACCCATCGACGGCAGAATCATGATATAGACGGCGGGATGCGAGTAGAACCAGAACAGGTGCTGGAACAGAACGGGGTCGCCGCCGTACGCCGGGTCGAAGAAACCGATATGCAGACCTCGTTCCAGCATGAGGAGGAACAGAGTGACGGCAATCACAGGAGTTCCCAGAATCATGATCACGCTGGTGGCATAGTGCGCCCACACAAACAGCGGCAGGCGGAACCAGGTCAGACCAGGAGCGCGCATTCTGTGAACGGTGACGATGAAGTTCAACCCCGTCAGGATCGACGAGAAGCCGTTAATGAAGGCTGCCATCGCCGTGAGCACGACATAACCATTCGAGTACGTGCTGCTGAAGGGTGTATAGAAGGTCCAGCCAGTGTCAACGCCACCAGTGATCAGAACAAACACGCCGAACATACCGCCGAGCATGTAAACGTACCAGCTCAAAAGGTTGATTCGGGGGAATGCCAGATCTTTGGCACCTACCATCAGAGGTAATAGGAAATTTCCCAGAATTGCCGGGATGGACGGGATCAGGAAGAAGAAGATCATGATCACGCCGTGCATCGTGAATACCTTGTTATAGGTATTCGAATCCAGCAGATCTCCCGCAGGGGTAGCAAGCTCCATGCGGATCAGCACCGCCATCAGACCGCCGACCGCGAAAAACACAGTGACCGCAATCAGGTAAAGGATTGCGATGCGCTTATGATCCTGCGTCAGCAACCAGCTTTTCAGCCCGTGCTCCGCGTTGATGTAATTCTTTGTTTCCTTTTCAGTTGCAGTCGCCGTAATCATTCTTGTGTTCCTGACAACTTAACGATTTCCTGCCGGAGCACCGAGTGGTGCCGCCGCTGGCACACCCATGCGGCCTTGCGGCTTAGCTTTTTGCTGGGGAGTAGAAGTGCTGGTCTGAACCGGCGCAGATGTCGCCGAGTTGATGACCCCATTCTTTGCCCCGAGAGACTTCACGTACTCGATCAGTTTCAGCATGCCGTCTTCGGTGATCAGACCTTTGAAGGTCGGCATATAGTCGTCGTAGCCAGCCACAATCCGGGCCTGCGGGTAAAGTACGGATTCGCGAATGTAAGCCTCATCGGCCTTCACGCTGCTCCCGTCCTTCAAATCAACCCTGGAGCCGAAGACGCCGTTCAGATTGGGGCAACGGCCGTTCTGGTTGTTCACGATGCTAGCGTGGCAATTACCGCAGCCAAGCTGATTGAACAGCGCCTGGCCTTGCTCCGCCATGGAACCTTCTCCGCTGCCGGATCCAAGCCACGCGTTGTAATCGGCCTGGCTCATGACATAAACAGTGCCGATCATGCCGGAGTGCTTGGTGCCGCAGTACTCCGCGCAGAAAATGTGGTACTGGCCTACTTTCGTGGCCTGAAACCATTCGGTCGTGTACTTGCCGGGCAGTACGTCAGCTTTGGTTCGGAACGCCGGGATGAAGAAATCGTGGATGACGTCTTCCGAGGTCATCGTGAGCTTCACGTTCCGGCCAACCGGGATGTGAAGCTCATTGATTTCGCGGGCACCTTCCATATGCTGGATCTTCCACATCCACTGTTTGCCAGTGACGTAGACTTCCATGGAATTGGCTGGCGGGCGAGCTTCCGTGAAATAGATGCTGACGCCCCACACGAACATAATCATGGAAAGCCCAAGCGGGATACCGGTCCACACGATTTCCAGCAGCATGCCGCCGGCGCTGTGATCATCCACCGGAATGGGCCGGAAAGCCACGCCCGGGCGGTGACGGTACTTGTAGGCAAAGAAAACAACAAGAAACGCGATGAGCAACGAGAAAAAGGCGCTGACGAGGATCAGAAAGGCGTAAAGCCCGTCCACACTCCCAGCGATCGTCGATGCCGCCTCAGGAAAAAGCTGAAAACTCTTGGCTTCCATCATAATCAGGCGGGCTGACTCCCTTTCTGTCGGCTCTCTCGCCGCAGCATAATAAACACAAATCCCCCAAGTGTCAAAACCGTAGCCGCTCCGGCTACTCGTAATAATCCCAGTGCGAAAGGCGTATACTTCGCGGCATGCGGGTCGAAGTGATAGCAGAACAACATGATCTGATCGACCGGATTGCCGATCTTGTTGTTGGAAGCTTCAATCAGACCCAGGCGCATGTCCTTGGGAGAATAATCAATCCCGTAGAAATACTTCGAAAGCTTGCCCTGCGGCGTTAGAACATAAATCGCGCTGGCATGCGCGAACTGCGCAGTGTGAACATCCCAGACGTAGCGGAAACCAACCGCGTCCGTAACCCGCTTGATCGAACTGATGTCTCCGGTCAGAAAGTGCCATCCAGCGGCAGTCTCCGGATGTCCGTAGCGCTTCACGTAGAGCGCTTTCTTCTCCGCAGCCAGCTGTGCCGTTTCCCTGGCGTCGAAGCTGATCGCGACAACATCGTACTCCTTACCCGGAGCAAACGTCATCACCTTCGCAGCCCGCACCATACCGTTCAGAATCTGCGTGCACAGCATCGGGCAATCGTAGTAAACCAGGGCGAGCACCACCGGGCGCTTGCCAAAGAACGAACCGAGCGGAACGCTCTTGCCGGTCTCGTCCCGAAACTCAGCGTCAAGAGGCAGTTGCGAATTCAGGCGCTGCTCGATGGTCACATTTTTCAGTGACACGGGGCGGTCGCCGCCCTTCATGTTGAGCATGTCCTGAGCTCGCGCAGGTTGCGGACGGCCGATCGAGACGCCATCTTCGCCGTTCGCCGGGGCGGAAAAGCCCGGAGGCGGCGTGGCCTGCGCAAAAAGCGAAGCCGGGCCCGAGGTCAGGGCCAGCAGCAACGCCGAAATGTAAATCCTTTTGCTCATCCGATTACTCACTGAGAAATCTTCTCGAGCGTCCTCCCGCTGCTTGCGTCGGAAGGAATCATGCGGAAGCCGCCATCCGCTCCGGCGGGGCTGGGCTTCGAGGGCAGGCCCTTCTGGGCCACCATGTCGATTGCCTGATCGATCGGAATACGAACCGTTCCCTTAGAAGGGTCAATCCAGGCGTAGTTGTTCAGAATCGCGTTCTCATCCGCGACAAGCTGCTCGATTTCAACCTTCGGCACAACCGGATTCTCCGGCTTCGGCCGCAGACCGCTCAGCCGGGGTTCCGGCGGCAGCGAGGGACGTTCGCTCGTCATCGCGGGCGTCATCTTGGCGTCCTGCTGGTCAGCGCGAACCGAAAGGAAGTGGAACATCGCCCACATCGCGAAAATCACAACAATACAGCTGATCAGCAGGCCGATGGCGAACGAGGTGATCTGAAAAACGTTCACGTCACCGCGTTCGAATGAGACCTGTCCGCTGCTGTGTTCAACAGCGTGATCTCCAGCCGCGTCGTGCCCGTGGCCGGGCTTCTTTCCAGGAGAGTTCTTAGTGGTCTCTGCCATGATTCAGTGCCTTTACAAGATCGGGTGCGCCCAGCGGCAACAAGGGCATGCCGGGCAGATTACGGAAATACATTGCAAACCAGAGTCCGCCGAAACCGAGCGGCGCGACCAGGTCCATCCACGAAAGGTAGAAATGCGGGTCCTTCACGTTCGTGAAGTTCGGCTCCACGAGCGAGTAAACATCAATTGCATGAACCGCAATGATATAGACCGCCACGGCAAAGATGAATTTCGAACTCCGTTTTGCGGTCTGGGAAAGCAGCATGCAGAACGGCAGGACGAAGTGACCAAACAGCAGAATCAGCGCAACCACTTCCCAGCCGCCGTTCCAGCGCTTGATGTACCAGATGATTTCGCTGGGCAGATTGCCCGACCAGGTGATGATCAGCTGCGAGAAGTTCAGGTACGTCCACATCATGACCATGGCGAACAGCAGCTTGCCCAGATCGTGATAATGCTTCCGCGTCAGCGCATGATCCATCGGCTCCGCTTTTTCGAGCATCGTCAGCGTCGCGATCACAATCGAGAGAGCGGTAAGCACCCAGCCGATCACAATCATGAAGCCGTAAACCGTGCTGTACCAATAGGGTTCCAGCGTCATCAGGTAATCGACGGCGCAGAAGGTCATCAGGATAAAGAAAATCAGGACGCCGGGCGCGCTCAGGGTTTCGAGCTTTGCCGAGACCGCGGTGGACTTTGTTTCGTCCTCTTCTTTAGACCAACTTGTGAGCCGCATCGTAAAGAAGCAAAGGAAAGCGGTGTAAATGGCCCAGCGGATCCACAGGAAAGGAACGTTAAGGTAAAGGCTCTTGGCCTGAATCACTTTATCGGCAAGACCGGCAGGAGTCGTCCACCAGTAAATCTGTTCCCGGAAGATCAGCAGCGGGAGAAACAGGAAGCAGGTGACGTAGAGGGTTTTCGCACCGGCTTCGAGAGGCCGGCGAATGACAACGCCCCACGCGCCGCCCGTCAGGTACTGGGTCATCAGAATGACCAGACACCCTGCGCCTGCGCCAAACCAGAGCCACATTCCGACCAGATACGCACGCAGGAAGTGATTCATTCCGGGGCCGGTGAGTCCGCCGCCCTCGAGGAAAATCCCGCTTACCAAAAGCAGCAAAAACACAAGCCCGATGAACGTCGCGATGGACGAGTACCGCTTCAGCGTGTCGCTGAGCTGCGGGGCGGTTTTATAACTATGTTCCGTCGTCGTCATTTTCTCTCTGGCTGGTTCGATTTGCGGGCGCCTGCGCCGATAGCACCCGGAACTCCGGCAGGCGTTGCAGGCTCGGCCGGGAAATTATAGAAATCAGTGTCGTTCGGAACCAGAGGCTGGTTCTTCTGAACTGCCTGCTCGGCAGGGGTCAGCGGCTTGCCGGCGGCGGGCACCTTTGCCCGGGCGTCGGCGGTCAGATCGTTGATATTGGCGTTCTGGCTGTACTGCAGTGCCCGAATGTAGGCCACAATTGCCCAGCGGTCGCGCGGTTGCACCTGCTGCGAATAGTTGAGCATCGCTCCGTATCCGTTGCTGATGACATCGTAATAGTGACCAACGGGAGCGTTCCGGAGCCGATCGATGTGATATGACGGCGGCTGTTTAAAACCACGCCGGACGATCATTCCGAGGCCGTTACCAATTCGTCCGTGGCAGGGAGCGCAATAGATCTCGTACCGCTGCTGACCGCGCTGCAGGAAAGCTTTGTCCACGGCGACCGGGAAAACAGCGACGTCGTCGCCCTTTTCATCCTTGCCGGAATAAAACGCGGTGTCGGCGTTCAGTTCGCCACGCGCAACCGTTCCTTCGAGTTCGGGACGACCACTACGGCCATCCGCAAAGAAGTCAGAGGGACGCTGCGGCTTATACTTCGGCTGGTCCTGCATGTCCTGGCGACATCCGCCGAGGAACAGGCCGAGCCCAGACAGAAGCAGCGTGCTGATGGGGTGAATTCTCATTAGGCCGCAACCTCGGCAACTTCTTCCGCGCCCAGACTCTCCAGGAAACTGGCGGTCATTTCGCGATCGAACTTCGGGTCATCGGACTCAATGCAGATAAAGAACTTGCTGCGCGACGCGTTCACGAACCGCTCCACGTTGAATACCGGATGGTACGGAGTCGGCAGACCATTCAGGAGCAGCATTCCGATCGCGGCGGTGAGACCGCCCAGCAGAATGGTGCATTCGAACGTCACCGGAATGAACATCGGCACGCTGATCAAAGGCCGGCCGCCGACGTTCAGAGGCCATGCCACTGCGGAGACCCACGAAGCCAGACCGAAACCACCGGCGCAGCCCAACAGACCGCCGATCAGAGTGAAAAGCGAGATGCGATTGTCGTGCAGATCCATGGCGGCATCCAGCTCATGGATCGGATACGGAGTGTAGGCGTCGTATTTTTTAAAGCCGGCTTCGCGTGTGCGGCGAGCGGCCGCAACGAGTTCGCCCGGAGTCTCAAACTCCGCCATCAATCCGTAAAGGGTAACCGCTCCGTCGGTGTGAACGCTCATTGCGCAACCGGCTCCTTCACGCTCGCGCTCGGCAGCAGCATGCGTAGTTCGAAGATCGTAATCATTGGCAGAACCCTGACAAAGAGGAAGATCAGCGTCATGAACAGGCCCAGGGTGCCGGTATAAACCGCCCAGTCCCAAATGGTCGGCGCATAGTAACCCCAGCTGGAGGGCAGGAAGTCACGGTGCAGACTGGTGACAACGATGACGAAACGCTCGAGCCACATGCCGATATTGACGATGATCGAAATGATCCACAGAATTCCCGGGCTGGTACGAATCTTCTTCGACCACAGGAACTGCGGGGTGATGATGTTGCAAAGAATCAGGCACCAGTAGAAGATCGCGTACGGGCCGGTCATGCGGTTCCAGATCATGAACCGTTCGTAAGTGTCCGCACTGAAGTAGCCGAAGAAAGCTTCCATCGTGTAGCCGTAAGCAACGATGAGAGCCGTGGCGAGAGTCACTTTCGCCATGTTGTTCAGATGGCGCAGGGTGATGATATCGTCCAGGCCGTAGAAACGGCGGACCGGAATCATCAGCGTCAGCACCATGGCGAAACCGGAATAGATCGCGCCCGCAACGAAGTACGGCGGGAAGATCGTCGTGTGCCAGCCGGGGATGATCGAAACCGCAAAGTCGAAGCTAACGACGGTGTGCACCGAAACGACCAGCGGCGTGGCCAGGCCTGCCAGAAGGAGGGAGGCTTTTTCGTAACGCTGCCAGTGACGGGCCGAGTTGCGCCAACCCATGGCCAGCATCCCGTAGATCTTTCTCGAAACCGGGGACTTGGCAGAATCACGGAGGGTGGCAAGATCGGGGATCAGACCGACGAACCAGAACACCGCGGAGATCGTGAGGTACGTGGAGACCGCGAAGACGTCCCAGAGCAGCGGGCTTCGGAACTGAGGCCACATTGCCATCGTGTTCGGAATCGGCAGCAGCCAGTAAGCCAGCCACGGACGGCCCGTATGAAGAACCGGGAACATGCCCGCGCACATAACGGCAAACAGGGTCATCGCTTCGGCGAAACGATTGATCGCGTTTCGCCAGGATTGATTGAGCAGCAGCAGAATCGCCGAGATCAGCGTACCGGCGTGGCCGATACCGATCCACCAGACGAAGTTGATGATCGCAAAGCCCCAGCCAATGGGGATGTTGATGCCCCAGACGCCAACGCCCTTGATGAGCAGCCAGGTGGCGCCCGCCATCAGGTTCTGCAAAACCGCAAAGGAAATCAGTAACCCGAAAACCCATCCCAGCGTGATTTTCCGCTTGAGAACGATTCCGGCCACTTTGTCGGAGACCGATGCGAGGCTGTGCCCCGGGTCGATCACCGGACCGACATGAATCTTATCTGGTAATTCTACCGGCTGCATCGGCTAGCTCTCCTTCCTGGACGACAACTCCGGATTCGGATTGCGGATCTCGGCAAGATATGTCGTTCTGGGACGAGTGTTGAGTTCGCCCAGCAGGGAGTAATTTGTTTTTTCCCGCTTCGTCTGGGCTACCTTGCTCGTCGGATCGTTGAGATCTCCGAACACGATTGCCTGCGTGGGGCAGGTGGCGGCGCAGGCGGGGATGATTTCGCCGTCCTTCACCCTGCGGTCTTCTTTTTCCGCGTTGATCTTGGCGTAGTTGATGCGCTGCACGCAGTACGAACACTTTTCCATGACGCCGCGGCTTCTGACCGAAACGTCGGGATTGCGCTGCAGCTTCAGGCTTTCCGTCTCCCAGTCCGTGTAGAGCAGGAAGTTAAAGCGGCGTACCTTATAAGGACAGTTGTTCGAGCAGTAGCGGGTTCCGACGCAACGGTTATAAACCATGTTGTTCAGACCCTCGGCGTCGTGCACTGTCGCGGCGACCGGACAAACGATTTCGCAGGGCGCGTTCTCGCAATGCTGGCAGGCAACCGGCTGGAAGAACATCTCCGGATCGTGCTCGCTGCCGCTGTAGTAGCGGTCGATTCGAATCCAGTGCATTTCGCGGGTATTGAGCACCTGCTCTTTACCGACGACCGGGATGTTATTTTCCGCCTGGCACGCAACTACGCAAGCCTGGCAGCCATTGCAGGACGTGAGGTCGATTGCCATACCCCACGCATAACCCTTGTATTCCCAGTCAGAGGGGAGAATGGTTAACCCCTTCGGGGCTGTTTCACTTTCCTTCTGAGCGAAATACGGATCCTTCTTATACTCTTCGAGCGTGCCGGCCTTCACCGGCTCGCGCCCTTCCATCGCAAAGTGATGCTGCACCGGGGCCAGCCGGTACTTCTCGCCCATGGGAGCGATCTTCGCGCCCGTTGCAAAGTAGGGATTCGAGACGGAGAGGAGCGTGAAGGCGTTGAACCCAGCTCCGTTTCCAGCGCGCCCGGAACGAGTGCGGCCATAACCGAGGCTCAAACCAATTGAGCCGTCCGGCTGACCGGGAAGGACATAAACAGAACCTTTTACCGTGGAACCGTTGACCGAAAGCTCGACGCGATCGTCGTTTTCGACTTTCAGCTCCGTCGCTGTCTTCGGGCTCACCACCACCGCGTTATCCCAGGTGAGCCGGGTCACCGGACGGGGCAGTTCCTGAAGCCACGCGTTGTTGGAATAACGGCCATCAAGGACAAACGGATCTACGTGGAAGGAAACTTCGTAGCCGGAACCGGCAGAGGAAGCAGCCGGCGGAATCAGCTTAGCGGTGGCGCTTACCGCGGGAAGTGCGGAGTCTTTGACGAACCCGTCGTGAATAGACTGCTTCCACCACGTCTCGTAATCGGCCCCGGTGTGCTTGCTGTTCCAGTAATTCCGGATCGTCTGATAACCAGACATGTCCGGGTTTTCCGTGAAGACTGCAAGAATATCGTGCGCCGACTTGCCGCCATATAAAGGTGCAATCAGCGGCTGAATGATCGAAATGGTGCCGTCGTAAGCCGGGGCGTCGCTCCACTGCTCAAACGTATGAGCCTCGGGAACCAGCCACTGGCAGAACTCGGATGTTTCGTCGTCGTAGAGACCCACGCGAACGCGGGTTTTAGCTTTTTGCAGCGCCTCGCGGAACTTTAGCGAAGGCGGGGCCGAGTAGACCGGATTGCCGCCCAGAATCAGGAGCAGATCCACTTGACCAGAGTTGAGATCCTGCAGGAGTGACTGCAGTTCTGCCCACTGATCCACCGGCTTCGACTCCAGGGAAGCAGTGAAAACAACGGTTTTCCCATTGTTTTCAAGAACTTGATTGATGTAGTGGACGACTGCGTGAACTTCCGGTGACTGGTCGTCTCCGGCAATAACAATCGATTTGCCCTTCGCGGCCAGCAGGTCCTTCACCATCACCTGCATGAACTTCGAGCTTCCGGCACCGCCGCCCGAAACCGCTGCAGCCAGCGAGCGAACGAAAGCCGGCACTTCGGAGGGCTTCAGCGCGAGACGGTGGTCCGCCTTGCTGCCGGTCGAGGTGGGTGAGCTTTCCACTGCGTAGAAGCGGCTCTGTTCGGTCGCGCCCTCGCGAAGCGTGCGCTTCGAGGCAAAATCGCGGGCATAACGAACGTTGCCAGGACCGCTGCCCTGGAAATTGGAGTCGATAGAAACGACGACATCCGCCTGGGCGAACTTATAAACGGGGTTCAGGAACTGCCCAAAGGCAAGCTGCGTACCCATGCGGCGGCCGTGGCCCGTAGGCTCCCACTGGTACCATTTCGCGCCCGGATACTGCTTCAGGGCTTCCTGAATCTGGCTGAAAAGAGTAGGCGAAGTGACCGTTTCGGTGAGAATCCGAATACCGGAGCCATTTTTCGCTTTCTGCTGTTCGAGTGCCGTCAGCAGGGTGGAGAGGAAAGAAGAGTAGGTCCGGATTTCCCCGAGATAATTGACAGACTGGAGGCGGTCCGGGTCGTAAAGCCCGAGAACGGCGGCCTGAGTCACCACATCGGCGGAACCGAGGCTGGCCGGGTGCTCCGGATTGCCTTCTACCTTAGTAGGACGAAATTCGTGCGTTTCAACAAGGACGGGATTGGCGATGCCGGATACAGGGAAGGCGGTCGCATAGAACAACGGTTTCCCGTTGACCAGCTTTTCCGGCGCC
>Ga0105237_10006265_pt1 | contig 13236 bp, 13 predicted proteins | sample KBSC24metaG_FD_81520 | JGI IMG/M metagenome (GOLD analysis project Ga0105237, IMG submission 81520) | Corn rhizosphere microbial communities from Kellogg Biological Station, Michigan, USA - KBS C2-4 metaG | ecosystem: Host-associated > Plants > Roots > Rhizosphere > Soil | place: Michigan, USA...
CCGACATGGCCTTGCAGGAACTCGGCGCCGACGTGTCGGGCATGGCGTATGTCACAGTGACCATCACGGTCTGGGATACCGATCCGCGTCTCGCCGACGAGAAACTGCACCTTGTCGAGAAAGTCGTGCAGGGTCGCGACTTCACGGCAATGACCGAAACCGTCAACGCCGTCGATGCATGGCTGGGCTCATTGCCGGGACACGCCTACGCCAATGTCCGCCAGCCACCCATCTCGACGCTCAATCTCGCCCACATGATTCCCCTCTCTGCCGTGTGGGCGGGGCCGGAACGGGACGAGCATCTCGGTAGCCCCCCCTTGCTTTACGGCAAGACCGAGGGCTCGACCCCGTTCCGGTTGTCCCTGCATGTCGGCGACGTCGGCCACACGCTCGTGGTCGGTCCGACCGGCGCTGGCAAGTCCGTGCTGCTTGCGCTGATGGCCCTACAGTTTCGCCGCTATGCACGCAGCCAGGTCTTCGCCTTCGACTTCGGCGGCTCGATCCGCGCCGCCGTGCTTGCCATGGGTGGGGACTGGCACGATCTCGGGGGCGGGCTCACCGAAGGCAGCGAAGCCTCCGTCTCTCTCCAGCCTCTCGCCCGTGTGCACGACACTTATGAGCGAGCCTGGGCGGCCGACTGGATCGTCGCCATCCTTGCGCGCGAGGGCATTCCGGTCACCCCCGATGTCAAGGAGCATATCTGGACCGCGCTGACATCGCTCGCCTCGGCGCCGGTGGACGAGCGCACCATCACAGGCCTCAGCGTGCTGCTGCAGGCGAATGATCTAAAACTGGGGCTTCGGTCCTATTGCATCGGCGGCCCGTACGGCCGGTTGCTCGATTCCGAGGCCGAGCAGCTCGGAGCCGCACCTGTACAAGCGTTCGAGATTGAGGGCCTGGTCGGTACCGGAGCGGCACCTGCTGTTCTGTCCTACCTGTTTCATCGCATCGGTGACCGGCTCGATGGGAGGCCGACATTGCTGATCATCGATGAGGGCTGGCTCGCCCTCGACGACGAAGGTTTTGCCGGCCAGGTGAGGGAATGGCTGAAGACGCTGCGCAAGAAGAACGCCAGCGTCATCTTTGCCACCCAGTCGCTATCCGACATCGACAACTCTGGCATCGCTCCGGCGATCATCGAGAGCTGCCCGACCCGCCTGCTACTCCCGAACGAACGCGCGATCGAACCGCAGATCACAGCCATCTATCGTCGCTTCGGCCTCAATGACCGCCAGATAGACATCCTGGCGCGCGCGACGCCGAAGCGCGACTACTACTGCCAGTCCCGGCGCGGCAACCGTCTTTTTGAACTCGGGCTTTCCGAAATCGGCCTCGCGCTCTGCGCCGCATCGTCCAAGTCCGACCAGGCTCTGATCGCCAGTGTCGTCGCCGAGCACGGCCGCGCCGGCTTCCTCGCGGCCTGGCTGCGCGCCCGAAACGCGGCCTGGGCAGCGGACCTCATTCCCGGCCCTGTTACCTCGACCCCCCAAGCTGAAAAGGAGTCCCAATCATGAATACCCGTCAATCCCGCGCACGCGTCCTTCTATTGGCCACGGCCATGCTCGCGCCGCAGCTCGCGGTGACGACCATGGTTGTCGCGCCGGCACACGCCTTCATCGTGTTTGATCCGTCGAACTACGCGCAGAACGTGCTGACCGCGGCGAGATCGCTCCAGCAGGTCACCAACCAGATCACCTCGCTCCAGAACCAAGCGCAGATGCTGATCAACCAGGCCCGCAATCTCGCGAGCTTGCCCTTCTCCTCGCTCCAGCAGTTGCAGCAGTCGGTGCAGCGTACGCAGCAGCTTCTCAGCCAGGCGCAGAACATCGCCTTCGACGTCCAGCAGGTCGACAAGACCTTCCAGCAGCAATACCGCAACGTCTCTCTGTCCACGTCTGATGCCCAACTCGTCGCCGATGCGCGCTCGCGTTGGCAGAACACCGTTGGCGGTCTCCAGGACGCCATGCGCGTCCAGGCCGGCGTCGTCGGAAACATCGACACCAATCGCGCGCAAATGTCAGCTTTGGTCGGCGCCAGCCAATCGGCCACGGGCGCGCTCCAGGCGACACAAGCCGGCAATCAACTGCTTGCCCTTCAGGCGCAACAGCTCGCCGACCTCACGGCGGTTGTTGCGGCCAACGGTCGTGCCCAGGCGCTGACAGACGCCGAGCGTGCCGCCGCGGCGGAACAGGGCCGCGCGCAGCGCAGCCGCTTCCTGACCCCGGGCTCCGGCTACCAGGCCGGCAATGCCCTGATGTTCAACCGCTGAGGGTCAGGATCATGGGCGGCAAGACCCTTGCCCGCATCGCCGCAGTCATCGTCGTCGCTATCGCCGTGACGGCGACAGCGCTTGAGATGGCCCGGAAAGAGGGAAAGCCGTCCGGCGCGGCCCTACAAGCACCGACAATCCCGGCGCCCGATCCGCTGCGTACGGATCTGCGCCGCTGCCAGGTCCTCGGCGAGGCCGCGCTGCGCGATAGCGATTGTTTGCGCTTGTGGGCTGAACAGCGCGAGCGGTTCCTCGGGACCGCGAACTCGACGTCAGATCCTGCGATCTTGCAATCGCCAGACGCGACCGCCCCGGAGGCAAGATAGGTATGGGCAATACGGGCGTCATCGACCAATTCCTCGGCACCTTCACCCGCTACATTGACAGCGGCTTCGGCTTGCTTGGCGGCGAAGTCGCCTTCGTTGCCACCACTCTGATCGTCATCGACGTGACGCTCGCGGCCCTGTTCTGGAGTTGGGGCGCTGATGACGACATCCTCGCTCGGCTCGTCAAGAAGACGCTGTTCGTCGGTGTCTTCGCCTACCTGATTTCCAACTGGAACAGTCTTGCCCGGATCGTCTTTGAAAGCTTTTCCGGCCTAGGCCTGAAGGCCAGTGGTACCAGCTTTTCGGTCCAGGACCTGTTGCGCCCCGGCAAGGTGGCGCAAACTGGCCTTGACGCGGGACGACCGTTGCTCGAAGCCATCTCCGGGCTGATGGGCTATGTGTCCTTCTTCGAGAACTTCATCCAGATCGCCTGCCTGCTCTTTGCCTGGGCGCTCGTCCTGCTTGCCTTCTTCATCCTGGCTGTGCAGCTCTTCGTCACGCTGATTGAATTCAAGCTGTCGACGCTGGCCGGTTTCGTCCTGATCCCCTTCGGCCTCTTCGGCAAGACCGCCTTCATGGCCGAACGCGTGCTCGGCAATGTCATCTCTTCCGGCATCAAGGTTCTTGTCCTTGCCGTGGTCATCGGCATCGGCTCGACGCTGTTCAGCGAGTTCACGCAAGGCTTCGGCGGCGAGAACCCCACCATCGATCAAGCCATGGCGATCGTGCTGGCGGCGCTGTCGCTGCTTGGTCTCGGCATCTTCGGCCCCGGCATTGCCAACGGTCTTGTCTCCGGTGGTCCGCAGCTTGGCGCCGGAGCCGCCGTGGGCACGGGCCTTGCAGCAGGCGGTATGGCGCTCGTCGCTGGCGGCGCCGCGGGCCTCGCAACGCGGGGCGGAGCGGCCGCTTTCTCCGGAGCGACATCGGCGGCGCGGGGTGGCTCGTTTCTCGCTGGCGGTTCGTCGACTGCCTATGCTCTCGGCGCCGCCGGCCAGACTGGCGCCGCCGGCGTCGCCTCCGGACTGGCCGGCGTCGCCAGCGCCGGCGTGTCCGCCGCAGCCTCGCCGCTCAAGCGCGCCGCGGCGCGCGCCAGTCAATCGATGACGTTGAGTTTCGCTTCCGGCGTCAGCTCTGCCGTCGAAGCCACCGGTGGATCATCAACCCTGGGAACGGTCGGAGGCCCTGCCGGGTCAGCGAGCGATCCGTCGTTCATCGGCGCCAGCCAGGCGAGCGGGACGGCCCAAAGCCCGCCTGATTGGGCCAAACGTCTGCAGCGGTCCCAGCGCCTGTCCCACGGTGTCCAGACCACTGCCCACGCCGTACGCGCCGGCGAAGCGCATGGCAGCGGAACCTCCATTTCTCTCTCCGAAGGCAAGTAACCCATGACCATCTTTCGACGACCCGCTGTCCACTACGGCAAGACACCTCAACCGGAGACGCCCTACCAAAAAGCGGCACAGGTCTGGGATGAGCGCATAGGCTCCGCTCGCGTCCAAGCAAGGAATTGGCGCATCATGGCCTTCGGATCGCTGATCCTGTCGGCCGGTCTCACCGGCTCCCTTGTCTTTCAGTCGACCCGAGGTACGGTTGTGCCGTGGGTGGTGCAGGTTGATACCCTCGGACAGGCGCAAGCAGTTGCGCCGGCGATCGCCGACTACAAGCCGACCGATCCGCAGATAGCGTGGCATCTTGCGCGCTTTGTCGAACAAGTCCGATCGATCCCGGCCGACGCGATCATCGTGCGCCAGAACTGGCTACGCGCCTATGAATGGACGACCGACCAGGGTGCGGCGGCGCTCAATGACTATGCCCGCGCCAACGAACCCTTCGCCAAGATCGGCAAGCAGCAGGTCGCGGTCGAGGTTTCCTCGGTCATCCGCGCCTCTCCGGATTCCTTCCGCGTCGCCTGGACCGAGCGTCGCTACGAAAATGGCCAGCTCTCCACCACCGAACACTGGACCGCGATCCTGACAATCGTGATCCAACCGCCAGCCGACGCCGACCGGCTTCGGACCAATCCACTCGGCATCTACGTCAACGCCATCAACTGGTCGCGGGAGATGAGCCAATGAACATGGGATTCCGCATGAGGATCATTGCGGCTTTTGATGGACCTGCAATCGCGGCGGTATTGCTGTCGGGGTCGGTGCTTGCTGGCTGCGCCACACCCCAGAAACCACCTCGGATAGCCTATGACGCCTATGTTCCGCCGCTGCCCTCGGTCCCCGCTGCGGCGACCGATGAGAAACCGAAACCACTGCACGTTCCACCAGGCTGGAGCCCGTCACGAGGTGGCGCCGAAGCCAATACGCCGGAGGCGCGCGTCGAGAACGCCAACGCCGCCGCGCGCGTCCAGCCGCGCCGCGACGGCTATTACAACGCCATCCAGATATATCCCTGGAGCGAAGGGGCCCTGTACCAGGTCTATGCCGCGCCCGGACAGATAACGGACATCGCGCTCGAGCCCGGTGAGAGCCTGACTGGCTCGGGCCCGATCGCCGCCGGCGACACCGCGCGCTGGATCATCGGCGACACAGAAAGCGGGTCGGGTGTTACCAGGCGCGTCCACGTGTTGGTGAAGCCTTCCCGTGCGGATATCACCACCAATCTCGTCATCACCACCGACCGGCGCAGCTACATGATCGAGTTGCGAGCGGGTGAAAGGCAATACATGCCGGCCGTGGCATGGGCGTATCCAGCCCAGCCAGTCGGACGGCAGCGGACCATGCCCGCAACGCCAATTGTACCGGACCTGGCGGCGCGCAATTACCGCTATGGCCTCACGGGCGATACGCCGCCATGGAGGCCCGTCGCCGTCTACGACGACGGCAGGCGCGTCTATGTCGAATTTCCCCGCGGGATCGTGCAGGGCGAGATGCCGCCGATCTTTGTCATCGGTCCGGACGGCGACGCACAGATCGCCAACAGCCGTGTCTACGAGAACGTCCTGATCGTCGACCGCCTCTTCGGTGCGGCCGAATTGCGTCTTGGCAGCGGCAAACGGCAACAGACAGTCAGGGTTGTCCGCACCGATGGGACCAGGACCGGCCGGCTGTCCTTGCCCCCAGGCTTCACTGCAGCACCGAAGGTCACGGACGCACCGAGGCAGAGGGTAGGGCAGGAATCATGAACAAGAACGAAACTGTCGCTCATCCGATGCAACTGCGCGCCGAGCCGCCGCGCGTCACCCGTCTGTCGCGCATGGTCCTTGCCGGCATCGGCTTCGTCGCGTCGCTCGGCGTCGGCGGCGCGTTGATATATGCGCTTCAGACCAGCAATACAGGCAAGCAGGGCGAGGAGCTCTATTCGACCGCCAACCGGCAGCCCGCCGACGGACTGGCAAGCCTACCCCGCGACTATACCGGCCCGGTCCTTGGGCCGCCGCTGCCCGGCGATCTCGGCCGGCCGCTGCTCGACGCCCAGAACAATGGCCAGCCAGTCGTGCCGCCGACCATCGCAACGCCTACAGTCGACGAGGCAGAGCAACGCCGGCTGGCCGAACAGGAAGCGGCCCGAACCTCGCGCGTCTTTTTCCAGACAGGGATGGTGACCACAACCGCGCCTGAAGCCAACGGGAACATCGCCACCCCCAATCCAACCAGTCTGGACCTTGGCGGACAGACGCCGCAGGACCGCCAGCTTGCCTTCATAAATGCGACCGCCGACAGACGCACTGTGGCGCCTGATCGTGTCATGCCTCCTGTGTCGCCATATGTGCTTCAAGCCGGAGCCGTCATTCCCGCCGCGCTGATAACCGGCATCCGTTCCGACCTGCCCGGCCAGATCACGGCGCAGGTCACGGAAAATGTTTACGACAGTCCAACCGGTCGGTCCCTCCTGATCCCGCAAGGCACCCGCGTCATCGGTCAGTACGACAACGGTGTCGGTTTCGGGCAACGCCGCGTGCTGCTTGTCTGGAGCCGGCTGATCTTTCCCAACGGCCGCTCCATTGTTCTGGAGCGCCAGCCTGGCGCGGACGCGCAGGGCTATGCCGGCCTCGAGGACGGCGTCGACTATCACTGGGCCGAGCTGTTCAAGGCCGCTGCTCTCTCAACCATACTCAGCGTCGGGGCCGAGGCTGGCTCGTCCGGCCAGGAGAGCGACATCGTGCGCGCGCTGCGCAGCGGCGCGTCCGACAGCGTCAGCCAGGTCGGCCAGCAGATTGTCCAGCGTCAGCTCCAGATCGCACCGACACTCACCATTCGGCCGGGATTTCCCATTCGCGTGATCGTCACCCACGATCTCGCGCTCGAACCTTATGGAGGCTGAAATGGCCAAGCTAAAACTCAACCCGATTGCCGACGATAAGCCTGTCAAAGTCACCCTTGAGCTGCCAGCGTCACTGCATCGCGACCTCTCTAGATATGCCGAGATCCTTGGGGGCGAGGCGGGGCAATCTCCCCCCGATCCGGTACGCTTGATTGTGCCCATGCTCGAACGCTTCATCGCCACGGATCGCGGCTTTGCCAAAGCCAGGCATGAGCGAAAGGCTCAGATTGCAGGCGCTAAAGCGGGCTGATCCACGTCGCGTGTTGCATCATTTGCGGGGAGACAGTTTGCGAAGGCCGAGCGGATTGCCTCGAGGGAGACTTCCAAAGCGCTGGATAACGTGCGGCCTCTCTGCCAGACGGCCACGTAATGATAGAGCGCAGACGGATTTACTGGTTTTGCTCCCAGTTGGAATGCCGAATATTCCCGCGCAATGATCTCGTTGGTGATCGAAACGCCGAGGCCGGCGGAAACGAACCCGACCTCGTAGCCGTCGGAATCGTACTCCACCAATATGTCCGGCTCAAATCCGGCAAAGCGTAACGCATTGAAGTTCATCTGATGCGACGCGAATTCGGGGTCAATATCGACGATCGTTTCGCCCGCCAGGTCATTTGCCTCGATACGCGCTAGTTTTGAGAAGCGGTGTCCTGGATGAAAGATGCATACGTTGAGCGCGGAGGCGAGTGGCGCCCACTCAAACAGGCGAGGGTCCAATGGCAGCCTTGAAATCCCGAGGTCGGCCCGCCCGGATAGGACGTGCTCGCCAACCTGACCGTAATTTCCTGAAATTGATCGGACACTTGAAGCGGACTTCGAACGGATGGTCGCCACGACCTTGGGCAAGGTCACGAAACCGAAAACTGCCGGCGCGGCGATTGCGATCTGTTCCCGTTCTTCGTTCTTCATCGCGAAGATTGACGCTTCTAGGCGGTCCAGAGATGTGAGCGCAAGTTCCACGTTGCGCAGAAGTTCCCACGCTTCTCGCGAGGCAAGGATACGGTTGGTTGACCTCTCAAAGAGGGCGATGCCGAGCAGCGCCTCAAGCTGCTTGAGGTGCTGGCTCACGGCCGGCTGACTTATCCCGAGTGCAGCAGCTGCTCGCCTCGTCGATCCGGTCCGAAGCACCGCGCGAAAGACCTGCAATTGTCGGAGCTTTAGGCCGCTCTGCAGCAACTCCATTTCGCACCCTTTTCCGGTGAGCTCCCGAGCCACATGTGAATTGACTCGGCGAACCGAGCTGAGAACTGGATCGAGCTCGAGCGCCCTAAAACTTGGGTCACCAAGCAAGCACTGAATCTATCACTATATGGTCACTATAGTGACTGGTAAAGAGGAGGGTTTGCTTGTCGCTATGCGCGCATGCGCCTTGCGGAGATTTTTGGAGCAAACGTTAGGAGGGTCCGCCAGGCGCGCGGCATGACCCTGGAATCATTGGCTACCGAGGCTGGCCTTGCCTACAGCTACATGGGCGGCATCGAACGGGGGCAAAGAAACCCTTCTCTCGACGTGGCGGAGAGGATTGCAGAGGCACTGGAGAGCGATCCGGCCACATTGTTTTGCCGTGCTCCTTCGTCAAAATAGCTGAAACAGACTCGACGAAGCTCAGGCAGCTCGACTTGCGACGACAGCCTTCATGCGATCGTGAGGCTTTTGCCCCGACATCAACGCAGGCCTTGAAAACCAGTTGCGGCGGGTAGGTGCATCGGTGCGCGTCCGCGACGGTCACAACACGCGTTCCCCCTTCTAACTGCTGAGGAGAGGTGATCTATATAATCAGTCGTTATAGCCAAAATTCTGAAAGTTATAGATTGAACCGAAAGGCAACGTCGATAGACTAAGGAAATCCTGCAAAAGACCACTGCAGATTGACCTTAGTGGATTTCGCAATATTGGATAACAATCCGAGGATATGGCGCTGTGGGGGCGACATTGATTGCGAAATATTAAATCGATGGGTGATTCCAATGAGCGGTTTTACTGCTCAGTTTGCTGTTGCCTTCGTCGTCACCGTGAGCCTTGGTCTTGTCAGCGGATCCCTTGGCACGGTGATCGGGCTCGTGTTGGCCATGTCGAAGAGCTCGCCGGCTTCCCGCTTCAAAGCTGCGGTGACGGCCTACACGACGGTCGTTCGCGGTGTTCCAGAACTCCTCATTATCATGCTCATCTACTTCGGGGGCACCATCTTTGCCAGCAAGGTCGTCGGCAGATACGTGGAAGTGAATGCCTTTACCGCTGGGGTGATTGCGCTCACGGTTGTCTTCAGCGGCTATGCCACTGAAGTCTTCCGGGGGGCGATTGCGGCCGTCCCAGCGGGGCAGACCGAGGCCGCGAAGTCGCTTGGCTTGAACGCCTGGCAGCGGTGGGCATTTGTCATCGGACCGCTGATGCTGCGGCTGGCCTTGCCCGCCTATGGCAATCTCTGGATATCGCTCTTCAAGGATACCGCTCTGGTATCGATCGTCGGCTTGACTGACATCATGCGGGTCGCCTTCGTCGGCGCTGGATCGTTGCGCGCGCCGTTGACCTTCTATCTTGCGGCGTCCGCCCTCTATCTCTCGCTGACGACGATCACCCTGCTGTCGATCCAGTTGGCGGAGCGGCGGTACCCTTCGTTCGGTCAATAGGGGAGCTGTCCGTGAATTTTCAGCTGATGCTTGATGCGGTCGTGGTTCTCTCCTCTGGCGTGGGGCTCACCTTGACGCTCACCGCGCTCTCGCTGATGGCAGGATTTCTCTTGTCGGTGCCACTGGCGTTCATCCGCGCCTTCGCGCGTCCTAGCCTGTCGCTCGCGGTGTTGGGCTACTCCTATGTCTTTCGCGGCACGCCCATGCTCGTTCAGCTCTTCCTGCTGTATTATGGCCTCAGCCAGATCGAGGCTGTGCGGGCAAGCGTCTTTTGGGTAATCCTACGAGACCCTTTCTGGTGCGCCCTGCTGACATTCTCGCTGAACAGCGCGGCGCATACCACCGAGATCCTGTGTCGAGGTCTGCAGTCCGTGCCTAAGGGGCTGACCGAGGCCGCCGCGGCTCTTGGCCTGAAACGCCTTCAAACCGCTCGCCTTGTTACCTTTCCGATCGCGTTTAGGATTTCGCTTCCGGCCTACGGGAACGAAGTCGTTGGCATGATCAAGGGCTCTTCCCTGGCAAGCACGGTGACGCTTCTCGAGATCACCGGCATGGCGAGGCAGATGGTGTCGGCCACCTTCGCCCCCTTCGAGATATTCATCGTCGCCGGCGCGATCTATCTATCGCTTACGTCGGTGGCGGTGAAAGCCACTCAGTTGCTGGAACGGCGGCTCTCTGCCGACCGTCCCCCTGGCACACGACAAAGGCTGCGACCAAAGCCAGCGTTGTGCGAACCCTAGATCACGACACCCACACGCCGTGACCGCGCAGCTTCAGGCTGCATTACCATCAACCAAACCGAAAGAGGTGCCTTATGCGCATACCCTTTGCCATGGCTGTTTTGCTCGCAGCATTCATGTCAGCCTTCCCTGTCTGGGCCGAGGGCGAGCGCGCGCTATCGATCGCCACCGAAGGCGCCTCGCCGCCATGGGATGGCACCGATGCCAATGGCGAGCTCTACGGTTATGACGTCGATGTCGGACGTGAGCTGTGTCGCCGCATCAACATCAAATGCAGCTTTGTCGCGCAGGACTGGGACGGCATCATTCCGGCGCTCGTCGTCGGCAAGTTCGACGTCATCATGTCCGGCATGGCGATCACCGAGAAACGCAAGCAGTCGATCGCATTTTCAGCTCCCTACGCCGGCGGTTTCAACCAGTTCGTCGTGCGCAAGGAACTAGGGTTGGACGCCGGTGACACTAAGCAAAGGGTCAACCTCTCGACGGTCGGAGACAAGGAAAAAGCGGCCATCGACCACGCCAGGTCAGCGCTCACTGGCAAGGCCATCGGCGTGCTGCGCTCATCGAATTCGGAGGCTGTCCTGAAGGATCTCTTCGGCGATGTCGTCACCATTCGTAGCTATGACAGCCTGGACAATCTGAAGCTCGACCTTGCCGCCGGACGCGTCGACGGCGGGCTTGCCGACTTTTTCACATGGCGGGATTTCCTGGAGACGCCGGCAGGTTCGATCGCGGTGTTTTTCGGACCCGAACTCAAGGGCGGCCTCTGGGGCCCGGGCGTCGGCGCCGGCATGCGCAAGGACGATACCGAGTTGCTCGCCAAGTTCAACGCGGCCATCGACGCGGCCACCAAGGATGGAACGCTCAAGGCGCTGAGCATCAAATGGTTCAAGACCGATATCGCGCCGGCCGTTGCGAAATAGCGGCGCCGTCGGCTTCGACATCGTATGGCGCTGGCCGCGTGCCGGCGCCTCGACATCCCGAATCTCAGAAGGCGAGTTCCATGAACGACCATTTTTGCGCGGTTGTAACCGGCCAATCCCTGATCACGCACGACATCCGCAATATTCAAGACGAACGTTTCGCGGAAATTGTCCGTTTCCTGGGGCAGGGCGACCTCGTCTTCACCAACTTCGAGTCGACCATCCTCGCCAAAGACGGCGGTTGGCCGACCAAAGGAAAGTACTTCGGCTATTCCAGGGTCGAAGTGCTGGATGCGCTGCAGGCAATCGGCTTCAACGCGCTTGCCCTGGCGAACAACCACGCCTTCGATCTCGGCCCTAACGGGGTGCTGAGTACCTTAGAAGAAGTCGAAACGCGCGGGTTCCTTCATGCCGGGGTAGGGGCCAACGAGGCAGATGCGGCGCGGCCCGGCCGCCGCCGTCTCGGAACGCGCGAGGTGGCGCTTCTAGCCATGGACGCAGGGCCGGGCCCAGCCAACATGTATGCCGAGAACGGCACAGCGTTTCGCCCGGCACGCCCAGGCGTCAACCGGCTGAAGACGGTTCGAAAGATCGGTGTACCGGATGGGCATTTCCGAAGACTGGCAAGGTTAGGCCAACAGTTGCAAAGCTCTCACTTCGAACTCGCCAATTATGCGCAACCAGAAGACCCGCCGGAGGTGGCGACCGGAAAGGAGATCAATTTTTATGGCACCGTGTTCGCGCAGGCCGCCAACTTCGGTCGGCTCATTGAGGTCGATTCTGAGAGCGCAAGCATCCATTTGTCCGCTATTCGGCAGGCAGCAGCGCAAGGCGATTTCGTCGTCGCCTACCTGCATCATCACCATTGGGAGCCAGGTTGGCAGGACGTGCCGCTTTGGGTGCGGACCTTTGCCCGGTCCTGCATTGACGCCGGCGCCGACCTCTTCGTCAGCCACGGCGCTCCCGTGCTTCAAGCGCTGGAGATCTACAATGGCTCGCCGATCTTCTATGGCCTTGGGAACTTCCTTTTCCACGTACACCCCACCGAAAACGAATGGGACCCGCCGGAAGTCTGGCAAAGCATCGTCGCAGCGTGCCGTTATGATGTGGGCGGAAGCCTTGAAGGGATAGACCTCCTGCCCGTTGTCATCGGCGCGGAGGCGCATTCTATCGGATCGGCAGCGGGCAGGTTGGTTCCCGTGGCCGCAACTGGGAACGCAGCGCGAGGGATTCTTGAGGGGTTCGCAATCCGCTCGCGAGTTTTCGGTACCGACATCGCGGTATCCGGATGCTTAAGCCGCATCACTATGCCCGCGGTGCGTAAATTCGGCTGATGGGCGCTCCCCGACAACACTCTCTCGCTGGGACTGGTAATCCACCACCGAAATGCGTTGCCGGAATCGAAACGACCACGCGTACTGTTAGTATGGCCAAAGCCAAAGAAACTAGTCCTCATCCCGCCGATCTTCATGTCGGCCGACAGGTCGCAGTGGTTCGTGTTCAGTCGGACATATCGCAGGCGCAGCTTGCCCGATCGATAGGCATCAGCTTTCAACAGCTCCAGAAATATGAGAACGCGAAGAACCGCGTCAGCGCGTCCATGCTCTACGAGATTGCCAGATCACTGGGAGTTCCCGTCAGCCGATTTTTCGAAGGTCTCCCGGGCAATCAGACCGGCCCTGACGCTCCGCTTCTTCCAGTCGATGAGTGCATCGATTTCATTGCTAGCGCCGAAGGTCGGCGTCTGATTGAGGGACTGATGCAACTGCATCCGCGGGTGCGCGGCCGAGTGTCTGCCCTGATCGCCGTCCTAGGGGAGGAATTGCCAGTCCTCGACGCGAATAGGGATAGCTAGATGGCCGGCGAATTTGCGCCGGCCGAACCCCAGGACTGCTTGATAGCGCATAGTTGGACGAGCGTTGATACCTGGAGCATCGGCCGCTTTGCGCCCAATGTCGGCCATTAACGCAAATTTGTCTTCGCTCAGAAGCGGACATCGCGGATGGCCATGCGGCAAGTCGTAGTCGCGGCAATTCCCGACACCCCGCACCCAATATTCCTGTGAAGGATGATCACTCCGGC
>Ga0105237_10006271_pt1 | contig 13229 bp, 13 predicted proteins | sample KBSC24metaG_FD_81520 | JGI IMG/M metagenome (GOLD analysis project Ga0105237, IMG submission 81520) | Corn rhizosphere microbial communities from Kellogg Biological Station, Michigan, USA - KBS C2-4 metaG | ecosystem: Host-associated > Plants > Roots > Rhizosphere > Soil | place: Michigan, USA...
ATCGAGTTTTCGGTAGACTTTACTTCTTCTTCAAAGCGGCCCTGTGCGCTGTCATATTTCAGCAGGTGAGCCAAAACCTTGGGGCTGGTCAAGTCGTTGATCGCCACTACTTCAATCCCCTCGAGTCCGTGAATCTGGCGGAAAGCCAATCGTCCGATACGGCCAAAACCGTTGATAGCAACTTTAACTGTGCTCATAACGATGAATTTGTTTTGAATTTTAAGGTAGCGAAGTTACAATATTGATTATTATTAGATTATAAATTTTTGGATATCAAGTAAAAAGATGAGGTAAGTTTTTTAGAACCAATTGCTTGGATTGACGGTTTTGGGGTTGGGGATGATATGATGATTTTTTTGCTTTTGGTTGAGGGGCGTTTGGGGGCGGTTGCCACGGCGTTTATGGGGGTGGTGTTGGGGGGTGGTGCATTTTCGATCGGGTTGTTCCGCGTGACTGTTTGAGGGCGTGGGGTTGTGGAGGTTGTTGACGAGGTGGATCGGAGGATATTTCTGCGGCGGCATTTCGGGTGTGTTGGGTCGGGGAGAAATTGATAATGAAAAATTTGGCTGATCTTGTGAAGGGCTATATCTTTGCACTCCTTTCACGGAAAACCGGCAAAACGGTTTATACGAACGCCGCGTTGGTCAATCGGTTAAGACGCCTCCCTTTCACGGAGGAATGAGGGGTTCGATTCCCCTACGCGGTACAACTATAGTTTTTTACTAAAAAGTCTTCGGGCTGCTCCACAACGAGCAGCCCTTTTTCTTTCATATTGAAGTAGTTGTCGACAAGCGCCGGATTGATGGAGGGTGTTCGAACTACCTTGTCATCATAGACGATCCCAACTTCGAACACCTTCTTTAAAAGCATTTGCTGCCCTTCGAGGGAACAAGTGATATAAAGATGTTTCAAATTTGTAAGAATAGGGATTGCCTGCTCGAGACGTTCGAAACTATTTTTATCCGTCTTTTTGAGGCGCATTATTTCTGTCTCCAATGCTCCCTTCTGACTGTTCAATTTTGCAACCAAACTTTGTAGGTACTAGCCTCAATCTCATCCTTTATCATTTTTTCCTCCAGCCTCTCGATCTGGCCGCAGACCGTCTTAAAATCCTGTTCCTTCGTCTTTATCGACAAAGTTCGGAAGTTCGTAGCCTTTGAAAGCTCCCCTTTGGCAAACGCGAAGATTTTCGCAATCCGCTCTTCTGAAAAGCTCAGATGATATAGCACTCGTCAACCTTTTCATGCAGCAAGTCACCGCGAAATACTTTTCCTGTACGGATATCCAGAAAACTACACGGTTATCTGCAAATCGATCACGCCTATGGACTCTTCCAAAGGATTCCATTTTATTTATATATTTTGGATAGGTATCAACATCACCTTATTTATAAACCTTTTTTATGAGAGCAAAAACCTTATTATTTTCCTCTATTGTATTATTCATTTTTGGGACGTTAGTCTTTCTTTGGGCCTGCAATAAACATGCAGTTGGCAGTATTGAAGCCTCATCTGTTATTTCCGACGCGAAAGCTTATTTTGAGGCAAATGTTGCCAATCTGCCCGCTGCAACAGGGGCGCAGGCAGCAAACCCAAGCGCAACCCTTCATAAAACCCCTCTTTGGAACCGGGCTTACACGCAAGAGCTGGACATGGGTGATAGTGGGAAAGTAACGGCGATTATTGTGCCTATCTCCATCAAAGAGCCAATTACCTTGAAGAGAAGCAACGGAAATTTTTCAATTTCTTTAAGCCTCCTGACCAGGCTCATTCTCTATAAGGATCGGCAACAAAGATATCATTCAGAGCTGGTCACTACGATACCCGATGAGAATTCCGTCGCAAATTATAATGCCAGTCGCCAGTTTTCCGGATTGTATTCTGTTGAAGACTGGCAGGGTAATTATCTCAAAGGGTATCATTATCTGAACGGAATACAAGATAAGTTCCTCAGTTCCCGCACCAGCACCTCAAGCCTTGCGACCGCGCAGGGCCGGACGATCAGTACAGGCGTTCAGACGACAGTTGACGCCTACTGCTATACCACGGAGTATTATTCGTGCTCTGTATATAATGGAATATATACCGACTGTAACCTCTACTATACAAATTCAAGTTGTGTACAGTTGCCTACCAACGGGACGGGGGATATTTATCAGATGGTCTACAATTACCCTCCCAGCCATACCGGAGCAAGTCCTGACTGGGTTCAAAACCCGAATTACCGGTTCTGCTCGAACTTAAGCTTTAGCTCGGATGGCAATGGCAATTACGTCCTTAATTTGAATAATCTTCAGCACGGTTGGACGAGCCCTACCTTGGGAAGCTTTTCGTTTTCCTTTCCAAATACCTGTGTCACCATCCCCAGCAGTGGGAAAACACAGCTTGATGCTTCGGCAGCGTTCGAAGGTGCATATGAGTATGGATTAGATCAATTGGACAACGAGCTTTGGAGTGGAGTTACTACACCAGCGAATAGCTTGAGCAGGTTTGTATACCTTGTACAAAGTAAGTTAACTGTTTATGGTCCCGGCACCTGGGATCCTTTTGAAAACTGCAGTTCATCGGCCATAACAATCAGTAATTCGCAATGCCTGCCTTAAATAGTTCATGCAGGTTTCCATGGCAAAAGATGGACAACAGGACGTAAAAAAAAGATGGGCTCAGGTCCATCTTTTTTTCGTGTAGATATCAGATCGCACTCTTCCTTTATCCTATAAAATATCTTACAGCAGGCATTTGTCAATGAAGCGTATGAGCTTAAAGATCGCAACCCCAGAAGTTCGCTGGTCATTGGAATTGCGGCATTGGAAACGGGAATTAAAGAATGCGCAAGTGAATTAATCCCCAATGCGGAATGGCTCATCAATAATGTGCCATCTCCCCCACTTGCTAAAATGCTGTAAAATTTACTTCCTCAATTACCAGCCGTAAATAAAATTGGAGGTAAAGTGTTGGCCTCCCAAGGTCAATTGTCAAACGCGTTGCAGAAGCCGTAGAGACTAGAAGGTTTTGTTCTTGAAAATCTTCTGTCTTGTCTTCCTATTGGCGATACCCCCTGGTTTTACCGGTAAAGAGCGATTTCCCGTGACGAAAGAGATTAGCGCCATCCCGATTCTCGACATGATGAATGAGTTGCGCGATGGAAAATAGGGACCAGAACAGGGATCAAAAAAGGGGCCAGAAACGGGCACCCCTTGCACTCCTACTTCTTTCAGGCGCGGTCATCCTGGCGTTTGTGAGTCTGAAACTATACGACGAGCCGGTGAGAAATTGGCTTAGAAAGAAATGGAAATAGTTGGGAGAGACTACTCTTTTATCTATATCATATTGATAATCCAGCAATAAATGCCGGTGAAGAAATCAGATTTAAGTGTTAACTTTAAGAAGCAAAGGTGTCCTGACTCATGAGAAATCTTTTACTACTGCTTATTTTGTTTTCGGGATTGTGCGTTTCGTGCGAGAAGAATAGGATGGGAGGTTTTTCAAGCGCACAAGCTACTTCATCGGTTCCCGGCAACGATCTGAATCCGACGTACATTCATTTCTACAACATCGTTATCGACAGCGCGAACGGCTATAGTTTCAATCTGCCCGATCTTACGGAAGGGATTATCGACAGTGGAACCTTAAGCATTAGTATCCGGTCGTCGTTACCTTATCTTACGGCCTGGTATCCCTTTCCTAGCTATGTCTTTCCGGACGGTTCCACCGTAACGCTGAGAAGGGTGTCGGAGCAGCCGGGAATGATCGTCCTCGCCTCCGTGGGTGCTACGACGCCGCCGATGAATTATTTTTTTTCCCTTTCAGTAAAATAGACATCTCCGTAATCAGCCCGAATTGATTTTATTGGGTCGGCCAATGCTGCCTTCATCGCCTGGAAATCCGCCACTAACAGGGCAGCCGCTCTAGACGGTTCTGCAGCAACGAAAGCGATACTCGGCATGGCGGTGCGGGGCCCTTGGGTTTGACGCTGCATACTCCTTGGCATCACTTCCTCCTGTAACGCTGAAGTTGGGATTGATAGGAGGCCATATCGGCTCTCGAAAAGTCCCTTTTTGTTCTCAGTACTTCAATGGCTTTTTGCGCGGCGTCGATCGCCTTCGCTTTGTCGTTCGCGCGCCAATAAAACTCCGCCATTTTATGATAAAACCTGGAGATGCTGACGCTCTCCGGATACAGTCTGTGATCGATCTCCGCCTGGCAAGCTTCTGCACCTAATCGATAGATCTCCGCCGGCAGTTTCAATTTGTCCCAATACAATTCGATGGCGCCGGAAATAAGATGATAGTCCGGTTCCTGGTAAGTCGAGGTCGCTATCGCCACTTTGCCAAACTCGTACGCCTTATGGGGGCTCGTTTTAAGCAAGGATATGAATGTATGCGAACCCATCAAAGGCGCGTATTTCAGCTTGGGTTCCGTTTTTACAATCTGAGCGATCAGCAAAAGAGCCGAATCCGGATTGCCCCGGTCTCCAACTTTAAAAGGATCCTCCCTGAATCGCATCAATTCGTAACTCAGCGAATCATCCATAGCTGCCAACCGTCTATTATCATCCCTTGTCGTCCGCGCCTCTCCTATATCCCATGTACCGTTGACTATCCCGGGCAGGACCTCGTCAAGTTGCGTAGGGTATCCGATCCAGGCAATCCTTCCATTCGAATCGACTACAAAGGATCTGGGGATGCCACTACGCTGCTCACCGAAACCCTCGATCCAACCGCCAGCTATGAAATTGCTGTCTCCCACTGCAATCTGAAAATCCATCCTGTCTCCCATGCTATCCACAAAGGCCGTTATTTTCTCAAGGGAGGTGGTCCTTTTTTCGTAAATGTCGATACCCAAAACGGTAACCCTATCCCTGTATTTCCTGGCTAATTCGGATAGGTGCGGCATTCCCGCAACGCAGGGTTTACACCAGCTTGCCCAAAACTCCAACACATACACTCTGCCTTTTATTAATTTCTCCACGGGCGGGCCTTTTACCCAGGCGCGCATCCTTAGCGGTGGGGCGGAGTCACCAAGATTCTGAAGAGAGGGTTGTGGATCTTGCGCCTGGGCGCCGATCACCATACAACATAAGGGCAGTAGTAGCCAAAACATCGATCGTATCATGGTTTGACTGTTTATAGCCCTTTAAGAAGCAAATCAACCCAATTTCCATAAAATATCTTCCATCTCTATAGGAAGTTCTTCAAATCTTAAAACCTGGGGCTATACTTAAGACTTGTCAAGCTTTGACAATTTACTCAGCAATTTCCGGGAATCTACCACAAGATTGGTTTTGCCGAAATTATAGTTACGCAGCAGAACAACTGCGTAAACATTGTTCTGCTCGATCGAAAATTGGGCGTTGTATCCCCGAATAACGCCGCCATGCCCTATAAAGCCTAACTTCCTGTATGCTCCGAGCATAAGCCCTAAACCATAGTATTGCCGACCGCCCAAAGCAGGGATCTGCATTTCCCGAAGACTTCCCGGGTCGAGTAACGGTGTTTTGCCCATCAGAGCGATCGAAAATTTTGCCAGATCCCGGGCAGTTGAATAAATACCGCCACACGGTATTATATAGCCCCCCAAGGCACTGTCTACACCTTGCTGCGATTGCGCGCTGGTGCTAATTTCCTCACTCTTATCATCTCTAAAATTGACGAACCCCCCTGCCAATTCAGCCATTTTGCCCTGAGGCACCAAGAAAAAAGTATTGTCCAGGTGTAGGGGCGTAAATATTTTTTTCTGCATCAGTTTGATAAAGACAATGCCAGAAGCACGTTCGAGCGTCAACCCAAGCAGGGCGTAGCCTATGTTTGAATAGTGATATTCAGTTCCGGGGCTACTTTTAAACGATGTATAGGGAATGCAGGATAACAATTTACTTTCCCATTGGTCCACCGGACCCAAGTATGAACCAGGCAGGTCCGGTTCGCGGTTCAGACCTGAGGTATGCGAAGCCAATTGACGCAGCGTGATGACCGTATTGGTCGAATAGCCTTTTACCGATCGTATTTCCAGCACATATTTCTCAACTGATTCGTCCAGCTTTACCTTTCCTTCTTCCACGAGTTGCATTAATATCGTCGCCGTAAACGTCTTGGTAATAGAGCCGATACGATAGATAGTGCCGGTGTCCGCAGAAATGTTCTTATCCCGGGCCGCGTAACCAAACGCCTCCGCCCATATGACCCTACCGTTCTTTACGATTGCCGCAGATATGCTGCCGTGAACGGCGTCAATTTTTACATCATTTCGCAAGCGATCGGCAAATTTTGCAATTACACCCGAATCGCCGGAACTCATCTGACCCCAGCATTGTTGAAGAGGGTTTATCAATCCACAGGCAAACAAAAATGTGATGGATAAGATCTTTATTGTCATAGAACTAAAGTAACACCAAAATCGAGCTTTCAGCCTTAGTTGAAAAATCGATCATTTTGTGCTTTAGCTGCAAGGATGATTGTAGTAGTAGAAAGGCATGTCTTTTGAGGAAGTTAGAGAAACGTCTTGAGATCGAGGTTTCGTTTAAATCGGCCGTTGATCAGAGCATACCCGCCAGCAAGATATCAGGCATCTACACCGGCAATCTCATGATCAACCGTCTTGGCTGCTAAATCTTTACGGAACTGAAATAATAATTTTCACCCTCATCTTTGAACTCATCGATCCGAGAAAGGCCCGACGCAGCGATCAATTCCCGGTATCTCTCTGCGCCAAGAGATATGGATTGCCAGCCTGTCATGATGTCCTTCCAGGTATGCGCGCTGTAAGTCGCGGTAAATAGAAATTTCCCACCGGGTTTCAGCGCCGATGACGCTTTGTCGATCAGCATTATTTGCGTTTCCTCGCATAGAAGGAATATGAGTCCCACTGAAATTATTCCGTCAAATTGGCGGCCAAAGAAAGCGGACTCTTCCACAGCCTCACAAGCAATAGGCAAATCAGGAAAATTCTTATGAAAGGCATTTACCAAAGTCGGAGAAGCATCAATTCCATAAACCATCATGCCGGCGTCCACCAATACTTTAGAAACGGGAATACCCGAACTGCATCCGATGTCAAGAATATCCGAACCCGGCCGTAATGTCTGTGCCCATTGATGCGCGGTTGACTTGCCGATGCCGTCGATCGCTGTGCCCCGCCCTTTGAGCCAGTGTGAAGCGATGCCTTCGTAACCATTGGATTTGTCCATTATGGGTAGTTTACCTGGAAGATAAATAGAAAAAGGCAACTGGACCGAGTCACGGCGTTGTCGTCGGTGGTGGAATATTGCACAAATTTTGGCCGTTTATATTTGTGAATTGCTAATTTTACGGTACTGCGAGAATATTAAATACAATGGGATTGCCATGACCTCCGCCGAACAGTTGAGAGAATATCTGGACAAGTTCGTAAAATTGAACGATGATGAGTTCAATCACTTTTCCCATCCCTTTGAAGAAAAAAAGGTGAGAAAAAAGCAATTCATTGTTCAACCCGGCTTTCATACCCGTCATAGATACTTTATCATCAAAGGTTTGCTCCGGTCTTTTTTCGTTGATGACGAAGGGATGGAACATACTATGCAATTTGGCGTTGAAAATTGGTGGCTATCTGACTTCAACGCCTACATCTACCAGAAGCCTGCAACGTTGTTCATCGTGGCATTAGAAGATAGTACGCTGCTTGAATTGGCATTTGAAAGAGAACAGGAACTCAAAGCAGCCGATCATAAATTCGAGACCATTTTCCGAATGATGGCCGAAAAAGGTTTGGCCTTTGAACATAGGCGGATCTTATTGAACCAAACCCTATCAGCCGAAGAACGATACAATAGGTTCGCAGCGGATTTCCCGTACTTCATTTTCAGAGTGCCGCAGTATATGTTAGCGTCCTATTTAGGAATGACCACTGTGTTCTTATCGAGAATTCGTAATAAGAAATTGGGTAAAAAAAGTTAACCTGCTATATCCTCGTTTTTTAACCTACTTTATCTTCCAGGCCTTAAGATATGTTCATTTTTGCATTGTCAATATTGACAATTAAATAGTAAATGCAAAAAAATGAACGTACAGACTTTAAACAACGCGCTGGATGCCTTGGTATCTAAAGGTGACATACTTACTGCGGTAAGCAGTCATTTCGCCGACAATGTAGAGACAATAGACCATGACGGTACTGTCGTCAAAGGCAAGCCAGGACATATTGCCAAGATGGAAGGCTTTTTGGGCGCTATCGCCAAAGTGAACGGTATCACACATCACGCCTCCGCGGTGAACGGCAATATTTCATTCTCCGAATTTACTTTCGATTTCAATATGAAAGACGGAAGCAATATCCTATGGCACGAAATCCTGCGGAGGGAATGGGATAACGGCAAAGTGGTGAGCGAACAATACTTCCAACTGTAGGCAAAACTAAAAGGGCCATTGACATTAGAATTGGTAAATCCTCAAACCAAGGTGCTTGCGTTTAAGCTGATACAGCTGAACGATGATGCGTATTTTAAACATCTGAAAAGCTATAACTGTTATAAAGTGATCTTGATCAGGAATGGGAAAGGCCAATTAACCTTTGATACGGCGAAGTATGATTTCTCCGAAAATTGCTTAATCAGATTTCCAATCTATCAACCTTTTCAGATCGAGGCAGATGGTCCACTAGATGGAATATTACTGCAGTTCCATCCGGATTTTTTTTGGAACCACAAATACGACATGGAATTAACAAGTAAGCAGGTGCTATTTAAGAGTATCGGTGAAATTCCTTTAATAAAAATCAGTCCGGATGAAATGGATCAACTTATATCTCCGCTGAACCATCTTCTTTTAGAACTAAACAGCGACCGTATAGGGCGTTATGACATAGCGATCTCATGGGTGAAAATATTCATGATCTATGCCTCACGGATAAAGATGGAAAGAGGCATGACCTATTCGGAGACACTTTCAGAGGCTCATTACATTATCCGGAAGTTGATCAATGCAGTCGAGCAGCACTTTAAGTGTAAGCACCGACCGGCGGACTATGCCAAATTATTGAATCTTACCGTCAAATCGCTGAATCGGATGACTAAGCACCATCTGGAAAAGACTGTTGGTGACATGATCTCAGATCGCATAATATCACAGGCTAAGCATGAATTATATTTAAGCGACAAGCCGATAAAACAAATTTCCCTTGAACTTGGATTTCATGATGTAGCTTATTTCAGTCGCTTCTTCAAGCAACGAACTACCGTATCCCCCGACATCTATCGCAAATCATTCAGAGCGTATAGCGCTTAAGCTATTCCGGACCGATCTTACAACAGATTGTCCTTTTCGTCCATTTTCAGGACTTGCCCTATACTCTACTTTTGTCCTTAATGATCAAACCACGTTTTCTCCTGGTTGATGATGATCCGATCGCCCAGGCTATGACCGCAAAAATCATCCTGAACTCCTTACGTGACGCGCCGATAATCAGTTGCTGGAACGGCAAAGAAGCAATCGACTTTATCGAAAATGATGACATTCAGAACAGCGTGAGGGATACCGTACTCCTGACGGACCTTCACATGCCCCAAATGGGTGGACTTACGTTGATACGGCAGATAGACCAGCGGTATTTGCATCTGATGGCAAAATTACACGTCTTTGTTGTATCGGGCGGCGCCAGTGCGCGTGAGGTCCGGATGGTATTTGCCTGCCGATGTGTTACGGGATTTTATCCGAAGCCGTTTACAGACAAGAATTTAAAAGAGATTATCGACAATGTTCGATTCAAGCTCTAGCTTGTCGCACCGATTGTTCAAGACTGGGCCTGTAGCGGCATTTGGATGGGAAGAATTTGTAAATCCTGTCCGGGGCGTTCTTATTTCAGATCCAGGTCTTTTATTTCTATACAGTAAATATTCCCGGATCCGTTGAGAACGCCGTGGAGATTTTTTTCCAGTGCAGGGTAGTCGGATATTTGGCTTTGTATAGTGGAGAAGTCCTTTTCGCTGGTATAAAAAAGATATTTTCCATCGGGGCTGATGCGGGGACTATAGTCTCGAAAGCTGCTGTTGACCTTTGGTCCCAGATTTTTGGAGCCTGTCCAGGCGCCATTTCTGTTGAGGCTGTAATAGATATCATAGTTGCCGTATCCCCCTCTGCGGTTGTAGCAGCCGGTGAGGATAAAACTTTCATCCGGCGCTATCAGGCAGTCCAGTTCGTAGGCCGCAGAGCTAACGGAATCCAGGTGTTCGGCCGGCATATATCTCCCGTCGACAAATCTTGAGCGGTAAATATCCGCGTCACCTTCTCCTCCGATCGCACCCGGCCTATCCGAACTGAAATAGATGTTGCCATTAGCCGCTATGGAGGCAAAATGTTCATTGTACCTGCTATTAATAGTGGTGTCGAGGGGGATGGGTTCGCTCCATCCCGCGGACGTCTTTTTAACCATCCAAATGTTATAGTCCATCTCAGCGATGCCAGTGACCGGCCGGGAAGAAGTAAAGATCATCTTTGTGCCGTCCAGAGAAAGGACGGGATCGAAGTCCCTGTAGACGCCCGAGAAAGGCGCTACCTGCGGTTGCTGCCATTGGCCATCCTTGTATTGGGAATAGCAGATGACGTCAAGATAAAATTTGAGAACGCTTTTACTAAAAAAACAGGTCTTGCCATCGGGGGTAAATGTCCCCCCGAATTCATCATCCCTTGTGCTGATGACCCCTTCTCCAAAGATGCCGGGACGGTTGGTGGGAGTGTCCACGCCGGCGGAAGAAGCGGGCCGGCTGTCTGACGGATCGGGGCCACTGGCCGTTGGTCCGCCGGGTATTCCCGTTGGGTCATTGGGGGTTGGCTCGTCGCCGGCTATCGGGGGAGCCGGCGAGTTGGTAGCTGTCCCCAGTAAGATGGCGACGGGGACTTTGTAAATATCACCCAGGCCGTTGCCTGCGTTGTGCAGGTGTGTTTCGAGGCTGGCATAGGAGAGCCGGGGTTGCATGGGAATCGATATGAAATTCCTTTCGCTGGTAAAGAACAGCGTCTTGCCGTCGGGTGATAGGGAGGGATGGGTCTCTTCGGCGCTCGAGTTTATCCGGCGCCCTGCATTCTTTGGCGTTGTCCATTTTCCATGGTCGTTGAAGCTGATATACAGGTCGCCCCTCGGATAGCCGGCGCTGGCGCCGTTGCCGCTGGTGAGTACGTCGGGCCGGAATTTGGAGGAGAAGAGCAGGAATTTTTCATCGGGTGAAACATAGATATCCGAGGCATCTTCGAAATTGGTGGCTGAATCGCCGATGTAATCGGGTGTGCCGTACTTTCCATCCACCTGCCGGCTACGATACAGTCCCTGTTTGCCGGTGGCTGTGTTGAGAGAAATAAAATAGATCGTACCATTGGCGGTGACAGCGCAGCTTAGTTCCCAACCGGGTGTATTGACAGGGGCGCCGATATTTTCCGGTTCGCCCCAGCCCTCGCCTTTTTTGGGTACCATCCATATATCTCCGTCCGGAGTTGTTTTGCCGGGTCCGGGTCGATTGGAGATAAAAAACAGCTTTGACCCATCGGGGGCAATAAACGGATTGAAGTCTTTGTATTTACCTGAGAAGGAAGCGATCGCGGGTTCCGTCCATTTACTATTAACAAGATGCGAGGAGCAGATAACATAGGTACTGCTGGAAATGGTGGATGGGGTCCTTTTTGTAAAGAAGCAGGTTTTCCCGTCGGGCGAAAAAGTGATGCCGAACTCATCGTCTTCCGTGGAGATCACGCGGGAACCAAAGAGAGAAGGCGCGCGCGGGGGGGCTGATGCGTGCCTGGTGTCCCTGGCGCCTTGTGGTTGCGCTGTTGCGATCGACACCCAAAACAGGGCGGGCAAGAGGTGGCAGGCGATGGTTTTGGTTAGCATGGTTGTAAATCCTCCTTGCTTCCAAAATACAGCTTAGCGGAGAAGTGTCCGGGAGGGTATTCCAGCGGCGGAAATATAGTCGGCTGAGTGGTTACCGTTGGTCATTAACAACCGTTTCCCCGGATAGAAGGAACATGAGCCCCACTGAAATTATTCCGTCAAATTGCCGACCAAAGAAAGCAACTATTTGTCAGCGGTAGGTTACACCGTGATCATTCGGTACGCAATGACTTCACCGGATCGGCCAGGGCTGCCTTCATTGCCTGGAAGCCGACCGTGAGCAGCGCTATCCCGATGGCCGCGGCTCCCGCCGCGACAAATGTCAGGGCGCTAAGCGAGGTCCGGTAGGCAAAGCTTTGGAGCCATCCGTGCATGAAGTACCAGGCCATGGGCGTGGCGATCAGCAGGGCGAGGAGGATGAGCCCGACGATCTCTTTACACAAAAGGAGCATGATGCCGGACACCCTGGCGCCCAGTACCTTTCGGATGCCGATCTCCCGGGTGCGCCTTTCAGTAGAAAAAATGGCCAGACCGAGGAGGCCGAGGCAGGAGATGAAAACGGTGATGGCCATCGCGATATTGGTCAGACGCTCGGTCCGAAGATCGTCCGCATACATATTGGCGATGCTGTCGTCGAGGAAAGAATAGTCAAACGGCGCCTCGGGGAAGATGGTCTTCCAATTCTTTTCGATATTGCCGATGAGGGTCTTGAGGTCGCCGGCGGTCATGCCCTTCGCGGCGATCTTGACGGCAATGGAGGTCTCTTTCGCGGGATCGTGTTGGATGACGACGGGCAAGGTCGCCCGATGAAAAGAGTTCTCGTAAAAATCGGCCACCACTCCAACTACGGGATAGGCATCGAAAGGACTGACCATCACCTCCCGGCCAATGACCTTGCTCACATCGGCAAAACCCATTGCATGAGCACAGGACGCACTGATCAGCAGTTCCCTGGTACTGTCGCCCGGAAGGAGATTGCGCCCGGCGACCAACTTCATCCCATAAAAAGGGACGTAATCTTCGCTCCCGAAATGGAAGGATATTTCGGTTGGCTGCTCATGGCTGTTTTTCAGCCCGCCGCCGCCGAAACTCGAATGCATCAGGCCTATGGGCGGCCTAAACTCCCTGATCACCTGCTCTACGCCGGCCAGTTGCCGGATGTTATCCGCCAGTACGGCTATCTTGCCCGTCTCTACAACAGCCTTTTGGCGGATCCTATCCCTGTCCGATGCGAAAGCCATCTTATTCAGTATGTTGTCACGCTGACCGCCGATCGTGACGATCGCATCGGTCTTGAAACCCAGGTCCGCATGCAGCGCATACCGCAACTGCGAACCAATGACGAGGGACGCTATGATAAACAACAACGATATGGTG
>Ga0105237_10006275_pt1 | contig 13223 bp, 9 predicted proteins | sample KBSC24metaG_FD_81520 | JGI IMG/M metagenome (GOLD analysis project Ga0105237, IMG submission 81520) | Corn rhizosphere microbial communities from Kellogg Biological Station, Michigan, USA - KBS C2-4 metaG | ecosystem: Host-associated > Plants > Roots > Rhizosphere > Soil | place: Michigan, USA...
CGAACTGGCCATGAGCAAGGAGGCGAGCATCGGCGAGGTGGTGCCGCCCGGTTCGGACCCGCTCGACGGGCTGGCGAAGAAGGGGTACGAGGCGCTACTCGGCGAGACGAAACCGGCCCACTTCGCCGTCGTGCGGAAGATGTACGACAAGTCGGTGCGACTGATGGTCGGGCAGAAGAACAAGGCCGACTGGTACTACGACTCGCTCGACAAGGCGAAGTTCGAGAAGGAGGGCGGGACGGCGACGAACACCCGGCCGGTACTCGACGCCGGCATCGTGGGCCTGTTCACCTCCGAGCAGATGGGGCAGTTCGGCCTGCGGAAGCTGGCCGCCCAGAACGTGAACGACCTGGCCGCCCTGTTGAACATCTCCACCGGCTCGCTGCGGGACGACCCGCTCGGCGGCCGCGCCCCGGCGCCTTACCGGTATGTGCTGCGGGACGCCATCAACCAGTCCGTCCGCGAGACCGTCTCCCGCAGCATCCGGGACGCGGTGCGGAACGGCGGCAACATGCTGTTCCTGCAACTGGAGTGCGACGAGGGGGACGCCGCCGCCGCCCGCGACCTGGCCGACGACCTGATCAAGTTCCAGTTCCCGGAGGCCGGCGACGGCATCCGCATCGTGGCGTTCATCCCGAACAACGCGAACAACACGTCGGTCATCGTCGCCCTCGGCTGTTCCGAGATCGTGATGAGCACCCGCAAGAGCATGGGCGAGGGCACCCCCGAGGGCACGTTCGGCGACTTCGGCCCGTACATGAAGAAGACCAACCAGGGGCCGGAGGTGCTCGGCCCGATGCTCGGCGACCTGGCCGAGAAGCAGAACATGCCGACCGCCCCGTTCTGGGGGATGGTGAAGGCCGACACCGTGTTGCACCTCGCCCGGAATCGCACCGACCACCGGAAGACGCGGGTGATGTTCGACTTGGACCTGCAAATCCTGAAGGCCGACTGGGATTCGGAGCGGATCATCAAGAACAAGGGCGAGTTGCTCAAACTGACCGCCACCGAGGCCAGGCAATACGGACTGGTGAACGCGGTCGTCGACAGCACCAACATCAGCGACGTGTACTCCAAGTACGGGGTGGACGGGGCGAAGGTGAAGGAGGCCACCCCGGACTGGCTGAACGTCTTCCGTTCCGCCCTGCAACTGCCGGTCGTCACCACCATCCTGGTGATCGTCGGGTTCATCGGGCTGATCCTCGAACTGAAGGTGCCGGGCACCACCGTGCCGGGGATCATCGCCGCCCTCTGCTTCGTCCTGCTGTTCTGGGCGTGGGCGCCGGTGAGTGGGCAACTGGCGTGGCTGGCCGGGTTGCTGTTCGTGCTCGGCCTGATCCTCATCCTGCTGGAAGTGTTCGTGCTGCCGGGGTTCGGCGTGGCCGGGGTGGTCGGCATCCTGCTCATGCTGGCGGCCATCGTGCTGGTGACGCTCGACAAGATCCCGGAGAACGGCACCCAGTGGATCGACGTGGGCAAGAAGCTGGCCGTCTATGTGTTCGCCCTCATCGGCGCCGGGGTGATCTCCTTCCTCATCGCCCGCTTCCTGCCGAAGGTGCCGGTGGCCAACCGCATGGTGCTGGCGCCGACCGCCGACCGCGAGGCGGTGGACCCGACCATCATGCCGGGTGCGGCACAGGCGGCGGCGTTGCTCGGGGCCATCGGTGTGACCTCCACCGTGCTGCGACCGGCCGGCACGGTGCAGTTCGGCGAGGAGTTCGTGGACGTGGTGAGCGACGGCGGGTTCATCCCGGCCGGCACCCGCGTACAGGTGATCGAGGTGGAGGGGACACGAATTGTGGTGAAAGAGGTGTGAACTGAATATCTTCGCGGCGAGCGGCAGCGAGCCTGGGATTCAACTTCCCAGGCTCGCTGCCGCTCGCCGCGAAGAATGAGATGCCCATGGAAACCTACCTGATCGTCGCGTTCGCGCTGGCCGCCCTCGGACTGGTCGCCCTCGTCGGGGAGTTCTACTTCCCCGTCGGCGGGTTCTTCCTGGTGGCCGCCCTGGTGCTGTTCGTCGCCGCCGTCGGGGTGGTGCTCATGTGGGGCACCCGCACCGAGGCGATCGTGGGCGTCATCGGCTTCTGCGTCGGCGTGCCGATCGTCGGCTGGCTGATGGTGCGGGCGTGGAAGAGCATGGCCCTGAAGAGCGGCCTCGACCCGAAGCGGGCCGGCGGCACCGTCGCCGAGTCGGTGCCCGAACTGAGCGAACTGGACGGCCTCCGCGGGCAGGTCGGCCAGACCGCCACCCCCATGCGGCCGGCCGGCGTGGTGCTGTTCGACGGCCAGCGGGTGGACGCCCTGACCGAAGGGATGATGCTCGACGCCGGGGTGCATGTGCAGTGCGTCGGGGTGAAGGCGGGCCGGGTGATCGTCCGCAAGGTGAACGCCGGGGCCGCGCTGGCGGACATGAATTTGGAAGAGTAGGCAACGCGGAATGACCAATGCCCAATGACCCACCAATGACCAAAGTGGGGAGCCAAGACTCGGTCCGCTGACCCCGACTCATTTGGTCATTGGTGGGTCATTGGGCATTGGTCATTCCCAAAGGGCCGTGCCGAGCCGTATAGACTACCCATATCCCCGTCGCCCCCGGCGGATCGCACACGCCTTCCCCACACCAAGGACTCCCCGTGATCTGGGCAACCAATCTGGCACTGTTCGCACAGAAACCGACCGTCCCCGGCGGGGCCACACCCGCCACCGACGGCAGCAGCGGGCCGGACATCGTCAGCCTCGTGCTCATCATCGCCGCCGGCGTCGCGGCGCTGGTGTTCCTGATCGTCCTGTTCGTGTTCTTCAGCTTCGTCCGCCTGTGGATTCAGAGCCTGCTCACCGGGGCGAACATCTCCATCTGGAGCATGTTCGGCATGAAGCTGCGGCAGGTGCCGTACTCCATGATCGTGAACCAGAAGATCGCCCTCGTGCAGGCCGGCGTGCCGATCAACACGGAGGATCTGGAAGCCCACTTCCTGGCCGGCGGGCGGGTGCTGCAAACGGTAAAGGCCGTGATCGCCGCCCACAAGGCCGGGCTGGATTTGAGCTGGAAAACAGCCGCCGCCATCGACCTCGCCGGCCGCGACGTGCTCGACGCCGTGCGGACGAGCGTGAACCCGAAGGTGATCGACTGCCCCGACCCGTCGAAGGGCAAGCAGTACCTGGACGCCGTCTGTCGGAACGGGATTCAACTGCTGGCGAAAGCGCGGGTGACGGTGCGGACGAAACTGGAGCGGCTGGTGGGCGGGGCGACGGAAGAGACGATCATCGCGCGGGTGGGCGAGGGGATCGTGAAGGCCATCGGCTCGGCCCACGACCACCGCGAGGTGCTCGCCAACCCCGGCCTCATCTCGCAGACGGTGCTGCACTCCGGTCTGGACGCCCAGACCGCGTTCGAGATCGTGTCCATCGACATCGCCAGTCTGGAGCCGGGGGAGAACGTCGGCGCGCAACTGGCCGAACGCCAGGCCCAGACCGACCTGAAGGTGGCCCAGGCCGAGGCCGAGAAACGCCGGGCGGCGGCGGTGGCGCTGGAGCAGGAGATGCAGGCCGCGATTCAGGAGAACCGGGCGAAAGTGGTGCTGGCCGAGGCCGAGGTGCCGCTGGCCATCGCGTCGGCGTTCAAGGAGGGGCGGATCGGGGTGATGGAGTACTACAACATGAAGAATTTGCAGGCCGACACGAACATGCGGCAGGGCATCGCCGGGCAGACCGGCGGGGCCGACGGCAGCAGCCGGTAACGCTGGTTCCCCTCTCCCCAGGCGGGAGAGGGGTTAGGGGTGAGGGGGATGTCCGATGGCGGAATGGGTCGACATCCTCGACGGTGGACTGATTCTCTACGACCCCGACTTCTACCCTCGCCCCGAAGCCGATGCCCTGTTCGCCTGGCTAGCTTCTCAGGTTGCTTGGCGTCAAGTATCGGTGCGAGGTAACCCGCTGCCGCGGTTGAATGCCTGGTTCGCGGATGACGGCTTAAGGTACAGTTATTCGGGGCTATCCCATCAAGGCACGGGTTGGTTACCGGAGCTATTTGCGGTGAAACGACGGGTCGAAGAAGTGTCCGGCACAGAGTTCAACAGCCTCTTGCTGAACCGTTATCGAGACGGGAATGATTCGATCGGATTCCACACGGACGCTGAGCCAGAGTTGGGCGATAACCCGGTGGTGGTCACGGTTTCCTTCGGTTCAGCACGGGATTTCGTGTTGCGACATCGCAAGACGAAGGAAACGATAATCTACCGCGTCGGTCACGGTAGCGTGTTGGTGATGGGAGGGACTTCGCAACACCACTGGCTGCATGCGGTGCCAAAGACGACCGAACCCGTTGGGGAGAGGATCAGCCTGACTTTCCGCCTGATCCGTGGTTTTTCCGAAACTGAACCGACCCAGACCTCCGAGCGAGACGCAACCCCATGAACGGGCTGCTCATCACCTTCGGCATCATCGTGGTGATGTCGATTCTCGGCTACCTGACGCAACTGCTGAAACGGGCGAGTGACCGCCGGCAGCAGGAGCGTGACCGCGAGCGCGAGCGTGAACGTCGTGCCCGTGCCGCGCTCGAAAACCCCGAACCACTGCCTACCCGTAAGAACGACCTCGACCGCTACATTCAGGCGGTCGAAGCCCAGCGGCAGAAGCCGGTGCCGACCGCTCGCCCAGTGGGGCGGGCCAAGCCGGTGCCGACGGTTCAACCTGCTCGCAAGAAGAAGCAGCGGACCGACGACGTTCCGACTGCTTTCCCATCGGCCAAGCGGGGTAAGCCGGTCCCGGTGGCCACCGACGACCTGCCGATGGCCACCGTGGTCACCCCGCGGGGGTCGGTGCCGACGGCCGCCCCGGCGCTACGACCGGAGCAGGCGGCCACCCTCACCCCGTCCCGCTCGACCAGGTCCGGCAGCCCGCTCGGCCGGCAACTGTCCGCCCTGCTGAGCAGCAAGGACGCCACCGCCCTGGCGGTGGTGCTGCACGAGGTGCTCGGCCCGCCGAAGTGTCGTCAGCAACCGCAACCGCCGCCACCGACGGAGCCGGAAATACCCGGATGAAGTTGGTTATTTATGCGGACTTCAACCCCCGAAGTACGCCCGGTCGCGTTGCTCGTAGCCGTTGTAGCCGAGGTGGTCGTACAGTTCCGCCCGCGTCATCATCGTCGGCACCCGACCACGCTGGTTCCCGTTCGCCATGACCTCGATGAGCGTTTCCTCCGCCGCCCGCATCGCCGACCGGAACGCCGTCAGCGGGTAGAGCACCATCGCGTAGCCCATGTCGGCGAGTTGCTGAGCGTCGAGGAGCGGCCCCTTCCCGAACTCGGTCATGTTCGCCAACAACGGGGCCGTGACTTCCTGGGCGAACCGGGCGAACTCCTCGGCCGATTCCATCGCCTCGGGGAAGATCGCGTCCGCACCGGCTTCGAGGTAAAGTTTCGCTCGCCGAACCGCGTCGTCGAAGTTGGTCACCCCGCGGGCGTCGGTGCGGGCGATGATGACGAAGTCGCGGTCGGCCCGCGCGGCGGCGGCGGCCCGCACCTTGGCGGCCATGACTTCCGGCTCGACGAGCTGTTTGCCCGACAGGTGGCCGCACCGCTTCGGCATCTGCTGGTCTTCCAGGTGAATGCCGGCCACCCCCGCCGCCTCGAACAGCTTCACCGTCCGTTCAACATTGAGGGCTTCCCCGAACCCCGTGTCGGCGTCGGAGATCAGTGGAAGGGACGTGGCTTGCGTGATCCGCTGGGCCTCAGCCACGAACTCGGCGAGCGTGACCAGACCGATGTCCGGAATGCCAGTGCCCGCCGACAACGCCCCGCCGGACAGGTAAACGGCCTGAAAGCCGAGGCGTTCGGCGATGCGACCGACGAGCGGGCTGAACACGCCGGGGACGAGCAGCGGGCGGTTCGCCCAGGCATTCCGGAGGCGTCGGCCGGGAGATTCGGCGGGAGGCATGGCGGTGTTTTTGGCGCAAGGTGAGGGCGTTTCCGGCGATTATCCCGGAAAACCGGCATCGACGGAAGTGCTAGACTGGCAAAGCACCTGGAACCGTCGGGCGGAGGCTTGTCGGGGAAAAATGTGTGGTAGGGTTGACGCCCCGGCCGATGCCTTTACAATCCCCTAGCCGTTCACCAACCCGGTATCGTTGCCTATGGCACGCCGAATTCCCCAAGCGATTACGATTCGCCCGTCAGACGGGTAGCTCTCGCCGGGATATCGGATGCCGGAAGAGAGCCAAACCAAATCGGTTTGGCTCTTGTGTTTGGTAAGGTCGAAACAAGGCGGAAGGGACAGAGCAGGGGTGTATAGCTCAGTTGGCTAGAGCGCAGCTCTGATAAAGCTGAGGTCCCAGGTTCGAATCCTGGTACACCCACATGCGGCGGAGGCGAACGACACGGGGACGTAGCTCAGTTGGGAGAGCGCCTGCTTTGCAAGCAGGATGTCAGGGGTTCAACTCCCCTCGTCTCCACAGATGGGATAGCCGGTACGGACCGGATGACGAGACAGCCGAGGATGGAGGTCGGTTTCGGTGCTGTCGAAGGCCCTGCTCCCAAACGGTGAGTGGGGCGAGAAGGACGCGAGAAGAAAAAATCGCGGGCCGGGTTGACAGCGAGGAACCGACGGCTAATATACACCCCGTCGCCTGACCCAAAGCCAAGTGTGACAAACACTTACGGCCGAAAGTCGCGGCGAGATGTCGCGAGCTCAGGGTCTCCGGATCTTGAGTTCGCCCCCTGGCTCTAGCCAGGGATCAGTTTGGCTCTTTGACAACTTGGTGGGTACGAAGTCGCATCAGATGTCGGCTTCGGGTTCGCGACCCGCGAAGGTGCTCGCAAGAGTGCTGAAGTGGGGAGTGGGTTCGGAGTCGTCGATTTGAGGGACTCTCAAGCATGAGCCTTAGAAGAAAGAACATTGTTTACTCGTAGCTGGTAAACTGTTCGCGATCTTCGGGCCGTAGCGAGCCGCCGAACCGCAAGGGGAGGTGGTGAGGTGCGGGTCGGAGGGAGTGAACAATGTGGCCAAGCTACTAAGGGCGTGTGGGGGATGCCTAGGCACTAGAAGGCTGTAGGGCGTGGAAGACTGCGAAAAGTCCGGGGGAGCTGTCAAACGAGTTCTGATCCCGGAATTCCCGAGCCAACCCAGGGAACTGAAACATCTCATTACCTGGAGGAAGAGAAAACAACAGTGATTCCGTCAGTAGCGGCGAGCGAACGCGGAGCAGCCCAAACCGGGAGGCCTAGCCTCCCGGGGTTGTAGGACCACGGTAGTATCACACCTCATAACGAAACGGTCTGGAATGGCCGGCCACAGCGGGTGAAAGCCCCTTACGTGACATGGGTGGTGAGCGAGTGGGATTCCTGAGTAGGACTCAACACGTGGAAGTGAGTCCGAATCCGGCGGGACCATCCGCCAAGGCTAAATACTCTCTAGTGACCGATAGCGCATAGTAGCGCGAGCGAAAGGTGGGAAGAACCCCGACAAGGGGAGGATACTGAACCTGAAACCACATGCCTACAAGCGGTCGGAGCCCTATGCCCCGCAAGGGGAACGGGTGACGGCGTGCCTTTTGCATAATGATCCGGCGACTTATCGTCACCAGCAAGGCTAAGCCGCTCTGCGGCGGAGCCGAAGGGAAACCGAGTCTGAATAGGGCGAGAAGTTGGTGGCGGTAGACGCGAAACCACGTGACCTACGCCTGGCCAGGATGAAGGCTGAGTAACATCAGCTGGAAGACCGAACTCACTAGTGTTGAAAAACTAGGGGATGAGCTGGGTGGGGGAGTGAAAGTCTAATCAAACGTGGAGATAGCTCGTTCTCTCCGAAATAACTTTAGGGTTAACGTCTGTCTAGTTGGTGCCGGGGGTAGAGCGACTGAATTCGAATGGGGGCCTACCCGGCTACCCATCGAAACCAAACTCCGAATACCGGTATACAAGGACAGGCAGCTAGACTGTGGGGGATAAGCTTCATAGTCGAGAGGGGAACAACCCAGATCACCCGCTAAGGTCCCCGAGTCGTGCTCAGTGCGAAAGGAAGTTGGATCCCTGAGACAGCCAGGATGTTGGCTTAGAAGCAGCCACCATTTAAACAACGCGTAATAGCGGACTGGTCGAGGGGTCCTGCGCCGATAATGAACGGGACTTAAGCACGACACCGAAGCGGTGGGAGCAGAAATGCTCGGTAGGAGAGCGTTGCAGTTGCGGCGAAGGGGTACGGACAACGAACCCTGGAGCGGCTGCAAGTGACTATGCCGGAATGAGTAGACGATAAAACGGGTGAGAATCCCGTTCGCCGAAAGCCTAAGGTTTCCTGGGGAAGGTAAATCCGCCCAGGGTTAGCCGGTGCCTAACGCGAGGCCGAAAGGCGTAGCGGATGGGGAGCAGGTTAATATTCCTGCGCTCCTGGTACAACATGGGACGCTGGATGCAAGGTGGGTAGGCTTATCAGATTGCCTCAGGGCGTTTATGATCCCGATACCACTGAGCATATAGCCAAGAAAACCGTACCAGAAACCGTACTAAAACTGACACAGGTAGGCGAGATGAGTATTCTAAGGCGCTCGAGAGAACGCTCGTGAAGGAACTCTGCAACATGGCTCCGTAACTTCGGGATAAGGAGCGCCCACTTCGGTGGGCCGCAGTGAAAAGGATCTAGCGACTGTTTATCAAAAACACAGGTCTGTGCGAAGGGGTAACCCGCAGTATACAGACTGACGCCTGCCCGGTGCTGGTAAGTTAAGGAAGAGGGTTATCGGGTAACCGAGAAGCTCGCAACCGAAGCTCCAGTAAACGGCGGCCGTAACTATGACGGTCCTAAGGTAGCGAAATTCCTTGTCGGGTAAGTTCCGACCTGCATGAATGGCGTAACGACTGGATCACTGTCTCCACGAGCGACTCGGTGAAATTGTAGTTGTCGTGAAGATGCGACATACCCGCAGCTAGACGGAAAGACCCCGTGAACCTTAACTGCAGCTTGGTATTGGGTTTAGACCCAACATGCGTAGTGTAGGTGGGAGGCATTGAACCGGGCGTTTCGGCGCCTGGGGAGCCGTCGATGAAACACCACCCTTGTTGTGTTTGAATTCTAACTCGGTCCCGTGAATCCGGGCCGCGGACAGTGCTAAGTGGGCAGTTTGATTGGGGCGATCTCCTCCTAAAAGGTAACGGAGGAGTGCAAAGGTACCCTCAGCCCGGTTGGCAATCGGGCAGCGAGCGTAAACGTAGAAGGGTGCTTGACTGCGAACGCGATAGCGCGAGCAGGGACGAAAGTCGGCGTTAGTGATCCGGCGGTCCCGTATGGAAGGGCCGTCGCTCAACAGATAAAAGGTACTCCGGGGATAACAGGCTTATGACTCCTGAGCGTTCATAGCGGCGGAGTCGTTTGGCACCTCGATGTCGGCTCATCACATCCTGGGGGTGGAGAAGCTCCCAAGGGTTCGGCTGTTCGCCGATGAAAGTGGTACGTGAGCTGGGTTCAGACCGTCGTGAGACAGGTCGGTCCCTATCTGCTGTGGGCGGAGGAAACTTGAAGGGCTTTCTCCCTAGTACGAGAGGACTGGGAGGGACGCACCACTGGTGTACCAGTTATGGCGCTAGCCGTACCGCTGGGTAGCCACGTGCGGAATGGATAAACGCTGAAAGCATATAAGCGTGAAACTTCCCCTAAGATTAGGTTTCCCTACAAGAAGACTCCTCATAGACTATGAGGTCGATAGGCCGGGTGTGTAAGTGCAGTAATGCACTCAGCTAACCGGTACTAACAGTCGAGCGCTTGGCCACATTGTTCATTCTCTTGGCCCGTGCCGAGAGTCCGTCTGATCGAAGCTGATGTTAAACTTCGTACCCCCCAGGTTGTCACTGATATATCAGGCAGCTTGCCGGTGATCTCACCCAAGTGGAAACTCGCGTTCCCATCCCGAACACGCACGATAAGCACTTGGGGCCGATGGTAGTCCTTCCCGGGCGAGAGTAGGTCATTGCCGGCGCTTTCTAACCCAACCCCGTCGTAGTCGGAAGACCGCGGCGGGGTTGGTCGTTTTCGCCCACCAATTCCACACACTCACTTCTTCTTTCCCACGTTCAACTCGTACTCGTCAATGGTCACCGCGAACTCCTTGTCCATGCAGCCGAATGCCACCGGGCCGACCTTCACTGATCCCGCCACCGGATGCTTTCCGATCTCGTGCCAGGTCTTGCCGTCCGCGCTGTAGGCGGTGGACACCTCGTCGCCCTTGCGGCTAACCTGTAGGTAAACCAGGGTTTCGTCTTTGGCGTCCTGGGCACCCCCGCGGTACTTCCCATCCCCCTCTTACCCCAGTAGTGGTGCCCGAAGTAGCCACATTCGCCGGATGCACGACGGCCGCAGTTGCCGTCGGCGTCAGTGTGAGCGTCCAGTTCCGGCTCATTTCCGCAACGCACTGCTCGTTCTCCACTGTCGGTTCGCCGAACAACTCGGCCACGGCTCGGTGCCGTACCACACGTTGAATGCGAGCGGCCGTTCTCCACTGTCGGTTCGCCGAACAACTCGGCCATTGTCGGCGAGAGCTTCGGTACTGGCGCGGCGATCACAAGCGAGTCGGTGAGCGGGAACATCGTGGTGTATCGCATGGCTCCCCTTCCTGGCAGCGTTGAGGCATTTCCGCTCAATTTCCCGCATTCACTCCCTGCTGTCAACTTTTCCCGACGCCTTGCCGATACCTCTCGTCTCACTAACCTAAATGTTTGGTCCCTCTCCCCAGACCCCAGTCCTGCCATGACTGCGCTCGACTCCTTTAAGGCCGAATCGGTGGACTTCATCGAGGAACTGCGACTCCGCCGCTGGGCCCGGGAAAACTACGTCCCCTCGGGTGAGCGCAGCCCCGCCTGGCATCCGATCATTCTGGAAGAGATGACCCGGAAGGATCGGGAGACCAGCGACACCCAGCTCGCCAGTTGACCCCACCTCCGGCGTCGTCGCCCGACGCACGGAGGCACACCGATGGGCTTCTTCAGTGGGCGGTTGACCTTCCTCCGCTTCAAGGTGGACGGTCCCGCCCCCGGCTTGTTCGGCGAAGACCACCTCGAACGCCTCACCGCTTTTGCCGCCGGTCGTCAGCGTCTCGCCTCCGCCGACGGCATCGAAGTCGGCTGGACGGCCACCGAACACGTCCTCGACACCGACTTCGAGTTCGCCAAGAACATCATCAACGACACCCTGCACTTCGACCTGCGGATCGACACCGAGCGCCTGCCCACAGACCTGATGAAGGCGTATTTCGCCGTCGAGTTGAAAGCGCTCGCCGCCAACAACCCGTCCGGCTTCGCCACCGCCCGCCAGAAGCGGGAGGCCCGAGAGGCGGCCCGCGACCAGTTGGAGAACGAGGCGAAGGACGGCCGGTACAAGCGGCGGAAGTGCATCCCGGTGCTGTGGGACGCGAAGACCAACGAGGTTCTCTTCGGTAGCACCTCGCTCACCCACGTCGATCGGCTGGTCGCCCTCTTCCAGCAGACGTTCGGCTACGGACTCGACCCGATCACCGCCGGCCGGCGTGCGTTCCAACTGGCCGACCTGCACCAGCGCACCCGCCAGGTGGACGACAGTTCGCCGTCGGCGTTCGTTCCCGGCGTCACTCCCGAAGATGTGGCGTGGATCGCCGACGACACCAGCCGCGACTTCCTCGGCAACGAGTTCCTCCTCTGGCTGTGGTACCAGCTCGAAGGGCCGTCCGACACCATCCCGTTGCTCGATAAATCCGATGCCGTGTGCATGCTCGCTCGCACGCTGACTCTTGAATGCCCCCGTGGCCAGACGGGGCACGAGACGATCACCCACGAAGGCCCGACTCGGTTGCCGGAGGCGAAGCGGGCGATTCAGTCCGGGAAGCTCCCCCGCAAGGCCGGTCTCACCGTGGTGCGACACCAGGAGCAGTACGAACTGACGTTCCACGCCGAGACGCTGGGCATCGGCGGGGCGAAGCTACCGAACATGCCGGACGACATCACCGACCCGCGGGCACGGCTGGAAGAGCGGGCCACGCAAATCCGCCACCTGATCGAAACACTGGATTTGCTCTACGACGCCTTCGGCCAGCAGCGGCTGAGCAAGGACTGGTCCGACACGCTGCCCAAGATGCAGAAGTGGCTCACCCGCGAGGAACGCCGAGCGGCGTAAAGTGAACCTCTGACGGCGGCGGGTGTCGTTCCCGTTCGCACTGCATCCGGAGGGTTCGCCATGACCGACGCCGACTGGCGGAGTGGGCGCACGCGGGACGAACTGCTGGCGATGTTGGGGTACATCCAGTCCCTTTGGGACGAACGCCACGGCTGGCTGTTCGGGGCCGCTGCCATGCGGCGGATCTGGGATCTGCTCACCGACGAACGTTTCCGTGATCTGGTGGTGGCCGCCGAGGGTCGTGGGTGCGGCCGTTACACTGCCGCAGACTTCGACGCCCTTCGCGGCCGACTCCCTCGCATTGCGAACTGGCGGACGACCGGCGTCGTCAACTTCCGCGAACTGCCGTACTGGGTGCAACAGACGCACTACGCCACGGTTAACCTGGGCGAACTCAACTTCCGCGGGGTGTTGGTGTATGCCGCCGACGCGCGAGCCGACCACACCGCCGAGCAATCGTCGGTCGAGTGGAAGCACGTTGACGACCAGATTGCCGCCGTCAACCGGGAGACTGACCGCTATCAGCGGGAGTACGACGATGCGGTGTGGCGGGGGATGTCGAGCGCCGAGCAACGGGGTGATGTGCTGACACGGCGACGGGAGCAGGCCGACGTGCAGATTCGTGAGTTGCGAGCTGAACAGCAGGCGATCCGCACTCGCGTCGCCGATGCGGCCCGAGCAGAGGAGTACGCTGCACAGGCCGATCTGCTCCGGTGTATAGCCGGTAACCCGTTCGCATCGGTGGCGTTCGATCCGAACTGGCGGAGCGAAACGGTTGTCAGCCTGGCCCGCGGGATTGTCGCCGAACGTGCGTTCGACCGCCTACCGATCCTGGCCGACGCCCTGGAAGAAGCCGGGTGCGATCGTCCCGACGTACTTTTCCACTGCCGGTGCCCCGGTCCGCACGCCTCGGGCTGTTGGGTACTCGGCGGGGTGTGCTCATAGCTCCGTGTACAGGTCGTACACGTCGTACATCTGGGTGCCGGTGCGCTGCTTGCCGGCGGCGCCGACGAGCCAGCCGTGTTCGGCGGCCGTTCGCACCAGGCGGACGAGCGATTCGGCCTGCGGGGCCGTCGGGGGGATGGTGAAATA
>Ga0105237_10006280_pt1 | contig 13218 bp, 9 predicted proteins | sample KBSC24metaG_FD_81520 | JGI IMG/M metagenome (GOLD analysis project Ga0105237, IMG submission 81520) | Corn rhizosphere microbial communities from Kellogg Biological Station, Michigan, USA - KBS C2-4 metaG | ecosystem: Host-associated > Plants > Roots > Rhizosphere > Soil | place: Michigan, USA...
GACATCGCGCGGATGGCCCGCGACATGCACGGTGGCAACGGCGTTAGCGATGAATTCCATGTCATGCGCCACCTGGTGAACCTGGAGACGGTCAACACCTATGAGGGCACGCATGACGTGCATGCGCTGATCCTCGGACGGGCGCAGACGGGTATCCAGGCCTTCTTCTAGGCGACCGTAAGCCGGCAACGCTGCTTAAATTAGGTGCAGCGCAACATCTCTGCTTGGAGAACGGCCAGCACTTATGTCAGGGTTCGGCGGTTAAAACGCCGAACTCCGGGGCACCATGGCAATTCTGGCAGCCGTCCATCACCTGACCCACTACAAATATGACCGGCCGGTCATACTCGGCCCCCAGGTGATCAGGCTGCAGCCGGCGCCGCATTCGCGCACCAAGGTGCTCAGCCATTCGCTGAAGGTCGAGCCGAAGAACCATTTCGTCAACCTGCAGCAGGACCCTTACGGCAACTTCCTTGCCCGCTTCGTCTTCCCGGAGCCGGTAACGGAACTCAAGATCGAGGTCGACCTCGTCGCCGACATGACGGTCTACAATCCGTTCGATTTCTTCGTCGAGGAATCGGCTGAGACCTTTCCGTTCGACTATCCCGAAGAGATCAGGGACGACCTTGCCATCTACCGCACGCCGGACCCAGCTGGGCCGCTGCTGTCGGCATTCCTGGCGATGGTCGACCGCAGCGCGAGGAACACCGTCAATTTCCTCGTCGACCTCAATGCGCGGCTGCAGCGCGAGATCGGATATATCGTGCGCATGGAGACCGGCGTCTTTTCGCCGGAGGAAACGCTTGCCGCGAAGAAAGGCTCGTGCCGGGATTCGAGCTGGCTGCTGGTGCAGATCCTGCGCAACCTCGGCATCGCGGCCCGCTTCGTTTCCGGCTACCTGATCCAGCTCAAGCCCGACCTGGTCGCGCTGGACGGACCGCCCGGAACCGCCGTCGATTTCACCGACCTGCATGCCTGGTGCGAGGTCTATATTCCGGGCGCGGGCTGGATCGGCTTTGATCCGACGTCTGGCCTGCTCACGGGCGAAAGCCATGTGCCGCTCGCGGCGACCCCGCATTTCCGCAACGCTGCGCCGATCTCCGGCATGGCGAGCTTCGCCAATGTCGATTTCGGCTTCGACATGCGTGTCGACCGCATCGCCGAACATCCGCGCATCACCAAGCCGTTTTCGGACGAAAGCTGGGAAGCGCTCGATGCGCTGGGCGAAAAGGTCGATGCGGTATTGAGAGACGGCGACGTGCGCCTCACCATGGGCGGCGAGCCGACCTTCGTGTCGATCGACGATTTCGAATCCGCGGAATGGAACACGGCGGCCGTCGGTCCGACCAAGCGCGACAAGGCGGATGAGCTGATCCGCCGGCTGCGCGAGCGTTTCGCGCCGGGCGGTTTCCTGCATTACGGCCAGGGCAAATGGTATCCGGGCGAGAGCCTGCCGCGCTGGACCTTCTCGCTCTATTGGCGCACCGACGGCGAGCCGGTATGGCGCGACCCGTCGCTGATCGCGCGGGAGAAGAGCAGCGCCGCAGTCGGGCCCGAGCAGGCCGAAAGCCTGCTGACGGCGATTGCCGGAGAGCTCGGCATCGACAAGGCGATGGTCAGCGAGGCCTATGAGGATCCGGCCGAATGGCTGCTCAAGGAAGGTAAGCTGCCGGACAATGTCGATCCCTCCAACTCCAAGCTGGAAGACCCCGAGGAGCGCAGCCGCATGACGCGTGTCTTCGAGCGCGGCCTGACGAAGCCGTCGGGTTATGTGCTGCCCGTGCAGCGCTGGAACAGCCAGGCTGCGGAACATCGCTGGCGTTCGGAGAAATGGAAGACACGTCGCGGGCGGTTGTTCCTGGTGCCGGGGGATTCGCCGGTCGGCTACCGCCTGCCGCTCGGCACGCTGCCTTATGTACCGCCGGCGCAGTTCCCCTACATCGTGCCGGTTGACCCGTCGCTGCCGCGCGGGCCGCTGCCACCGCGCGAGGCCATTCTGCCAACGGCCGCTGCGGCAGAGCTTGAAGGCGCCGACGAAATGGCGCGCCGTCAGCAGGCGGTGTCCTTCACCGCCGCGACTGCCCAGCAGGACCGCGTCGAACAGGAGATCACCGAGATCGGTGGCGCGGTGCGCACCGCGCTCTCGGTCGAGCCGCGCGATGGCAGGCTTTGCGTGTTCATGCCGCCGGTCGAGGCACTGGAAGATTATCTCGAACTGGTAGCAGCGGCGGAGAACGCGGCCAGGACAATCGGCCTGCCGGTGCATATCGAAGGCTACGGTCCGCCGCACGATCCGCGGCTTAACGTCATCCGGGTGGCGCCGGATCCGGGCGTCATCGAAGTGAACATCCATCCGGCCGCCAATTGGCAGGAATGCGTCGCGACAACCACGGCCATTTATGAGGAAGCACGGCAATCGCGGCTTGGTACCGACAAGTTCATGATCGACGGCCGCCATACCGGCACCGGCGGCGGCAACCATGTCGTGGTCGGTGGCGCGACGCCCAACGACAGTCCATTCCTGCGCCGCCCGGACCTGTTGAAGAGCCTGGTGCTGCAATGGCAGCGGCACCCGTCGCTGTCCTATTTGTTTTCCGGCCTGTTCATCGGTCCGACCAGCCAGGCGCCGCGCTTCGACGAGGCAAGGCACGATTCGCTTTACGAACTGGAGATCGCGCTGGCGCAGGTGCCGCATCCAGACAAGGGCACTGCACTCTTGCCGTGGCTGGTCGACCGGCTGTTCCGCAATCTTTTGACCGACGTGACCGGCAACACGCACCGTTCGGAAATCTGCATCGACAAGCTGTTTTCGCCGGATGGCTCGACCGGCCGGCTCGGGCTGGTCGAGTTCCGCGGCTTCGAGATGCCACCCAATGCGCGCATGTCGCTCGCGCAGCAATTGCTGGTGCGCGCGATCATCGCCCGTGCGTGGAACAACCCGCTCGACGGCCGCTTCGTGCGCTGGGGCACCTCGCTGCACGACCGCTTCATGCTGCCGCATCATGTCTGGGCAGATTTCCTCGATGTGCTGGAGGATTTGAAGCAGAACGGCTTCGACTTCCGCCCGGAATGGTTTGCGGCACAGCTCGAATTCCGCTTTCCGTTCTGCGGCGAGGTGCAGCATGCCGGCGTCAAGCTGGAACTGAGGCAGGCGCTGGAGCCCTGGCATGTGATGGGCGAGCAGGGCGCGATCGGCGGCACAGTCCGTTTCGTCGATTCCTCGGTCGAGCGGCTGCAGATAAAGACGGAGGGCCTCAATGCGGAACGTCACGCCGTCGTCTGCAACGGCCGCATCGTGCCGATGAAGGTGACCGACAATCGCGAGGTCGCAGTCGCGGGCGTGCGCTTCAAGGCCTGGCAGCCGGCGTCGGGCCTGCATCCGGCGCTGCCAGTCAACACGCCGCTGGTCTTCGACATCTACGACCGTTGGTCGGGTCGCTCGGTCGGCGGCTGCGTCTATCATGTCGCGCATCCGGGCGGCCGCAACTACGATACTTTCCCCGTCAACGGCAATGAGGCCGAGGCCCGGCGGCTTGCGCGATTCGAACCGCGCGGTCACACGCCGGGTGTCTATGTCCTGCGCGAAGAAGAAGCCTCTGAAGAGTTCTCGATGACCCTTGACCTCAGGCGGCCGGCGAGACTCTGATCGGGAATGGCCAAGGGGAATCAGAAACGGGCGAGCGGCAGGCCACGGGCGCAGAGCCTCTTGGAACGCTACCGGCCGATCGAAGGCATCGTCGACGAGATGGTCGACGCGTCAGGCAGCCCGCGTCCAGCCTGGCGCAGCTTCATCGATGCGCTGGACGAACTTGGAGCGGAGCGGCTTGGACAGCGTTTTGCCCGCGCCGATCAATATCTGCGCGATGCAGGCGTCTATTACCGCGTCTACGACAAGGCCGGCGCCAATGAACGCGCATGGCCGCTGGCGCATGTCCCGTTGCTTATCGACGAGAAGGAATGGACCGAGATAAGCGTCGGTCTGGTCCAGCGCGCCGACCTGTTCGAGGCGATCCTGGCCGATGTTTACGGGCCGAACCGGCTGATCGAGAAGGGTATCCTGCCGGCCGGGCTGATTGCGGCAAGCCCGGAATATCTGCGCCCTGTCGCCGGCGTCCGACCGGCCAGCGGGCATTTCCTCCACATGGTCGCCTTCGAGCTCGGCCGCGGGCCAGATGGCCGCTGGTGGGTGCTCGGCGACCGCACACAGGCGCCGTCGGGCGCGGGCTTCGCGCTGGAGAACCGCGTCGCCACCACGCGCGCGCTGTCCGATATCTATGGCGAGATGCATGTGCACCGGCTTGCCGGCTTCTTCCGCCGTTTCCGCGACGCGCTGAACGGCATGGCGAAGGATTCCGGCGGCCGCGTGGCCATCCTGACGCCTGGACCACTCAACGAGACCTATTACGAGCACGCCTATATCGCGCGCTATCTCGGCATCATGTTGCTCGAGGGCGAGGACCTGACCGTCTCCGGCGGCCGGCTGATGGTGCGTACCGTTTCGGGGCTGATGCCGATCGGCGTCTTGTGGCGGCGTCTCGATGCCGCCTTCGCCGATCCGCTGGAGCTCAGGCCGGAGTCGCAGATCGGCACGCCCGGGCTCGTCGAAGCGATCCGGCGCGGCACGGTCTCAGCGGTCAACGCCCTGGGTTCAGGCCTGGTGGAAACGCGGGCGCTACTTTCCTTCCTGCCCAGGATCGCGCGGGAACTGCAAGGTGAAGATCTGTCGTTGCCGAACGTTGCCACTTGGTGGTGCGGGCAGCAGAACGAACGCGACCACGTGCTTGCCAATATCGACCATATGGTGGTCGGCCCGGCGCTGTCGACGCGGCTCGCCTTCGAGGACGACGGCGCGACCAGGCTCGGTTCGGCGCTTTCGGCGAGGGAACGGGCGGAGCTTGTCGCGCGGATCGAAGCCGACGGCGCCGGCTTTGTCGGCCAGGAAGCAGTGACGCTCTCGACCACGCCGGTGTTTGCCGACGGCCGGCTGGAGCCGCGGCCAGCCAGCCTGCGCGTCTATCTGGCGCGGACGCAAGAAGGCTGGAGCGTAATGCCCGGCGGCTTTGCCCGCGTCGGCTTCTCGCTCGACCCGACCGCGATCGCCATGCAGCGCGGCGGCCAGGCGGCGGATGTCTGGGTGGTCAGCGACAGGCCGGTGGAGCGCGAGACGCTCTTGCCGCAGGAGCATGAGGGCTTCACCCGCACCATGCCGGGCAGCCTGCCCAGCCGCGCGGCGGAGAACCTGACCTGGCTCGGCCGCTACATCGAGCGCTCGGAAGACACGGTGCGGGTGCTGCGCGCCTATCACGTCCGGCTGGCGGAGACGTCCGACCCCGAGATGCCGCTGCTTGCCGATATCAAGGACTATCTCGAGCCGTTCGGCATCGACGTCGAGTCGGCGATCCCGTCAGGGCTGATCGATACGCTGGACAGCGCCGTCTACAGCGCAGGGCAAATCCGCGACCGCTTCTCGCCGGACGGCTGGCTGGCGCTGAAGGATCTGTCGAAGACCATCCATAGATTCGCCGGCACCGTGGCGCCCGGTGACGACGCGACGCGCGCGATGACGGTGATGCTGCGCAAGCTGGCGGGCTTTTCCGGCCTGCTGCACGAGAACATGTACCGCTTCACCGGTTGGCGCTTCCTGGAGATCGGCCGCAGGCTGGAGCGTGGCATTCAGATCGCTCGCACGCTTAGCCGGCTGACCAGTAAAGAGGCTCCGGAAGGGGCGCTCGACATGATGCTGGAGATCGGCGACAGCGTCATGACCCATCGCCGGCAATACCCGGTGCAGGCCGGGCGGCGCACCGTGATCGACCTTTTGGCGCTCGACCCGCTCAATCCGCGCTCGATCCTGTTCCAGCTCGAGCGGCTGAAGGCCGAAATCGGCCTGCTGCCTTCGATTGGCGGCGAGGGCCACATGTCGCCCGCCGCCAAGGAAATCCTGCAGCTCAACACGGCCATCGCCGTCATGGAGCCGTCGGATATGACGGCTGAGGCATTGGACGATCTCGCCAACCAGATCGGCGGCCTCTACAACAGCCTCGCCAGGGCCTATTTCGGTTAGGCAATGCTCTACGACATCAAGCTTCATTTGCACTACGACTACGCTGGCGCCGCCGGCGGCGGCCGGCATCAGGTGCGGGTCATGCCGCAGACGATTGCCGGGGTGCAGCGGGTGATCGCCGCCTCGCTGTCCTTCCAGCCGACGCCCGCGGAGCGCGCCGATTTTGCCGATTTCTTCGGCAACAACGTCACCTCGATCGCCTTTCGCGACGCGCATGAGACCCTCGACATCCGCATGAGCGCACGTGTCTCGGTCTCACGGCCGGAGCCAGGTCTCGATGTCTCGCCCGACATTCACGGCCTGCGAACCGAACTGGAGGCGGTGCGCTCGCTGGCGCCGGCTGCGCCGCATCATTTCCTCGCCGCAAGCGACCACGCCGGCATCGATACAGCGATCACGGCCTATGCGCGGGAAAGTCTCGCCGGTTCGGCGGTCGCCACGGCGGTCGATCTTTGCAATCGCATCCACCGCGACTTCGCCTATGACGGCAAGGCGACGACGGTGCAGACCCGGGCCAGCGACGCCTTCGCGCTGAAGCGCGGGGTCTGCCAGGATTTTTCGCATATCATGATCGCCGGCCTGCGCGGGCTTGGCATTCCGGCCGGTTATGTCAGCGGCTTCCTGCGCACCATCCCGCCCAAAGGCAAGCCGCGGCTCGAAGGCGCGGACGCCATGCACGCCTGGGTGAAGGCCTGGTGCGGGCGCGATGCCGGCTGGCAGGAATTCGACCCGACCAACGGCATGCGGGCCAGCAACGATCATATCACCGTCGGCTATGGCCGCGACTATTCAGATGTGGCGCCCATCGTCGGTGTGCTGAAAACCACCGGCGGACAGGTCGGCGAGCAGGCGGTCGACGTCATTCCGGTCGCCGTCGAAAAGGTGTGATGACAAATCCGATTGCCCGATAGGCGCTTCTCAAGCGCGGCTGCCGTCGGTATCCTGGTCCCTCTGATTGACGGGGGATCGCGGGCGCTGCATAGGCAGCGGCGCGGAGAGAGGTTTGAAAGCAGTCAGCGTCATCATTCCGGCACACGACGCAGCCCGAACGATTGCCAGGACGCTCGCTTCGCTGGCGTCGGAAAAAGAGGCTATCGGCGAGGTGCTCCTGGTCGACGATTCGTCGTCCGACGCTACCGCTGCCGTCGCCACGGACGCGGCGTCTCGGCTTGCCTTGCCGCTGCGCGTCATCAAATCGAGCTGCCGCGACGCCGGCGGCTCCAGGAATCTGGCGCTTGAGCAGGCCCGTTTTCCCTGGATCTATATGATCGACGCCGACGACCTTCATCTGGAGGGTGGCCTGCGCATGTTGCTCGCCACGGCCACCAAAGCGCAATCGGGGGTCGATATGGTGGTCGGCGCCTACCGCCGGCGGGTCGACGGCGAAGAACGGTCGAAAAAAATGCCAGGCGGCTACACGGCAAGCGGGCCGGCCAATGCCTGCGCCTATCTCGAAGGGCGGATACGGTCGATCGCGGTCGGCAGCGCACTGGTGTCGCGGCAGGTTATCGGTGAAACGAGATTCCCGACCGGGCTTGCCTATGATGAGGACACGCTGTTCTGGGCGCGCGTGATGGCTGGAGCTTCGCCTGCGGTGGTGACACAACCCATATTCACCTATTTCGTGTCGGCGGAGCGCTCCGAAGATCGTTTCACGGTCAGGCCTGTCACGGGCTTTCTCGAATGGCGGCTGGCGCTGCGCGGACTCCGGTCCTGCGGCATCGCAGAACGGTCCCTGAAGATGAGGGAGGGACTCGTCGCTTTGAAGATCGCTCGCGTTCATTACGCGCGTGGCGATTTCAACATGGCGGCAAGATTCCTTACGGTGGCCGAAGCCGCGCCACGGGCGGGCGCGGATGTCTGGCGCTGTATGCGCTATCGGTTGAAGATCACGCTGCGGCGGCGGTTCTCGGCGCCGGCCGGCCAACTGCAACGCGCCTGATGGCCGACAGGCCGGACCTTGCGGTCGTGGTGATCGGTTTCCGGGCGCCAGCCGAGCTGGTTGCCGCGGTTAGGTCGGTGTTCGACCAGAATATTCCGCTTGAAGTCTTGGTCGTGAATTCCGGCGGCGGCAACGCCAAGGCGCTTCTTGCAGATTGCGGCATTGACGTAACGGTCATCGATATAGAGGAGCGGCTGTTCGCCGGCGCCGCGCGGAATCGCGGCATCGCGGCGACACGGGCTCCGTTTGTCGCCTTCCTCGCCGACGATTGTCTCGCCCATCCGGGATGGGCGGAAGCCCGGCTGCAGCGCCACCAGGAGGGCATCTCGGCTGTGGCGAGCGCAATCTTGAATAGCCATCCACGCAATCTGGTCGCCTGCGCGGCGCACCTTGTCACTTACATGCGGCGCCTGCCCGGTCTTCCCGCCGAAAAAGCGCAGCGCTATGGCGTTTCGTTCGACCGGAAGCTGTTCGATCAATATGGGGTATTCAACGAGCGGATGGCGTCGGGGGAAGACACCGAATTCATGGCCAGGCTGCCGGCGGCTTTGCAGCCGGTCTGGGAACCGCGGGTTCTGACCATTCATCGCAACGAGACAAGCCTGTTCAGGCTGCTTGCGGACCAGTATCGGCGCGGGCGCCGCTATGGCGCCTATCTCGGGTCAGTCGAAGCCGGGAAACGCGCGCGTCCGTTCCGGAAGGTGTTCCGGGACCGGCGCAATGTCGGCAAGCTGGCCAAAGAGGGGCTGTCCGGCAAGGAAAGGACCTTCGCGAGGCTGTCGCTGCCGATCGCGTGGATGGCATTGTTCGCCAAATCGCTGGGGGCATCCATCGGCGCCCGGTATGGCGACAAGACGGGCTACCGCCGATGATCACCGTCGAGATGAGGCCGCCGCGCCGGCGGCGTGGTCGATGGCTTTGGACGCGGCAGAAGATCGTCGCCGTCTTCAGCTATCGTTACGATCAGCATCTTGTGCCCGACCTGATCGCCAACCTCGACCCCGTCGTTGACGGCTGGATCGCCTATGACGACCGCGCCTCGGACGGGATTTTCAGCAGCGAGCCGCGCAGGCGGCGCGCGCTTATCGCCGCGGCCCATGAGGCGGGCGCCGATTGGGTTCTGGCCATGGATCCCGACGAGAGGCTGGAAAATACCGTCGCCAGCCGGATCGGCCGGTTGATCAGCGGGTCCAGGCATGTCGCCTGGGGATTTCGCTGTCGGGAGATGTATATGCCGGACAGCTACAGGATCGACGGGACCTGGGGCCAGAAGATGCAGCACAGGCTTTTTGGCGCCTATCATCCAGACCGCTATCGATCGAAGGATCTGCACGGCGCCTGGTTTCCCGACGATATCGGGCTAAAGCTCAAGGACAGCGGTCTCAATCTTTATCATTTGAAGATGATCGAGCCAAAACGGCGCGCGGCGCGTCGCGACCTCTACAATCGTCTCGATCCGGATCGCCGACTGCAACAGATCGGCTACGACTATCTGGCGGACGAGGCGGGAATCATCCTCGAGGCCGTACCGGCCGGGCGAGAGTATTTTCCCGCCCATGCCGACGATGGCGGGCTCTGGATGGCGGATGTATCGGCCATCCGGCAGGGCTGAAAAGCGCTTTCGGAACCAGTCACCGGCGCGCGGCTTTATCTACGGACAATTTCGCGGAGCCGGCATGTTGCAGCATTCACGATCGTCCTTGGGCCGTTCAGCGCGGGACGAGGAAACACGCAAGAACGGTGCGCAGACCTCCGCCGAGAGTGCGTCGCTCAGCTATGTGAGCGATGCCGATCCTGGTGTCCGCAGATTGCGGAAAGGCACGGGATTTTCCTATCTGGGACCGGGTGGCAGAGCCGTCGACGAAACGACGCTTGCCCGCATCAAGGCGATCGTCATTCCGCCGGCCTGGACGGATGTGTGGATCTCGGCCGATCCGGACGGCCATATCCAGGCGACAGGCCGGGATCAGCGCGGCCGCAAGCAATACCGTTATCACCCGCAGTGGACCGAGGAGCGCGACGGCGTCAAATATTCCAGTCTCGTCGCCTTCGCGGAAAGCCTGCCGGCTCTCAGGCGGCAGATCGATGCCGATCTGCGCCGGCACGGGCTGCCTCTGGAGCGCGTCGTCGCCTCGGTGGTCTGGTTGCTCGACAACACCATGATCCGGATCGGCAATGCGGCCTATGCACGGGACAACAAGAGTTTCGGGCTGACGACCCTGCGCGACCGCCATGTCGAGATCACAGGCTCCAGCCTGCGCTTCGCCTTCAAGGGCAAGTCCGGCAAGGAATGGAAACTGAAGCTGGTCGATCGCCGCATCGCCAAGGTCGTGCGCGGCGCCCAGGATCTGCCCGGACAGAAACTGTTCCAATATCTCGATGAGGATGGCGATCGGCGTCCGGTGCGTTCGGAGGACGTCAACCGCTACATTCGCGAGGCCTCGGGCGCCGAATTCAGCTCCAAGCATTTCCGCACCTGGGGCGGTACCATTCACGCCGCCTCGCTGTTTGCGCAGACCGAGCTTCCTGAAAACAAGACGCAGCAAAACCGGGTGATTAACAGCGTCGTCGACAAGGTCGCCGAGCGGTTGGGCAATACCCGTGCCGTCTGCCGCAAATGCTACATTCACCCCATGGTGTTCGAGGCGTGGGCCGAAGGGCGCCTGCTTGACGAAATGGCTGAAGCCAACAAGCGCAAACGCCTGATGTCCGGCCTCGACGAGGAAGAAACGCTGGTGCTCAGATGGCTGCAGGCGCACGGCGCCTGACGGCCGGCCGGAAAGGTCGCCAAGCCCGTGATCGCGCGCCCAACTTTTTTATCGACCTTGTGTCGGGAAGGGTCCTACTGTCGCGTCCTTTGATACGGAAAGGACCTGCCATGCTCTACGCCATCCTCTGCTACGCCTCCGAAGACGTTGTCTGTTCCTGGAGCAAGGAACAGGACGACGAGGTCATGGCAAAACTCCTCAACGTGCAGGACAAATACGCCAAGGCCGGCCGGCTCGGGCCGGTGGCGCGCCTTTTGCCGACGACTGCCGCGACCACGCTGAGAAAGGTCAAGGGCGAAGCTATCGTGCTCGACGGGCCGTTTGCCGAGACCAAGGAACAATTTCTCGGCTTCTACACGCTCGACTGCCGCGACCTCGACGAAGCCGTCGAGTTCGCGCGCGAGCTTTCCGAGGTCAATCCAAGCGGCGGCTCTTATGAAATCCGGCCGGTTTCGGTGTTCAATCCGACTAAGGTTGCCGTATGACCGAACTTGCCTGGATAAGCACCGCGATCAGCAACGCCCGTCCCCAGGCGATGGGCGCGCTGCTGCGCTACTTCCGCGATCTCGACGCCGCGGAGGAGGCTTTCCAGGATGCGTGCCTGAGGGCACTCAACAACTGGCCGAAGAACGGGCCGCCGCGCGACCCGGCGGCCTGGCTGATCTTCGTCGGCCGCAACAGCGGCATCGACGCGGTGCGCAAGCGCGCCAAGCAGGCGCCGATGCCGGAGGAAGAGCATATCTCCGATCTCGATGATGCCGAGAGCGACATCGCCGAGCGGCTCGATGGCGCGCATTACCGCGACGACATCCTGCGGCTCCTGTTCATCTGCTGCCATCCGGACCTGCCGGCAACTCAGCAGATCGCGGTGGCGCTGCGCATCGTCTCCGGCCTCACCGTCAAGCAGATCGCGCGTGCTTTCCTGGTCGGCGAGAGCGCCATGGAGCAGCGCATCACCCGCGCCAAGGCTCGCATTGCCGATGCCGGCGTGCCGTTCGAAACGCCGGGCGCCGTCGAGCGCTCGGAGCGGCTCGCCGCTGTCGCCGCAATGGTCTATCTGATCTTCAACGAAGGCTATTCGACCAATGGCGGCGAGGCGCCGGCCCGCGCGCCGCTTTGTGAGGAAGCGATCCGGCTTGCCCGACTGCTGCTGCGGCTCTTCCAGGCCGAACCGGAGATCATGGGGCTGACCGCGTTGCTTCTGCTGCAGCATGCGCGGGCTCCGGCACGTTTCGACGAGAAGGGCGAGATCGTGCTTTTGGAAGACCAGGACCGGTCGCTTTGGAGCCGCAAGATGATCGATGAGGGCCTGGCGCTGGTCGACAAGGCGCTGCGTCACCGCAAGCCCGGCCCCTATCAGGTGCAGGCGGCAATTGCGGCGTTGCACGCCCGCGCGGTGATTGCCGAGGATACCGACTGGACCGAGATCGACCTGCTCTATGGTCTGCTGGAGCAGATGCAGCCTTCGCCGGTGGTGACGCTGAATCGCGCCGTCGCGGTCAGCAAGGTACGCGGTCCGGAAGCCGCACTTGCCATGATCGAGCCGCTGGAAGAGCGGCTGTCGGGCTATTTCCATTTCTTCGGGTTAAGGGGCGGGTTGCTTATGCAGCTTGGCCGCAACGAGGAGGCGCGCGTCGCCTTCGACCGCGCCATCGCCTTAGCCAACACTGCCGCCGAGGCGGCGCATATCCGCATGCATATCGATCGGCTGATCAAGGAAAGCGCCGCGAAGTCTTCGCTGCAGAAGGCGCGCTGATCCGATCACGCTATCTGGCCCAATTTCGCAGCCCGGCCTTAGACCATGCCGGGGTGGCGGTTTTTCCCTGAAACGAGTAATGCCACGCCATCAAAGCGCTCGGCTGCGCCCGACGGCACGGACCACGACTTGGCGCATGGCTTCCACTTCCGCCCTATTAGAGGCGGGATATGAAAGGGACAAAAATGACATTGGCGAAGGAAACGGCTTCACTTCTTGAGAAACTTGGCGTCCCCAGGGACGCGCTTTCGGGCGGCGACCTGATCGTGCGCAGCCCGGTGACGGGCGAACAGATCGCGGCGCTGAAGTCGATCTCGGCTGCCGATGCGGGCAAGGCCATCGATGCCGCGCACAAGGCCTTCCAGACTTGGCGGCTGGTGCCGGGGCCGAAGCGTGGCGAACTGGTGCGGCTGCTCGGCGAGGAATTGCGCGCGCATAAGGACGAGCTCGGCCGGCTGGTGTCGATCGAGGTCGGCAAGATCCCCTCCGAGGGCTTGGGCGAAGTGCAGGAGATGATCGACATCTGCGATTTCGCCGTCGGTCTTTCCCGGCAGCTCTACGGCCTCACCATCGCCACCGAACGTCCCGGCCATCGCATGATGGAGACCTGGCATCCGCTTGGCGTCGTCGGCGTCATTTCGGCCTTCAACTTCCCGGTCGCGGTGTGGTCGTGGAATGCGGCACTCGC
>Ga0105237_10006281_pt1 | contig 13218 bp, 10 predicted proteins | sample KBSC24metaG_FD_81520 | JGI IMG/M metagenome (GOLD analysis project Ga0105237, IMG submission 81520) | Corn rhizosphere microbial communities from Kellogg Biological Station, Michigan, USA - KBS C2-4 metaG | ecosystem: Host-associated > Plants > Roots > Rhizosphere > Soil | place: Michigan, USA...
ATCCGATCGCCGGTACAAATCATCCCCAGTTGTCTTGAGAAGGCTGTTCGATCTTTTCTGTCTTGCCTGGATTATCCCCATTGTTATCCTCCTCGTCATGAACTATAACAACTGGATTGTCGGTGCCGGGGTTGGTTGCCGCCTCAAATGGCGCAAAGACGACTGCTACATCGACCTTTTGAGCATCGGAAAGTTTGATACCTCATTAAGGGCTACAAAGCTGGATCAAAGCGACCACGAAATTCTAGGTGCGTTGCAACTTGTGGCCAAAGCACTCGAGGTCTGGTTTAGCATCGTCGCAACAAGCTTGATCTATGACTTGACAATGCTTCTAGGCCGCCACGATACGGGACTTCCGATTGCGTATCTTTTGACGCATGTTGAATTTGGAGACATTTCGACAGCTTTCAGCCATACATTCTGGAAATCTTCCAGTCTCTTCGGCCACCAGAGGAGAGGAAGTCTTGCCTTGTTTGCAATCTTTGTTTGCCTTTTGTGTATCGCTTGCAACCTCATGGGCCCGGCCACCGCTGTACTGGTAATCCCAACCTTAGGATGGTCCGAGACTACAGTTCCCGGTGCAGAAAGGCTGGGCAAGACAGCGGTATCGGGTCCTCCAACCAACCCTGCGATTGCACTCGGCTGTGATGCTTCGTCGCTTGCTAGTGGTAATTACACTTGTACAAATTACTACATGCCTGCGTTGGATGCCTTATCATCAGCCATAGTATATGGCATTCAAGAGTACCAGCAAGGCTATGGTGTGGATCTCGGCATCTTTCGCGAGACTGGCTTGTCATTCACCCTGAACTATACTGCTTCACCCAGTGAGCCGATTGTATGGGCACCGAACCGCCAGGTTATACGAGAAATGTCTAATGATTACGTTGAGTTCGAAGTAACTCAGGTTCTCAATCGAACATTTGAAGAAGCGAGGTCTTTGGCTGCAGTATGGAATCTAACTCTCGACAAAGGCCTCTACGATTCTTATAGGAATGTGCTCGACGTCTCCCTATCCCGCCAGGGACCTAGCCTTGGAACAATCGAATCGTCCTGTGCCAGGGGAAATGTCACGGAAATAGTCGTCTCGAAGGTGAAATCGGTGCGATGCTATTATTTCAACTGGTCTATTGATGGAGTCAAAAATGGATACCAATGCATTCGCGTTGGTGCTGGGTGGAATAATGCAAGCCTAGCGGACTCCCATTTCTTTATTGGAGACATCGCCAGCATGCCAAATGCAAGCGTTTCAGTCGGCATCTACGCGGAAGCTGAGAGCATTCTCCTTGCCCAGGAATCTTTTTCATGTGTCTCCGATAGTGAGGCCACCGAATCTTGTGACTGGGATCTCCTGTTTTCTGGCAATTCTCTTGGTGCTATAATCAACTTGGCAGACCAACAGCAATACATCGAGTATATCCTATCGCAGCCAGGAGACCCTAATGCCACGATCATGTGTTATGGCAATACTTTTCTCACCACAGTCCAATACAACATCGACATCTCCCCCGAGACAAATTCCCTCGGTCTAGTCAGTCTGCACTCCCCGTCTAGCGACCAAGTTGAGAAGCAGCCACCCATTGCTCTCCATCCGGACTGGGTACTTGCGGCCTGGGCAGTGGCCCGGTTTGGTACGGCGGACGGCAACAGCGCGGCTGCATTGAATCTCGTCGCTGCACTACAGACGGCCGCGACCACACAACCGCCCCAGACGTACGGATACGACCCTGGCTTAGTTAGAATCTCCAACCTCCACCAGGGCTCATTGCTCCATGCCCTAACGTTAGTGGACTTCACAACGTTGAATGCTACCGAGGTTCCTGCCGGAGACGATACATCGCATCCACCGTTAACAGTGTCTCGAAGTTTCCGAGTCTGGGCATACGGCCACTCATCGCACACATTTAAGATCGGTATGGTCGTTGTGATTTTTGGTTCACTTTGCGTCCTTTTCCGCGTGGGTCTCGGATTTTATGTCATGTCAAAGCATAGATCCACACTCAACTTCCTCTCCGCCGCGTTGAGGTATGTGCCACTTGACGGTGAAGTTGACAGTCTCATGAAGAAGCCTGACATGGCGCAATTTTCACTTAGAGTGGTGGAGAAAGGTACTGGGGCCGTTGACTTTGTTCCACCACAGGGACATGCGAGGTATAGGCGTGTTTATGGGTCAGTATAGTTCAGCTGCTGGACGGCGGGATTCATGTAACTGAAGGTAAGAGATATTCGTGATAGAAGAGATGCCGTTCTCCACTCGATTGTTGTCCCGATGACAAGATTTCTTCTGGAGCTTCTTGCTAGGGAATTCCTTTGGGTTTATTGACTGCAAATTGTTCGAGCAGTGTCTTTCTTGACTGTCACAAAATGACTGATATAAGTGAGGAATCCATTCATGATTATTTTTAATTGGGAGTCCTTTCATATTTTCTGAGAGACTGTCCCAACATTCCCCATAAAAATTCCTGAAATCTTGGACAACGCTACTCAGAGCACCATTTCGAAATTTTCGCAGAGAGCATTGGCTAGGATTCTGAGATGAGTTGCATCTCAAGACGTGACCTGCGTTCTTGCAGAATATGACCTGGGTGTTCTTCGCACCAGTGAAAGCCTGCCAGCTCTTGATAGGCGTTTCGACTCGTAGGGACCTGAGGCGTTTTCCCATTCCACATATTGCTTCGCTCAAATAGTAACCAGGGATGGATTTTTCCATCTCATATCTATTCCCAGTTGCGTCAAGACATATATCGTCGGCGTCTTCCATCTCGAGCCACATCTGCATGACGATGGCCTTGAACGTGATGGAGAAACGGAGACTGGAGACTGGGCGATCCCAACAGAGTCAATCAAGCAGAAAGTCAATACGAGAGTCATGTCCGCTAGGCATCACGTAGCCATACAAGGATCATTTTCGTATATTTAGTACTTTTAAGGTTGCGATACTAGGTCGCAAATTGTGAGAAAGTAACGATGGATTGCGGGCAGGAAAGTGGCCGTCACTATACGTGACTAGCAATTTGATTGTCATTCATGTGTTCAGTGTTAACGAGGCGCTCCCACCATGCGTAATCGACACGATTGTCGAAGAGAGTCACCTGCGTCCGTTAGAAAATAGGATCTATCTTACCCATGTAGCAGGGGATCCCAAATTATAAAGGAATCTTTCGATAGCGCTGTCAAGTCGTACAAGAGTTGCATGTCAAGCATCGAAAATACGCCGTGGTTGATGAAAAGGTTGGAAACCCCCCAAGAAGGAACTCGACGTAGAAGGACAGATGAACAGACTGTGTCCTTGTCGGCCTCGTTTCGGCAGCCATGTTTATAGATGAAGCCTTATCTACATTCACTTTATGTGGATTGCCAACACTGGGCCATACTCATTCTCGCGCTTCGCTGGTTTTGGCGTTGTCTGCCAGAGACCTTTATTCGAAATTGCTCTCTTCCATATCACATGCAGGCCTCATCCTGTCAAGTCCTTCATAGACCTGCTGCATACGTGACAGTCTCTTCATCTCTTCTTTCAGATGAGCAAACCCTTTGTTGCAGCGGGGTCGATCGCCAGGACATCCTGCCGGCTTCGCAAGAGGCGTTGTGCTGGCAGCGGACGTTTCCACGAAATTGTGGTATTTCTGCCGCTCAGCCTGCTCTGCTGCCAACTTATTGACATAGAGGAGATCTGCCGGTGAGGTGGTCTGGTCGTTATATTATACTCTCTGGAAAGGGGGCGGGAAGTAGATAATGGAACCAGCCAGTGGGGCCGTTTGATCCTGACAACCATTGAAGACACCACAAGAGCTTGTCATCGATCCCCCTTGGTTTCGAGCGCTTTCTTCGGCTTTACACCACATTAGAGCCGTGGAAATTCTCTTCGAAGACTTGCTTGACCGTGTGGAATTTCTTAGACTCAACCGTGTGAGTGAGAGTGACCACCATTCTTTGCGGAATATTGTCGGACTGAGGGATGTATTATGGACAAAGTCACAAACATTTTCGATTCTTCAATCGACGGTCAATTTGTGGTCGAAGAGATTGATGGAGACGATCCGCTAGCCCTTCAGAATCCCACCATGAAACCCCCAAGTGATCTCAAACAATGGAAGTCTTTCACAGGGCAAAGCTTCGGAGTCGACTAGCACCCTAGCTGGACCTTTGGTCCGGTATCCTTGCAACAGGGCCATCGGAGTGCTGCAAAGCTCCCCCCCCGACGGCCTATACGATCGCAATTCCGGCCCTCTTTCCACGAACATACGTCGAGCTTAGAAGACAGGTCCACAGTAATATTGGGCCAAGAGCTGCGCAACACAGCGGACCGAGTGCGGACATTTGGTGAGTATCTTGCGGATTTTGAAAGGTATCCAAAGATCAACACCGACCACAGTCGGATCTGATAGGTCTTACAGATGCAACCAAGGCCTGGGGGAAGCTCAAAATGAGGTTACCAAATGTCACACCAGGGCATCTCAGATTGAAGAGACATTTGTACGTATCTCCGAGAAGCTGAAGCAAAATATGAAATTGAATAGAACTATGATGGATGAGGTACGCATAATATGTAATGGCCTTAATACCGTAATGCCTCCCGCCACTGTATTAGACTTTGCGGGGCACTAGGACTACCATAGCCATAGGGAAACCTATGTCGTCGACGAAGCAGTGCCATCCACTGAAAACTTCCTTTAGCCTCATCTAATGTATCGGTGACTTAAATCGTTTATACATTATCGATATTAACATGACTAGCCGAGAGAAGCCAGCGCTTAGCTATTTACGGAGGTGAAAGGGAAAAAAGAGTTTTGGGAGAGAGGGAGATGGGGAGGGAAATGTGAGACTGTGTTCACACAACTGAACCGTAATGGGACAGTACTTTAGCCTGGCCGGACCCTCTTCACCGTACTACAGCTGAACGGCTTCTCTCGGAGAGCCTACATTTCACCTGCTGTCCGCTAACTCATTTGCGAGTATACAACCGCATGTAAGGTTTCTAGGCCAGAACATCAACAGCGTAGTAGGCCAATCGTTGCGGATCCAGCGGTATGATGGTTCCCAGGCCCAGGACTCAACAATGACAGGCCCTCCTCCGAACACTAGGCGTTTCATCGCCGGCCCCCGGACAGATACAGAATTCTTCCGCCCGGAATGCCCAAGCGTTCACGAATTACCTCCAACAGAATGGCGACACTCAAGTCCCGGGAAAAGTCTACACAGAGGTCGCTTTCGTGGATGTTCATTAGCCGTAGTTTATCTACCCCTTCGTCGTAGTCACGATCTGCTTGGTGAACCTGATTGTCACGATCTACCAGTCCAGAATTCTCAAATTCCCTATCTGGAGAAGTTAGAACTTCTCCCTACCCACTCCTCTTCTCCTGGCATGTGGATGATAACAAACAAATCGCTACCACTGGTAGCATGCCAGCAGTGGTCCCATCCTCCTCGAAGTATTTAATATCAATTTAAGAAGGCTCTAATAGGCGGCTCGTACGAAACCCCGGATGAGGTCGCACAAGTTTACCTTTACAAAGTTAATTAAATTTAGATATACCAACCCAAGTCTTCCCACTCTCGACATGAAGGAAAGGGCGTGAAACATATCAGTTTTCATATTCTTGGAATATATATCTATGCTGAGATATGGGCGATTGCACTAGATTTCAATACCGAGTCACATGCTATCGCAGTGAGACTGGAGGGTTAAAAACTAACTAGAAACATGATCGGATCCCTCCCCAGGCCGTCCTATCGAAGCGGCTTGTTCCAGGTTTCAATTTTTCTTTTACTGTTTTAGTCATCCAAACCGACGACTCTCCGTTTTGCCGTCAACATCTCCCAGCCGGGACCTTTCCCAGCGGGACAGCCCTCGCAGCAAGTGACTTCCTCGACTTTCTTGAACAGGTCATAGGTGATCTTCTCATCGACGACGCTGTCGCCCTTGTAGTCAGGGTGTGCGCGGACGAACTCGCGGATCCACTTGGCACCGGTCCACAGAGTGCCATTCGCGCGCTTCCGGATGAGGTCGAGGTATCGCGCCAGCTCGCATCGCGTGGTCACGTCGATGTTCACACTGTCCAGGTACAGCTCGACGAGTGGAATGAGGCCCGGGAAATCGTCCGGGTTGTTGTCGTCGCTTCTCACCCCGTTGATGATTTCGTCGATCGTCATCTGCGTGTACTCGTCCTCTACGGGCCCCGGGGTCGGTGGGCGGCTGGGCTGTGGGGTCTGTTGTGCGGCCGTGCGAAGAGAAGCCACTCCGGCGGGGGTTGCAGCTTCGCTGCCACCGGTGCCGTTGGGCAGCGGCGTCAAGTCCTTTGCGGGGCGTCGTGCAGGGTAGGGGTTCTTTCTGAACCAGAATTTCGACTTCATCACTCCATCGCGCGTGTGTGCCGTCTCCATGTTTTCGGTGGTGCGGGCGATCGGGATGTAGAAGTTGAGGTCGAATGACAGGATGGCTCGTGTGACGAGCACGATGAAGATGCTGAAGGCGGCGTTTTCAAAATCCGTCATTTGGATCTCCATCGAGCGGAACTCGACTCTCCACCCGATATCGGCGTCGGGTGGTGGTGGCTTGAATCGCATGTGCTGCCAGTTGGTGCTTTGGATATTTTCGAAGTGATTGGAGCCTTCGGGGTCGAGGGTCTTGAGGTCTTCGGAGAAGATGACGATGGGGTCTCGAATGAACAAGTGCGCGAAATGCGTGGCGAGCAGGTCGTCCATGCCGCCATCGACAAGCTTTTGCTTCAGCTTCTCGTCGACAATCAAGTCGGGATCCATATATTCTGGCCGCCGCCGTGGGTCCTCGGAGATGTAAGTACTGTTACTGGCATATCGCGATTTGGGGATCCTCCACCGATCGTTTTTGAGTGGAGCCTCGCCCAATTCTTCGACCGTCCTGTCGTCGACCGCACGGGAAATTTGGTTCCAACGAACATCTGTGTCGACGAGGAACCCTTTATAGATTGGTGTGGCAGCGGTCAGGGCCAGCATGATCGGGCCAAGCGGTGATAGTTGATCATAAAGAGTGCGCCCCTCGAGAATGTTTTTGGCCTGGAAGGTAATTTGAAGACAGCAACTGCCCATCCCAAATGCCATCGCATCCATGTACACACAGTCGTCCTTTACAGCGCCATTGCGGACATCATCGTCCTCGGGCCACTTATGAAGGTCGTAGTCCACCGTTGGATCATGGAAAGGCGAGGGTGTATTCTTGTCTTTGAAGACTGGAACATTAAGTTCCACCTTGCGACCGCGACGTGAGCGGATATTAGCAGCAAGGGTAGGAAATCGTATATGAGGGTTGGCAATTTCATCGGGGACAAATTGAGAACGAAGTGCTGGTCCGGAAGGGGGGTAGTAAGGCGAGATAAAGTCCCCGCGACAACCGAGGCGTGGAAATGTCGTGAGCGTGACGGGATACTGTTCGGGATCCATGTGGGCTTTGGCGATCACTCGGCGGTTTTTCATATCCGACTCGACGTCCAGCAGGTCCTTGAAACCGATGCCCCATGGCTTACCAGGGGTAGCTTCCAGCATAAAACGTCCAAATTCAGGGTGAAATGTCGGGAGGGCTCCTCGTTTGGGAGAATCACTTTCACGTTTGTCAATATCAGGGACAACATTTCCTACGGCAGAATCCGACATACCCATTTTGCAAATCAGGGACCACAGGTCCTTTCTTTGCAAGCTCTTCGTCTCGAGCGAGAGCCTTGAGAACCTCTGCTTGGCACAGTGAAAGGCGGACCTTTTGGTGTTGTTCATCGAAGGCGACGACCAGGTATTCGATCTGCAAAGCACAATCAGCACTTCCACAATGTCTGCCGGGCTGAACATTCGTACCTCGTCTCCCCATAGTAGGGCATCTCGCTCCTTGCCCTTAGCGTTGCGCCAGATTGTGAGCAATTGCTACAAAGAATGTTAGTCCATTGAGGGGCCAGCCCATAAAGACAGGGCACTCGTACCTCGATACCCCACTCTCGAACCTGGTTGGCAGCCTTCTTTGCATCCGGCCATTCGAGGGCCGTGCCCAATGCTCTAAACAACCAGTTAGACAGGCCAATGGACGACGACTATTCGTTAACCACTAACAAAAGACCCATGGTAAATTGCGCTCCCTCTAATGTAAAATGCAAGTCGTCGAAGAAAGTAGGAGGTCAAAATCCCCCCATTCGGGCAAAGTCGGCCGAATATTATAAAAAGGGCGAATGAGAATCGCTCGAAGTTCAGCACTGTTTTGTAAGCAATTGGGCCATGCTTTGGGGATTAAAAATTCGGATTATTGTTGGACAACTCCCAGCAACGGTTTCAAGTGTTGAACAGTGGTGATGGAGGCGTCCACCTAGGGTGAAACGATGCCTTCTGTCGTGACGTTTTTCACTTTTTTTCTCCCAGCCGCGGACGAATTCCGGGAAATACAAGCCGAAAAGGCAGTTCAGGGTGGGACTCTAGATGCTCAAACCGACTTCGGTCGGGAAAAGCAACCGAATTGGGTCTTTGGTGGCATCCAAAGGCACGGACAGGTGAGAATTAGAAGGAATAAGGGTGAGATTTTGGGCAACAGAGAACTGGGGCGTAGCGCAGAGTCCTAGCAGTAGTATATCAAATGAAATTGATTTTCCGAGCACGAGCAGGCGGGCTATATGATAATATCATTTTCCGAACACGAGCGGGTACGGCGTTTTCTCCCACTGCAACATTAGTCATCTACACACCTTATGATTCGTTGTGTTACCTGCGTATTCGATGCCCGTGATACTAGCCAGCCCTGTTTTCTGTGGAACGTAGGTTTCACCAAGTCAAGAAAATTGGATAGACCTCCCTCTGCATTTGATATCGCCTGGGATTCCTGCTGATGTCCAATTAAAACCATCATTTCGAGACCTGTTCCTTACCGCCGCTAATATCCGTTTTCATCTGGCTTGTCTTGATCACATCATCTACGCCAAACCTATTGGAACTACTAGCGAACGTGGGCGTCTAGGTGAAGGTATATCACATATCTTGTGATTGGGTTGCAGGGAATGTCCATGTAGTGTACCGCAATCCTACTGATGGGTTGGAACATTTTGATCCGCATGATTGAATGATCGATTTAAGATGTGAAAGCGTGGCGTCGTTCACGTGACCGAAACCGAGATACACATATTGAGGCAGACAACGACAAAATCTTGGATTGAATTTGTCATGTGTAGATGTCCTGTGCAGCCTTGCGCTTGCCCAGAGCCATGAGTTCGATACATAGCCTAGGCGATGGAAGAGCTGGGTAACACTTTGTCCACCGGTGTATGCCGGTCATCTCTTTGAGCTCGTATTTTTCTGATCCATCTTCCATTGACGCCGTCCAAATGCCAACTAGACATTCGAATTCCCCATATATACAATGACTGCTCCTAGCTCATGTCGATTCCAGTGAGAACTCCTCATGCGGCGGCAGAGGACTCAGAGGCTTTAGCAGCGCGTAATTCCTCCATTCTGGCCACTCGTTTCTTGAACTCCTCGTATTGGCACTTTTCATAAGCGTGCCTTTCGTTCTGTACACCGTCGAGGGCCCGTACGTCAGTCCACATTCTTGTTGAGAGCTTTTGCAGACGGAAGGTGGTCGGCACCCGTCCCACTCACCTCGCATTTCCAGATGGCGAAAAATGTGTCATGGCGACACTTGTTGAGAGGGATCAAGAGACCGGCACAGCTATCTCGGTATGCTAGGGGAACTCTTGCCTCTGACATGGCCTCACGAGAAGCGGGTGTGGGTGCGTGTGGTGAATCTGGGGAATCATTAGTTCCGATTTCAAGATGGGAGAAAGTTTCGGTCGCACCTGAATGGCCGAGGCCAATGGCTTCCTTGACGGTCTCTATAACAGCCATGGTGAGGCAAGGCTGGTAGAGAGCGACAGACAATAAGTGTTCGATGTCAATGAGCAACCAATACCTTCCAGTAGCTGCGGCGCTCATGCGGAAGAGCTGCGACGAAGCCACGGCGAATGATAAGACATTCAAGTGCAGTCTTGGCGACGGTGAAATGTTTCGCCGGAGTCCAACTGGCAAACGATCGGTGTCCCAATTGATACGAGCAAGAAGGGGCCCCCTGCCGCGTACGGAGTACTCGGCCTCTCAGCCAAGGCCACAGCCACAGCCACATGATGAGGTGGGCGTGCGTCTGGGCACTGATGCGTCATCGGTAGACGGCGGCGGGTATGGTCGACCTTAACTGGATTTAACTGGAGTCAAACTACGGCAGTCTACCAGTCAATAGTCTTGGAGTCTGTCAGGTCGGGGGACAAATGCAGATGCAGATGAGATGTAATCCCCTTCCTCTCTTTGCCTTTTTCCACTTACACCCAACCTGCACCATCATCAGTGCACGCCCGCTCTCCAATATTGGCCACGGACCCCTCCGACACTCACCACGCCTCCAGTTCGTTATCCACAGACACCACCAAGCCACTCCGACCACTCCTACCCCTTCTTACCACACCTACAACCCTCCAGCGTATCTCTTGTGAAGCCCTCATTATATTGCTCGATTTGACATAAACTACTTGTCGCTTCTCCTCCACGCTTTCACAGCAATACGCCGTATTCCGAGCCTTCCACCACCCGTCCCACTTTCCCAACTGCTGCCACCTTGGCCAAAGTCTACCCCGAAGGGCGTAGTTGGGGATAGAGCAGCTTGAAATAGGCAGCAAAATACAAGCATGAGTCTCAAAGGGGTTGGAAAAAGTCTGACCCGTGCGCCTCAGCAGTTCAAACAGCGCTTCAATCTTGGTGACAACACCAAAGACGCTGTATACATTGATGCCGAGCGACGCTTCGCCGAGCTAGAAACGGAGACCAAGAAACTGCATGATGAGTCCAAGAAATACTTTGATGCCATCAACGGTATGCCGTATTCTTGCAGCTTCAAGTTTGCGACCCTAAAAGATTGACTGTCTAACCATGTTCTTAGGCATGCTGAATCACCAGATCGAATTCTCAAAAGCCATTCAAGAAATTTACAAACCAATATCAGGCCGTGTCTCCGATCCCAATTCAACCATCCCAGAGGGCAACCCCGAAGGGATCCGAGCATGTGAAGAATACGAGACAATTGTGCGCGAGCTACAGGCAACATTACAGCCTGAATTGGAGATGATCGAGCAGCGAGTTATAGCACCTGCGGATCAACTATTAGAGGTGATAAAGTCCATCCGAAAAATTTCGGTCAAACGGCAACATAAGCAACTTGACTACGATCGCCACAGAGCCACGTTGAAGAAACTACAGGACAAGAAAGAAAAAACCCTCAAGGATGAAAAGGCCCTTTTCAAGGCAGAAAATGACGTGGAGCAAGCCACTCAGGACTACGAATACTTCAACAATCTGCTCAAGGACGAACTGCCCAAGCTGTTTGCACTTGAGGCTGAGTTCATCAGGCCGCTTTTCCAATCCTTCTACTACATGCAATTAAACGTCTTCTACACGCTCCATGATAAGATGCAAGGGATAAATATCGGCTACTTCAATTTGACCCTTGACATCGAAGAGGCTTTTGAGATGAAGAGAGGCGATGTCCAGGCTCAGGCCGAGGCTTTGTCTATAGTCCATTTCAAGGGCACCGGAGGTATCAAGACGGCAAGGGGCGTGTCCAAATACGCCTCCAAAGCGAAAGAAGCTGAAGCAAACAAGTCGACTTATGCCAATCGGAAAACGTACGACCCTGAGGCTGGAATTGCGAATCCGCCACCTCCGTACTCACCCACCACCACCGCGAGCAACCCCAGCAGTCCTTCTCTGGCAGCCTCTATCGCTGCCAAAGGAAAACCTCCACCACCCAAGCCCAAACCTAGTCGTTTGAGTGGGGTTCCAGCAGCGGAAACGGTAACCGCACTATACGATTATGAGGCTCAGGCGGAGGGTGACCTGAGCTTCATGACCGGGGACATCATTGAGATCATCTCAAGAACACAGAATGAAAACGAATGGTGGAGTGGACGAGTCAATGGAAAACAAGGGCAATTTCCAGGTAAGACCATCAGCATTGTGCACTTTGGAAGGATTTTTCAAGAATCTGTGATCTCCCCCGTGTTTTAATTCCTAGGCTAATAACCATTTTCCCATAGGTAATTATGTCCGCCTCAACTAGATATCATTTCTGCGCCGCCAAGTGTTTCTACATGGCAGTCTCGACACTGGCCCATAGCTCATATACTAGAGAATCTCCTTCCAAAGCCAACTGGGGTTCGCCAGGGCTTGTAGCGAGTTTTCTTGCGGCTCAAGCCCAGCGGCTCGAACTTCGATGGTGGCAAGTGAGATAGTTGGTCTGTAGCGTATAGACAGCGAGTTTCTGGATATCAATCTATTGTCTACTGTTTAACCGAAGCCCTCAATATTCAATCAGCATCAGCGGAACTACCGCAAGGATCTACGATCGGTGAATACACGGCGAAGCATCTCCGTACTACCTACCATACAATGTCGACTTCCCACGCGTTTTGTGCAGGACTGAAAAACTTGATTTGTATTCTACTCTTAGGGTGACAAGGTTGGGAAGTAGCTGCCTGGTCTGTCTCTGTCTGAAGGTGGAACTTAGATTTGGACATCGTAACCACGCACATGGCCAAAATAAGCCCGCCATATAAGACCTTAAGGAGGTCCAGCTCGACCCATGAGGATCGATTCGTTGTATGCAGAATTGGAGGCGGTGGAAGTGACGTCCGTTCTGTGGAATGGTATTTCCATACATACCACGTTCGCCCGGGCCTACCATCCCAAGCTCTGGGGACGTCCATGCTGAAGGGGTGTAACGCTGAGATGGAAGATGGCTCTCCTTTGCCAATTCCAAAGAGTTCCAACGTAAGACATCTGGGGCGAATCAGCAACCCCGCGACTGTTGAAGCCAGGATCTGAACGCTTCTCAGCTTTGCCCTCTACCCCTGCCCCGACCACGACCGCCTCGCCCCTGACCTCGACCGCGGTCTCCTCGTCCTCCTTGATCCCCACGATGACCTTGACCCCCACGACCACGTTGATTGCCTTGTTGATTGTGCTGTTGCTGCTCCTTGGCTAAATCGACTATTTCTTCGGGCACCCGGAGATATTTGATCTTTTTCATCACGTCAGTAGAGAATCAAGAGGGGGATCACCCACGAATCCACTCCACGGAGACACGGAGCGGAGATATAGCACTCACGTTGTTGCCTCTCACATAGACTTCAGCGAGTCTGAAGAATTTGTCACCTTCGGGGCTCGTCTGGA
>Ga0105237_10006283_pt1 | contig 13216 bp, 8 predicted proteins | sample KBSC24metaG_FD_81520 | JGI IMG/M metagenome (GOLD analysis project Ga0105237, IMG submission 81520) | Corn rhizosphere microbial communities from Kellogg Biological Station, Michigan, USA - KBS C2-4 metaG | ecosystem: Host-associated > Plants > Roots > Rhizosphere > Soil | place: Michigan, USA...
CGAAATCGGCCCCGACGTGATCGCGCTGCAGGAAGCAGACAACCGCTTCGGCGACAAGGCCGGGCTGCTGGACCTTGCCCGCCTCGAACACGATACCGGGCTGGTTCCGGTGCCGGTCATCGGCAACGGCAAGGGGCATGGCTGGCGCGGCAACGTACTTCTGTTCAAGCGTGGCACGGTGCGCGATGTCCACCAGATCAAGCTGCCGGGACTGGAGCCCCGCGGCGCGCTGGTCGCCGAGATCGATCTCGACGAGAAACGGAGCCTGCGCGTCATTGCCGCCCATCTCGGCCTGTTGCGCCGCTCGCGCTCCGAGCAGGCACGCGTCGTGCTCGACATCATGAGTAGCGCCGACGAAAGGCCGACGCTCTTGCTCGGCGACCTCAACGAATGGCGGCTCGGCAATCGCTCGGCGCTGAACACGCTGCACGCGACCTTCGGCCCGACGCCGCCGGCTGTGCCCACCTTCCCGTCCGGCCTGCCAGTGCTGGCGCTCGACCGCATCATGGGCAACCGGCACGATTTGGTTTCAGCGGTGGAGGCACATGACACGCCGCTGTCGCGCGTCGCCTCCGACCACCTGCCGCTGACGGCCTTCGTGCATCTGTAGGGTTGCCGCCGACGATGGCCAGCCCACGGAGGCCGGACAAAGCCTGGAATCCCGAAGTCAGGAACCGGGAAGGCCGGCTCTCGACAGCATTTCGAGGAACCTGGAGTGATGATCGTCCCTCACATAGCGCGGCATGAACCCGGGGGAGACATTGCCCAGGTTGAGATGCGGAAGCTGTGACAGGCAGTGGTGGATGGCCCGTGACGCCTCTTCATTGTTTCCTGTCGCCGAAGCAGCGGCCGCCCAGTAAAGGGCGCCGCGCACGAATCCCGGCTTTGTGCGGACCACCTTGCGGGCGACTTCGAGCGCCCGCCGGTCGTCGCCGCCGGCGAACAGCGCCATAACCAGGCCGTGGTGGCGCCAGAAGTCGATGACGTCATGCGTTCCAAGCCGGATAGCCTCGTTGGCCTCGCGCACCGCCTCGCTGACCTGTCCGCGCAAGGCGAAGAGCATCGAAATATCGCCGTGGCCACTGGGATAGCTCGGATTGAGACTGATCGCGTGTTGGCATTGCACGATCGCCTCGTCGATCCGGCCATCGCATTCGTAGGCGAATGACAGGATGCAACGGGCAATTTCGTCATCGGGAACGGCCCTTACCGAGTCCTCGGCAAGCTCGATCGCATGGTCGATATACTCCTGCTTGTAAGGCAAAGTACCGAATGCAACGCCCATGGTCGTCGCGATGGAAAGCGTCCGTTTCGCGCGAGCGTTATCGGGCGCAATCGACAGCGCCTTCTCGGCGAGATCCCTCGAGATCACGAGTGAGTCCCGCGTCATTTCAAAATACTTCATCAGCGCTTCGTTCACCAACCTGCGCACCTCGGGAGGACCAGGCGGGCTCTTGTCGCGAACTTTCCAATTGGTCAACTGGAGCTCGAGGCTCACTGCCAGCACGACCGACTGCGCGATCCTGTCCTGGAATTCGAGCGCATTCTCCGATTGGCCGTCGAACTTCTGAGCCCAGACATTGTGGCCACCCGCGGCATCGACAAGCTGAATATTCACCCTCAGTCCGTCTCCTGACCTCTGGATGCTGCCGTTCAGCGTATAGCGCGCTCGCAAGCTATCCGGCGCCCTCGGTTCCTCACCGTTCTTCTCGACGGACGGAAACCCCGAAAGCACGACATAGTCGGCCACTTCGGAAAGTGCCGTGGTGATATCGTGAACGAGACCCTTGGCAAAGAAGTCGTCGCCGCGCTGCCCTGTCAGATTGGCGAAGTCGGCAACGGCGATGGATGGGCGCCCCTGGCGCTGACCGGCGGCAGTTCCATTTGCCGTCTGCTGATTTGACGCAAATTCGGTGGCGGAAAGCAGCGATTGCCAGAGCGCTCGCGTCTCGGCGCCGACGTCGACATCGAACTCCTTCCTCAAGATGCTTCTGCAAGCCTCGAAGGTTCGCAAGGCCTGGTCCCGCTGACCGCCTGCAACGAGCAGTTCCATTTTCAACCGGTAGGCTTCCTCCCGCGTCGGATCCATGGCCAGGATACGATCGGCCACGGCCAGCCCGCTTTCGGCGTCCACGAGACGGGCAAGCTTCTCCAGCGATCCGAGCGCGCGGCTCAGCAGCCTTTCGCGTTCCACTGCCGCCCAATCGTCGAAAGCATTGCTCCCGAGGTAAAAGCCGTCGAGAAACGGCCCCGCGTAAAGTGCCAGGGTGGTCTCGAGCTCCGAAGCGGATCTGGCCGACAGGCCGGTTTCGAAGTCGTCCACGTCAACGCGCACCGCATCCGGCCTGATGCCAATCAGATCCTTGTGGGAATGGATGATATCCATGCCCGCTCGCGACAAATCCCGGCGCAGGACGCTGAGCGTCTGCCGCAGACTGTTGCGCGAGTGTTCGCTGTCGCTGTCGCTCCAGAGCAGGTCAGCCAGCCGCTCGCGTGGCGCCGCCATGCCCGGACAAAGGGCGAGATAGGCGAGGATCGCGGCACCGCGCTTTCCGGTCAACCAGACCTCACTGCCAGCTTCCCCTTCGATTCGAAAACCACCGAAGAGTGAAATCCTGGCAGCCGTGACGTCTTTCCCACCATGCATTGCCAACAGCTCCCCAGCCTAACGAAACCCTAACTCGAAACTAACGCTTCGCAAACGCCAGGCTGCCCAATCCAAGCGCTATCGTGACGCACTTCATTTAGCACTGCCTGCATTAGGGGTAACTGATTCCGAGACAAGTTTCTGGTGCAAGGGGGGGAAACACGATGGTCGAATGTATTCATGGGACATTGGACCCTGATGTCAGGCAAGTCAGGCGTGTCCATTCATTTCTAAGACTGTCCACGCTCGCGGCTTCAGTGCTTTGGGGACCTGCCGCAGATGCAACCAACATCGATGCAGCTTCGATGAATGTCGACGTTGCCGTGGTCTTCGCAGTGGACTTCTCGTCCTCCATTGCCCCCAAAATCGCCGATCGGCAGCGCGAAGGGCATGCGGCGGCACTGACCTCGCCCGAGATCATCAGCGCCATCTCCCGAAACTACTTTGGCTGCATCGGCGTGGCCTATTTCGAATGGTCGAGCCCCGGTCGCTCGCGCACCGTGCTGCCATGGACGCGCATCTGCGGACTGGAGGACGCCAAGGTGGCCGCGTCGGTGATCAGGAAGAACGGCGATACCGGGCATATCCGCCGAGGTCGCGGCGGAACTTCCGTTTCGACGGCAATCGACGTCGGAAGCCTTTTGCTCGACGAGTTTCCCGGCAATGCCGTGAAGAAGGTGATCGACATCTCTTCAAATGGCGAGAACAACGATGGGCTGCCCGTCCAGCCGAGCCGGGAAAACGCCATTGCCAAGGGCTACACCATCAACGCGATCGCCATTCCGACCGACGATGAGGACCCCGGCCAACCGCTGGCTTCCTATTTTGCCCGATCCGTCATCGGCGGCTCACAAGCCTTCGTGATGTCACCGAAGGAACCGCACGACTACGCCACGGCCCTTCGCCGCAAGCTGGTGACGGAAGTGAGCATGAATGTCGAAACGCCTGGTCAGGCGTCGGCACGATCCGCGCCTGGTGCCGATATCCAGTAGGCTTGCGCCCATTCCCGACAGGACATGCCGGCGGCGGTTTGCGCTCCCGCCGGACGCGACGCCCAGAGCATGATGCCGAAAAGTGTGAAGCGGTCTTCGGGCGACATCATGCTCGATCTCTTTGAATGAGAGACGGATTCAGATTTCAGGTCGCATGGGCCTGAAATCATCCGGCTCCGGTGACCTACCCTTCCCTCAGCCAGACCAGCATCTCGCCCGGATCACGATTGTCCCAGGCGAAATAGGGAACCGCCTTGAGCTTCGTCTCCTCCGTCGCAGGCGGTTCGGGACGATAGAGATCGGCGCCCCGGTTCTCCGCCTTGGCCCGGCTGCCGATGGCCGAAAGGGTCACGACGCCGCCGAGCAGGTTCGGCTCTTTATGCGCCTCCAACTTTGCCGTGCGCGGCAAGGCGATGCGATGCAGCCCGCCGCCATTGTCGGTTTCCTCGACGCAGTAGATCAGCGGGCCGCGCGCCAGCGCCACACGGCCGATATCGTGGCGCACCTGCGGGTTGGCGAAGAGGCGCGCCATCGACATTTCAAGGTCGAGCTCGACGCGATCGCCCCGGCGCCATTCGCGCCGGATCGCGACATAGCCATCGCTCGTCGCCGTGTCGAGATCGACCATCTTGCCGTTCACCCGAAGTGCCGCCTTGCGGCACCAGGCGGGCACGCGAAGGTAAAGCGTGAACGCAACCGGCGCCTCGGCCTCGATCCCGATCGCAACCGCGCCGTCCCAGGGGTAGTTGCTGGTCTGGACCAGGCTGACCGGCCGGCCGGCGATCTCGAAGCGGGCGGTCGAGTCGCCATAGAGATGGACCGCCAGCGCATCGTCGGCGAGGCCATAGAAATAGCTGCCGATGGACGCCACCATGCGGCCGATATTGGGCGGGCAGCACGGGCAGCGGTGCCACTTCCAGCGATGATGACCGCCCCGGCTCTCCAGCGGGTTTTCGTAGAAGAACAGCGAGCCGTCGAGCGACAGGCCCGAGATCGAGCCGTTGTAGAGCGCGCGCTCCATCATGTCGGCGTAGCGGGCGTTCGGGCCCATGCCCAGCATGCGGCTTGCCCAGAAGACCAGGCCAACCGAGGCGCAGGTCTCGGCATAGGCGGTGTCGTTGGGCAGGTCGTAATCGTTGGTGAAGCCCTCATTGTCGGCCGACGGCCCGAGACCACCGGTGACATAGAGGCTTTTCGTGGTCAGATCGTCCCACAGCCGCTCGAGCGCGAGTTTAAGCGTGTCGTCGCCATATTCGGTCGCGATGTCGGCCATGCCGGAATAGAGATACATGGCTCTCACCGCATGGCCGACGACCTTGTCCTGCTCGCGCACCGGCTTGTGCGACTGGTTGTATTCGTAGGTCTTGAAGTGAAAATCCTTGGGGTCGGCGCCGCGGGCGCGGGCCTCTTCGTCGAAGTAATGGGGCTGCTGCCCGCGCTGGTCGATGAAGTATCTTGCCAGCTTCATATACCTGTCGTTGCCGGTGGCGCGGGCGAGCCGGACCAGCGCCAGTTCGATCTCCTCATGGCCGCAATAGCCCTTCCGCTTGCCGGGCTCGGGACCGAAGGTGTCGGCGATATGGTCGGCATAGCGGCTTATGATGTCGAGCAACTTGCGTTTGCCCGTCGCCTGGTAATAGGCGACCGCGCCCTCGATGAGGTGGCCGGCGCAATAAAGCTCGTGGCAGTCGCGCAGATTGGTCCAGCGCAGGCCGGGTTGGATGCGCTGATACCAGCTGGAGAGATAGCCGTCCTCCTGCTGCAGCTTGCCGTACATGTCGATGACGGCGTCGATCTTCTTTTCCAGATCCGGATTGCGGCGCCGGTAGAGCGAATAGGCGGCGGTCTCGATCGTCTTGCCCCAGTCGGAATCCCAAAACATCTGCGTGGTCACGGTGCGGGCCGTGAAGCCGTCGCTGACGTGGAACGGGATGACGACACCTGGCGATGGCCGGTCCGGGTCGATCTGCTCCAGCATGCGCGCTTCGACGCAGCGGTCGTAGAGGATGCCCGCCGTCTTGGCGGCCACCGCATCGACACGGTCGCCCCAGAAGCCGCGGACATCGACCTGCGGCACGGGAAGCGGGCGAAAGGCGAGCTTTGGTTTGCCGGCCTGGGCAGCGGCGGCGGTTTGCGATGCGGTCATGAAGGTCACTCCATTCGAATGCGGATCATTTGACGGCCCCGGCCATGAGGCCGCGGATGTAGAAGCGCTGCAGCGCCAGGAACAGGATCAGGCAGGGCACCATCATCACGGTGACGCCGGCCTGCACCGCGCCCCAGTCGATGGCACCGAAGCGGCCGGACTGCAGCGCCGTCATCATCACCGGCAGGGTGAATTTGGACTGGTCGGTCATCAGCACGAGCGCCGCCAGGAACTCGTTCCAGGCGCCGAGGAAGGCGAACAGCGCGATGGTGACGACGCCCGGCCAGACCAGCGGCAGCATCACCTTGACCAGCATGGTGACGTTGTTGGCGCCGTCCATGCGCGCCGCCTCCTCGATCTCGCGCGGCACGGCATCGAAGGCGTTGCGCATCATGAAGATCGAGAACGGAAGCTGCAGCGTGACATAGACGCAGACCAGGCCGGTCAGCGTGTTGTGCAGGCCGAGTTTCGTCAGCACCAAGAAGATCGGCGTCAGGATCGACTGGAACGGGATCATGATCGTCGACAGGATGAGGATGAAGAAGAAATCCCTGAAGGGAAAGCGAAAGCGCGAGAAACCGTAGCCGGCCAGCACGCTGACCAGCACCGAGAGCAGCACCGTCATCACCGAGACATAGATGCTGTTCTGCGCCGAGACCCAGAGCCCGTCGCCAAAGGAGTTCAGCGTCTCGTAATTCTCGATCGAGAAGCCGGTGGTCGGCCAGGGCGGCAGTGGCGGCTGACGCGCTTCCTGCGCCGGCTTGAAGGTGGACAGCACGGTCCACACGATCGGCGCCAGGAACAGCACCGAGGCGATGATGCCGGTCGAATGCCTGGCCAGGCTGAAGGCCGCCTTGCGGTTCTGCGACATCGCCTCGGCCATCAGTCGAGCCCCTCGGGCTTGCGCAGCAGCCAGAGCTGGATGAGGCTGAGCGCCACCAGGATGACCAGCAGCACCATCGAGAGTGCCGCGCCGTAGCCCAGCTTGAACGACACGAAGGATTGGTTGAAGATCCAGTAGACCGCCGTCAGCGTCTGGTTGCGCGGGCCGCCGCGCAGGATGATGTAGAACTGGTCGAAGGCGAGGATTGAGCCTGCGACCGACAGGATCAGCGCCAGCGCCAGCGTGCGGCGCATCAGCGGCAGCGTGATCGCCCGGAACCTTGCGAACGGCCCTGCCCCGTCGATGACGGCTGCCTCCTGCAGATCCTGCGGGATCGACTGCAGTCCGGTCATCAGGATGATCATGGTGAAGCCGGCGACCTTCCACACCACCATGGCAATGATCGACCAGAAGGCCGGTTGGAAGGTGGCCAGCAGGTTCACCTTCTTCTCGGTCAGGCCGAGGTCGTAGGCGGCGGGGCTGAACAGGCCGGAATCGACATTGAGCAGCCACGACCAGAGCAGGCTCGCCGAAGCAAAGCCCACCACCGCCGGCATGAAGAAGGCGGTGCGGTAGAGGTTGGTGAGCGGGCGCGGTTTTTCGATGAAGATCGCCAGCGGAAAGGCGACGGCGAAGATCGCGATTGTGACGATCACCGTGTAGTAGAAGGTGAATCTCAGCGCATTCCAGAAGCGCGTGTCGCGCAGGATGGCGACGTAATTGTCGAGACCGATGAAGGAATGCTCGCCCATCAGTGGCCAGTTGTTGAGCGACATCCATGCCGTCATGCCGAGCGGGATGACGAAGAAGACGGTGACGAAAGCCACGGCCGGCAGGACATAGAGCAGGCCCACCCACTGCCGGCGGCTGACCCCGGTCCGTGTTCGGGCGCGAGCGGGTGCCGAAGTTGTGGTGATGGAGGCCATGCCGTTCTCGCTGCGAGTGAACGATACATCATCCGGCCGCCCGGCCAGGGAGACGGGGCGGGCGGCCGGTCAGGGCTTTTCAGCGGCGAGGCGTTGCGCGATCCCCGCCGCCGGCTGGCCCTGGTGTCTACTTGTTCGGCGCCTGGTCGATGATCGACTGCATGGTGTCCTGCGCATTCTTGATGGCGCCATCGACGTCGTCGCCGAAGAACACCTCGTTGACCATCTGCGTCCACGGGCCATTGGCGGAGTTGATCAGGTCGTTGAACACCACCGAATAGGGGGTCTTGCCCTTGGCCATCGCCTCGGCCGCCACCTGATAGCGCGGGTCGAGATCCTTTAGCGCATCCTTGGCGATGTCGTTGCGCACCGGCAGGCTGCCGTATTTGGCCAGGATCGTCTGGCCTTCCAGCGAATAGGCAAAGTCGAGGAACTCCTTCACCACGGCGATCTTCTTGGTGCCCTTGGTGACGACGAAATTGTCGCCGCCGGCAAAGGACGACCAGCCACCATCCTTGCCCGGCAGGAAGGTGATGCCGTAGTCGATGTCCGGGTACTGCGTGTTGAGCGCGCCGATGGCGAAGGCGCCGGACGGCGAGAGGCCGATCTTGCCGCCGGCAAAAGCGGCGAAGAAGTTGGCGCCGGTATCGGTCTGCGCGCCCTCAGGCACCAGCCCCTTCTTGACCATCGAACGGTAGAGGTCGATCGCGCCGCGCAGTTGCGGGCTGTCGAGCGTCGCCTTCGAGCCGTCCTCGGACAGGATGTCGCCGCCCGAGGCCCAGATCAGCGGCGTGAAGGTGAAGATGTTGCAGCCGCCGCAATTGCCGGAGAAGTAGAAGCCCTTGATGTCGCCGCCAAGCGCGTTGACCTTTTCGGCGTCGGCCTCGATCTCGGCCCAGTTGGTCGGCCCCTTCTCCGGGTCCAGCCCCGCCTGCTTGAACAGCTTCTTGTTCCAGATCAGCACCGAGGCGTCGGCCGAAAACGGCAGGCCGTAGATGCGGTCCTTGTAGGTGCCGGTCTTCACATGCGCCGGCGACAGGCTGGCGAAATAGGGCAAGGATTTCGCCCAATCGGTGATGTCTTCGAGCTGGCCGGCGGCGGCGAAGGACGGCGTGTAGATCAGGTCGAGCGACAGCGCGTCGGGCGCTGTGCCGCCGGCGGCGGCGGCGCCATATTTCGGGATGATCTCGGCGTTGGGAATGATGTCGAGCTTGATCTGGTCCTTGTTCGCCTTGTTGAAGGCCTCGACGATGCGCGGCATGAAATTCGAGCCGTCGGCGCGCACCCATATGTTGGCGGTCTCGGCGGACGCCGCCTGCAGGCCGCCGCCGATGACGGCTGCGGCGATCGCCAGCTTGGCAAGCATGGTCTTCACGTTATTCCTCCTCATGGTTCTCCTCCCTGTTTCGGCCACGCCGCCCGGCGGATATGGGCGTGTGAGCCCTTCTCCTTCATCCCGGCGGACTGCCGCATGACTGACGCACCACGAGCCGGCACGGCAGTTTCCGGATGCCCGGCGCGGCCGACCGGCCGCCCACGAGCGAAAGCAGGGCAAGCCCGGCCTCGCGACCGAGGCTTGCCAGGTTCATGTCGACGGACGTCAGCGGCGGACGTGTCGCCTCGGCCACGATCTCCCAATTGTCGAAGCCGATGACGCCGACATCGTGAGGCACAGCGATGCCACGCTCACGCAGCGCGTCGATGACGCCGCGGGCGATCTGGTCGTTGCCGCAGAAGACGGCGTCCGGCCTCTCCCCCCTGCCCCCGAACAGTCTTGCGACCGCCTCGTGGCCCCAAGCTTCCGACCAGGCGCCGAGCAGCGGCTCGGTTGCGGCCAGGTCGTTTTCCTCAAGCACGGCGCGATAGGCTTCGGCGCGCTCATGCACCACCGCAAAGCTCGGCGGACCGCTGACATGGGCGATGCGCCGGCGCCCGAGCCGCAAAAAGTGCTCGACCGCCAGCCGCGCGCCGCCAGCGTCGTCGGAAACGAAGCCAACCGCGCCGGGATCCGGCTGGGTGAAGGCGTAGACGACAGGCACGCGCAGATTGGAGAGATCGACCGGCAGATGGCGGTCGATGCGCTTGCCGGTGGCGATGATGCCGTCGACGCGCTTGTCGAGCATGGCCTCGACATGCAGTTGGCCGAGCCGTGTGTCGTCCTCGACATTGCACAGGAACACCGACACGCCATTGTCGACCAGCGAATCGGAAACGCCGGCCATCAGCGGCAGCGAGAATCGGCCGTAGGTATCGTTGGTGAGCAGTCCGACGGTGAAGGAGCGTTTTCGCAGCAGGCTCTGCGCCAGGCTGTTCGGCCGGAAGCCGAGGAGCCGCGCCGTGTCACGGATTCGCTCGCGCGTCTCAGCGGTCATGCGCCCCTGCCCGTTCAGCGCCTTCGACGCCGTCGCGACGCTAACCCCCGCGGCCGCCGCCACCTCGCGGAGCGTGACGGGCTTGGCAAAGACAGGCGCGGACTCGGCGTCTGAAACCATCTTCGGCGTAGGACCTCCCGGTTGAGAAAACCTTTTCTCACAGAGACCTGCTGCATTCGGACCTGGGGGCGGATGTCGAAAGCGGCGGTTTGGGAAAAGGTTTTCTCAGATAGAAATTAGACTGATTGCCGGCATCGCGCAAGGTCATTCCCGCGGCTGGTCCAGCGTCCGGCAAGTGGTCGGACCAGACGTGCCGACTTTCCACAACCGAGCTGACCTTTTCTGGGTGCATTTTCCCGTAACTCCCCGGATCTTACGGGAAAATTGCCCAAGCGTTGGGCAGTTCGGCCCTCGGTGTGGCATTTTTGCCACCACAAATTTCAACAACCCCTGCTAGAACCCCGTCGGGTTAATTGGGGTTATGGGCTATGTTTTTTCGTATTTCTACGAAATCCGTTTTGTTGGGCGCTGTTTCGGCGGTCGCCCTGATGTCGGCCGCGCATGCCGCTGACGTCGTCCAGGAGCAGGCGGCTCCCGGCTTCAACTGGAGCGGCGTCTATGTCGGCTTCGGCGTCGGCGCCGGCGCCAATGTTCACAAGCTCAGCAGCGATTTTGCGCCGGGTGTTTCGCTGAACGGCATCGGTGGCGAAGGCATCTATGGCCAGGCGACTGTCGGCTACGACTATATGGTCTCGCAGCGCTTCCTGCTTGGCGGCCTGATCGACGCGCATGTCGGCACGATCAAGACGTCGCTCGATGCCGGCGGCTTGAATGCCGACATCAAGGAGACCTACGGCTTCGACGTCGGCGTGCGCGCCGGCTATCTCCTGACGCCGAGCACGCTGGGCTACGTCCTGGGTGGCTATGCCTGGCAGAAGTACAAGCTCGACACCAATATCGGGGGCTTCGGTTTCGATTGGGACCAGGGCGGCTACTTCGTCGGCGCCGGCGTTGAAACTGCCATCAACAACAACTGGACGCTCAAGGGCGAGTATCGCTACACCCGCTTCAGCACCAACGGCAGCCTGCTCTCAGACGCCGGACTGAATGCTCCGGACGGCGCGCTCAACCTCGACACCTCGCGCCACACGTTCGAAGTGGCTGCCAGCTACCGCTTCAACGCCAATGACGGCGGCGCCACCAGCTTCGAGACGCCTTCCTACAACTGGACCGGCTTCTATGTCGGCGGCGGGCTCGGCGCCGGCGCAGTCGTGCACCAGATCGAAATCCCGCCGCTCGCCGGCGCCAAGTTCAATGGCCTCGGTGGCGAAGGCGTGTTCGGCGAAGCCAGCATCGGCTATGACCAGGATATGGGCAGCTGGGTAGTCGGCGGACTCGTCGACGCGCGTCTCTCTGGCATCAAGTCGAAGCTTGATCTGGGCGGGTTTCTTGGTGCCGGTTCGATCAATCTCAACACCGACTATGGTTTCGACGTGCTCGGCCGTATCGGCATGAAGGTCAACGACGCGACGCTGGCTTACGCGCTCGCCGGCTACAGCTGGCAGCACTTCAAGCTCGATGCTCCGGCACCGCTCGACGTCGACTGGGGCTCCAGCGGCTTCTCAGTGGGCGCAGGCCTGGAAACGGCCCTGTCGGACAAGATGACCGTTGGCCTCGAATACCGCTACTCGCAGTTCGCCAAGGAAGATTTCTCGGACGTGTTCCCGATCCCGAGTGGGCTCGCAACCACCACGCCCTCCTTCCACACCGTGCGTATCGACGCCAAGTACAAGTTCAACTAAGCAAGGGCCTCCAGCCAAAGCAAAGAAAGCCCGCCGAAAGGCGGGCTTTTCTTTTGCTGCTCTTGAATTTGACCGCGCGAGCCCTGTGTGTGATTGCTTGGTTTGACCGAAGGATCGGGGGCAAGGTGCCCCCAATCTTTGTTTGGACGAGATTTGCGCACAGCTCGTTAAACGAGGAAGACGCTGGCGTCCGGATGCGGCTGGTTGTTCATCGCGTCGAAGGCGTTGGCGATATCCTCGATCCCCGGTTGACCGGTCAGGCCGAAGTTGGACGTCGGGGCGTTGGTGTCGTTAAGGACGTCCCGCACTGCAGCTGTCACCTCGCCCGGTTGGAGCGTGTGGTCGTGGTTCGCGTCAATCAGATTGAGAGTAGAGATGATGGTTGAGTTCGAACTGGTCGCCGCAGAGAAACTGAAATTGAGCTCCGGCTTACCGCCGGGGCCGTCGGGCACGGCAGTGACGGCCGCGGAGAGAAACGCCGCCGCCGAGGAGCGTTCGAGGTGATTCACGCCACCACCCTTGGCCCCCAACGCATCCGCGATCGACGGCGTTTTGGGGATCTTGTTCGGGTCCACGAAACCGAAGATGGTTTCAAAGGAGGTGTTGGAGTTCCAGCCCGGATGGAACTCACCCAACTCCTGACTCAGGATATCGATGTGGTTCTTCCAGAAACCCGGCGACAAGCCCTGGCCGGCCGGTGGAAGGAAGTTGGTGAAGTCGTTGCCGGTGTCGACGCCGCCGCTGCCGGGATTGTCGACCGTCTGCACGAGGATGCCGGTCTGCTGGGAACCGGCCGGCACCACTTCGTAGATGCTCTTGCCGACATCGGCCAGCGTCAGTCCGCCGATCGACCAGGCCCCGCCGGCCCCCGTCGTCGTTGAAAGGTCGCCGGCGTCAAACACGTGGTTGCCGTTCTCGTCGATGTAGATCGTCACAGGATCGTGCGACCATGGAATGTCGTCCGCCGTCTTGCCGTTGCCGGTCAGGTCCTCGTACTTCGTGCCCGAGACCGAGAAGAACTTGAAGTTGGCGAAATCGAGATTGTCCTGGTCGGTGCCCGAGGTGCCGGTGATGGCGTAGCCGGCGCTGCCCAGTGTCTGCTCCGAGCCGTTCGGCAGGACCTCATAGACCTTGTCGCCGGCATAGCTGGCGTCCAGCCCAGTGAACTGCCAGAAGCCGCTTGCGTTCGTCGTCGTCGACAGCTCGCCGGCGTCCAACGTCTTGTTGCCGTTGGCGTCGATGAAGATCGTCACACCGGCCCAGGCCTTGTCGTCGAGCCCGACGCCGTTCGTGCCGTCGTCGCCATTGACGTCCTCATATTTGTGGCCCGAGATGTCGAACTTCTCGAAGTTGGCGAAGTCGAGCCCGGTCTGGTCGTGGCCCGAGGTGCCGACGATCTGGTAGCCGGCCTGGCCCAGCGTCTGCACATAGCCGCCCGGCAGTTCCTC
>Ga0105237_10006284_pt1 | contig 13215 bp, 12 predicted proteins | sample KBSC24metaG_FD_81520 | JGI IMG/M metagenome (GOLD analysis project Ga0105237, IMG submission 81520) | Corn rhizosphere microbial communities from Kellogg Biological Station, Michigan, USA - KBS C2-4 metaG | ecosystem: Host-associated > Plants > Roots > Rhizosphere > Soil | place: Michigan, USA...
GGATGTGACCGATCGCGTCCTGGCGGAGCAGGTGGGAAAAAAGAACGCGGCGGAAAAGCAGGCCCTCGAGCGCAAGCTCCAGGAATCGCAGAAGCTGGAAAGCCTCGGCGTGCTGGCCGGGGGCATCGCCCACGATTTCAACAACCTGCTCACGGGCGTGCTGGGCAATGCCAGCCTGGCCCGCATGGACCTGCCGCCGGAATCGCCGGTGCAGCCGTACCTGGAGCAGATCGAAGTCGCCGCGGCGCGGGCCGCCGATTTGTGCAAGCAGATGCTCGCCTATTCGGGCAAGGGGCGTTTTGTGGTCAATCGTCTCGATCTCAACGCCCTCATCGAAGACACCACCCGCCTGCTCCAGGTGTCGATCAGCAAGCGTGCGGTGATGAAATTCCAGCTCGCCCCGGGGCTGCCCGTGGTCCTCGGTGACGCCACGCAATTGCGGCAGGTCATCATGAACCTCGTCATCAATGCCTCGGAGGCCATCAGCGACAAGAGCGGGTTCATCGCCGTGACGACCGGCCTCACGCGGGCCGACCGCAAATACCTCGCCGGCGCGTATTTTGCCCGCGACCTCCCGGAGGGCGACTATGTCTCGCTCGAGATCAGCGACAACGGCGGTGGCATGTCGCCCGAAGTTCTCGAGAAAATATTCGATCCCTTCTTTACCACCAAATTTACCGGGCGCGGACTTGGCCTGGCGGCCGTGCTCGGCATCGTCCGCGGTCACAAGGGTGCGCTCAAGGTCTTCAGCGAGCCGGGGTGGGGGACGACGTTCAAGATTCTGCTCCCCTGCGCCGAGGGCGTGGCGGAAGAACTGGTCAGTGCCGCACCCGGTGCGGCCGGGTGGAAGGGGTCGGGACTCGTGTTGGTGGTGGACGATGAGGAAACGGTCCGCGTGACCACCGCGCGCATGCTCGAGGCTACCGGCTTCAGCACCCGGCTGGCCGATAATGGCCGCACCGGCGTCGAGGAATACACGCTCGACCCGGATGCGTTCACGCTCGTCATGCTCGACCTCACCATGCCGCACATGGATGGTGACGAAGCGTTCCGCGCCATTCGCGAATTGCGTCCCGATGCCCGCGTGCTGCTCATGAGCGGCTTCAATGAACAGGAAGCCATCGCGCGGTTTACCGGTGCGGGTCTTGCGGGTTTCCTGCAAAAGCCGTTCACGTTTCCCGCCCTGCGCGAGAAGTTGCAGGAGATCTTTCGCTGAGCCGGGTTGGGGAAGCGAGAGGTGAGAAGTCAGAGGTCAGAGGTCGGAACCCGCGCTGAAGCGGTCTCTGACTTCTGACCTCTGACCTCTGATCTCTTGTCCTCCTGGGAGAGGGCGAGATAAACACTCTCCGGGCTTGAGCTTGCGCCGCGTGTCCGTTGAACTGCGCGCCATGAAATTGTTCGTTCCCCTGCTTTTCTCCGCTGTCCTCGCCGCCGTAGCCGTTCGGGCGGCCGACGAAACCTTCTACCTCGGCACCTATACCAAGCCCAACATGAGCAAGGGCGTGTATGTAGGGACGATCGATTCCGGCACCGGCAAGCTCGGCCCGCTGAAGCTTGCCGGTGAGGCCAGGGACCCGAGCTTCGTTGCCCTTTCGCCCAATCGGAAAAATCTCTACGCATGCGGTGAAACCAGCCAGTCGGTCATCGCCTTTTCCATCAAGAGCGACGGCACGCTCGAGGCGTTGAACAAAGGCGACACCGGCGGAGGCGGCCCCTGCCACGTGTGGGTTGACAACACCGGTGGCACCGTCTTCGCCGCCAACTACGGCGGCGGCAGCATCGCGGCCTTCCGGACGAAGCCCGATGGATCCATCGGTGAGCGCAGCGAATTCATCCAGTTCAATGGAACCGGGGCCGATCCGAAGCGGCAGGAAAAATCCCACGCACACTCAATCTACACGGATGCCGCGAATCAATTCGTGTATTCGGCCGACCTCGGAACGGACAATATCTGGATCTATAAATTCGACGCGTCGGCTGGGAAGTTGACACCGACCGATCCGCCCTCGGGCAAAGTCGAGCCGGGCAGCGGTCCCCGGCACATCGCCATCCATCCCAATGGCAAATTTGCCTTCGTCTGCAACGAGATGGCCATGACCGCCACCGCCTTTACCCGCGATCCCGCGAGCGGCGCGCTCAAGGAGATTGAATCGGTTTCCACGCTGCCATCCGGCACCGACAAGAAGGGCCTGTCCACGGCGGAAATCTTCTGCCACCCCACCGGCAAGTGGCTCTACGTCGCCAACCGCACCCACGACACGATCGCCGTCTTTACCATTGCCGACGATGGCAGGATCGCGCTGATCGAGAATGCCCCTGCCGGCGTGAAAGTGCCGCGCGGATTCGCCCTTGACCCCTCGGGTAAATGGCTGATCGCCGGAGGCCAGAACGACGACAAGATCGCCGTGCTCAAGATCGACGAGATGACCGGGAAGCTTATGCTCACCGGGGAAACGGCGGAGGTCGGGTCGCCGGTGTGTGTGCTGTTCGTGCCCGAGGCGAAGAAGTAATCAGTAATCAGTAGACGGTAATCAGTAGGCGGTAATCAGTGTTTCGCAGGACCACAGGTCCTGCTCTCGGAGACTGATGACTCGTTCCTGACTGATGACTGATTACTGCACCCCAAAGCTCCACCCCGATGCATCCCACAACGCTCACCCTCGCGGCCCTGCTCGCGCTCCGTCTCCTCCCGTTCGAATCACGCGCTCAAGCCCAGGCTCCGGGGCCCTCCGCGGTTACTGCGGCTCCCGCCACGGACCTCGCCGCACCCGTCATTGAGCGCGGCGTCGATGGCACCATCACGCTCACCTGTGCGACGCCTGGTGCGCACATTCGCTACAGCCTCGACGGCTCGGATCCCGGTCCCAAAACCGGCCCCTACCTCGCACCCATCCTGTTGCGCGCGGGCGGTGTCGTGAAGGCGCGCGCCTTCAGCGAGGATCGCAAGCAAAAGAGCGCACTCGCCGAATTCAAGGCCGAGCCTGTCGCCGGCGCCACGCCGCTGCCCGCCACGCTCGTCCCCTGCACGCAGGACCGCGACTGGCCGGTTTACGATTGGGCGAAGCGCCACGCCGCCGTGACGCAGCTCACGCGCGAACACAAAGCCGCGCTCGTTTTCATCGGTGATTCCATCACCCAGATGTTCGGGGGCGAGCCGCACGACCGCGGCCAGCCCGGCAAGGACGTGTGGGAAAAGTATTACGCGAAGCGCAACGCCTCGAATCTAGGTTTCGGATACGACTTCGTGGAAAACACCCTCTGGCGACTCCAGCATGGCGAGCTCGACGGCGCCGCCGCGAAAGTTGTTGTCATCATGATCGGCACCAACAACGTGAGCCGCAATACCCCGGAGGAAATCCTCGCGGGCATCGATGCCATCCGCGGCGAAGTGCACCGCAGCCAGCCCTCCGCAAAAATCGTCCTCATGGCCATTTTCCCGCGCGGCTCCAAGCCCGACGCCACCCGTGCCAAGCTCGACACCATCAACAAGCTCGTCGCCGAATCCGTGGCCAGGGACAGCAGCGTCACCTTCCTCGACATCGGCTCCAAATTTCTCGAGTCCGACGGCAGCATCCTGAAGGAAACCATGGGCGACTATCTCCACCCCACCGCGAAGGGGTATGAGATCTGGGCGAGCGCGTTGGAGCCGTTGTTGGCGGGGCTGTTGGGCGAGAGGAAGTAATCAGTAATCAGTCAGGAACGAGTAATCAGTCTTCGAGAGCAGGACCGGTGCTGCTGCGGACACGGATTACTGGTTTACTGATTACTGATTACTTGCCGGCATCAGAATCCGCCCCCACTTCCACAACCACCCGCACCCCACTCATTGGATACCTCGACACCGTCTGCCACGCGATCTGTTCGAGCAGCCGGTTCAATTCCTCGGCTTGGGGAAAATTCTTCAGGTCTCCCGGCACGGGGAGGCCCTCCGGGCTGCGCCCGTAGACCGCGGCGAAATGGCAATACGTGACCAGCTCCGCGAGCGGCGCCTTCGGGTGGCCGAGATCGTCGTTGAACAACTCCGTTTGCCTCGTGATCCCGGGTGCTGTGCCGGCGGCAATTTTCTCGCGGAGGGTGGTCACCGCGTCGGCCACGGGAATGATGCACACCGCTTCATGACCGATTGTGGTATTGAGCGTGCGCACCTGCTTTTCCAGCGTGTCGAACCACAATGAGTGATGCAGTTTCTGCATTTCTTGCAGGCTCTCCACCGTCGCCGCATTGCGCTCTTCGTTGTGAAATGGGCGCGTCAGGATGCCATCATTCGCCGGCCACGAGGCCTGCACCAGCACGCGGAGTTTTGGATTCGTCGCCAGCCCGAGCCTGGTGAAATTGTCGATCCCTTCATCCGGCAGAAGGAAGTGCGGCGACAGCGTCAGTACGTCCACAGTTCCCGCTCGCAGCGCGGCCTTCGCCTGATTTTTCTCGTCCGGCAGATTCCAGTGCTGGATCACGCGCGACCCGCCCAGCATCTGTTGCCCCGCCACGAGGTGATGGATCCCCGCCGCCTGTTCCATCGGCGGGAGCAGCCGCGCGGTGAAGATCATGAAACTATGCGCGCACACAAAGACCCGCTGCCCGGCGGGCGCATCCGTCTGCGCGCGCAGCGGTCCAGCCGCCGTGACAAGCAAGAGGAGAATGAAGAGCCGGAGGGGACGGATGATTTTCATGAAGGCGGTCGCCGGAATATCGGGGCGCGGGGATCGTTTACATCAATTCCCCGTGATTGCCACCGCCAGTTGTGGGGCGATGGGGATCCCACCCAGGAGGGTAAACAGGCAGTTTGGAGATGAAGAATTCGAACAGCGGCGTGCCAGCCACGGTCCGCCTGTGCCAGTTGGCGGGTGCCGCCAACATCGTCATTCTTCGCAAGCTCAGAATGACTGGGGGCGGCATTGAAAACTGGGGGCGATTGGCGATTGGCGTAAAAAATTGGACACCTGCTGATTTGCGAAAACGATGTTTAACTTGGCCGGATTCGTGCTAACGTGCGCCTCATGTTCCCCCTCCTATCCATGATTTGCCTCCTTGTGGGGACATTCATTCTCCTCACCCGCGCCCTGCTGTTTGGGGTGGGTGTGATCATCGCCCAGCATCAAGTCGGGCCTTCCGACGACCGCTGAGAGTATCCCCGCGATTGCCCGGGGGCATCGCATTCGACGCTCCCGGAATGAGCGTGGACGAGAAGCAGGGAATTCTCGGAATCCGTTCCATTCGCGACCTTGGCTCTTTTTATATAAAACTCGCCGAGGCTCCCGGATTTAGCGGTGACTAATACGGGGAGCGAGATAAGAGTATCGCAATCTTTCTCTCCCATGCTTCGATTCCTGCGAATCCCATTCATCGCGCTTTTGATGATTTGCCTCTTTCCGGGCTGTGCAGCCTGGCACCGGCTTTTCAAACACAAGAAGAAGAGTGCGGCCATTCCGCAGTCGGAAAAAATTCCCAAGCCGAAACAATTGATCGGAACGATCACGCTGGTGAACACCGAGATCGCCTATGCGCTGATCGACAACGGTTCACAACCCAGCCCCGCTGCGGGTACCAAGGTGGAGTGCCGGTCCCCGGATGGCACGACCGCCCAACTGCGCGTCACCGAAATCCGCAAGCGCCCATTCATCGTCGCCGACATCGTGAGCGGCACCCCGCATAAGGGGGATGAGGTGTACCAGTGATGGGAAGCAAGTAATCAGTAATCAGTGAGGAACCAGTAATCAGTGTTCCGAAGCAGCGCAGGTACGGTGAGCGACTACTGATTACTAGTTCCTTACCGATTACTGATTACTTCCCCCTTACTCCTGCGCCTTCGCCGGCGGCGCCACCGCTGCTTCCGCATTCGTCCAGTAGGCGGTATTCACCAGGCGTGCGCTGGTCTGGCGGAGGCGGCGGGCCATTTCCGTCATCATGGCCGAGGCGATCTTGTAGCCCGTCGAGGGATTCGTCGTCATGAAGCGGTGAAAAGTCTCGTAATCCACCTGCGCGAGCCGCGTCGGCTTCATGGCATAAATGCTCGCCGTCGCCATGCCCGGATCGAAAAGATTGATCTCCCCGAAAAATCCGCCCGGCCCCAATCGCCCGAGCAGCATCTCGCGTTTGTTGGCCATGCGACGGACGTGCACGATGCCATCGCAAATGATCGAAAAATAACCGACAGGAGTTCCCTCCTCGACGATGCGCTCCCGCGGTTTCACATCCCTGGCGACCAGCAGTCCGCAAAACGCCTGCATCTCTTCGTCAGAGAGCTGGCGGAGGATCGAGACAGTACGCAGCAATTCGACATCCATAGACCCGAGCGTATGCGGCTCCCGGAGGGCATGGCAAGGATGGTTGAGGGGGGAGGACCGAGTGCTCGGTGCCCAGTGCTGAGTTCTCAGTCACGGAGCGTCGCATCGCCATACGTCGCATCTGTCCTATAGGTCCCATCGGTCCCATGGGACCTATGCGACGTATGGGATTTATGGGGCCATGCGCCTTCCCAGCACTGAGCACTTTCCCGCAGAGCACTGTTTTTCCTTGCTTCCTCGGTGCTTCGAGAGCTTTAAAGTAAATGCCATTAAATTTATGCCCACCTTACGTGTAGCCGATGTTCGGCGTCAGGATGCCGAGCGACTGGCCGATATCTTTACCGTCCTCCAGCGGTGCTTCATCCTCAACTTGTCCAAGGAGTTGTCGCGAGGCAACGTCTCGTTCCCCCAATACTGTCTTCTCGGCTTTCTTCGCGAGCAGAAGGAGTTGACCATGACGGAGATCTCCCAAAAGATGGGCCACTCCACCGCCGCAGCCACGGGTCTCATTGATCGCTTGGAAAATCTCGGCCATGTCCGCCGCACCCACGGTCGCGATGATCGCCGCAAGGTCCTCGTGCAAATCACGACAACGGGATCTGCTTTGGTTTCCGAAGTGCGCGAGGACATGATCGACAATCTTCTCAAGATGATGGAAGTGCTCGACCCCGACGAGCAGAAGACATGGTTGCAAATCTACGAGAAAATCTTCAGCTATTGCCAAACCAAATGAATCGTTTCTTCCTTGCGGCGCTGGCCGCAACCAGCGTCCTCGGCACCACTATACACGGGGCTAGAGAGGGGACCGGGGCTGTCCACGTCATCACCGGCGATCTCACCATCGACCAAGCCGTCCAGGCCGCCTTGCGGCAAAATCCCGACATCCTCAAGCAGCTCCAGGAAATCGAGCGGACCAAGGGGCAGATCATTGAGGTCCGCGCCGAAGCCCTGCCACATCTCACCTTCACCGGGACCTTTAACCAGGAGGATAACCGGCTTCTGGACAAGGGAAATCAAGCGGTCGTCGCGCCCGTCATTGTCGTGGTCCCCGTTCCGGGAGGATCGGGCGGATCGAGCGGCGGCTCGACTCCAAAGCTTGATTTCTCGGGCATTGAAAAACAGCTCGCCAAGGGCAGCGGTGACAACACCAGGACCGGTCCCGGCGACAAATCCTACAAGCTGGACATCCAGGTGACCCAAAAGATCTATGATCCGTCGGTCCTCCCCGCGATCCGGATCGCCAAGTTCACCGACGACAGCAGCTATTATCAATTGCGCGACACCATCGACCGCACCGTGGCGGCGGTCCGGACCGAGTTCTACAACGTCATCCTCACCCGCGCGCTGATCAAAGTGCAGGAGGAATCGGTGCAACTGCTCACCGACCAGCTCAAGGACCAGCAGAACCGCTTCGATGCGGGCACCGTGCCGCGGTTCAACGTCCTGCGGGCCGAGGTCGAACTCGCCAACCAGCAGCCCCAGCTCATCTCCGCGAGGAACAATTACCTCATCGCCCAACTCCAGCTTGCCCGCACCCTCGGCCTGGAGCCCGGCCCTCGCGGCAAGCCCACCTTCAATTGCGTCGGCCAGTTCGACATCTCGGAGCGGCCGATGTCCCTCACCCAGGCGCTCGAAATCGCCCGGGAACGCCGCGCCTTCCTCAAGGTGCAGCGCCAGCAAATCCTGATCGCCAAGGAAACGATCAAGGTCCAACTCGCCGGTTACAAGCCCACCCTCGACGCCAATGCCGGCTACGAACTGCGCAACAGCAGCCTGACCGATCAGCTCGACAAGACGGTGGATGGCTGGTTCTACGGCATCACCGGCAGCTGGAATATCTTCGACGGAGGGCAGACCTACGGGCGCGTCAAGCAGGCCCGTGCCCAGCTTGAGACGGCCAAGATCAATTACGACGACTCCGTGCTCCAGGTGGAGCTGGAAGTGCAGCAGGCCTACGCCAATCTCGCCGCTGACCGCGAAGTCATCCGCAGCCAGCAGAAGAACGTGGAGCAGGCCACGGAAGCGCTGCGCCTCGCCAATGAGCGCTTCAGCGCCGGCGCCGGCACGCAGCTTGACGTGCTCGATGCCCGTGTCGCGCTCACCCAGGCGCAGACCACCGAGATCCAGGCCCGCGCCTCCTACAACACCGAACTTGCCGAGTTCGATCGCGTCACCGCCACCGATACCGTCTACGCGGAGATGTTCAGAGATCCCCTCGCCAAGACAGCTGCCAGGCCCACCGTCGTGGTGAAGCGGACCGGTTCCACGGCAAAGAAGCCGGAGAACCCTCCGCCAGCGCCAGCGCCGCAATCGCACTAAGTCCGTGGCCGCACCCGTGGAAGCTTTCGCCGCACTCGCGGCGCTGCCGGGCATTGCGCACGGATTCACCGGGCGCGTGCCGGGGCTCGACGTGACCACCGAACGCGAGGCGGCGCTGGAACGCCTCGCGATCCATCACGAGGCTGTCCGTGAGCAGCTCGGCCTGGCCGGCAAAGCCTACGCCATCGGACAGCAGGTGCACGGCCGCGAGATTGCAATCGTGGATGCAGCCACGCCATTTCCCGTGCCGGCCGTCGATGGCCTCATTACCGCCGATCCCGGCGTGTGTCTCGGCGTGTATGTGGCCGACTGCTGTGCGGTTTATCTCGTTGAGCCCGAGCGCAGGGTCATCGGCCTGCTGCACTCCGGGCGCAAGGGCAGCGAACTCGGCATCACCACCGCCGCGATTACCCGCATGCGGGAGGAGTTTGGCTGTGACCCGGCGAAAATGATCGTCCAGCTCAGCCCCTGCATTCGCCCGCCGCACTTCGAGATCGATTTTGCCGCGCTCGTTGCTGCCCAGGCCCGGGCGGCCGGTGTGCGCCAGGTCTTCGACGACGGCACCTGCACCGCCACCTACCTCGATCGCTACTATTCCTACCGCGCGGAGCGGGGAAAAACGGGTCGCATGCTTGCGCTCCTCGCGCTCACTGCGTGATGCCACGGCATCAAAGGATTCGATTCTCGCGCGGGGGCGGTCTAGCATTTCATTACTCATGAAACGCGTCTTCGATCCCCAGGAGCTCGAATTCATGGACCGCGAACAGCCGGTCACGCCCGAATTGGAAGCCGTGATGCGCAACCTCGCCGCCATCAATCGGCTGTTTGGCAGCCACCGCCTGCTGCGCAAATTTCTTGAACTCTGGTTCAATCCCGGCCGCTGCTATCGTGTCCTCGACCTGTGCACCGGCGCCGGCGATCTCCCGCGCGTCATGGTCGACTGGGCGCGCCCGCAGGAGATCTCCCTGCGCATCGACGCCCTGGATGCCAGCGAGGCCTCGATTGAGATCGCCAGAAAAGCCAGCGCCGACTACCCCGAGATCCGGTATGTGCGGGACGATGCGCTTAAGTACCAGACCAAGGATACCTACGACCTCGTCATCTGTGCCCTGGCCCTTCATCACTTCAGCGAGGAGCAGGCCGTCCAGGTCCTGCGCCGCTGCCGGGAGCTGTCCCATCGTTGCGTGCTGGTCTCCGACCTCGAGCGCAGCGTCTTCACCCTGGCAGGCATCAACCTGCTCACCAGCATCTGCTATCGCGAACCCGCCACCCGCCACGACGGTATGCTCTCGGCCCGCCGGGCCTTTTCCTACCGGGAATTCCGCGAACTCGCCATCGCGGCTGGCTGGCAGGATTTCGGCCATGGTCGCTTCCTCCTCTGCCGCCAGGCCATCTGGCTGGACTTGCGGGAACTGGCGGAGATCCCAATTGTGGATGGAGGCGTGGCCGAGGGATTGCCCTGCCCGACTTAAGAAGATCCGTTATGTGCTGGGCTGGGAGCGCGAGGAAATTGCCTCGCCATAAATCCCCTCGAGGACCCGAGCTTGTGCGTTCAGATCGAATGTCGTGGCGACACGTGCCGAGGCGGCGGCGCTCATTTGCGCATAGCGCGCGGGGTCGCGGGCGAGGGTGAGGAGGGACTGGGCCAGTGCCGCGTGATCGCGCTCCGGGGTCAACAGCCCGCTGATCCCATTCTCCACGGCTTCGGGGATGCCGCCGTGCGGCGTGGCCACGACGGGCAAGCCGCTGGCCATGGCTTCGAGCATGGCGTTGGGCACGCCTTCCTGGTCGCCATTCTCGCTGAGTTCGCTCGGGTGGAGGAAGAAGTGGGACTCGGCGTAGAGGGCGCGGAGTTTTTCCTGGGAAAGGAATCCCGCGAAAGAGACGCGATCGGCGATGCGGAGCTGTGTCGCGAGGGCTTGCAGTTCGGAGAGTTGGGGGCCTTCGCCGGCGATCGCCAATGTGGCTTGGGGATAAGTCCGCCCGAATTCCGCGAAGGCGCGCAGCGACGTGGGCAGGCCTTTTTTCGAAATCAAGCGGCACGCCTGCACGCACCGCCATGCGCCATCCTCGGGAATGAGGCGCGGCGTGAAGGGAATCTCGGCCAGCGGGATGCCCGTGCGATGGAGCCGGATCTTGTTGCGATCCGCGCCGAGCGCGGCGAGGCGGCTGCCGAGCGATTCCGAGCGGACCAATAGGAGCGTCGCTTTCTCCAGCATGCGGCGGGTGAGGTCGAGGTGGACCGACTTGTCCAGGTCGACCCCGGCATCCGCGCCGTGGAAACTGACGACGACGGGCAGGGGGCAGATTTCGAGCAGTGGAAGCAGGTGCACGCCAATGTGCCCGAAGTAAATGTGAAGGATTCGGGCGCGGACCGCTTCAAGCGTTTTGAGGATTCGGTGCGCCTCGCTGCGATAAATCGTGATGGGGCGGCCGAGAATTTGTTTTTGCCAGATGCGGCGCAGGGCGTGGGTGGGCGGTTTGGGCAGGATGCGTAAATCCGCGAAGGGAAACTCGGCGGCGTGCTCGCGCTTCTGGCAGAAAACGACCGGACGAAAGGCGCTGAGGGCGTTGATCTGACGGTAGATATGGAGCATCTCCGGCTTGAGAAACGTCGCGACGTACTGCACGGCGATGGGAACGTTGTTCTCCACCGGTGGGTCCAGGTGCATATCGGGCGACGGCATTGCTTCGTAAATATTTCGTGCAGAACGGGTGGAATCCCGCGGTGTGCCTTGCCGGGCGGGCCTGGACGTTTATGGTGCTCGAATCATGCGGAGAGAAGTAGAAATCTTGAACGAATTGGGTTTGCACGCCCGGCCAGCGGCAGAGTTTGTGCGTTGTGTGCAAGGTTTCGAGTGCGAGGTCACGATCCGGAAGGGGGACGAGCACTTTTCCGGCGGCAGCATTCTCGAAGTCCTGAGCGCGAACCTCGACTGCGGAGCCCGGATCGTCCTGGAGGCCATCGGCGCCGACGCGGAGAATGCGCTCGACCGGCTCGAGGAGTTGCTTCACGAGTTCAAGCGCCAGGAGCAGAATGGCCTGATCTAGCGGAGCGGCGCGGAAATTGGTTCCCGCGCGCGGGCGGAATTGGTTTAGGATCAGCCCTCCCATGGATTACCTCGAAAAAGCCCGCCGTGTCATCGCGCTCGAACTGGCCGAAGTGCAGCGCCTGCTCGGTCGCCTCGATGGCTCCTTCGTCGAGGCGGTGGAAACGATTCGCACCTGTGTCGAGAACCGGGGAAAAGTGGTGGTGATGGGCGTGGGAAAATCCGGGAACATCGGTGAAAAGATCGCCGCGACGCTGACCAGCACGGGCTCACCCGCGGTGGTGCTGAATTCCTTGAATGCCCTGCATGGCGATCTCGGTGTCGTCGCGGATGGCGATGTCGTGCTGGCGCTGAGTTCCAGCGGTGAGACGGATGAACTGGTGAATATCCTCCCGGCGCTCTCGCGGTTTAACGTACGGATCATCGCGCTCACGGGAAATCCAAAGTCGTCCCTGGCCCAGCACAGCCACATCCATCTCAATGTGAGCGTCGAGCAGGAGGCGTGTCCGCTCAACCTGGCGCCGACTTCGAGCACCACGGTGATGCTCGTCCTCGGGGACGCGCTGGCCATGGTCTTGCTCGAGGCCCGCGGCTTTCAAAAGGAGGACTTCGCGCGGTTTCATCCGGGTGGGCGGCTCGGGCGCACGCTCCTGCTCAAGGTGCAGCAGATCATGCGGGGAACGGAACAGATCGCGCTGGTTCCACCGGGATATGTCGTCAAGCAAGCCATGCTCAAGATGAACGCGGTGCGCGCAGGACTGGCCGTGATTGTTGACGATGACGGTGTGCTGCTCGGCATCTTCACGCAGGGCGATTTTTTCCGGCATTTCCAGCAGCATGAGAATTTACTGGAGCGGCCGGTCAGCGATTTCATGACGCGCCGTCCGATTACGATCCGCGAGGATAAGCTGGCGGTGGAGGTGCTGCACTTGATCGAACAGCATCGCATTGATGACTTGGTGGTGGTGGATCAGGACAACCGCCCGATTGGCGTCGTCGATTCGCAGGATCTGGCGCGCTATCGACTTATTTAGGCGCAGGAGGGCATGGGCTCAAAGAGGGAATCTCCGTGACAATTTCATCCAGTCGCGGTGCGTTTGTGCCCTCTGACGGAGGCGGGCAGCGTCCGGGACAAGTGGGGGCCGGGGCCTTTCGGGCGAGCCGATCTCTTCCGGCATCTGACACGGCGCTGGTGAGGAAAGGCAGAGATCACAGATTCTTCGCAAGCTGCCAAAGACGTGATATGTAAGGTGCCTGGGGGATCTGAAGGCAGCCCGGAGGGCTGAAAGAGATTAGCCGGTGGTGAAGCGAGGGACGAGCGCAACCACCGGAACCCACCCCGCAAACGGATCCGCCCTGGCGGGGCGGGAGAATCTCGCGCCTCCTCCGGGGCGCATCCGTTGGGGGCGCGGAACCGGTGGTTACGCTCGTGCCTCGCTGCACCACCGGCTAATTTCTCCGCAACCCTCCGGGTTGGAAAGGCCAGCCGGTCGCACGCCTCCACGAGCAGCCTGACGTCATCCCGAACCAACAATCCCGCGAAGCGGCTTGGGGGTCTCAGA
>Ga0105237_10006286_pt1 | contig 13213 bp, 12 predicted proteins | sample KBSC24metaG_FD_81520 | JGI IMG/M metagenome (GOLD analysis project Ga0105237, IMG submission 81520) | Corn rhizosphere microbial communities from Kellogg Biological Station, Michigan, USA - KBS C2-4 metaG | ecosystem: Host-associated > Plants > Roots > Rhizosphere > Soil | place: Michigan, USA...
CTGGGCGTCGAGGTCGGTCACCTCGGCGCAGCGGCGGGCCCTGGCCCGGACCTGCGCCGCGGTCCGGGCGACGGGGGTGTCGGCGTCGGCCGGATCACCCGGCCAGCCGGTCCCGGCAGGCACCGGGGACGGGAACAACACTCCGGTTCGGGGATGCGGCAGCACCCCAAGATTCTGCCCCCATGCGGTGCGGCTAAGCGGCGAAGCTGTCCAATTGCACGCCGTGGTAGGCCGACCGCAGCCGTTCATAGCGGTACCGGTTGTACGCCAACGGATCGAGCACGACGGCTCGTGGCAGGTACCGCCACGCCAACCGCGTGGCCGCCAGGTACAGCGCGTATTCGAGGCGGCTCAAGCGTGTCGATCGAATGTCGAGCAAGTCCTGCATCTTGGGGTGGGCATGGCGCTGGCCCAACACCTTCGGCACCCGCAACGCGATCGGCGTCACCACATTCCACAGCGGCAGAACGAGTACGCGCAGCCGCTTCGGCAGCAGCGCGGGAACGGGCAAGTTGTCGAAGCTGTCGTTTGCATACTGCAGAAATCCGTTGTCCGCCAAGCACTCTTCAGCGACGCGGTCGTAGTACGCCAACATGTCGGCCAACGTTTCGGGCAGCTTGGCCCGGGCACTGGGCAACTCCAGATAGCTCGTCATCCACCGCAGCGTCTGATACACGACCTCGCGCTGCTCAGAATCGAGATCGTCACCGCAGACCGCGAGGTAACCACGGTAGAACAGATTCAGGGAGCTGATGGCGATCCAGTTCCACAGCTCTGGGTCAAGTGCGCTGAATCTGGTATCCGAGAATTCGCCGTTGCCGGTACCCCGCACGCCACCATGCAGCCGCTTGAGTTCCTCCGTGTCGAAGCGGCGGTCGGACTCGTCGCCGAACAACATCAACATCCCGTGGGCCAGCGACCGAATGCCGCGGTCGGTGAAGTTCTCCTGGAACCGCCCGGACCAGTCGACCGCGGCAGCAATCGGGCGGTATGCCACCTGGTCGAGCGCCAGGCGCCCGAACAGCCCGAGGCTCAAGGGCGAGCCCAACCACCACCGGACGTCGGCCGCCAGTGCCGCATGGGGCTGGCCCGGACGCCACGGCTCGATGGCGTCAACAGGTGCTGCCGTGGTCGTCATGCGCGAATCCAATCTGTCATCAAGCGTTGATAGATGAGATCAGGCAATCATCTGTCAACACGTGTGTCAAGATTGGTGTTGTGAGCGAGTCCAGGCGGTACGGCGGCCTCAGTGGCGCCGACCGCATCGCCGAGCGACGACGTCGGTTCGTCGCCGCGGGTCTGGACCTGATGGGCACCAAGGGCATCCCCGCGACGACCCTGCGCGGCGTCGCCGAGCGGGCCGGACTCGCGGCGCGCTACTTCGCCGAGTCGTTTCCGAGCATCGAGGACCTGCACATCGCGGTATTCGACGACATCGTGGCCGAACTGGAAGAGCGCGGACTCGCCGCGATCGCCGATACCGACGGCGGCCCACGGGCCCGCTCGCGCGCGGCACTCGCGGTACTGACCGACATTGTGCTGACGGATCAACGCAAGGGCCGCGTCATCTTGATCGAATCCGCCTCGTCGCCGGCCCTGGGCGTGCGCCGCCTCGCCGAGGCTCAGCGCTTCGCGGGCATCGTCGCCGGCCTGACCGGTTCCGCAGCCGGGCTGCGGCCACTCGACCTGCGCCTGGCCGCGCAGTTCGTCATCGGCGGGGTCGGAGAGACGCTCACCGCGGTCCTCGTCGGTGCCATCGCGGTCGACCGAGAGCATCTGATCGACATGCTGAACGATCTGTTGTTTGCTTCACTGCGCGCAGTCCGCGCAACAGCCGAGGCCGTCAGAACGGGATGACCGACTCGCTGTTGAGGTTCAGCCACACCCGCCGGATCCAGCGCCGGACCCGGCCAGCGGACAGATGGGCGATCAGTTCACGGTCGTCGATCAGATAACCGCCGGGCACCCGCTGCCAGAGGCCGGCCATCCAGAGTTCTAGTGCCGCAACGCTTGTCACCGACCCCGGTGCGATGAGATCGAGAGCCGCATCGGCAACGAAAGCCGGCCGTCGCGTGCGCACGCTGCGGCTGACGGCGCGCACATGGAGCTCGATCGCCGTGGCAGACACATGCGCCCCGCGACGGCTGTCGCGCAGCGCCTCCATCTCGGCCAACAACGCCTTGCTGTACACACCATCGAGCGTACCGGTAACACCGCCGTTACATGGGGTTAATACGTACGGCACATGGCGCACGTCTTAGCCGGTCAGCGCCCGGCTCCTAGACTTACCCCGTGCACAACGCGCTGCCGAGCCTCATCGCCGACCTGCCCGCCGACGCCGTCGTCACCGATCCGGACATCGTGGCGTCCTACCGGCAGGACCGCTCGCTCGATCCGGACGCCGGCACCCCCATCGCGGTCGTGCGGCCGCGCACCACCGAGGAGGTGCAGGCGGTCCTGCGGTGGGCCACTGCACACAAGATCGCGGTGGTGCCGCGCGGCGCCGGCACCAGCCTGTCCGGCGGCGCGACCGCGGTCGACGGCGGCATCGTGCTGACTACCGAGCGGATGCGCGACATCGTCGTCGACACGGCGACCCGCACCGCCGTGGTGCAGCCCGGGCTGCTCAACGCCGAGGTGAAGAAAGCCGTTGCGGCCCATGGACTCTGGTACCCACCCGATCCGTCGTCATTCGAAATCTGCAGTATCGGCGGCAACGTCGCCACCAACGCCGGCGGTCTGTGCTGCGTGAAATACGGTGTCACCACGGACTACATCCTCGGCTTGCAGGTGGTCCTGGCCGACGGCACCGCGGTGCGGCTCGGCGGGCCGCGACTGAAAGACGTTGCGGGACTGAGCCTCACCAAACTGTTCGTCGGCAGCGAAGGCACTTTGGGTGTCGTCACCGAGGCCACCCTGCGCCTGTTGCCGCCGCAGCACCGCGGGTGCACCGTGGTGGCGAGCTTCGACTCGGTACGCGCGGCGGCCGACGCCGTCGTGACCATCACCGGCCGGATTCGCCCGTCGATGCTGGAGTTCATGGACGACGTCGCGATCAACGCCGTCGAGGACAAGCTCAAGATGGGCCTGGACCGCAGTGCCAAGGCGATGCTGGTCGCGGCTTCCGACGACCGCGGCGCGGCGGGCGTCGAGGACACCGAGTACATGGCCCGGGTCTTCACCGAAGCCGGTGCCACAGAAGTCTTTTCGACCGACGACCCCGATGAGGGCGAAGCCTTCGTGGCCGCCCGGCGGTTCGCCATTCCGGCCGTCGAAGCCAAAGGTCCACTGCTCCTCGAGGACGTCGGCGTGCCGTTGCCCGCACTGGCTGACCTGGTCGACGGCGTCGCTGAGATAGCCAGCAGGCACGACCTGCTGATCTCGGTGATCGCACATGCCGGAGACGGCAACACCCACCCACTGATCGTGCACGACCCGAACGACGCCGAGAACACCCGCCGCGCGAACATCGCGTTCGGCGAGATCATGGATCTGGCCGTGTCGCTTGGCGGCACCATCACCGGCGAACACGGTGTCGGCCGGCTCAAGCGACCCTGGCTGGCCGGCCAACTCGGCCCGGAGGTCATCGAACTGAACCGCCGCATCAAGGCGGCACTGGACCCGGACAACATCCTGAATCCGGGGGCCGGAATCTGACTTCGGCCATTGACACATCAGCCCCGCCGCCGTACACATAAGACATGACGGCGATTTTGTCTCACGAGACATCCGACTCCCCCGTGGCGTTCCAGCTTGCCGATTCGGCCGGGTGGGTCGATCCCTGGCCGATGTACCGGTCACTGCGCGACCACGATCCGGTGCACCACGTGGTGCCCGCCGACAATCCCGCAGCCGACTACTACGTGCTGTCCCGGCATGCCGACATCTGGACCGCCGCGCGGGATCACCAGACGTACTCCTCGGCCCAGGGCTTGACCGTCAACTACGGCGAGCTGGAACTGATTGGCCTGCAGGACAACCCGCCGATGGTCATGACGGACCCACCCGTGCACACCGAATTCCGCAAGCTGGTGTCACGCGGCTTCACGCCACGCCAGGTCGAGGCTGTCGAGCCCAAGGTGCGCGAGTTCGTCGTGCAGCGGCTCGAGAAGCTGAAGGCCGCCGGTGGCGGCGACATCGTGGCCGAGCTGTTCAAGCCACTGCCTTCGATGGTCGTCGCGCACTACCTGGGCGTTCCCGAGGCCGACCGCGACCAGTTCGACGGCTGGACCGAGGCCATCGTCGCAGCCAACACCGCAGAGGGCGGGCTCGGCGGCGCACTCGAGACACTGGGCAGCGCACTCGGCGACATGATGGGTTACTTCACCGCGCTGATCGAGCGCCGCCGCAAGGAACCCGAGGACGACACGGTGTCGCACCTGGTCGCCGCGGGCATCGGCGCCGACGGCGATATCAGCGGCGTGCTCTCGATCCTGGCCTTCACCTTCACTATGGTCACGGGCGGCAACGACACCACCACCGGAATGTTGGGCGGCACCGTGCAGCTGCTGCACCGGCACCCCGACCAGCGCAAGCTGCTCGCCGAAAACCCCGACCTGATCACGGAATCCGTCGACGAACTGCTCCGGCTCACCTCGCCGGTCCAGGGCCTGGCCCGCACCACCACCCGCGACGTGACCATCGGCGACACCACCATCCCGGCCGGGCGAAAGACCCTGCTGCTGTACGGTTCTGGCAACCGCGACGAACGCCAATACGGCCCGAACGCAGGCGAATTGGACGTGACGCGCGCCCCGCGCAACATCCTGACCTTCAGCCACGGCGCGCACCACTGCCTGGGCGCGGCCGCCGCGCGCATGCAGTCCCGTGTCGCTCTGACCGAACTGCTCTCGCGGATACCGGAATTCACCGTCGACGAGGACAACATCGAGTGGGCCGGTGGCAGCTACGTGCGACGCCCGCTATCGGTGCCGTTTACCATCGGCTAATGGCAAACGACTGGCTGGCCGGCCGACGCACCGAGGTCGCGGCGGAAGCCATCCTGGACGCGGCCGACCGCTTGTTCGCCGAGCAGGACGCCGCGACCGTCGGGATGCTCGAAATCGCCAGGGCGGCAGGCTGTTCCCGCGCCACGCTGTACCGGTACTACGAGAACCGGGACGTGCTCCACCTGGCGTACGTGCACCGCGAGGCGTTTCGCGTGTTCGCTCACGTCGGCGAGCAGATCGCGGACATCAGCGACCCGCGCACCCGGCTGCTCGACGGTGTCGGGATCGCTCTGCGCAGTGTGCGGGAGAGTCCCGCGCTGTCATCGTGGTTCGTGGCCACCCAGCGACCCATCGGTGGTGAAGTCGCCGCGCAGTCCGACGTCATCACCGGTCTGGTGGCAGCATTCCTGTCAGACCTGTGGCCCGACATGGAGACCGAAGCTGCACACCGCCGCGCCAACTGGCTGGTCCGGATGCTGGTGTCGCTGTTGATGTTCCCCGGTGCCGACGAACACGACGAGCGCGCGATGCTCGACGAATTCGTTGTAGCCCAGCTGGTTCCCCAGTAGTCCCCGTCGCTTCGCTCGCCCCGGCCTGATCAGGCCTCCCAGTACGCCCTGGCCTTGATCGACTTCTTCGGAATCTGGTAGTCCTCGCGCAGCACCTTGACCACCGCACGGGTGGTCCGGTTGTCGCACGCCACCCAGCCGAAGTGGTCGGACGCGTCGAACGCCGAGGCGCGCACGGTCTCGACCAGCGCCTCACCGTTGTTCTTGCGGTCAACCCAGGTGACCGTCAGCCCCGGCGCGCCGGTGCCCACCTGAAGATCGCGGTCGTCGTCGTGGCCGGCCTCGAGGTACACCTGGACGGGCGCCTCACCGATGGCCTGCAGCAGCGAGTTGATCGCCGGCAGCGACGCGGCGTCGCCGACCAGCAGGTACCCGGCCGGCGCGGGCTCGGGCAACTCGAAGCTGCTGCCGAGCAGCGTCACCTCGAGAGTGTCACCGGGTTTGGCATCCTGCGCCCAGCGGGTGGCCAAACCGTCGTGCAGCGCGAAGTCGATGTCGGTGGTGCCGGCCGCCGGGTCCGGGTTGACCAGCGTGTAACCGCGCTGATGTGCCTTGTCGCCGTCGGGGAACCAGCCCCGGACCCACATGGTCGGGTGCACCGGCCGCTCGGCCAACAGGCTCCCGGTGGTGAAGTGCAGACGCAGGTAGTTCGGGGTGATCTGGGTCCGGCCGGTGACCGTCAACTCGTAGTCGCCGCCCCGCCACAGTTTGACCAGTGCGCCCTGGATTCCACGTGATGGCTTCGAGTCGCTCATTAGGGCAGCATAACCTAATACACTTCCTCGAGTGATTGCCTGCGATTTGCGCTGGCCGCAGTTATCTTCAAGCCGTGTTCGGCATCCTCCGGCCTTGCCGGCATCGACTCGGCAAGGAACTCTCCGCGGTCTGGACCGCCCAATTGTGCGGCCTGTGCCTCGCGCTTCGCGACGACTACGGACAGGGCGGCCGCGTCGCCACCAACTACGACGGGCTGGTGGTGTCGGCGTTGGTGGAGGCGCAGTCCACCAATGCGCCCGGTCGTCGGGAGGCGGGCCGCTGCCCGCTGCGGGGCATGCGCAAGGCCGACGTCGCGATAGGTGAGTCGGTCCGTCTTGCCGCAGTGGTCTCCCTGGTGCTCGCCGCGGCGCGGGTGCGCGATCACGTCGACGACGGCGACGGAGTGTTCGCCTCGGCGGGCGTGCGGCCCGCGGCCCGGCGGATCGCCGACCGGTGGGAGCGTCAAGGTACCGATGTCGGTACCGCTCTCGGCTTCGACACCGGCGTGCTGATGGCTGCGATCGGCCGGCAGGCGTCGTTGGAAGCCGCTGCAGCGCCGGGTAGTCCGTTGCTCGCGGTCACCGAACCCACCGAGACGTCGGTGGCCGCGGCGTTCGCCCACACCGCCGTGCTGGCCGGTCGGCCGGCGAACGCGGAGCCGCTGCGCGAGGTCGGCCAGTTGTTCGGGCGGGTCGCGCACCTGCTCGACGCGGTCGAGGATCTGCACGACGATCGGGTGCACGGCAAGTGGAATCCGGTGGCCGCCACCGCGACACCGATCGGCGACGTCCGGACGATGTGTGACGACGCCCTGCTCGGTATCGAACTCGCTTTGGCCGACGCGGAATTCACCGACGGGCGGTTGGTGCACCGGCTGCTGACGCGCGAGTTGCGGCGGGCGGTGACCCGGACCTTCAGCCGAGCGGGATTCGAAGCCACGGAGGTGCCGCCCGACTCCGGCGCGCCGGTGGCGTCATCCGGTGACCTGCCGCTGGACGACGTGGTCGGGATCGAAACGGGCGAAGAAAACCCCGAGGAGAAGGCCCAGCGCAAGGCCGGCTGGTTCGACGGCTGCTTCGCGTGCGACTGCAGCGGCTGTTGCTGCGACTGCGATGGCTGCTGCGAGTGCGACGGCTGCTGTTGCGACGGTTGCTGCGACTGTTGCGACTGCTCCTAGTTCCGGACCCGCGTGAACCGGTGCAGTAGCCATGACGCCGGAATGGTGAACAGCAGTGTCAGGGTGAACAGCGCGAAAGTCGACCCCGTCCAGATGTGCTGATGCATCACCTCGACCATGACCAGTTCCATGATGACCAGATGCACCAAAAAGATCTCGTATGAGATCTCACCGAGGAAGACCATCGGGCGGCTGCCCAGCAGCCGCGCGTACCAGCCCCGGTTCCCCAGGCCCAGCGGCGCGACGACCAACGTGGCGATGGATGCGTAAAGCACCGACTTCCACAGGCTTTCCGGCAGCGTCGCGGGTGAGGTTGTCGGGGCGCCGGCGAGGGGCGTCGACGCGATGAGGTAGCAGACCAATGCCAGTGGGATGCACAGGAATCCGTAGCCCCGCACACCCATCACGGACAGCACCGAGAGCAGCATGCCGCCGATGAACCAGATCAGGTAGGTGGGCAACCACAGCCGCGCGCCGTCGGGCAGGAAATCAGTGGTGTGCACCAGCGTCAGCCACGCCAGGCTGGATGCAGCCAGCACCGCGAGCGCACCCAGCAGCCGGCCCGGCCGCCACTGCCGCCGGCACAGCACCACCATCAGCAGGTAGGCCAGCGCTGGAAGGGCAACGTAGAAAGCAGCTTCCACCGCCAGGCTCCACATCTGGGTGAGGCCCTGATGCAACCAGGAGAACAGATAGTTGTCGGTGTAGATCTGGGTCAGCGTGAGGTTGCGGAGCAGCCCCAGCCAGGTGTGGCCGGGGTTCGGGCCGGCCGTCCGGAAGTGATAGAGCGCGTACGCCGCCAACACCGTCACCACATAGGCGGGCATGATCCGTCGCACCCGGTGCCACGCGTAACGCCGCACCGACGGTGCCTCGTAAGGCTTTTCGGCCTCGACACGAGCCAGCGCCCTCACCCACGGAGTGAACAGCAGGAAGCCCGACAGCACGAAGAAGATCGGCACACCGATCTCGGCGCGCGCATACATCAGCCCGACATAGTCTTTCGTGTACTTGCCCGTCGTGAACGCCGCGTGGGTCAGGACAACGAGCAGTGCGGCAACCGCACGGACCCCGGTGAGTGAATCAACCCGGGTCACTTGTACTTACGCTTGCCCTCGCCTCGACCTTCGTGCTTGCCGCCGCGCCGATCGTCGTCGCGACCGCCCTGACGTGGCCCGCGATCCTGCCGCCCACCGCGGTCGGAGTACGAACCCCGGTCCGAGCCGCGGTCAGGGCGTCCGCCACGATCCTGATAACCGCCGGAATGCCCGCCCTGATCCAGCTCAAGGTGAATCAAGTTACCCGAAATACGGGTGCTCTCAAGCTTTTTGAGGGTTTCCTTGCTCAGCTTCGCGGGCAGCTCGACCAGCGAGTGGTCCACCCGGATGCTGATGTGCCCGAAGTCGCTGCGGTTCAGGCCACCCTCGTTGGCAATGGCGCCGACGATGGCACCCGGCATCACCTTGTGCCGCTTACCCACCGCGATGCGGTAGGTCGCCAGGTCCTCGCGCGTGGACCGAGGCTTGCGCTCGCGGTCACCACGATCACCACGGTCGTCGCGGTCCGGACGCTCGCGCCGCTTCTCCGGCGGCGGCTCCTTCATGAGGAACTCTTCGCCGCCCTGAGTCAGCGCCGCCAACGCCGCCGCGACGTCGGCCATCGGCACATCGTTGTCGCGCTCGTAGTCCTCGATCAACCGGCGGAACAACTCGATGCCCGGCGTATTGAGGGCATCGGAGATCGCGTCACGGAACTTCGACACGCGCTGGGCGTTGACGTCGTCGACCGAAGGCAGTTGGGACTCGATGAGTTTCTTGCGCGTGACCCGCTCGATCGAGTTGAGCAGGTGCCGTTCCCGCGGCGTGACGAACAGCAACGCGGTGCCCGACCGGCCGGCGCGGCCGGTGCGCCCGATGCGGTGCACGTACGACTCGGGGTCGTGCGGGATGTCGTAGTTCAGCACGTGCGAGATGCGTTCGACGTCCAGGCCGCGGGCCGCGACGTCGGTGGCGATCAGGATGTCGATCGAGCCGTCCTTGAGCCCGTTGATGGTGCGCTCACGGACCGCCTGTGCAATATCGCCGTTGATCGCGGCGGCAGAAAAGCCACGAGCCCTTAGCTTTTCGGCGACTTCCTCGGTGGCCTGCTTGGTGCGGACGAAGACGATCATCGCCTCGAACGGCTCGACCTCAAGCAACCGGGTGATGGCGTCCATCTTGCGGTGGCCGGCCACCTGGATGTACCGCTGCGTGATGTTCTCGGCGGTCTGCGCCTTGGCCTTGATGGTCACTTCGACCGGGTCGTGCAGGTACCGAGCGGTGATCTTCTTGATGGCCGGCGGCATGGTTGCCGAGAAGAGTGCGACCTGCTTGTACTCCGGGGTGTCGGCCAGGATGCGCTCGACATCCTCGGCGAAGCCCATCTGCAGCATCTCGTCGGCCTCGTCGAGCACCAGGTAATCCAGGTGCGAGAGGTTCAGGCTGCCCTTACTCAGGTGGTCGATCACCCGGCCCGGGGTACCGACGACGACCTGTGCGCCGCGCTTGAGCCCGGCCAGCTGCGGCGTGTAGGACGACCCGCCGTAGATCGCCAGCACATTCACGTTCAGGTGCGCACCGTACTTGCCGAACGCCTCGGCCACCTGCAACGCCAGCTCGCGGGTGGGCGCCAGCACCAGGCACTGGGTGTTCCGGCTGGTCGGGTCGATCTTGGACAGCACCGGAACCGCGAACGCGGCGGTCTTGCCGGTACCGGTCTGGGCCAGACCGACCACGTCGGACCCGGCCAGCATCGCGGGGATGGTCGCGGCCTGGATGGGCGACGGAGATTCGTAGCCGACGTCGGTCAGCGCCCGCAGCACCTCCGGACGGATGTTCAGGTCGGCAAAGGTGACCTCGGCGCCGGTGTCGGCGGAGGTCTCGGAAGCGGGGTCAGCGATGGTATCTGCTGTGGTGTTGCGACCGCCCGAATCCGGGTCGGTCTCGGGTGAAGACGTCGTCATTATGGGAGCAGTCTAGTGGGTCTTCGTCGGCGTGCCGACGCTCTGGCGAGGTCCGGTACGCCCAGGACGGCTGACCGGACTCCCGGCGGCCCGCCTTATAGGGTGGCCGGGTGCGCTGCGCCGAACCGAAACTGATGACGATCGCGGTGGCCGCACTCGCTGCGGCAAGCCTGTCCGCCTGTGGGTCGGGCGACTCAACCGCCTCCAAGACCCCCGATCCGACGGCGCCGGCCGGCGCCAAGAAACCCGCGGCGCCAACCGTCGTCGCAGGTCCGAAGACCAGCGCGGCGCCGGCCGATCCGTGCGCCGTCAGTCTCACGGCCCCGGACATCGCCAAGGCGGTGTCCACGTTGCCCGCAGATCCGCGCAGCAAGCAGGGCTGGAGCCCGGAGCCGCTCGCCGGAAACTACAACCAGTGCGCGCCACTGTCGGTGGTGATTGTGAAGGCGAACACCAATGCCGAGCAGCCGAACACCCGCGCTGTGATGTTCCACCTGGGCCAGCTGATCCCGAGCGGGGTGCCCGACACGTACGGCTTCAACGGCATCGACCTGGCCGCGACCACCGGTGACACCGTCGCGCTGAGCTACACCAACCCGGCAACCGAACTCAAGAGCGTCGTGCGGTTCCACTGGAACGGCAACGGTGTCGAGCTGATCGGCAACACGCACTAGGTCCTGAGCACCTTCTCCATGGCCTTGCCCTTGGCCAACTCGTCGACCAGCTTGTCGAGGTACCGGATTTTCTGCATCAGGGGATCCTCGACGTTCTCGACGCGGACGCCGCACACCAGACCAGTGATGAGTACCGCGTTCGGATTCAGCGTCGCCGCGGCGAAGAAGTCCTCGAACGTCGTCTCCGCCTTCAGATGCCCGGCCAGAGCGGCCTGGTCGAAGCCCGTCAGCCAGCAGATGACCTGGTCGAGTTCGGCCGTGGTGCGGCCCTTCTTCTCGACCTTGTTGACGTAGTGGGGATAAACCGACGCGACGCTGGTGGAAAAAATCCTGCTCACTCCAGCCAAGGTAGCCCGGGTCTGTCACCGGGCTGCCATATGGTGGCGACGTGTTCCTGAGTCCGACCGATGAGGCCGCGCCGGTCATCTACAGCGCGTCCGACCTCGCGGCCGCGGCGCGCTGCGAGTACGCGCTGCTGCGCCGGTTCGACGGGCTGCTGGGCCGGGGACCGAAAGCGGTTGTGGACGACGACCTCCTGGCCCGCACCGCGGAACTCGGCGACGCCCACGAGCAGCGGCACCTGGACCAGCTGCGGGCTCAGTCCGGGGACGTCACGATGATCGGCCGGCCGCGGCCGTACACCGTCGCGGGGTTGTTGGCCGCGGCCGAGGCCACCCGGGCCGCCGTCGACCGTCGGGCGCCGGTGATCTATCAGGCCGCGATGTTCGACGGCCGCTTCCTGGGGTTCGCCGACTTCCTGATCCTGGAGGACGGCCGCTATCGCCTGCGGGACACGAAGCTCGCCCGCTCGGTGAAGGTCGAGGCGCTCCTGCAGCTGGCGGCCTACGCCGATGCGCTGGAACAGGCCGGGGTGCCGGTGGCGCCTGAGGTCGACCTGGTGCTCGGCGACGGCACCATCGCGAGTTATCCGGTGGCCGAACTGCTTCCGGTCTATCTGCCGCGGCGGTCCGCGCTGCAGCGGTTGCTCGACGCGCACCGCGCCGGCGGGGCGCCGGTGTCCTGGGAGACGCCGGAACTGCGCGCCTGCCACCAGTGCGACGACTGTGAAATCGAGGTCCGCGAGCGGGACGACCTGCTGCTGGTGGCCGGGATGCGGGTGAGCCAGCGCGCCCGACTGCTCGATGCCGGGGTCACCACCATGCACGAGCTGGCCGAGTACAGCGGCGCGGTCCCCGGACTCTCGTCGCGCATCGTGGCGAACCTGGTCGGGCAGGCCCGGCTGCAGGTCGCTCCCCCGATCGATGACAAGCCCCAGTTCGAGGTGATCGACGCGCAGCCCCTGACCGGGCTGCCCGAACCCGACCGCGGGGACCTGTTCTTCGATTACGAAGGCGACCCGTTGTGGACCGAGAACGGCCGGGACTGGGGTCTGGAGTACCTGTGGGGCACCCTGACCGCGACCGGGGACTTCCATCCGATCTGGGCGCACGACCGCGCCAGCGAGCGCAAAGCCCTCATCGACTTCCTGGCACTGGTGCGCAAGCAGCGCAAGCGGCATCCGAACATGCACATCTACCACTACGCGGCCTACGAGAAGAGCACGCTGCTGCGGCTGTCCGGGCGCTACGGCGTCGGCGAGGCAGAGGTGGACGAGCTGCTGCGCAGCGGCGTGCTGGTGGACCTTCTGCCGTTGGTACGCAAGAGCATTCGCGTCGGCACCGAGAGCTACAGCATCAAGTACCTGGAACCGCTGTACATGGGCGGCGAGTTGCGCGTCGGCGAGGTCACCAAGGCCACCGACTCCATCACGCAGTACGCGCGCTACACCGAACTCCAGGCAGCCGGGGAACACGAGGAAGCCGCGACGGTCCTCAAAGAGATCGAGGACTACAACCACTACGACTGCCGCTCCACGCTGCGGTTGCGCGAATGGCTGCTCGGGGTGGCGTGGGCCGAGGGCATCGCGCCACGCGGTCCCGTCAGCGGCGGGCCCGCGCAGCCCGAGATCGTCCAGCCGGCCGACGACGCGACGCAGCGCGCGCTGATCAAGTACGCGGGCGACGGCACCACGGCACGCTCGCACGAGCAGCAGGCCGTTGCGATGGTCGCGGCCGCCCGCGGGTACC
>Ga0105237_10006288_pt1 | contig 13211 bp, 12 predicted proteins | sample KBSC24metaG_FD_81520 | JGI IMG/M metagenome (GOLD analysis project Ga0105237, IMG submission 81520) | Corn rhizosphere microbial communities from Kellogg Biological Station, Michigan, USA - KBS C2-4 metaG | ecosystem: Host-associated > Plants > Roots > Rhizosphere > Soil | place: Michigan, USA...
CATGATGGCGGACGAGCTCCCTCCGAAGAGATCGCCGTCATCCTCGTCGTCCGTGTCGGCGGACTCGGTTTCGACCTCGTCGTCCTCGTCGTCGATGTCGTCGGTGCTATCCCACAGCTGGTCGCTGTTGTCGTGATTGATGGACCAGCCCCCATCCTCGTCATCGTCGTCGTCGTACCGTGACCGACGGCCTCGGCCGCCGCCAAAGCCGCCGAGGTCGTCGTCATCGTCATCCGCGAACCGGAGGTCTCGTACCTCGTCATTGCTCGGCATCGCCGTCTCCTCGTGTGAAGTGCTCGCTCAGCATGCGCCGTTGCACGTCGCGTGCCCTGGAATGTGATCTACCAACAGTAGTGGACTCGTGTCCGGTCACCATGGCGCGCCTGCATGTCCCCATAGTGAATCCGATGTACCGCGTTCGTCAATCTTCGACGAATTCGACGTCCACATTTTTCGTGATGATACCTGCTTTCACGCCACGGTCAAGGAGGGTCCGGACGGCGAGCTTGCCGCGTTCGCCATAATCGAGCGTCCAGTCGTTGACATACATCCCGACGAACTCATCGGCTTTGCCGCGATCGAGCCCGCGGGCGTACTGCATTGAATGGTCGAGCGCGGCTTGGCGATGCTCGAGCCCATAGGCAATACTGGCGCGCAGGTGTCGCGAGATTTTTTGCGTCAGCTCCATCCCCAGATCTTTGCGGATGATGTTTCCGCCCAAGGGGAGTGGGAGCCCGGTTTCCTGGTACCACCATTCGCCCATGTCGGCGATGAGGTGGAGTCCGTTATCGGCATATGTGAGCTGCCCTTCGTGGATGAGCAGCCCTGCGTCGACCTCGCCGGCAATGACGCGATCTTCGATTTGGTCGAACGGCGTTTGGACGGGGATGAAATCGGGCTCGTACAGCTTGAGCGCCAGGTACGCCGTGGTGAGCGGTCCGGGGATGGCGATGCGTTTCCCTTTGATATCCGCCTTGGTCATTGGCGTTTTGGCGACGAGCCGAGGGCCGTAGCGGTCGCCCATGGAGGAGCCGTGGGGGAGGAGCGCGTAGGTATCTGCCAGGTAGGCGTACGCGTGGATAGAGACCGCCGTGACTTCGAGCTCCGCGCGTGTGGCGCGCTGGTTGAGCGACTCGATGTCCTGCAGCTCGTGCACGTACGTGATCCCTTGTGTATCGACTTTCCCGCTCGCGAGCGCATAGAACATGAACGCGTCGTCGGAGTCGGGGGAGTGAGCGAGGTGGATGGTGGTCATACCCGAAAGTAGTCGTTTCGCGTGCGGGCGCGGGAGTGGGTAACGAAGGGTGGTTACAACGGTAGTGACAGACGTGCTTGCAGAGGTACGTACGTGTGGGATGTGTTGACCGTTACAGCCCTGCGGTGATGTCGGATCGGTGTTTTTGGTACTCGGGAAGATTGCGGGCCAATTCGGCGGATTTTGCCGAGGAGAACTGCGAGGCGTAGTTCTGGTAGGCTGGGGTGTTGCCGGAGAGTTTGGCGACGTGGGCCGCGAGGAGGAGGCCCAGGAGATGTTTGGGTGATTGTTGTAGGATGGTATCAGCTTGCGCCTTGGCGAGCGGGATTGCGCCCGCCACCTCCGCGATGCGGCCGACATCGTAGCGTTGATCGAGGTCCCATGGATGCTGTTGCTGGTCCTGCAGCATTTGGTACGCCTGGATCGCCATGGGGGCAAAGAACTGCACAGAGTCTCGTTTCCCTTGGCTATTTAGTGTCATAATGCGATTAAATAGCCGATCGGCGAGCTCCGCGGGGCTCATTTTGGAAATGTCGGGGGCGCGGCCGCCGGCGGCGCCGTTGGCGAAGGGCGCGGAGGGGATGGTTCCGCTGGCACTATTAGCACCATTTTGGGCATCTGATGCGTCTGGTCCACCCTGTGTGGGGCCGCCATCGATTGCAGGATTGGGGAGTGCATTAGATGGCGCATCGACCGTGCTGCCGCGGCGGGCGTTGAATCCTTTGCCTGCGAGCATGGCGAAGAGCGCGAGAAAGGCGATCCCTGCGACGGCCCAGGGGAGCGTGGTGGCGAGGCTGCCGGCTTTGGGCTGCGGTGTGGCCGGTCCTGCACCACGTCCAACCTGCAGACCGCAGCGGTGGCAGAATTTGGCGCCTGGGGAGAGGAGCTCGCCGCAACCGGCGCAGGGGGCATTGGTGAGTGGGGCGCCGCACTGGGCGCAAAAGCGCCCGGAGGCCGTCGCACCGCACTGTTGGCACGTTGTTGTAGGGGCAGCTGGGGAGGACATGGGCGAAAGATATCACCCCGTCTTCTCATGCGAGGTATCCAATTCGCGCGCGTTGTACCGATGGATTTTGGGTGGATTTCACGCGCGTCCGGACTACCACAAACACCACGGGGCCGCGTCTCGACGCGGCCCCGTGGTGCCTCTGTTCATGCGTTCGCCAATCCCGTCGATTAGACCGGGAAGAGCATTTCGCGATACTTCGGGAGCGGCCAATATTCGTCGCCCACTGTGAGCTCGAGCGTGTCGCACACCGCGCGTGCGTCGCCCATGCGGTCGGCGCCTTTGGAGGTGAGGAGCTGTGCCTGCTTGGTCGGTTCGTCGTGCAACGTGTCGGCCTTTTCGATCACTTCCACGACTTTGTCGCGGTGCTTCTGGAGCTCTTGCACCAGCTTGCCGACTTTGTTGGCCACATCGACTTGCGGGAGGGCGGTGATGCCGGCCGATTTGGCTTGCGCCGCGGCGTTGGCCAGCGAACCCGAGTATGCGAGCGCCGCCGGGATGACGAGTGTGTCGATCATTTCGACCAACGTGTTCAATTCGATCAATAGATCTTTCGAGTAGCGCTCCATGCGCACGTGGTAGCGCGAATCGAGCTCTTCGCTCGTGAAGATACCAAGCGAGGTGAGCAGATTGCGCGACGGCGCGCTCACGAGCTGATCGAGCGCTTCGGGGGTTCGGCGCAGGTTGGGGAGGCCACGCTTTTCGGCTTCCTTGACCCAAGCGTCGGAGTAGTTATTTCCTTCGAAGCGGATCGACGTGCTCTCTTTGAACGCTTTGCGCACGACGGCCAGCACCGCATCGTCCACATTGGGCGTCTTTTTGAGCTCGGCCTTGAGCTGCGTGGTGAGATCGTCCAACGCTTCGGCGACGGCGGCGTTGAGCAGCACGATCGGGAAGGCGATCGACGCGCTCGACCCTACGGCGCGGAATTCGAACTTGGCGCCGGTAAAGGCGAACGGCGACGTCCGGTTGCGGTCGGTGTTATCCTGCTGAATCTCGGGCAGGCGCGCGACGCGCAGCTTGAGCGTCGCTTGCTCGGCGTTCTTGATGTTCTTCCCTTCGATGATCTCGTCGATCAAACGGGTGAGCATGTCGCCCATGAACACCGAGATGATCGCCGGTGGCGCTTCGTTGGCGCCCAAGCGGTGCTCGTTGCCGGCCGACGCGATGCCGGCGCGGAGGAGCCCGGCGTGCTTGTGCACACCCTTGAGCACGGCCGCGAGGAAAATCAGGAAGCGAATGTTCTGGTGCGGCGTTTTGCCCGGCTTGAGCAGGTTGAAGCCGTCGAGCTCGGGATTGTCGGCCGTGATGGCCATCGACCAGTTGCAGTGCTTGCCGCTGCCGTTAATGCCGGCGAACGGCTTTTCGGCGAGCAGCGCCTGCAGGCCGTGGCGCAGCGCGACGCGGCGCAGCGTGGCCATGACGAGCTGGTTGTGGTCGACGGCGATGTCGGTCTCTTCAAAACGTGGCGCCATTTCGAACTGACACGGCGCAACTTCGTTGTGCCGTGTAGTGATGGGCACGCCCAACCGATAAAGCTCGAACTCGGCTTCGGAAATGCACGCCTGAATGCGCTCGGGAATACCGCCAAAATAGTGGTCTTCGAGCTGCTGCCCACGTGGCGGTGGCGCGCCGATAAGGGTGCGGCCCCCCATCACGAGATCGGGACGCATCGCGAACAAGGTGCGATCGACCAGGAAGTATTCCTGTTCGGCGCCCATTGTCGTGAATACGCGACGTACCCCCTTGTCGCCCAACACTTCGAGCAGCGCGATCGCTTTTTCGGAGAGCACGTCGGAGCTGCGGAGGAGCGGCGTCATTTCGTCGAGCGCTTCGCCGTTGTAGCCGATGAAGACGGACGGGATGCAGAGGGTGCGCGCGCCGGCGGATTCGACGATGAATATCGGCGACGCGGGGTTCCACGCGGTGTAGCCGCGTGCTTCCCATGTCGCGCGTAACCCACCCGACGGAAAACTCGACGCGTCCGGCTCGCTCTGAATGAGCTGCTCGGCGCTGAACGACTCGATGGGGGCGTTGTCGCTGTCGAAGGAGAGGAAGGCGTCGTGCTTTTCGGCCGTCAGCCCCGTTTGCGGCTGGAACCAGTGCGTGAAGTGCGTGACGCCACGCTCGAGCGCCCAGTCGCGCACAACCTGCGCGATGACGGGAGCAATGGTTTGCTCGAGCTTTTTCCCGAGGCGAATGGATTCAATGAGCTTGCCGTACACGTCGGCCGACAGCTTTTCCTTCATTTGGCGGGCGCCGAACGTGTTGATGCCGAAGTAATCCGAGGTATGACCCGGGCCGCCGTCCTGCTCGAAGGGGAGCGGTGCGCGGTAGGTCAGGTCTTGCATGACGGTGTGGCGAGGCGAAGGCATGGGGTCCGTTTTGGCAAAATTGGGTTAGATTTTGCAAAAATTGCAAATTCTGCACGTCAATTTGCATATTTTAATGGTCAAACGCAAGAAAATGGGCGGATAATTTGCAGAAAACGGACGTTTTAGAGATCGCAAAGAAGCAGAAAGTCCGCTTCCTCCGGCTCCAGTTCACAGATATTCTTGGGATCAACAAAAACGTCGAGGTTCCAGCGTCTCAGTTCGAGAAGGCGCTGGAAGGGGACATCATGTTCGACGGCTCTTCCATCGAGGGGTTTGTGCGGGTGGAAGAGTCGGACATGCTCCTGGTCCCCGACCTCTCCACGTTCCGGGTGTATCCGTGGGGTGAGTCGGACGCCAAAGTGGCCCGGGTGATCTGTGACATCCATTCGCCCGACGGCTCCCCATTTCCCGGCGATCCGCGCGGTGTGTTACGCCGAATGCTGCGGAAAGCCGAGTCGATGGGGTACATCATGAACGCGGGGATGGAGGCGGAGTTCTTTTTGTTCAAGCCCGACGACGCGGGACGCCCCCGAACCACCACGCATGACGTCGGCGGCTACTTCGATCTTGCCCCCGCCGACCGCGGTGAAGATGCTCGACGCGCCATCGTCGAAGTGCTGGAGCAGTTGGGGTTCGAGGTGGAGGCGGCGCATCACGAAGTGGCGCACGGCCAGCACGAAATCGATCTCCGTTATGCCGACGCGCTCACCACGGCCGACAACATCGCGACGTTCCGTTTCGTGGTGAAATACGTGGCGCAGCAGTTCGGCATGGTCGCGTCGTTCATGCCCAAGCCCATTTTTGGGCAAAATGGGAGCGGGATGCACACGCACCAGTCGCTCTTTCGCGGAAAGGACAACGCATTCTGGGATTCGTCGCGCGAGTGGGAGCTGAGCGAGGTCGCGCTGCACTACATTGGGGGGCTGCTCAAGCATGCGCGCGCGTGCACGGCCATCACCAATCCGCTGGTCAATTCGTACAAGCGGTTGGTGCCGGGGTTCGAGGCGCCCGTGAACGTTGCGTGGTCCATGCATAACCGTTCGCCCATGCTCCGTATTCCATCGCGGCGCGGGCTAGGGACGCGCGTGGAGCACCGGGTTCCCGATCCGTCGGCCAATCCGTATTTGGCGTTGGCGGTGATGCTGGCGGCGGGGTTGGATGGGATTGAGACGCAGGCCGACTATCGCGAGCCGGTGAACGAGAACATCTGGGAAATGTCCCATCGCGAAAAGCGGCGGCTTCGCATCGATGACCTCCCGCACGATCTCAACGAGGCGTGCGATGAATTGGAAAAGGACGACGTCATCATCGCCGCGCTGGGGCCCCACGTGACCGCGCAGTTCCTGGCCGCCAAACGGCAGGAGTGGCAGGAGTATCTGGGACAGGTCTCCCGGTGGGAGCTCGACGCCTACTTAGCTAAATACTGACCTTTGCGGTAGATTTGGTGGCGATGAATCCGTCGTCCGGCGATCAGGCGTATCATAATCGTACAGTGAACGGTTCCCCGTCGCTGGACGAGGCCGGACTCATTCGGCGGATCGCAGGCGGGGACGAACACGCGCTGGCAGCGCTGTACGATCGTTGGGCGCAGCCTGTCTATGCGTTGGTGGTACAGGTTCTCCGCGATCGGGACGAAGCCGAAGACGTCGTTGAGGAGACTTTCTGGCAGGTGTGGCAGCGTGCGTCGTCGTACGATGTGTCGCGCGGTGCAATCCACACATGGCTCCTGACCATCGCGCGCAGCCGAGCGTTGGACCGGCTCCGCGCCAAACAACGTCGAAAAGGCGAATCATTGACCACGCGCGGCGACGCGTTGCAGGTCTTTGCCGAATCGGATCCCGAACGCGACGCAGAAGGCGGTGAGCGCCGAACGATCGTGATTGCGGCGATGCGTGAGCTGCCGGAGGATCAGCGGCGCACGCTCGAGTTGGCGTATTTCGGCGGATTGAGTCAGAGCGAAATCGCCGATTACCTTCGCCAACCGCTTGGGACCGTCAAGACGCGGATGCGTTTGGGAATGCAAAAGTTGCGCGAACGATTGGGCTTTCTTCGGGAGACGTCCGCATGAGCGACGAGCGCGATATTCCGCGCGACGCCGCCGGCGTGCCGTCGCCCGATGTGCCCATGACGCCGCCGGACAATACAATGGACGACGACTTCGCGTCGTACGACCTGGACGGCTACGTGCTTGGCGCGCTCGCGGACGACGAGGCGGCGCAAGTGCGTGCGGCGGCGCAGGGCAATTCACGGTTGGCTGAGGAGATCGAGCGTCGGCACGAGATCATCACGCAGCTCGCGTTCGCGGCACCCGTGCACCACATCAACCGCGGCCGTTCGGCGGGGATTCGCTCGCGGCTCGTTTCCAGGGCGGTGAGCTCGCGCGAAGGGCATGTTCCGGTGTCGCGGAGGACTGCCGATCTGTTGCGACCCTTGCTGCGGCGTGATCCCAGTCCGCGCGACACGACCGCGCGCGGCGGAACGCGTGATGAGGCGCGGAGCGGAGCGACCACGTCGACGGCCGCGTCAACCACCACGTCAACCACCACGTCGTTCACGGCGCCGCTCGATTCCACGTCCGCGCTTCAGCTTCGCGCGGTGCGTCGGAACTACCGGTTGGCGCTGGGCGTGCTCGCCGCCGCGGCGACCGTGGTGATTGCGTGGCAGCAGTCGCGGATCGCCGGTGCGGGCAATGCCGTGCGGTCGGTGTTCGCGACGCGTGAACAGGCGACGGCTCGGCGTCTCGATTCGTTGCTCGTGGCATCGGCGCACAAAGACAGCGTGATCGCGTCGTTCGCGGGACCGAACATGAAGGTCATCGATCTCATCAACTATTCGTCGCAATCGCCGCTGGCGCGTATGTTCTGGGAGCAGAAGACCGCCCAATGGACGATGTATGCGTATCACATGCGACAGCCCAAGCCGGGGAAGACCTTCCAGGTGTGGCTGGTCACCAAAACGGCGCCGGCGCCAATTTCGGCGGGGACCTTCACGCCCAATCCGGACGGCTCGTACGTGATGCATGCCAAGTATGCGCTCGACGCCAATGCCCTGGTCAAGGTGGCAGTGTCGGAAGAGCCGACGGGTGGTGTCCCCGCGCCGACCGGGCCGATCATTATCGCTGGGGCTGAGCGCTAAGTTTGCGCTGAGTGTACGGATGGCGCATGTCCCGCGCGCGCCAAAACTCGCGTTTCTTCGCTAAGTAATATTACGGAGCTTGGGGTGGGTGTTCCGACGCTCCGCCATTGGCTTCTCCTCTGAGTTGCTGTCCCTTCTGGCTTTTGAGGGGAGGGGGCTGACCTCCAGCGGGGACCGGCAAAAACGCGCCGGTATCGAAGTTGCCGGGAAAGTCGACATCTCTTGTCAGAAAGGCGAGAGGTGTTGGCTTTGTGATTTTTGAGGCTCAGGCAAAACCGATGGCGTCAGGCCGGCGTACTACATATGCCGGTCGTAGCGATGTCGTGCTGTCATGGGCCGTCGAGTTCCCGAGACGAGTCGAATCACCCGTATGACGACCTTCCAGCCCCCCCCGCAATCCCCTGCCGACATAGCAGAGGATGTATCGAGCCGCATCCCCGCACCGCACTACTCGACGTTGATCGGGGGACCGGCGCCGAGCGGGACCGTGCTCGTGGTGGACGATGAGCGGACGGTTCGTGTGGCCATTCGGCACGTGTTGCAAAAGTATGGTTATACGGTGCTCGACGCGGCGAGCGCCGACGACGCCCTGCAACTGGTGCGCGATCAGATGGTGACGATCGACCTGATCGTCACGGACATTGTGATGCCGGGAATGACAGGGGTGGAGCTGGTCAAGCTCGTGATGCAGGACGTGGAGATTCCGGTCATTTACATCTCCGGGTATGTGTCGAGCAGTGATCTGCGCGACGAAGGGGTGTCGGCCGATCATTGGCTGCTGGCCAAACCGGTCTATCCGGCCACACTCATGGCCGCCGTGCAGGGTGCACTGGCGTATGGAACGAGTACCATCGGCGACATCCGACCGTAATTTTCACACCGTTTTGGTAATGTTTCGACACTTGGTGGCATGAGATCGTCACCTTGTCGAACATTTTGATTGCGTTCATGGCGGGATCCACTTATCCTAGCCCATCGCCATGGACGTCTTTGTCGCCCGCCAACCGATCTTCGACCGGCACGACCAGCTCGCGGGATACGAGCTGTTGTATCGCAATACCGCGCAGTCGGCCGTCGCATCCGGGGCTGCCGCGGAGACGATGTGCACCGATACGGTTATTCATGCGTTTCTCGATATCGGCTTGGATGAACTGACCGACGGCTCGCGCGCGTTCATTAATTGCACACGCGACTTTTTATTGGATGGTCAGGTCGATCTTCTTCCGGCCAACCAAGTGGTAGTCGAGCTCCTCGACAACGTTGGACACGACGACGCGGTTGTCGTGGCGTGTGAGCGGCTTCGTCGCAAAGGATACACGATCGCGTTGGATGACTACGTCGAGCTCTCAGGGAACTCGGCGTTGTTGAAGGCGGTGGACATGGTCAAGCTCGATGTCCAACACGTGGCGCCCGACACGCTCGAAGCACAAGTCAATCGGCTTCGCCACTTCGATGTGCATCTCGTGGCCGAGCGCGTGGAGACGAGCGAGCGGCATCAGCTCTGCAAGCGGTTGGGATTCCACTACTTTCAAGGCTATTACTATAGCCGTCCCGAGCTCGTGGCCACCCAGGAAGTCGAAGTCAACGCGGCGGTCATGCTGCGGCTGCTCAACTTGTTGATCGACCCCACGGCAACGGACGCGGAAATCGACGATGGATTTCGCTCCGATCCAGCACTCACGTACAAGTTGCTTCGCATCGTGAATTCGGCGGCGATCGGCGGTCGGGGAATCGAATCGATCCCATTTGCCATTCGTATGGTGGGGCGGCAAATGCTGTATCGTTGGCTGTCGTTGCTGTTGGTGTCGTCCATGCGGACGGGCAACGGGGTTGCCGATCAGCTGGTGTACGCGACGTTGTTGCGCGCACGGTTGTGTGAGTTGATCGCCGAAGCGAGTCCCAATGTGCGCTTTCCGCAAGCGCTGTTCATGACCGGGCTCTTTTCCCGTCTCGACACGGTGCTGCGCATTTCGCAGCAGGATCTTTTGGCGCGGGTCAACATCTCCGACGATATTCGCTTGGCGGTGGCAGACGATACGGGACCGTATGCGGAGCCGCTCCGATTGGCGTCAGCGTACGAAGCGGGTCATTGGGAGCAGGTGGACACACTCGCCTCCGGGCTGGGCGTCATGCCCGTCCAGATGACGTGGCTTTACACCAAGGCGCTGACCTGGGTGAATCAACAGCTGGGGACCGCCGTGGCGGCCTGAGCTCGGCTGATTGTACTCCTTCTAAGTCTCTTCGAGCTCTTTCACGCGCGACGCTGATCGCGCGTTTGTTTTAAGGAAAGCTTACTGGTCGTGATCGAGATCATGCCGCCGGTCGGTCCGTCGGCGGTCGGTGCGATCCGTGGGTCGCGCGCGCAGCCATTTGATGGTGGACCAGACAAGCACGCCTGCCGTGATCGCGTAAATGAGTGGAAGCACTTCGTCGAGCGCTGGCTGCTCGTGTTGTAGCCAGGCGAGCGCGGCGATAAATACGCCGGCCGCTGCCCACATCGTGAGCAGCGGCCCTACGCGACGTTCGCGCCAGTCGGCCATGTCGTGACGTTACTGCGTTGGTCCGGATGACGATGACGATGGCGCGGACGACGGCGATGCGGGCGAAGACGCGCTGGACTGCGTCGACGCGGCGGGAGACCCTGTCGCGTTGTGTTGTTTGCGTCGTACCGCGCGTGCTTGCCAGTTCTTTTTTAACTGCGCTCGTTGGTCGGGGGTGAGAATCGCTTCCATGGCCTTCCGTTCCGCGGCCGTTTGCGCGCGCCACGTTTTATGGTTGGCCTGGATTTGTGCCGTGGCCGCGTTGATGGCCGCGGTATCGTTGCTCGCCCGCGCGGTACGGAGCGCTTCGTACTGCGCGCGCATCGCGTCGTTGGTGCTCTGATACTGGTGACGGATCGAGTCGATCTGCACCTTTTGCGCGGGGGTCAGCGTGATTCCCTGGAGCGGATCGCCCATCATACCGCGCTGATGACGCGGCGTCGGGGTTGTACTCTGCGCGTGGAGCGCCGAGCCGCCCGCCACGGTGGCAAAACAAATGGCAACGACGGCTGCAAGCGTCGCGGCCGTTTTTGAACGACACATTGACGTACCTCCCATTATCCTGAACATGCAACTGTGTGCTCCGTGCACACGGTTAGGTAGACGGAGCGTTTCGTGTCGCGTTAATACCGCGCACCAGATCATTCAAACGATCGTCCATTCGTGCGACGATTGTCTCGATTTGTTCCAGTCGCGCTGCCACATCGGCGTTGTAGCGCGATGCCGACGTCTCGTTGGCCAGTTCGAAGGTGACGGAGCCACCCACTTCCAAACGCGCCGTGTCGATGTCGGACATGTGCTGAATCCCTTGTCGCCGCGCGGCCGCCTGGAGCTCCGATCGCGTCACGAGCTGGCGCGAGAGGTTGGCATCGACGTACTTGCCGTGGCGCATCAAGATGGCTGGTCCCCCTTCCACAAGGTGGTCGGTGCGGTGGTGATGATACAAATACCAGACCACGGCGTAGTTTGCGCCAATCAACACCACCGCGCCGATCAATCCGCCGAGTAACGAGTTGTCATTCCCGATGATGGCATTTTGCACGGTGTTTGAGAGGAGCAGTAGAACAACCAGGTCGTACGAGTTGAGCGAGCCGAGGGTGCGTTTGCCGGCGATGCGAAGGAGGAAGACGAGAAAGCCGTAGACGAGGAGCGTCCGAAAGACCTTCTCGACGACGGGGACGCCGACGATGAAGAGGTCAGTGGAGATGAGGCCTGGGGTCAACATGGCTTAAGTATAGAGAAAAATGGGGTTGGTCGTAGGAATCGTCGTGATCGAGGTACCTCGGCGGCCGCGTGGGTACACCGTGGATGGCGCTTTGGCCATGTGTCGGATCTGCCGACACGATATGTTTCTCCGGGAAGGGACATCGAAAGACGGAGAAGGGACAGCCGAGCATGGAAGACGGACAGAGCGCCATCGTGAGCGCGCACATCACGGTCCCTCGGACCGCGCGATACTACATAGTTGGTCGGCCAGCCCCAACCGTGCGCGATCTGTGGATTGCCTGCCATGGGTATGGGCAGCTGGCGGGGCGGTTCGTGGAGCAGTTCGTTCCGTTTGTCGACGACACGCGGATGGTGGTCGCTCCAGAGGGGCTGTCGCGGTTTTACGTGGATTCGCGTGTGCCGCATACGGCGGCCAGCAAGATTGGGGCGTTGTGGATGACGCGCGAAGATCGCGACGTCGAGATCGACGATATCGTGACGTATCTGGATACGCTCACCGAGCACATGGTGGGGGTGCTGGCTGATCGTGGGGTGTCGCGCGATCAGCTGCGTGTGCATGCGTTGGGCTTTTCGCAGGGATCGCCCGTGGTGAGCCGATGGGCGGCGCGTGGCGCCATGCGAGTGGACCACATGGTGTTGTGGGGCGGCCGGCTTCCGGACGATGTGAATATCCGGGCTATCCACGATCGATATCCTGAATTTCATGTCGACCTGGTGCACGGGACGCACGACTGGTGGTTGACCCAGGAGGTGATCGCCGAGCACGAGGCGACGTTTACCGCCGCGGGGGTACCGTATCGGGTGCGCGCGTTTGAAGGGGGGCATATGCTAGACGACGCGACGATTCGGGCGGTTTTTACCGGGGGGTGAGAGGGCGAAGGCGGCCGTCGCCGTTCGGATCACGCGATCTCACACCATCTCACCCCTCGGCGGTGATGTACCTCAGTTGGTGCTTGCCTTGAGATTGCGGTCGAGGAATTCTTGGCCGAGCTGTGACATCAATCGATAGCTCTGGTAGTTGTACGCCGAGCCGTGCCGACCGGGCGGGTAGATGCGGAGCTCGACGTCTTTGTTGGCGTTGGTGAGCGCTGTAAGGAGCTGCATGGTGTGTTGCGGATGGACATTGTCGTCCATCATTGCGTGAATGAGGAGCAGCTTACTTTTGAGCTTGGGCGCGTTGACGATCGCCGAGCTGGCTTCGTAGCCGGCGAGATTGTCGCTTAGCAATCCCATGTAGCGCTCGGTGTAAATGGTATCGTAGTAGCGCCAATCGGTCACCCCCGAGTTCGCGATACCGGCCTTGAACAGATGGGGATACATCTCGAGCGTATACAGCACGCTGTAGCCGCCGTAGCTCGTTCCCATGATCCCGATATTTTTGGCATCGACATAGGGCAGCGTCGCGAGATATTTCGCGGCTTCGGCGAAGTCGTGCGATTCCCATTTGCCGAGCTGTTTGTAGACGCCTTTCATGAAGGCGCTGCCGTAGTTGTTGGTACCACGGTTGTTGACACCGACCACGATGTACCCTTGCTGCGCCAACCATTGATGGTAGCCGCTGGCCTCGAACTCGTCGTACACTTCCTGCGATCCTGGGCCGCCGTACACGGCAAAGATGACGGGGTATTTTTTGGTCGGATCGAACGGAACCGGTTTGATCATGTTCCCGTCGA
>Ga0105237_10006289_pt1 | contig 13211 bp, 11 predicted proteins | sample KBSC24metaG_FD_81520 | JGI IMG/M metagenome (GOLD analysis project Ga0105237, IMG submission 81520) | Corn rhizosphere microbial communities from Kellogg Biological Station, Michigan, USA - KBS C2-4 metaG | ecosystem: Host-associated > Plants > Roots > Rhizosphere > Soil | place: Michigan, USA...
CGGCGGCGTGCTGACAATGGCGGCCGTCTTGAAAGTCACGGCTAACGGCACGACGACGTCGCCAGTCGTCCGCGGCAATTGGGTCCTCGACCGCTTGCTGGGCGCCCCCACGCCGCCACCGCCCAGCGACGTGCCGGCGATCGATCCCGACATCCGTGGCGCCACGACGATTCGCGAACAGTTGGCCAAACACCGGGCCGATGCCGCGTGCGCCATCTGCCACACGAAGATCGACCCGCCGGGCTTTGCCTTGGAGAGCTTCGATTGCATCGGCGGCTGGCGCGACCGCTACCGCGTGACCGGCAACGGCAAGGCAGTGGTCATCGACGGCCGGCGCATGCAGTATTCCGAAGGGAAAGCGGTTGACCCGTCGGATGTGGTGGAGGACGGACGGCCGTTCAAGAACGTCGACGAGTTCAAGCAGCTCCTGCTGACCGACAAAGATCGCCTGGCCCGCGCCCTGGCGGCAAAGCTGACGACCTACGCCACCGGCGCCGCACCGGCGCCCCTCGACCGGGTCGCCCTGGACGCGATGGTCGCGAATATCCGCGACAAGAACTACGGCTTGCGTTCCCTGATCCACGAAGTGGTGCAGAGCAACTTATTTCGCGACAAATAGTTTTAACCGAAAGGAATCTACCCATGAAATTGAATCGCCGAACTTTTCTCCGCGGAGCGGGCGTCGCGATGGCGCTGCCGTTTCTTAATGCGATGAAGGCGACCGTTCACGCGGCTGCCGATCCGGCGCGGACCGGGAAACGCCGCATGGTCTGCATCAACACGCCGCTCGGCCTTCATCCGGAGTTTTTCTTCCCGGAGAAGACCGGACGCGATTACGAGTTGTCGCCGTATCTCGACGTCCTCAAGGAATTCCGGAACGACTTTACGGTCATCTCGGGCTTGTCGCATCCCGACGTCGGGCCGAGCCACGCTTCGAGCAACAGCTACCTTACGGCGGCCCCGCATCCCGAACGAACGGCCGGCTTTCGCAACAGCATTTCACTCGACCAGTTTGCGGCCGAGCACCTGCTCGGCGAGACGCGTTTTTCGACGCTGCCTCTCTGTTGTGAAGGCGCGGGCCTGTCGTGGACCCGCAGCGGAGCGCCGGTGCCGGCGTACGTCTCACCGGCCGCCACGTTCGCCAAGCTGTTCCTCCAAGGGCGGCCCGACGAGGTCGCCGCGCAGGCCCGCCGCTTGCAAGACGGCAAGAGCGTGATCGACGCCGTTCGCGATCAGGCCAAGCGTCTGGATCAGGCGCTCGGAGCCGACGATCGCGAGAAGCTCGACGAGTACTTTACCAGCGTTCGCGAACTCGAAGGACGCCTGGCCCAGGCCGATCTGTGGTCCAAACGGCCGAAGCCGAAAGTCGACGTCCCGCCGCTGCAAAACGTGACGAATCCTGCGGACCTGATCGGCATGACCCGGGTCTGGTTCGACCTGATGCACCTCGCGATTCAAACCGATTCGACCCGGCTCATTACGCTGCAAATGCTCGGCACGAGCAGCGTGCCGCCGATCCCGGGAGTCACGCAGGGACACCACGATCTTTCGCACCACGGGAAAGATCCAACGAAGATCGCTCAACTCAAGATCCTCGAGACCGGGGTGATGCAGACGCTGCGGGATTTCTTCGCGCAGCTCAAGCAATCGAAGGAAGAAGGCGGGACGTTGCTGGACCGCACGATGATTTTCTTCAGCAGCAACCTGGCCGACGCGGCGAAGCACTCGGTGAAAAATATGCCCGTCCTGTTGGCCGGCGGCGGATTCAAGCATGGACAACACCTGGGATTCGACGTCGAAAACAACAAGCCGCTCTCGAACCTCTTCGTCAGCATGTTGCAACGCATGGAGATTGAGGCCGACAATTTCGGAAGCAGCACGGGAACGTTGACGGGACTGGAAGCGAGCTAGTGCCGGCGATCCACCTGAAAGACGATGTCGATCGCTGATCGAACATTCAAAGCGGTCTGGTTCGTCGCCTTCTTTCTGAGCGCCGCTCCGCTCATGGCCGTCGAACCGGCAGGGACAGCGGCCGACGACCGCGCCGCCGCGGAACGGTTGCGGGCCGCGGGCGTCGCGCTCACGGAAACGGCGGGTGTCGTCACCGGTGCGGTGATTAAAGACACCACGGACATGACCGACGACAATTTCACGGCCCTCGGCAGTCTCAAAAATCTCAAGACGCTGAACATTTCGAACAGGAAGTTGGATGACCGTACGCTCGGCCTGCTGACCGGAATGGCAGCCCTCGAGGTCCTGCTCACCGACTCCGCGCAATTCACCGACGCGGGCCTCGCGCAGTTCACCAAGCTCCCAAACCTGAAACACATTGCGTTCATTCACACGTCGCTGCAGCGCAATGATTTCACCGGCACGGGCCTGGCGGCTCTGGCCGCCATGCCGAACCTTCGCCGGCTCGGGATCGGTGGTTGCAAGTTCAACGACCAAGGCATGGCTGCCCTCGCGAAACTGACGCAATTGGAAGACTTGCGCATCGGGCATACCTTTCAAACCGAGGTGGGCAACGTGCATTTCAAGTCGCTGCGCAATCTGAAGATTTTGTGGCTGGGCCAAAGCTTGCAACCTCACGCAAACTCGTCGAACCCGCTCAGCCTGACCGAGGCGACGCTCGATGTGCTCGTCGACTTGAAGTCGCTCGAGGCGCTCCAGTTGAGCCAGGCCCGCTATACGGCAGATGCCCTGGCCCGTCTCCGGGCGTTGCCGAATTTGAAACGGCTCGGACTCAACAATATCGACCTCCCAGCCGACGACGTCGCGAAATTGCGAGCCGCCTTGCCGAACGTCACGGTCGATTGGAAGCCGCTGTCCGACGAAGACCGCGCCAGCCTCGACAAGTTTCTTCAGCGGAAGCCTTAGCCGCCTGCCTCGGTTCCATCGCTGCTTCCTAAACGCTCGAGAGAATCCAATTGAAGCGAGAAAAAACAATGCGTCGCATAAATTGAGAGTAGAAATATATGCACCCTTCCCATTTGCGGGTTGTACGACTATTGCTCGGGTCTCTCCTGACCCTGGCGTCGTTCAGCATGATGAACGAGTCGGCGGCGCAAACCCAGCCTCCCACGACCGCGCCGGTGGTCTCGCCTGAGCAGGTGCGCGTCCTCGAGGGGCACAAAGGTTCGGTCGAGGCGCTCGACTTCACCGCCGACGAAAAGACGCTGGTTAGTTGCAGCCGTGATCACACCATCAAGTTTTGGGACTGGCAAACCGGTGAATTGCTGCGGACGCTGGACGCACACGCTTCGGACGTGATCGACGTGCAATTCTCACCCCACGGAGATTTGATCGCGTCGTGCAGCAAAGACAAGACCATCAAGTTGTGGGACGCGCGGACTTTCAGTCTCCTGCGGACCCTTGAAGGACATACCGATATCGTCCGTGCCGTGGCGTTTTCGCCCGATCAAAAGACCATGGCCAGTTGCGGTGTCGACAAGACAGTGCGCCTCTGGGACGTGCAGAGCGGCGAACTTAAAAAGACCATGACGGGTCATTTGGGAAGGGTCAAATCGATCGTCTATTCGCCCGATGGCAAATGGCTCGCCAGCGGCGGAGACCACACCCTGGCGCAAGGACCGGAGGGGGAAAGCATTCGTCTCTGGGATGCGCGCACGGGCCAGCAAATTGGCGAACTGAAGGGCCTCGACAATACCGGCATCGAAACCATATCCCTCTCTCCCGACGGCACGCTCCTGGCCAGCAGCAGTCACGACACGTTCGTCCGCATCTGGGACCTCCAGACCCGCAGCACGCTGCACAAACTTGCGGGTCATACGGAGGAGGTCGATTCTTGCTCGTTCCTTCCCGATGGCAAGACGCTGGTCAGCGGATGCAAGGACAAGACGATCAAATTCTGGGATGTAAAGTCGGGCCAGTTGCTCAAGACGTTCACTGGACACACTGGCCGCGTGGAATCGCTGTGCGTCTCGCCGCACGGCAAAACGCTGATCACCGGCGGCGGTGGCGGCGAAACGGTGATTAGAGTCTGGGACATCAGCAAGATTCGCTGAAGGGCCGATACTCGGAGCGCGGGACCTGCACGCCGTTTGACGGGCCTAAGCTTTTGGTGGAGAATCGGTTCCTTTCTCGTGTGTAGTGCTCTTGGGCGGTGCTCTTGCGCCCTGCCCTGTCCACTGCTCGCTCCCCCATGCTCCCAAACCGGCTCCATCGTTTTTTCATGCTCACCTGGTGCGCCGGAGTCGCTCTCCACGGTGGGAGCCTCCTGGCCGCGGAAGACAAGGCGCCCGCGGCGCCCGCCGGTCCGCTGTTTGAGCAGCATTGCCAGAAATGCCATTCTGGAGAAAAGGCGAAAGGCGACTTCAAACTCGAGAGTCTGTCGCCGGACTTTTCCGATCGTAAAAACCGGGAGCGCTGGCTCTCCGTGCTCGAAAAGCTCCAATCCGGCGAGATGCCGCCGAAAGCGAAACCGCGTCCGCCCATGGAAGAAGTCGACGCGCTGGTCGGCTGGATCGGCGAACATGCGAGCGCCGCCGAGGCTGCTCGTCGTGCGACCGAGGGCCGGGTCGTCCTCCGCCGCCTGAACCGCGCGGAGTATGCGAACACCGTGCGCGACCTGCTCGGAGTGGATGTTGATTTGACCGACCTGCTGCCGCCGGACACTTCGACGAGCGGCTTCGACAACAGCGCGGAGACGCTGCACACCTCCTCGTATTTGATGCGGAGTTATCTCGATGCGGCTGACCGTGTGCTCGATGGGGCCATCGCGAACAAGCCGCAACCGTTCGTGCTCAAGAAGCGCTTCGATATCAAGAAAGAGAGCTCCGTCGACCCCTCTCGCGGCGTCTATCGCCACCTGGATGATGGCGTTGCCATCTTCGCCACCTGGGAGTCGGCAAACATCCGGGCCACGCTCTTTAACTTTCGGAGTCATGTGCGCGGCAAGTATCGCTTTCGCATTTCGGCCTACGCCTTCCAGAGCGGGGGCAAGCCGGTCAATTTTCACGTCAACGCCGGCACGCTCAAAGCCGTGACTGAGGAGCGGCTTGTCGATTATTTTGCCGTGCCGGCTGACACGCCGACGGTCATCGAGTTCACCGAACAACTGGAGCCCCAGAACACCATTCGCATTCTCACCGACAAGTTGCCCGCGCAGCCTCCGGACGTGAAGAAAGTGGGCGCCGACAAATATACGGGCCCGGGCCTGGTGATTCAGTGGGTGGACGTCGAAGGCCCGTTGATGGAGTCCTGGCCACCGCCGGGCCACAGGGCGATCTTCGGCGACCTGAAGCAAGCAAAAGTCCCGAAGTCCGGCAATCCCGACCGCCTCGAAGTGGTGTCTGAGCAGCCCATGATCGACGCCGAGCACATCCTTCGTGAGTTCACCCGGCGCGCCTTTCGCCGCCCGGTGACGGACGATGACCTCAAGCCTTTCCTTGCCCGCGTGAAAGCGAGGCTGGATCAAAATTACACGTTCGAGCAGGCGATGCGCGTCGGCCTGAAAGCGGTGCTCGTCTCCACGAACTTCCTTTTCCTGCGTGAGAATGCCAGTGCGCCGAAGCTGGACGACTTCGCGCTCGCCAGCCGGCTTTCGTATTTCCTCTGGAGCTCGATGCCCGACGAGCCGCTCTTCAAACTGGCTGCCGGGCACAAGCTGCACGAGCCCGAAGTTCTTCGCCAACAGGTCGAGCGTTTGTTGAGTGATCCCAAATCCAAAGCCTTCAACGACAACTTCACCGGCCAGTGGCTCAACCTCCGCGCCATCGACGCCACCACGCCCGACAACACGCTTTACCCCGAGTATGACGACAACCTCAAGACCTCCATGGTCAAGGAGACATCGCTGTTCTTTGATGAAGTTTTGAAGCAAGATATGCCCCTCACGACCTTCGTCTCCTCGGACTTTTCTTTCCTCAATGCCCGGCTCGCGAAACACTACAACATCCCCGGCATCGAAGGCACGCAGATGCGCAAGGTCGCACTCCCGCCCGAGAGCCATCGCGGCGGCCTGCTGACCATGGGCAGCATTCTCAAAGTCACCGCCAACGGCACCACCACCTCTCCCGTGCTGCGCGGCGCCTGGGTGCTCGATCGCATCCTCGGCACACCGCCGCCGAAACCGCCGGCGGACGTGGAAGCCATCGAACCCGACATCCGCGGCGCCACCACGATTCGCGACCAACTGGCGAAGCACCGCAAGGTCGAGAGTTGCAACACCTGCCACAGCAAGATTGATCCTCCCGGATTCGCGCTCGAGAGCTTCGATGTCATCGGCGGCTGGCGCACAAACTATCGCGCTCTCACCAACGGCGGCGAGAAAGACGCTCAAGGGCGCCGGGTCCGCCCCGGTCCCGCCGTCGATCCCGGCGATGTGTTGCCCGACGGCCGCCGCTTCGGCAGCATCGACGAATACAAGCAACTCATCCTCGAAGACAAGGACCAGCTCGCCCGCTCCCTGACCGAGAAACTGCTCGCCTACTCCACCGGCGCAGCTCCGGCCAAGGCGGACAAGCCGGAGGTTGAAGCCATTGTGGGGCTCGCCCGCGAGCAGAACTATGGGTTTCGGTCACTGATTCAGGCCGTGGTTGCCAGTGAACTGTTTCAAAGCAAGTAATCAGTAATCAGTGGACAGTAATCAGTTTCAGAAAGCTGCTATGAACCCGCCCCGTAGATTGAGTGATGTTCAGAGTTTTCGTGATTTGGAGGTCTACAGACGGCAACGTACGCTTGCTTGCGAGGTGTTCACGCTCTCGAAGCGCTTTGAACCTCCACCGTACCTTGCGGAAGACGCCGTCAAATCGGAATACTGATTACTGTCCACTGATTACTGATTACTAATTCCTCCTGTCCCATGAACATCACCCGCCGCCACTTCCTCCGCGCCACCGGCATCACCCTCGCCCTGCCGTGGCTCGACAAGTTTTCCGTCGCGCGTGCGGCCACAACATCGCCGCGCCGCATCATCTGCATCTGCGCCCCGCTCGGCTTGCATCCCGACAACTTCATCCCGCAGGACAGCGGCAAGGACTACACGTTGTCGCCCTACCTCGACGTCCTCAAGGATTACCGGGATGAGCTGACGGTCATCTCCGGCCTCGCCCATGCTGGCCAGGGATCGAGTTTTGCGCACCAGGCCTCCGCCAGTTTCCTCACCGGCATTCCCGGCGCAGGCCGACCCGGCTTCCGTAATGCCATCTCGCTCGATCAATACGCCGCCGAGCACATCGGCACGCAGACACGCTTCCCCAGCCTCGCCTTGTCCGGCGACAGCTTCGGCGGACTCTCCTGGACGCGCACCGGCGCGTTCATTCCCTCCGACAACTCGCCCTCAAAGGTCTTCGCCCGTCTCTTCCTCGAAGGCAATGCCGACGATGTGCAGGACCAGATGCGACGTCTCGAAGATGGTCGCAGCATCCTCGACGACGTCGGCGACGAGGCCAAATCGTTGCGCGGCAATCTCGGCAGCGACGACCGCGACAAGCTCGACGAATACCTGACCAGCGTCCGTGAACTTGAGCAGCGCATGGTCAACGACGAAAGCTGGGCGAAGAAACCCAAGCCCAAAGTCAATGTCGAACCGCCGAAAGACATCCCTAACAACGCTGACCTTCTCGGCCGGACGCGGCTGCTTTTCGATCTCACTCATCTGGCGCTCCAGACCGATTCGACCAGGCTCGTCACCATCATGCTGGCAGGCTCCACCATTGCGCCGCCGATTCCGGGCGTGACCCGGGAGCACCATGACCTGTCGCATCACGGCAAGGACCCGGGCAAGCTCGAGCAGCTCAAGATCGTCGAGATGGAAACGATGAAGACCGTCCGCGACCTGCTGGCGAAGCTCAAACAGTCACAAGAGGACGGCTCCAATCTGCTCGACCGCACGACGGTTTTCCTCGGCAGCAACCTCGGCGACGCCAGCAGCCATTCCGTCAGGAACCTGCCGGTGCTCCTCGCCGGCGGCGGCTTCAAGCACGGCCAGCATCTCCCCTTCGATGCGCAGAACCCGCCGCCATTGTGCAATCTTTTCGTGAGCATGCTCCAGCGCCTGGGCATCGAAACCGACAAGTTCGGAACGAGCACGGGGACGCTCACCGGTCTGGATTTTCGAAGTTAAATATGATCTCGACGGAGCGGGTAGGCAACGCCACGCGGAGGTTCTCGATTGAGGTGGGCCGGTAATGATCATCATGGAACCGATCATTCCAGATACGAACGCTGAGGCACGAATGGCCGCGCTGGAGCAGTTTCTTCAGCGTTACCTCGGGCTCCGGCGTCCGGAGTTCGGGACGCCGGCACAGGACATTCAGTCAATTGAAATGCCCGATCCCCTGCTACGGTTTTTCAAGTTTGCGGGGCGTTGGCCGGGCCACAATCCGCGAACGCCACACGCAAACCGATTTTGCATGCAGGATACGCTTTGTGCGATACAAAAAAACGAGCACGCGCCGACGCTGCAGTTAATGGACAACCTCTTGGTGTTTGTGTGGGAAAACCAAGGCGTGTGGGTGGCTGCCACTCAGCGAGTCGGCGCCGATCCTCCGGTGTGGATCAGTGAGAACTGCTCGCATAGGGAAGCGGTCAAGCAGTGGAGGCAACTGGAAAAACCGCTTTCGCATTTCCTCGTAAGTTTCGTGCTTCAGGAGGTGATGTTCGGATCGGAGATTCTCGCTGTGGCGCCTGGGGCGCTGGCAAAGTTCGAGGAGTCGGGAGTTAAGATTGAGCCGGTTTGGATCAACGGCGAATACGCGTGGGACATCGATCGGCCATCGTATTATCTTGCAGGTGAGAACTTCTTGGTTCGCCGTGCGCCTGATGAAGCTGACGGCGATGACTGGTATGGCTGCAAAAACTCCGCAGGTGCGGATATGCTTAAGTCGTTGGGATTGGCGACGGAGGTGCGGTGAACATGGTTTTGAAGGTCAGTTGAATTTCTTTGACGAGGCTATCACAGCGCACTTCGAGTCCTACGATGAAGACTGATTTTTCAAACACTTCTATGCTCCCCGACCGTAACGATGGGCAGGCCATCGACCGTCGCCGCTTTGTCCAGACGCTTCTGCTGCCGGCCGTATTGCCGGTTGCCGCCGCGCTGACCAGTGCAACGGCGGCCGCGGAACAGTCGGCGGCGGGCCCCGACATCATCGACTGCAACGTCCACCTGTTCGATTGGCCGTTCCGCAAGTTGAAGTACGCCCGTACCGAGGCGCTCGCGGCCAAGCTCCGCCAGCATCGCATCACGAAGGCCTGGGCTGGCAATTTCGAGGCGGTGCTCCACAGGCAGTTCGACGCCGCCAACCGGCGCCTGGCCGAGGAGTGCCGGTCGAAGGGCGAGGGGATGTTCGTTCCCATCGGCAGCGTCAATCCCGGCGGACCGGACTGGGAGGAAGACCTCCGCCGCTGCCATGAAGAGTATCGCATGCCCGGCGTGCGGCTCTACCCCGCCTATCACGGCTACAGGCTCGACCATGCCGACTTCGCGAAGCTGCTCGCGGAGACTGCCAAGAGGGGACTGTTGGTGCAAATCGTCCTGCGCATGGAAGACGAACGGTGCCATCATCCGGCGCTGGTGGTCGGCGCCGTCGATGTCGGGCCGCTCGTGGAACTGCTCAAGCAGCTGCCGCAGGCCAGGGTGCAACTCATCAACTCGGCGGGGCCGTTGCTGGGAAAAAACGTGGCTGCCCTGGTTCAAGAGACGCAAATCACCTTCGACATCGCCGCCGTCGAAGGGAACGGCGGAGTCGGCCGGCTGATCGAAGGCCAGCTCTACAATTACGCCGGCGCGATTCCCGTCGAGCGGCTGGTGTTCGGGTCGCACGCTCCGTTTTTCCCGTGCGAGAGCGCCCTCATGAAGCTGTTCGAATCGCCGCTGGATCTCGCCCAACTTGAAAAGCTGATGCACGCGAATGCCCGGCGATTGATGGGGTGAGGTGAAAGACACTCTCGGATCGTAATTCCACAACTTGGAAAGCCCCACATGCCCTCATCTCCCCGCGAATTCTCCCTGAATCCCGCCGCTTACGGCCTGCCCACGCGCGACGACCTGGTGAAGCTCCGCATCTGGGACATGCACTACCACGGATTTCTCAGCGGCGGCATTCCAGCCCACGAAGAGAACTTGTTTTACGTCGAGCGGATGGGAATCGAGCGGATGCTCTCGCTCGACATCGGCGGCTCGCCCGAGGATCCGCTGGGGACCACGATTTCCCCAGAGAAGAAGCGCGAAATGCGGGAGTATCTCCAGAAGCACGCCGACCGCGTTTCGGGCCTGATTCCCGTCGACCCGGGGCAGCCGGTGGAAAGTTGCCGCAAGATGGAGGAATGGATCGCCCACGGGCCATGCATCGGCATCAAGTACTACGGCGGCAATCCCATGGGAGTGCCGTGCAGCGATCCGAATAACGATGTGATCATCCGCCTGGCCGCGGAGATGAAGGCGCTGATTTACATCCATACCTGGTTGCAGGTTGGCGGCAATCCGCGCCGGCCCGGGGGAAAGAATCAGCCGGGTGAAGCGACGCCGCTCGATGTGGCGCAGCTTGCCGCGCGATTTCCGAACGTGAATTTCGTCTGCGGTCATTCCGGGGGCAATTGGGAGCTGGGCGTCCGCTACGTCCGGCCGATGAAAAACGTTTACATCGAGTTCAGCGGCTCCGATCCGCACTCCGGTCAGATCGATTTCACCGTGGCGGAAGTCGGCGCCGAGCGTCTCATTTGGGGCGGGCACGGCCCGCATCGCTCGTACTCGACGGAGCTGGCCAAAGTCCTTGACGCGGACCTGACCCACGAACAGCGGCTCGCCATCTTCGGCGGCAACCTACGGCGCCTGGCCGAGCCGATCTTCCGGGAAAAGGGGTATAAGCTGTAACCATGAATACGATCAAAATTCAACCGAGTGACCGGGAATGCTCGCGCCGGCACCTCCTTGTAGGCCGACTTCCCGGCTGCCGCCGTCGCTAATCTCGGCCATCTGTTCGGGAATCTCTTCATCGACCTCCTCCTGCATTTGTGCTACAACCACAATCATGCCCGAACCTCTAAATATATCGGGAGAAGAGTGGCGGCTTCGCGAACTGGTGTCCGAAGCGGAGGTTCGACTTGGCCCGAAACACCCTGAGGTTGCTTTGAGGCTCATGAAGTTTGGCAGTCATTTGGTGCATCAGAACCGTGTCGAGGATGCGCGTGAGTGTTATAAGCGCGCTGTTGAATTGTTAGAGAACAGGAAAGACGAGTTTCAGGCAGAACTGGTCGACGCTTGCTTCAGCGTGTCGAGTTGTTATTCCAAATTATGTGAATGGGACGAAGCATTTCCTTGGCTTGAGCGCGCAATGGGGCGCAGGACAGATTTCTACCATCAAGCCGCCAGAGGCAGAGAGTCGTTGTGTGCGGCGAGGTCGTTGAGGTGATCTTTCCAGAAGTCGGCGGTGCGCCGACTTTGATGGATACAGCGGAAAGCCAGGACCTTCTCGGCGCCTGGGGTTGACCAAAACATGCCCGATTGTTTGCCGCGGGCGCCGACCACGGTCTTGCAGCCTGCCTCAATGACCCCGGAGCCGATGAAGTGATGAAGTAGCCATTTTCCCGAAAGCTCCCATAGCGCATTCTGTCTTGGTTGCGTTCGAAGTACCCCAAGGCCTTGGTGATCTCCGCCGCGTTGGCCCGGGTGTCAGCCAGACGGTGTGCTTGGGTCACCAAGCGTGAGACTCCATCCTTGAGGAGCAATTTGATCCAGCGGCGGCGGTGTTTTTCAAACTCGGGATCGGTTTTTGCCCAGAGCAGTTTCAAGACCTCCTCGAGATGCTCCAAGGCATGATAGAAGTCGACGATCTGGAGGCCTCCTGGGAAGTAATCTTTGCCCAGCTTTTCCAGGCCGCTGGCCCCGTCGATGAGCAGGACCACTTTTTGGGCTCCACCCATGCCGCGGCGCAGAGCTTCCCGCCGCAGCCAGAGCCCGAAGTCATCCACGGCATCGAAGCTCGACACATAGGTGGTTGATTCGAAGTCGCGCATGGGATGGCCTTTTTCATCGGTCTTGTGTTGGGTAAAGACGCAGCCCAGATAGACCTGCCGCGTCTTGGCGCTGCCATCGGCTTGTTTGCCGGGCCGCCCCTCCAGTTCGCTGCGCCGCATGGGCACGCCTGTGCCGTCGGCGCTTACATACATGATTGGCGCATGGCCACTCACGGGAGGCGACTCGCGCCGTTGCCAGGCGATGGCCGCGGAGCCCAAGTGTTGCACAACGCGCTGCACCTGCCGCCCACTGACCGCAATGCCGTCGATCTCTTGCAGATGACTGGAAGCCTTTTCGTAGCTGGCTTCGTCGGCGCCCTCCAGGCAGATGAGCCGGCAGAGCGCGGGGGTATAACCGCCTTCCAAGCCCAAGGCCGCATCGGCGGGACAGTGGCCCTGGTTTTTGCCCGCGTGATAGTAATAGTCGCGCCAGAGTTCGAAGGTCCCGAAGAGACTTTGGACGTTCAGGGGTTGCCGCCCCTTAAATCTTTCCCCCGGCTTGGCCTGATAGGCGGCGTCGACCCGGTCCGCAACTTGTTGCAGCAACCAGCCCACTAATTGGTTGGCGGGCTTGAAGATGGCGGCGCGCACCAACCCTTCGAGTTGCAGCACAGCGCTCCCCTTGGGCGCTTGCGCGGCAAAGCGCGCCATCACTTGTTGGATTTCGGCTTCCTGGGCAAGAAGGAGTTCTGGCGGCGGCGTTTTTTTTGGACTCCGGCCAGCCGTTGCTCGCGGGAACGTGCACTGACCAGTTGGACGTATTGGGCGACGAGCGCTTCGAACTGCGCATGGGCCTGGAGATGCTCCCGAACCTCGGCCACCTGGTCGGCGGCAATGTACTCGGAGAGGTTGCGCCCCTGATCCCACCGCTGGAAGTTGCAACAGGGCCCATGGGCCGTTTGCCGGATGGTGGAGAGCGTGCCCTTTTCCATGCGCGCAATGCCGGCGATCTGACGAAGGACAGCTTCTGGAGTTTGAGGAGTATTCATCCCGCGACTATATATATTCATATATCTCCCGGCCACAAAAAAAGAGGCGCAGACCTGTTTGGAAGAAATTCGTCGTGCGCCCCGCGCAATGGCGATTTGCCGGACGGCCAGAGGGATGGATGATGAGAACACATTTACGATGGAGCTGGAGATGATCATCCTGTTGAACCGTCGCGGTAAATACGCTGAGGCCACGGCGCTGGCCCGACCGTTGCTGGAGAAGGCAGAGCGCCTTTTTGGCCA
>Ga0105237_10006293_pt1 | contig 13203 bp, 7 predicted proteins | sample KBSC24metaG_FD_81520 | JGI IMG/M metagenome (GOLD analysis project Ga0105237, IMG submission 81520) | Corn rhizosphere microbial communities from Kellogg Biological Station, Michigan, USA - KBS C2-4 metaG | ecosystem: Host-associated > Plants > Roots > Rhizosphere > Soil | place: Michigan, USA...
GCGGGTTTTAACTTTATTTATTTCCCCTTTACTAATTCAGCAGGTTTTCTCCCGGCCGAGAAGGACAGGCTGAACAAACAGCTCGACCAGATCTCAGGTTATTTTGATTATCTCCGTTCCCAAACCATCAATGTTCAGGAGATTGATCAGTTAAAAACCCTCTATGATAATTGGGGAGGAAATATTTACGCGCAAACCGCATTTGCCAAAAACGCAGGTGCCGGTTATGACCAGGACAAAAAGACCTTTCAGCAGTTATTAAAAAAATACGCAGCCTATTTGCCCAATGACTTCGAGAGCCTTGATCATCCTGCGCAGTTAGCCGCTATCAAACAGTTAGCGGACAATAAAGCAGATATCGTCAGCAACTACCTATATCAGCAGCAATTGGATTCACTGACTGCGGTTCAGTTAAAGGCGCAATACCACAAAACTGCACTCAACTGGCATACCCTGAATGTGAAATATAATAATACGAAATACCCTTTATATGACGCCACCGCGGATAAATCGCTTTTCACAAGTTCCTATAATGACGGGTACATCAGCCTGGCTTATTCATGGAATCATTTGTGGATACATCCAAAGGCGACCTTCTGGTTGTTCCCAACAATTAAATATCAGAACAGCCGTGATTTTGATGAAGACAATCTGGTCTCACTGGACGTCCCGCAGGGAACAAAGACCATTGGCAGCCAAACGGTCACCGAGTACAAGCAAACGGCCTATTACAATAGCATAGCCGCTGTAAAGCCGGTCTGGACAGCAGAAATACCTTTTGTGATCTTTTTTCCGAAAAGTTCACTTGGTCTGGACCTAAGTGTTCTTGCCAATGTAGCGCCGAAATTCGAAAAACTGGGCGGCCGCTTTGGCGTGTATATTCCTTTATCGACGGCGAAGGAAAAAATAATTATCGAGCCGGTGATCAACATCAATAAACTGGAACAGCATGGCCTTTCCTTTTTTAAGGAGCAGCTATCCTTTGGTATTAACCTGACCGTCACCCTGCCTGAATTTATTACCGGTAAAGAATAACGAAACAAAAAATAACATATAATATGAAGCTTAAATTTATACGGGCATTGATAGGCCTGGCCTGCTTTAAACTGGCAGCTTACGGTGACCCTGTCATCACCCTCGCACAGCATTATCCGTTTCACCCGGCAAACAATACGGCCGTCAGCTTCAGGATCAGCGTGGCAAGCGCAACAGGGATCAGCAAAATTGTTTTCACCCTCAATGCCCTGGAATGTATCCGGAATGCCGACGGCACCCATGGTACTGCGCCCAGACCGGGCAGCCAGCCAAACCTGATCACGATCAGTTATCCAAATCCAAGGTTAGCAGTTGACACCACCATTACGATAGCTGCCGGTTTCCCCGCCCATACCTACCTAAGCTACCAATGGGAGGCTATTGACAATGCCGGCACGGCCAGCCGCAGGGTGCGTGGCCAGGCGGGAGATTCACCCTATGGCAATGAAGAGGTACTGTTGTACGCAACCGGTGACGATCAACCGAAGGGTGCTTACCATATTTGCTTTGTGCCTGACAGCCGGGATTATACGGGCCCTTTGCTGAAATTCCTTAAAGATCTGGAAACCACGGTTTATAAAGGCTACCTGACGAACAATATGATCAGGGGTTATGAAGATAAATGGGCCTTTTATTATACCCCGTCCAGGGCCGACTTTATACAAAAGGAAATCCCGGAAGCCGTCGCCGCTTCGTCAATCCTGGACGCTTTTGGATTTATCCATATCCGGGACTACCGGGACGCCCGTAACGGCAAATGTTTTTCGAGTGAATATAATATGGTCGGTACCATCGTGCATGAGACCGGCCATGCAATCTTTAACTTGAGTGATGAATATTCGCCAAGCAATGTGCTGCCCAATTCCTGTCATATTTATAAAAACAAAGCGGATTGCATAGCGGCCAATAGCGGACAGGGATGTTCGGTGATCAGAACCAAATGGTTTGGTAAATACTATTCTACAGAACCGCTGTCACCTAACTGTATCATGAACAATGACGGCAACGCGCTGATGATGGAATTCCAGTCCAGATGCCGGGAATGTATCAAGGCGGCTTATGCGCAGCTGGAGCTGCGGGCCCATGGCGCGCCTGCATTTTCCAAATTCCCCCTCGCATTTTCTACAGACGACCGGGTACTGGTCTTAAAAATTTCCTTTAACAGCAAAGGATGGGCGGCTGCAGTCACGGGGCTTAAAGCAGGGAAATCCTCGCTCGCCATCGGAGTTCAGAAGTCAGTAATGGTCAATGTGCTGGATTCCTCCGGCAGAAAGCTTTATGAAATTGGCCTGGATGACCCCCGGATCGATGAAATCGATGACCAGGGAAAATACGATCAGGTATCCAATCATAAAAAAATGGCGCAGCGGTACCTGATGCTTCCGTATGATCTCCGGATCAAAACCGTAGAAATAGCCAGCAAGACGTTGAAAAATACCCAACAGGTTAAACGGGTAGCCGTCGGCAAACAGGTGGCAAAGTTGTTATGACAATAAGAGTTTGAATGGTGGTGAAGTCATTGCTGAAACTGATCATTCGCTGTCCCGGGGGAGGTTCATTAGATTTTATATCCCCATTTGCGATGACAACCTCATCTTCGTAGGGAAATAGCTAATTAAATTTCAAAACTAAGTTATTATTGTCAAGGGCCCGGTAGGTGCAGGGTTTCATAGACCTTCCATCCCACATAGATCATGGCCATAGTTGGGGTATCAAATTCACAGTACTTTAGATGCGAATTGTGGTGAAAATTGCGTTTAGCGGCTTGAATGAAATATCCTAAGTTGAATTTGTCGCACTTTTTTTCAATCGGTTAATATTAATGCAACATCAATAATCCTCTTTCAATTCCTTTGATGTATTCCCATTCGGTTGTGTGAAACTGATGTGCCACAATGCTCAAATCAGGTATATTGTAGTAAGCAAAGATTGATTTATCAATATTTTGAATATCTACTTGCTTTGTATGTTTTACGGTTGCATAGAGTTTCAGAATATCTGAAACCTGTTCTGCTGTCAATTTTGATTTATTAATCTGATGGAAAGTATTTGTGCCAGTTGGTTCAATGATTCCAAAATCAGATAAAGTTTTAAGGAATGCTCTGGTTGATCTTTTTACTATTTCAGTATCACCATAAGCCTCGGTCATTTTCTTTGTTAGTGCGGTTGAACTAACTGATTGAGATGGGTCGAAAATTTTAAAATACATTTGGGTAAAGTATTTCAGTATTTCATAATCCAGAACGAACATTGCCAATAGGATTGGTTTCATGTATTCATAATCCTTTTGCTTGCATAGGGTGATGAGTATATTATTTTCTATTACACTTGTTTTATCCTGAAAGCTGTAAATAAAGGTGCGGAATAACACGGTACGTGTTTTTCGCCTTCCATCCTTACCTGTGAGCTCTACTGCTATTTGATTGTAGGCATCATAATATTCCTCTGGCTTTCTGCCTGGCTCGACCATTTTCAAGGCCTTATATATCCATTCCGGTTTTAACGGTCTATCGTACCCTATCATTTCTGTAACTTAATATATGGCACTACCATTTCTTCAACAGTAATACCTCCGTGATTGATTTCAATTTGGTTGTTGTTTGCAAACATTGTTCTTCCTTCAGGTAGTACAATTATTTTTCCTTCAACAAAAGGTATTTTTACTTTAGGATGATCAATTAAATCGGCTGATGCGTCAGGAACTATGACTGCCCGCTTAGCAAAATTGTCTATCAAGTATTTATCAAGTTTCTGGCCGTTGCCGAAGGCAACAATAGATCCGTGGTCTGAACATATATAAACTGCGAAATCATTGCTCTGCAATACTTGCAACGCTTGCAGAACTTTTGAATTATTCAGGTAGCCCCTTACCGCATCAAAGTATAATGACTTATTGGAGTAGTTTGGCGGGAATTGTGCTGAATGCGAAAGATCATCAAAGAAAGTGTATAGAATACTGATACAATCATATCCTAACAAGGTGTCTTCGGTTATAGTATCGGATTCTGTAAAATATTTAACTTCCTTTTCATTAAAATAGTTAACAAAGGCTTTCGCTTCGTCTGCTCTTCCAGGCGATTTGATGTTGTAAACATCTTGTGAGCCATGAAATATAGCCGACCTTGAAACCGAGGTTACCGAGGGTAACATGGTAAATAGGGCAACGTCTGTAAAGTGAAAATTGCTAGCTGATAAATATTCCTGCAAAAGATACCATTCCGTATAGCCCATACAGTCAAAACAAATCAGAGCTGTTTTATTATTGTTTTGACTTTTAATATTGCCTAAAATGCGATCAACTGATTTCGGGCTTTTAAATGTAGACGCAAACACAGCATTTTGCATACCATCTGACAAAATAAAAGCGGCTGCAAAGCTGTCAACCTGCTTGATGCAGTTTTCGTACCGGGTGTCCTGATGTGTAACTGACAAGTACACTAATTTACCCCATTGCTTGCCTAATTGCAAAACGCTATCAAATTGCGGTACAGCTTGAAGTAAGGACGCGATTTGCTCCAGCAATGAACTAACCTCTGCTTTTGCATTATGAGATTTTGCAAATGACAAAAGGTTATCAATATTATACCTAGTAACTACCTGATGGCTGTCGATGGCATAAACATAATTCAATAGTTGAATTAAAGATTCGGCAGTTAACTCTTTGAGAATACCAGCTATATCGCCGTTCAATGGAATATCGGCATAAATAAATTGCTTGTGTTGGAATTTATTTGTAATAAATGCAGGTACATTTTTAATATTGGTAAGGATAACTAATACTGGCATGTTGCCCAATGCTGAAAGCATTTCAGGCACTTTATCTGTAACCAAATAGTTAACTGTCTTTTCGTCCAGAAAGGACAAAAAAGGGATTGAAGACAAAATGCCAGTGTGATCTGATATAACCTTTGGCGTTTTATCCTCTAAGTTGAGCTTGGTATATATGAATAGTTGCCACTGCATACACTTACGAAATTCCCTCTATCATAATCTCAGCGGCTTCTACAAAGTCGTTAAGTTCTGAACTGTTTTCTAAAATGGATTTATCTAATTTCTTAGCAATAGTTAAAATGTCATTGAAGCGTTTCGCCTTATAACTCATTTCAAAACCATATGACAATGCTTCCTTTCTAACAATCTTAATTTTCCCTTTCTCAGTTTGTGATTTAATTAATAAACTTTCAAACTCTTTCTGTAATATTTTTTCTCTCTTTTCTGTAATTTGATTGTATTCTGGTTCGGACTTAGGTCTCCGATAACTATCATTTTCATAAATGAAATTTTGTTCTAACATTTCTCTTAGTTCTGGAACATTATCGCCTTGTATATTCGCCAACTGATTAAACGCTACTGAAACATCTGAAAATGATCTTGGCTCAGCCAAAAAATTAAATAACCAAACTAATGCAGATTTTTCATCCGATACAAATAAGAACAAAGTGCCAGATTTCATTTCATCAATATTTTCCAACTTCATCCTCCTTTTATACTCTATATATTGATTGATCTCGTTTGATGTAAACCAAAAACCATCCTCTTCCATGAAATGATTGCTAAGCATTGAATAAAATGTCTTAGCATCAAATCGAATCTCATAATTTTGTTGCAAGTAATATGCTATAAGTTTTGAGTACAACATTTGTCTTGTTCGTTCCAAAACGGGACTTATAGATAGATTTCCCAAAAACATGGTAATAAACTCCAGTTCAAGCCCAAAACCTGAGTTATTAATAAATTTGGTTGTAAACCCTTTTCTTGGCTTAAAAGCAGAAATGACCAAATCATTTTTTACTGCACCATTATAAGATAGTTGCTTGGTAGTACCTTTCTTTTTATCTAATACAGAAACTCTGGATATAATAAACCCGGCTTTTGTAATTGCTTCTTGAATTGAAGTCCACACTTTTGATTGAGAATTATGGAAAACCACTGTTATCCATCTGTTAGGTTTTAATACTCTAAAATATTCCCGAAATGCAGCATTCATTAATGAATTATATTCATTAATACTTTTCAATTGTTTATTATTGATAATGGCTTCGGTTTTATTGTTGGTATGCAGCTTAATCCAATCCTCCATGATAAAATTTAGTTCGGAGTATGGTAAATTATCTCCAAATGGAGGATCAGTATATATATAATCTATAATATTTTCGGGAACGGTTTTGGTTAATTCTGTAACAGATTGTGTTGAAATAAAAGATGTGTTTGATTTTAGTTTACTTAAGGCAGTCAAAATACTTTTTGCTTTATCCTTAAAAATATTAATCACATTTAACTCCACTTGCAAACTCGACATATATAATGTTCCAGAGAGCGGACCTACATGTCTTCCATGTTTTGGTATGTATCGGTTCATTCTATGAGAACGAGAATAAAGAGAGGTAAAAATGAACATTAATGCTTGATATACTCCTTCGGAATTTACATAATTCTGAATTTCGCTATAAATAAATGAAAGGCATATAAGATTTCTTTTTGTGTAAAAATGGTGTGTATGGGTATACCCTTTATGGTAACCTGCCCTCCAAAGATCTCCAAAATTTTCACCAATGAACATTATTGGATTTGATGGAGTCCACGATGAAAGTTTCTGATCATTAATCTTGTCCACTAATGCGACATCATCTTCATTAGCTATTTTATACTTCTTTGATTTACCTTCAAAATATGATATTAAAACAGGCTTTTGTACTGGAAAATTAATCCTCTTATTTAAGACATTATCGAATTGCTCTTTGAATAATTTATTATCATTTGATTGGTCAATAACAGCATTACATACTGAACATTTTACGTTTTCTAATATCTCATTTTTACCAAAATCTACAAACTTATCGAAGTAATAATACTCAGTTTTACAGAATGGGCATTGAAATGCATCACTCCAAATTGTATAATTAATTTCCTTCTCTTTTCCATTGACATTAACTGTATATAATTCATTGGCATTTATTTTTACTTTGCTCTCAATTTCTTTGACAGCTAAAGCCAATTCTTGTAAAGAAATTTTAATATTTTGATTTGCAGCAATAAATGTTGCGATTGGTGACAAATCTGCTAAAATCGCATATCTGTTGGTTCTTGACGCAGCAATGCCAGTAGTTCCAGTTCCACAAAACCCATCCAATACTACGTCATCCTTTTCTGTGTAGTGCTCTATATATTCTTGAATAGCTTTTGGGGGAACTTTAGTATGATAAAAGTGAGTATTTAATAAAGGATCATTCCTACCGAAACTAACATCTCCTAAAAATGGTTCCCTATGATATGAGTCTGTTGACTCATCATAAGGCTTTGCGTTTTTTTCTACAAATTCTTTTATGTAAGGATTAGGGCAGGCCGTATAGTAAGGCGGCTCTGATAAAGACAAAATATCCTCGTCATTTCCAATAGGAAAGCCAGCAATCTCTTTTAACTCTGCAAGCCTATCAGCTAAGTCTTTTTTATAATCCATTATATTTTCATTCATGTGAGTTAATCAATTTTAAAACGCACTTCCCGGCCTTTATTTTCTTTTTCAAGTTTTTCCTTCAAATTGAAAAACGCTTCACTTAGCTGAGTAAGGGTTACCAGTTCATCCTTTTTGAATAAGGCATTTATTACATCTTCCTTTTTTAGCTGAACAATTTTTATATCAACAAACAGTTTGTTGATGGCATCAATCAATTGTTGATTAATTGAATCAGGCAGTTTGCCTGTTTTTATTATCCCCTCAATGATTTTCTTCTGATCTACAGGTATTTTTACAATTGCTAATTGATCGACTTTGTTCTTAATTTCAGCAATGGTAGTAGAAGCATAATCTTCAAAAATTGCTTTGAGGTTAGAATCAATATTCTTTCCCTCTGTTACAATACTTGAATAATCCCTCTCCACCTTCATAAAATTACTTTGGGTATCAAATGGGATATCGTTCAAGCTATCTACATCAACTGATTTTGCTCTCATTGCCAGTATGCTTGTCCATAATGTGATTTTACCATCTATCTTCTGCTTTACGTTGCAATCGGCATTTGTCAAAATGCCAATCTTGTCAAACAATGGATTTCGAGTAAAACTTTCAAATGGTTTCCAATCCACCTTATTGCCAATAGTGTTTTGCAAAGCCGGATAATAAAATTCATTAATATATAGCCTCTTAAAAGCATCAATCTTACCTGCCAGCGGAAACCTCTCCTTTAATTGAATGTATTTGCCAAAATTCTTTACAACATTTATCGTGTCATTGCAGAACTGTTTCAATTTAACTTCTATTTGTTCATCACCCAGGTATTTGTGATTTGCGTCTATAATATCCAAAGCATCTTTCATGTACCGAATGCCATTGTGCGTTTTTTCATTGTACTCTGAAAGAGTAGTTTTTAAATCCTCTATAGTACTTAGTATATCCTTAATCTCGGTAAGCTTGCTACTAAACCTTTCAATGGTATTGAACCTGGCATGGTTGGTAATGTCTAATGTTGTCCAATCAATGCTTGTTGCTTTTGCGGCTTCCTTTTTAATGCTATCAAGGTTGATATACAGTTCAGTCTTCGATTCAGCTCTACTTATCTGATAATTTATAGCCTTTATATCATCTGTAATAGCTTTGATTTTACTTTTGTACTCAAGGAAACTTTCGTTACGAGTGTTTTCCCGAAGCATTTTAGCACCATTTAAACCGAGTGCATTAAGCAAATTGTTTGCAAAGTCATAAGACAAGTCATCCTTCTTAATTGCATAAACAATATTCTCAAATTGGGTAATGCTTTTGAATTTATCTTTGATGTTTGAAATGTCCATTTCATCACCTCCTTTTCCCTTTAAAGCAACCTTACCCAAAGTAGTAAGCGCCACTAAAAAGAAATGAACAATTTCAGGTTCTAAACCATAGGGTATTTTAGCAAGGGGAATATCAATTTCCTTTTCAATATCAACCACCTTTCCTGCTTTAGCATTTATTGTAGTAAGAATAATTTGTGCAATTTTATTGGAAGCTACATCTGGATCACCATTGGCATTTAAAAGACTTAAAGTGTTTAGAAAATTTTTACTTCGTAACGATAACGACCTGAAATTTCCATTTGTCATTTCATCGCTAATAGTAGAAATGGTGTTGGTGATGTTGTTTGAGGATAGAATTTCAGCATATTTTGGATGCTCAGGAAATTCATCATTGAAACATTTGTCAAATACTTTCTTCTTTAATTCTGAAACGATTTCTGAAAGGTTATTGAAGTCTTTTCCTAATTGCGATTTGATGGAAATGGCATCGTCATTGAGCGTGGCTTCTGATAAATTCATTATCCACATGGCAATGCGATACTTGATGCCCGGAACAACAACACCTGCCGGATTTCTGTAACCTTCAATGGTGTCGGATAATTTCTTGTTCATTGCCGAGACCAGTATGTTTTTACTAATCAATGATTTTATAGCAACGATGCGTTTAATCACTTCAATACTTTCCTGGCCGCCAACTTTAATTTTAATATTCAGTTGGTTTTTGCTGAATTTCTTAGGTTCCTTTTTACTGAAGGGAGAAATAAGATTAATTACATAATCTGCTTTATCAAGGTTTTCAATCTCTTGTTCTTTGCGATGGAATACAACTAAGCCTTTTCTGAATGATTTTACAGAAACCCAGGTGCACTCATCTGAAAATACATTTGGAGCATTTTTGTAATGGTCTAAACTCAGTATCTCTTTAATCTGGTCAAATAATACGACTTCCTGTTTGTCCTCATCACCACCAACTGCTACAATCTCATTATCGATTCTCTCCTCTGGGTCTTTGCCATCAATAGCAGGATCAAATTTGAAATAGTCGTTGCCTGTTGCATCATCCTTAACTACTTTAATATAAAAGCCATCTGTTGCTTCTCTGATTTTCTTAATAATCAAAGACACTTGCATAAATGCTTCTAAAGCATTATTCTGCGGAATTATTAAAAGCTGTTCAGCCAATTCCTTAGCTGTTGCACCGTTTTGGCCTTTGCTCCAAAGAGAATAAACCGCTAATCCTTTTACTAATTTATAGGCATCCCCTTGCAGTTTTTTATCGAGATTGGCTGCAATCTTTTGGCTTACGATATTTACTACTTTAACCAGATCATAAACTCCTTCAAGATTTCGATTATTTGGGTTATTGGCTAAAATATCATAGATGCGGTCAAAAGTGAAGAAATACGGAAACGGTTTAGCAATAACATACTTCAATTCGTTCTGTGCAAATTGAATAATACCCCTTTTCTCAAAATATGGTAATTCATGAAATAGGTTTAACAAGCCTGGTGTGAAGGGAAACAACTCAATATATTCTTCCTGCTTGTTCGCAACATCTTCAATTTTATCAATAAAGGGCTTTAGCTTTTGTTCAATCTCAAGGTGCTGTTGCTTTGTCTTGGAAACAATACGTTGTGCTATTACCTGTTTAACTGCTTCTCTGCGGATAATGATATTCTGGAATCGTTCACTGATACGAGCTTCATCACCGGCAATATCACTAAGTTTAGGGCTTGAATAAATATCTTCCTGCATTGAAATTGCCAAAAGCATATCCTGATCTTGGCATACTTGAGCAACAACTCTTAGAAATTGAAAATCTCTTTTTATCTGAAAGGATTGCTTCGCTTGTAAGAAGTCAGAAACCTCATCCACTATCACCATCAAACCTTTTGAAGGGTCTTTTGCTTTCAGTGTTTCAATTATTTCAGCCAAATGGTCTTTGAAATTAATTGTTTCTTTTGTCAGCTTAGGTATATCAATACCGTATGCTTGTTTTATTTGCTTTTCTAATTCCCTGAAAAAGAAAAAAGACAAATCAACATCCACGGGCTGCAATTCAAACTGAACTGTAAAAAACTTACGAGATATTTTTTCAGCCGCTTTTCTTACCTTCCCATTTTTAACAAGAGAACGAAAGCTTTCATTATTGATGATGCTTACCAAAAATGCTATTAAGTGTGATTTACCACTGCCATAGTTACCAATTATCTTTACAGCCTTATGATTTGGTTTTTGCAGGTTATCAAAGAAGTCGATAATTTGCTGTTCAAGTCCTTCAGAAATAATGTAACTGGATATTAACTCTTTTTGTAAATCTTCTTGTTTTAGGTCGGTATCAATATCTACTACATCTTTAATCACGGTGTAGCTGAATAAATTCCCAATGGCATCATCGGGTAATTTATCTCCCATTTTATATTCTACTGTATCGTCTGCTACAAGTGATTCATAGTTTTCTTCAATGTCCCCGATTTTAGTAATCAGTATGTCGTTTATATCCTTATCGTAATATTCTTCTGAGCCTGCCTGGCCATAAGAAACACGATTGCTGATAATCTTTTCATCTTCCAGGAAAAGGACGCTGCTTTTATTCCGGGAGTTATATTTGAAAGCCCCAACCGGCGAAATCTTTGTAAAAGCATTATGGTAAAGAATGCTTGCATTGGTAAGGATTAATTTTTCCGGCTTTGATAGGAACCAATCTTTTATTTTTTGGCCAATGTCGTGTGAAGGTTCTTCATTAGCATCTAATTCTTTGTACAGGCTGCTCAATTCCGAACCAACATCAACCAATAAATAACCTTGCTTTTGCAAGTATTGGATTACGGTATTTCTTTTAACCATATCCTCGCCAACAATTGCCCAAAGCTTAAAACGAAGACTAGTCGCTAAAGCAAGGTAGGTGTCTATATGCCTACTGTTATTTTCCATTATGCCATTACTTTTTAATTGTTGATAAGTTTTACTTCTTTCGTTTTTTAAATCTTATTTATTCTCCTGTCACTTGAATAGCTTCATTCGCCAGCTTTTCATCTATTACCACAGCATAAATTTGTCGAATAACCATAGTGTCAATAATTCATCAATGTCGGCTTTGAGTATTTCGGCAAAGATTGGTATCTGTTCCCTTTTTAATTGCCGAAGTCCTTCTTCTATCTTACTCAATTGAGCCGTATCCATTTCTAGCAATGATGCAATTAACAGCAAACAAATGGTCAAATTGATATGCCGAATTAATGCACTCTACCTCAACAAACAGTGCAAATTTATCAGCATCAAATTTAGAATTAAAGGCGCCTTCATTGGCGAGTACGTCTAAGCAATCAAAATCCACAATAGAAATAACTTTTGAGTTAGCCCGATTAGAATTTACGGCATTAGAGTTTAGGGATATATTATTATCGCCTAATGAATGTATTTTAGCAATTACGGCTTCCGAAGGAATTAAGGTTTTTACAATTTGTCCGGCTTTTCCAGGCATACGATAATCGAAATATTAGGGATTAAATTAATCGTCTAATATAAGATAAGCGACGGGAACAATGATAGTAATATTAGAGTTTTTGCCAGGATTTGTATCCTCGTCTGATTCGACTTGAAAAATGATCCTTTATTCGTAATGTATTAATGCCTTTTAAAATTCGTGTTTGAGATTATTTTGTAATTTTATATTTATTAAATGCAAACTGACGATGGAAGCCGGTGACCAATTTGAGATTAAACTAAATGACCTGATTATGCAGGTAGGCTATCATATCGTTAACAATGATGAAGTTTTTCACATTGTTTTTTCAGATGGCCGCCCCGAGCTGGTTTTGCACGAAGCCATATCGGGAGGCAGACCTTTTTGGACATCTATACCGCAGGCGCAGCACCGGCTGAAGGAGGTAGAGTTTTTTGGTGCAAGAATTGCTGAATATTTAAAAAATAATTAGATATGTGTTACTATAACGGGCAAAAGGTATCAAGAGCAGAATTTATCAAATTGTTGCAATTGGAAAAAGCGGTAAAGAACTATGATTTTTTAAATCGGGCGGTTCATAACGGCTTTGCTTATAGCCCGATTGCTGTTCTTAAAAGAAATGCGGAAGAAACCAACTTTGATGTAGTTCAAATGGAATGGGGATTTTTACCATCCTATTTGAAAAACCGGGAGAAGGTAGCTCAATTCAGGAATGGCTATAAAGATGAGAACGGCAAGTGGCATATTGGTTACACCACACTCAATGCGAAAGCAGAAAATCTTTTCCTGAATGAAAAAGGAAACGCTTCTATATATGCCGATGCTGCGAGAAAACGCAGGTGCCTTGTACTTTCTACAGGCTTTTATGAATGGCGGCACGTATTTCCTCTCAATAAAAAAACTGGTCAGCCGCTAAAAACGGCCATCAAATATCC
>Ga0105237_10006295_pt1 | contig 13199 bp, 6 predicted proteins | sample KBSC24metaG_FD_81520 | JGI IMG/M metagenome (GOLD analysis project Ga0105237, IMG submission 81520) | Corn rhizosphere microbial communities from Kellogg Biological Station, Michigan, USA - KBS C2-4 metaG | ecosystem: Host-associated > Plants > Roots > Rhizosphere > Soil | place: Michigan, USA...
CGTCCCGCGGTGACGTAGGTATCGGTGTCAGGGCGCGGGCTCGGCAGGAGGGCCGGCGCCGTCGCCGCTTGCTTCCAGGCGTCTGCTTGGTCCAGAACGTCAGGGCGTTGTGCGTGCTCGGCAAGCAGGGACGCCCAGCGTTGAAATGACGTACCGGTGCCCGGTAGTGCCGCGGGCTGTCCAGCGCGGTGCTGCCCCCACGCAATATTGATGTCTTCCAACAGAATTCGCCAAGAGACCCCGTCGACCGCGAGGTGGTGAATGACCAACACGAGTTCGCCGCGGGTGGCGACCCACAGCGCACTGAGCATTGCTCCGGCCACCGGGTCCAACCGCGACCGCGCCGCCACCACTGCGGCATCGGACAATTCGTCGACTACGTGCAAGCAGTCGCGGGCCTGCACCGATCCCACGTCGGGCACCTGCAGCGACCATTCGTCTGTGTGTGCCTCGACGACGCGCAGCCGCAGCGTCGCGTGCCGATCCAGCAGGGCCTGCAGTACGACCACCACGTCGGCCTCGGTGGCACCCGCAGGCGCCTGCACCATCAGGGTCTGGTTGAACTGGTCGACTGGCCCATCCACGTCGGCCAGCCACCGCATGATCGGGGTTGGCTCGACCGGCCCGATGCCTTCGTCGACGACGTCGACTCCGCCCTCCACCGACGCAACTACCAATGCCAGCCGGGCCACCGTCTGCTCGACGAAGACATCGCGCGGCCGACACGTCAACCCCGCAGCCCGCGCACGCGCCGCGACCTGCATCGAGAGAATGCTGTCGCCGCCCAGTTCGAAGAACGAGTCGTCGACGCCGACGACCTGCGGCGGTTCGATGCCCAGCACCTCGGCATAGATGCCGGCCAGGATCTCCTCGACCGCGCTGCCAGGCGCCCGGTACTCACCGGCGGTGTACTCGGGTGCGGGCAACGCCCGGGTGTCGAGCTTGCCGCTGGGTGTCAGCGGTAGCTCCGCCAGCACCACCACCGCGGCGGGAACCATGTAGCCCGGCAGCCGTGCCGCCAGCGTCGCACGCGCCTCGGCCGGATCCAGGGTGCCGGTGACATAGCCGACCAGCCGCTTGTCTCCCTTGCGGTCCTCGCGGGCGATCACCACCGCTTGCTGCACCCCGTCGAGTTCGGCCAAAGCCGTTCGTACTTCGCCGAGCTCGATGCGGTACCCGCGGATCTTGACCTGTTCGTCGGCGCGCCCGAGGTAGCGCAGCTGCCCGTCGTCGCCCCAGTACACCAGGTCGCCGGTGCGATACATGCGCTGACCGGCGCCACCGAACGGGCAGGCCACGAATCGCGATGCGGTCAATGCGGTCCGGTTCAGGTACCCGACACCGAGCCCCGCGCCGGCCACGTACAACTCACCGACGACCCCGGCGGGCACCGGTTGCAACCAACCGTCCAGCACGAACAGCGCCGACCCCGGCACCGGCGATCCGATCGGCGCTGCGCCGTCGCCGCCGGCGCTCAGCGGTGCGCTGACCGCCACGTAGATCGTGGTCTCGGTCGGGCCGTAGGCGTTGATCATCACCCGGCCAGGTGCCCAGCGATCCACTACGTCGGCGGGACACGCCTCGCCGCCCATCACCAACGCGGTCGATTCGAGCCCGTCCGCCATCAACATCCCGATCGCAGATGGCGTTTGGGTGAGTACGTTGACGCGTTGCGAGACCAGGAAGTCGTGAAATCCATCTGGCTCGTGCGCGACCGCTTCTGGCACCACCACCAGTCGGCCGCCACGCAACAACGCCGCGAAGATCTCCCATACCGAGAAGTCGAAGGCATACGAGTGCCAATGCGACCACGCCTGTTCGGACGCCGGGGGCAGGCCGCCGTCCTGCGACGCGATCAACTGGGTCAGGTTGTGGTGGGAGATCGCCACGCCCTTGGGCGTACCGGTCGTGCCCGAGGTGTAGATGACGTAGGCGACGTCGTCGGGCGCGGGGGCGGCCAGCGCGGTGTCGGGTTGAGCGTGTGCGGCGGGGTCGTCGAGATCGACGACGGGCACGTCGAATCCGTCGAGCCGGTCGGCCAGGTCGGTGGTGGTGACGGCGGCGGACGGCGCGGCGTCGCCGAGCATGAACGCGATTCGGGCGGCAGGCAGTGCGGGGTCGATCGGCAGGTAGGCCGCCCCGGTCTTGAGCACCGCCATGATCGCCGAGACGGACTCGACGGAGCGGGGCAACAGCACCGCGACGCGCTGCCCTGGGCCCACGCCACCGCTGGCCAGTCGATGCGCCAACCGGTTCGAGGCCTCGTCCAGTTCGCGATAGGTCAGCGACCCATCCTCGCCGCTGAGCGCGGCAGCTTGGGGGGTGCGAGCCACCTGCGCGGCGAACATCGCCGGGATCGAGACCGGAGCCTTCTCGCGCGTCAAGGCCGCCCAGTTGCCGAGCTCTTCCAACTGGGCGCGTTCCTGCTGACCAAGCAGAGGCAACGACGACAACGGCCGTGCCGGATCGGCGGTCATCGCCGCCAGCACCCTCTCCAACCGACCCGCCAGCTCGGTGACGTCGAGATTGGAAAACTGCTGGCCAGCGCCAAAGGTATTGATCGACAGCTCATCACCGTCACCGGCGAACGCGATGCCGAAGCCGCGGCCGAGGCCGGAGATCAATGACGCCGATGCCGCGGACCCGCCGAAGGGCACGGTGAATCCGGACGGGAGGAAGTCGATCACCACCCTGTCGGGCGTCTCCCCTGGGCCGCGGAGCGCAGACTTGCGCTCCAGGGCCTGCACCGGGAACCGCTGATGTCGCACTGCTTCACGGATGCGAGTGTCGACGTGTGCACAGAAGGCGGCCACTGCAGATTCCGGCGAGAGCTGAAGGGCCAACGGCACGACCCCCGCGACCATCCCGGGGAGAGTCTTCGACTCCGGGAGTACGCGCCTGCTCACCGGGAAGTCGAGGACGACCTCCCGGCCCTCCGAACTCCACCCCCGAACGACGAGCGCGCAGGCGGCGGTGAGCACCGTTGACCGGGGCACGTTCCACGCCTGGCACAGTTGCTCGACCCGGACGAGGATCGCGGGATCGAGCGGAACCGGCTCAGAGGACTGATACGGATCGCCCTCGCCGTCGCCGACGCCCCCGGGCAAACGACCGTCGAGTCCGGTCGCCGATGGAAGATTCTCAGTCCAGTACGCCTCATCTTCGGCATGGGATGGCGACGCCTCGTAATCCAGTTCGCAGTCAAGCAGATCCTGCAGTCCACCGAAGATGGGTGGCGGAATCGGTGCGCCTGAAACGAGTGCAGAATAAACCGACGCAATCCGCCGGCAAACTAGCGCGAGACCATATCCGTCAATGACGATGTGGTGGCAGCACACATAAAGATAGGTTTCGTCGGTTCGTGTCTGAAACAACGCAAACCTGAACAATTGGCCGGTGAGCGGCATCGGAGTGCTCTGAATCGAATTTGCTATCTTCCGAGCTTCCTGCATGGGCTCGCGCACATTGCCCAGGTCGAAATTGGCCAGTTCGACGTCCGGATAATCGACCGGCCGCTGATACACCTGGCCATTCATTTCGAAGAAGGCGGACCGGATTGGCTCGGCTTCGCCCACCACTCGACGGATCGCCCATTCGAGGGCATCGCGCTCTATGGCACCGTCAATCGTGACGAATAGCCCTAGCTGCCATTCGGTTCCCGACTGGCCCGTTTCTTGCGCCAGCCAAATGTCCAGTTGTCCGCGCGTGACTGTCCGCGCATGATCGCCGAGATCCATCCCTACCCTTGAACTGAGGCGGTTGCGCGATCAGCCCAGTCGGCTCTCAGACAACCTGTCCCGCAGACTCTTTGGGCGAATGTCGGTCCACTCTTGGTCGATGTACTCCAGGCACGCGGCCCGGCTCGCTTCGCCGTAGACCACCTGCCAGCCGTCCGGAACGTCGACGAAGGTCGGCCACAGGCTGTGCTGCTCTTCCCCGTTGACTAGCACGTAGAAGCTGCCGTTGTCGTCGTCGAACGGGTTGGTACTCACGGTGCCCTCCAAGAGAATTGACGCTCAAGACAATTGACGAATTCGTGATCTCGGTTTACCTGCTGGCGCATGCTACCCGGATCACCTGAAATTGACACTTCATTGATTCTTGGATGCTCCCCTCCAGGACCGACTTTGAATTCATCCGAGTCGAACACCGTCCCCGTCGCTCTTGAAGTTCCATCGATCAGGTCGCGCACGAACATGCAGTCCGTCCTCGCGACGGCTTCGCCGTGATCGTGATCATCGATTTCCATCAACGGACGGAAGACATCGTCAGAATCTCGCAGGGTCACTTTCACAGCTCGTGCACAATCACCGAATTCGGCTGGCGGGTACGACGTTCGGCGGGCTTGACGGTGCACATCGACGACGTCGAGCGTGGCGGCGCTGCGGACATCCGGTCCAGACCAGTATCACGATCTCAGCTCGCGATCCGTCCAGCCCTTGCGGGATCGCCGCACTCACGACACCAAACATCCGTGAGTCGTTCTGCTAGGGCGGCGACTCTCCGCGTGAAGTGGGCCTCGGTGACGTGGAGAGGGCGTGGACGCGAGTCCGCGTGCGCGCCTGGCAGTTACGCCTCATATTCATCGCCACCGTCACCGCGCAGCAGGAGTTGCGCCGCGACGCGAAGGCGATCCTACAGGTCGGGACTATCGAGAATGACGTGTAAAGTGCGCTCCCGGAGTCTGTTTCGCGTCACTTTCCCCTCCGGGTGGCGCCTCCTCCGTGTCCGATGTCGACCCCGCTCACGACGGGACCATGGGGTTACTTCGTCGACTGGGCTCCGGCGCTCTCCGCGTGTGCGACCGTCTGCGAAGTGTCGTCGCTACTACCGGACTTGCGGATGAACAGCGCCAGGATGGCGGCGAGGGCACTGGCGATCGCCAATCCGTAGAGGCCCCAGGTCACTTGGCCCGTCGCCGCCTTGATGAGGCCGAAACCGTAGGGGGCGACGAAGCCGCCAAGGTTGCCAAGCGAGTTGATGATTGCCACCGCAGGCGCGAGCACCATCGGGTGCAGCATGGATTGCGGGAAGGCACAGAACAGTGGGCTGGCACTCTTGAAACCCATGGCGGCAATGCACAGGAACGCCAGGGCCAACCATGGGCTGGCAATCGCCGCGAGGTAGGTGCCGACGGCGGCGGTGAGCAGCGCGATGATCAAGAGCGACCGACGACGAGCCGGGTTGTGATCGCCGATCCGTGAGGACAGGTACATGGCGATCACGGCGCAGATCCAGGGCAGCGAGGACAGCAGGCCGACGGTGATGTCGTTGGTGCCCTGGATGCGGCGCACGATCGAGGGCAGCCAGAAGGTGTTGGCGTAGATGGAGAGCTGAATGGCGAAGTAGATCCAGCAGAACAGGATCAGCTTCGGGTCGGCGAGCATCTTCCAGCGTGAGCGGCCGTCGCCCATCCCCGACGTTGCGACCTTCTCCTCTTCCTCTTGGTCGATGGTCGCGGTGAGGACCGTCCGCTCGTCGTGGGTCAGCCACGTGGCGTCGCCGATGCGGGAATCGAGAATGAAGTAGGCGATCACACCGACCACGACCGACAACGCGCCTTCGAGGCCGAACATCCACTGCCAGCCGTGCACTCCGAGAAGCCCGTTGAGCGACAGCAGTGGCCCTGAGATGGGACCCGAAATCGCTGCGGCCACCGAGGACCCGGCGACGAACAACGCCGTGGCACGTCCGCGGTGAGAGTTGGGTAGCCACTTCGCCAGGTAAAAAATGACGGCGGGGAAGAACCCGGCCTCGGCCGCGCCGAGGAGGAACCGCAGCACGTAGAACATCTCGGCGTTCTGCACCAAAGCCGTTGCCGCGGAGATCAAACCCCAACTCACCATGATGCGGGTGAGCCAGATCCTTGCACCGAACTTCTCCATCATCATGTTGCTCGGGAGCTCGAAGAGCGCATAGGCGATGAAGAAGACGCCGGCACCGAAACCATATGCCGCGGCGCCGATTCCGACGTCGGCCTCGAGGTACTTCTGGGCGTAGCCGATGTTGGATCTGTTCAGCTGATTGCAGATCAGCATGATGATCAGCAGCGGAACGACGCGGCGGAAGATCTTCGACACAGCCGAGTCGAGGCTGGGCGAAATCATGGGAGTGGTCGACAACGGATCACTCCTCTCGGCTCGTTGACGCGGCGGCAGCGCCCGTCAGTGGGGTTGGAAGTAAGCCGTTCGCGGTGCCATGAGCCCGTGATCCCGCTCACCGGAGTCAACCTAGAGTCGACGACATATGCGCGTCCAACATAGTTTTTGGATGCGGTGATTCAAGAACGGTATCGGATGTCCGTCACTGCGTTCTGGGTCATGGACACGTGACGGCGCGTGGCCCATCGTCGCCCGCTTACGGGCCACGGATTCACAGGATGTTTCCAGGGTTCGCCGCGCCCAGGAGTTGTACAGCAAGTTTGCTGGGTACCGGGTATGGTCTGCTCCACAACCGATGTCTCCTGGTCAGGTGTGATGGTCGCGTACTTCCTTTCCGGTGCGGTCGAAGCCCACATCGATGGCACAGTTGCATACCTTGGGGGACCGAAACAGCGATGCGTTCTCGCCGCGCTCCTTGCCGATCACGGCGCAGTCGTCAGTACTGACCGACTCATCGACTCGGTATGGGAAGACGAACCACCGGCCAAGGCTCTGACGTCACTCCGTTCTTATCTCGCAAATCTGCGCAAAAGCCTGGCTACCGATTCGGGGCCGGCCGCTGGGCGACCTTCGCGAGTCGAATCCCGCCGGTCCGGCTATCAACTGAACCTCGTCGACGACGATTCCGTCGACCTGCACGAGTTCGAGACCTTGGTGAAATCCGGGTACGGCGCGCTGGGCCAAGGTGAGGCGGCCACGGCGTTCGACGTACTCACCAGGGCACTGTCACTGTGGCGGGGTGATCCGTTCGGGGAGTTCACCTACCGCGACTTCGCCCACAGTGCCGCCTTGCGATATGCCGAGTTGCGAAACACCGCGGTCGACACGCGGTTCGACGCCGCGCTGCGGCTCGGCGACGGGCGTGAACTCATTCCGGAGATCGAGGCCGCCATCGCAAGAGACCCGCTGCAGGAGCGACTGTGGGGACATCTGATGCTTGCCCTGTACCGATCAGGCCGTCCTGCCGAATCGGTCCGTGCGTACGACCGCGCCTGTGCGGTACTGGACCGTGAGATCGGCACTCGCCCCGGCGAACAGCTGCAAATCCTCTATCGAAAGATCGATGACGGCTCCCCCGACCTTCTGTTCGACGCAGGAGCCCCGCAGCGGATCGTCGGTCGCGACGGCCCGGTATCAGCACGAGAACGCCTCGTCGGCCGCACCGAAGAAAAAGATGCGATGGCGGCATCGTTCTCGGAAGCGCGCGCTGGTCGCGGTGGACTGATTCTGGTCACTGGAGACGGCGGCATCGGCAAATCGGCACTTGCGCGTGCTGTTTGCGGTGATGCGACGTCAGCAAGCATGGCCATCGCATGGGCCGGCCATCCCCCAGACATTCAGACGCCGCTCATGTGGACGTGGATCCAGATCTTGCGACAGCTTGGCACCGACCTTGGCGAGACGGGCCGCGACAAGCTTCGTCGGACGGTCCCAGGCGTCGTCGACGCCCTGGTACCGGAGTGGAACGACCAAAGCGACGCAACGTCGATTTCCGCCCCTGCAACGGGTTTCGACTTGGTCGAAGGTGTCGTCAATGCGGTTCGCACGCTCGCTTCCGTGCGACCACTGGTGCTCATCCTCGACGACCTGCACCTCGCGGATCCCGCGTCATGCGATGCGCTAGCCCTCCTGACCGATAGTCTCCCCCGACTTCCCATTGCCATCATCGGCAACTGGACATTTCTCGGCCGAGACAGACCGTTGAATCGCGACTCCTTCAAGCGACTGATCAAGTCGAGTGGCGTGAAAACCGCCCATCTAAACGGCCTCCCACACGATGCCGTGGCCGATTTGGTCGAGGCGCTCGCCCGGGGGCCGGTGCCTTCGCCGGTGCTCGAGTTCATCCGAACGCGCGCCGCCGGTAATCCGTTCTACATCAAGGAACTCGTCAGGACGATCACTGTCGCGAACGGGCTGCAAGTTGCGCCAGAATCAGTCGAAGACAATGTTTCCGATGCCGTTGCCAGCGTGATCGATAGACGGTTGACTGCGCTTGATCGCCAGTGCCGACGCGCCATCGAAGCGGCCGCGGTGATCGGACCTCAGTTCGATGTCACGATACTGGCTGACATCGCCCACCTGTCGACCGTGACAGTCCACAGCCGCCTCCAGCCGGCCTACGAGGCTGGACTAATCGATGAGATTCGCAGTTGGCCAGGAGGATATCGATTCAGCCATGGACTTCTTCGAGATGCGGTCCTGGCTCAGGTGTCACCGACTGACCGTGCGCATCTGCATGCCGCCATCGCGACGAGCGAAGCGGCGGGCCTTGATACGGCAGCGTATGAGGATGTCATCGCCGCTGCCGATCACGCCTGGCGCGCCGGCTCGGAGCTCGATGCCGATCTGGGACTCGACATCCACGATGCGGTGATCCGACGAGCCCTCGTTCGATCGGCTTACAACGACGTCGCCGTTGTCGCCGCGCATGCCTTGGACATCTGCCGACGAACACCGCCGAAGCCCGAATCACTAGAGCACCAGGCAACGTTGTGGCTACACCTGGCGGGGATGAGATCGATTCTCGATGGTCAAAGCAGCAGCAGCGTCGGCGATGCAATTCAACGTGCCTTCGAGATCGGCGAACGGGCCCAGGGCCGAAACTACTACGGCACCGTCGCGATGCAGTGTCTTACCCTCTGCGGGCAAGGCAGAATCGACGAGGCGAACGCGCTTGCGAACGGGCTCGTCAAGCAATACGCGCTGAGTGATGACCCGGACATCGGAGTGGCAAGTCATTTCGTCCAAGTCATGATCGCCGGCCTCCGCGGTGACCTCGACGCGCAAGAGGCCACGGCCCGCAAGATGCTTGCATTGTTCCCACCGCCCGACGAGGTGGTTGACCCGCTGCAGTTCTTCCATCCGCGAGTTCATTGTTGGCTCGCCCTCGGTCAGGCCGTGCGCGGAAACAGGGACAAGGCCCGTGACTACTGTCGGGCCGGCCTCGAACTGGCCCAGACCCGTCACGATCTCTTGAACGTGCTCGCCGCCAAGCTGGTCATGGTCGAGATCGATGCGGTGCTTGGCATCGTCGACGGCACCGCGCCCAACGCGGACGGCGTGTACGAGGAATTGTGTGCAGCCGGTGCTCATCAATGGGCGTCGTGCGCCGCCATGATATCCGTCTGGGCAAGAACCCTGAGCAACGAAGACATCAGTCGGGACAAGGCATTTGAGGCCTTCGATGTTTACACCAGCGATGGCAGTACCGTGATGACGCCATTCTTTCTCGCCCTGCTCGCTGACATCGAACATCATCATGGCCGAAGCGATCATGCACGAGAACTGCTCATCCGCGCGCAAGCCGTCGCGCACGCGACCGGCGAACACGCGTGGGACGAGCACCTGGCCCGCCGTATCGCCGGACATGCCGTGGCCGATTGATCGATCGCGAACGGGGCCTCAGACGATGGGCAGGCAGATCGTCTTGATCAACTTGTCGGCGATCGTCTGCCGCTTGGCATCCCACAACGGGAACAGGTAGCCGACGTAGCAGATGATGGCGTCCACGAAGTGAGCGAGCTGACGCACGACCGACGTGCCGAAGCCCACCGGCTGGCCGGTCTGCTCGCTGACCACCTTGAACTTCATGATCGACTTGCCGATGCTCGACCCCGTCGTGCCCTGCTTATAGCCGTAGTTCCAGACCATGTAGGCCAATCCCACGAGCACCGACAGCAAGAACGCAACCACCCCGAGTGTGGAGTTCCCCGTCGCGCAGAATTGTCCGAGGTTGTACTCCGAAGTATCGCTGACGCAAACCGTCTCCTGGGTCGCCGCCTCGATGCCGTACCCGATGCCGATGATGATCGCGTACGGCACGGCGTCGATGACGAACGCCAGCACACGCGTCAACCACGGTGTGTACCCCTCCGTGGGCAGCGCCTGGCCCTGCGGCGGCGGGTAACCCCCACTCTGAGGTGCCGGGGGCGGATAGCTGCCGGGGTACGGCGACGATTGTTCGGTCATATGAAGGCCTTTCGCTGAGGGAGCTCATCGCTGCGGTTTCGATCGGTACATCGCCATTTCGCTTCGGGCCACGGCGTCGAGAATCCCGAACGAGGTCTGGCGTCGCCGCAACGTAGCCGCATCCGTTTGGAATTCGATTGGAACGCCGCCCGCCGACCGTTCCAATCGGATTCCAACCCCCGCGTTGTTGGCTTGGCGCGGCGCCGATTGGGCGCACTCGTTGCGCAATTGCCTAGGAGGTCTGCATGTATCGATGGATGATGGTGGCGATCGCGTCGGTCGCCTTGGTCGTGGCGGGATGCTCGACTACCAAGCCGACCATTCCGACACCGGCCGCGTCCAAGCCGAGCCCCTCGGTGGCATCCCCGTCGCCGCAGCCCAGCTCCCCCGAGACTGCAGCCGCCAGCGAACCGCTTGACGGGAGTGCATGTGTCGAAATCACCCAGGCGAACCTAGATCTGGCGGTTGCGAGCGACGCCGATGCCGCCCACAAGGCCGGCGACGCCTTTGAAAAGTACGACCTACCCGCACCGGTCAAGGAGGCGGTCGAGCACTTTGTCGGAACGGGCGGCGCGCAGTTCGACGACCCCGACTACGACAAGTACAACAACGCCATCGAGAGCTGGGTCAAACAAGTTTGTCCGCTCTAGCTCTCAATCCCTAGCGCCCCACCACCTACTGCCCCCGACCGAGACCGTCCAGGATCATATTGAGGGTGAACGCGAATCGATCCGAGGCGGTCCCCGCCGTTAGCTCGGTGGCATGACGCTTGGTGTGGGGGAACGTGTCTGGTAGCGCGGCGAACCGGCGCTGGGTTTCGTCGCGGGCGGTGGCCGCACCTTCCTCGTCGGCTCGTCGATCGCGTAGGGAGCTCTCGAGGCAGAAGGCATTGACGTAGAGGAACAGGGTGTCGATCGCCCACGCGGCGGTCTGCGGTGCGACGCCGCCCGCGAGCACGATGCCGAGCATGCCGTCGCTGAGCCGCAGGGTTTCCAGGTTCGTTGGCGCGGTGGCGAGCGTCGCAAGGGATATGCCCGGGTAGCGCAGGTACTGATCGCGCAACTGGGTGCACACCCCGATGATCTGGTCACGCCAGGTGCGTGAATCCGGTTCTGGGAGTTCGATTTCGGCGCAGAGCCGTCCGATGAGGAGTTCGTCGAGGTCCTCCTTGTTGACGACGTGGGCGTACAGCGACGCAGGCCCCGTCTCCAGGACGCCGGCCACTCGTCGCATCGTCAGGGCGCCATATCCCTCGCGCTCGACGATGCCGAATGCGGTGTCGACGATGGCGTCGACGGTGATGGGCTTCTTGCGCCCCGCTGACGATCCGCGACGGGTGGCGCCGGCGTCGGGCAGTGATTGCTGGTGTCGCGCTGCGCGTCGTCTCTCGGGAGGCGATGTCATGCACGCAGTCTAGAGGTTGAACGATCAGAGTTCTAGTTGACACGATCACTGTTCCAATATAGAACAGTGTTCGTGCCTACATCCGCTACCGGTAGCGTCACCACCGCGGCCACTGTCGAGCCGTTCGACCCAATGCCCACCGCGACTGACACACGCCATGACGTGCTCGTCGCGGGCGCCGGGCCGATCGGCCTGATGCTCGCGATCGAGCTACGGCTGGCAGGCGTCGACGTGCTCGTCGTCGAACGGCGGACCGAGCCCGACACCGTCGTCAAGGCCGAAGGAATCAACACCGCCTCCATCGAGGCGCTCGACCGCCGCGGGCTGCTCCCCGCAGTGGAGGCCGTGGTGAAGCGGCTGTTCCCCGAGCCTCCCAAAACCTCTGGAGTGGCCCGGGGACACTACGCGCCGTTCGCCGGGCACTTCGGTGGGATCCAGATCCCCGCGGGCCTCGTCGACAGGGACGATCCACTGCTGCGCAACCGTGGTCAGGCCGGCTGGTATCTCCAGATCCCACAGGTCGAGTTGGAGCGGGTGCTCGGTCAGCGCGCACTCGAACTCGGCGTGCAGCTGCGGCGCGGGGTCGAGGTGTGCGGGTTCGACGAGGACGACTCCGGTGTCACGGTTCACCTCGCGAGCGGAGACGGCGTGCGCGCGGGCTGGCTCGTTGGCTGCGACGGTGGCCGCAGCCAGGTCCGGCGCGTGGCCGGCTTCGACTTCCCCGGCACGAACCCCGAGATCATCGGCCGCCAAGGCATTTTCACCGTGGAGGGTACTGAGCAACTGAAGTCGGGCTGGCAGTACACGCCTACCGGCCTCTACGTCTCCGGCCCCAAGCCGGGCCGATTGCGCACGATCGAGTTCGACAGTTCACCACGGGACAGAGACGCACCGGTCACCGCGACGGAGATGGAGGACAGCGTGCGACGCGTCAGTGGCGTCGACGTCCGCATCACCGACATCACCAGCGCCGCGCGCTTCACCGACAACGCACGGCAGGCGACGACGTACCGGCGCGGTCGCGTCCTCCTCTGTGGCGACGCCGCCCACGTGCATTCGCCGTTCAGCGGTCAGGGCATGAACCTCGGGTTCGGCGATGCGGTCAATCTGGGCTGGAAGCTCGCCGCGACCGTGCAGGGGTGGGCTCCCGACGGCCTGCTCGACACCTACACCAGTGAGCGGCACCCCGTCGGCGCCTGGATTCTGGATTGGACGCGTGCACAAGTGGCCGTGATGCGCGGAGATGTCAACAGCGGTGCGCTGCGAGGCCTGCTCACCGACTTCCTCGGCACCCGCGACGGGGCGACCTACTACGTGACGCGGGCTTCCGGCCTGTGGCCGCGCTATGACTTCGCCGCCGGCGAGACTGCGCATCCGTTGGTCGGCGCGATGGCACCCAAGCTCCGGCTGGACGACGGCACCTGGCTTGCCGATCACGCTCACACGGGCAGAACCGTGCTCGTCGATCTCGCTGGGGACGAACGACTTTCAGCGCTGGCGGAGCCGTACGCCGGGCGCTTGGAGCTGATCCGGGCTACCTCTGAGGGGTCCGGGCTGTGCGGCATGCTGGTCCGTCCCGACGGTTTCGTGGCCTGGGCGTCGACGGAGGGCGAGACTGAGCCGGCCGGTTTGCAGGCAGCCCTGAGTCGCTGGTTGGGCCAAGGA